>Ga0194113_10000539_pt1 | contig 49714 bp, 28 predicted proteins | sample TA2MahC200mmetaG_FD_146193 | JGI IMG/M metagenome (GOLD analysis project Ga0194113, IMG submission 146193) | Freshwater microbial communities from Lake Tanganyika, Tanzania - TA2015017 Mahale Deep Cast 200m | ecosystem: Environmental > Aquatic > Freshwater > Lake | place: Tanzania: Lake... | reverse complement strand
AGGCCCGCTCTCGGGTGGGGCTGGTGACGGAGCGCGGGAATGTTGGTCGCGGGGCAAGCGGGCGAGAGGCCCGCTCTCCGTTGGGGCTGGTGACGGAGCGCGGGAATGTTGGCCGCGGTGCAGCGCGGGCGAGAGGCCCGCTCTCGGTTGGGGCTGGTGACGGAGCGCGGCCATCTTGGCCGCGGGGCAAGCGGGCGAGACGCCCGCTCTCCGTTGGGGCTGGTGACGGAGCGCGGCCATCTTGGCCGCGGGGCAAGCGGGCGAGACGCCCGCTCTCCGTTGGGGTTGGGGACGGGGCGCGGGCATGTTGGCCGGGTGAGGTTCAAGCGGTAGTCTCGCAAGAAAACGCATGAACGACAGTCGACACCCATAGTATAAATGACGATCCGAACTAGTCTTCTCACGATGGCGCTCGCCGCGGTGGGCGTATCTCTGGCATCTAACGGCCCGGGCCAGGCCACTGGGGTTAAGGTGGGCGAGGTCACGGACCGTTCCGCTATCCTCTGGACCCGGTTGACAGCGGGGACGCAGCGGGTGACCGGTGGTATGGCGCCCCCCACAGCCAAGGCCCGAGGCGACCGGTTGGTAACCTCCGAGGAGGTGGCCCGCTACAACGGCGCTTGCCCGGGTGCCCCGGGCCGGATTCGGGTCCGGTACGGTACCCAAGCCGATCTGGGTGATGGAATCGCGACGGCCTGGGTGGCGGTCGGGTCTGGCACGGACTACACGCATCAGTTTGAACTCGGCGGGTTGGAGGCGGGCCGGGAGTATCATTTCGCGACGGAATCCGCCACGCCCGACGGCCTGACAGCGGGGACGACGGTGCGCGGCCGGTTCGAGACCGCGCCGGCTGTGGATCGACCGAGCGCCGTCCGGTTCTGCGTCGTGACGGGGCAGATGTTCCAAGACCTCGATCACGCGGACGGATTCCATATCTACCCGGCCATGGAGCGGACCCGGCCGCAGTTCCTCGTGTTCACCGGCGACAACGTCTATTACGACAACGAAGAGCCCAAAGCCAACTCGGCGATCCTGGCGCGCTATCATTGGGAGCGGATGTTCAGCCTGCCGCGCCACTGCGATTTGCTGCGGCAGATCGTCTGCTATTGGGAGATGGACGATCACGACGTGCTGGACAACGATTGTTGGCCGGGCAAGAAACCGGTCCAGGGCGGCTCGTTGACCTTCGCCGAAGGACTCGAGATCTTTCGGCAGCAAACCCCCGCGGGCCCGCGTCCCTACCGCACCTTCCGCTGGGGGCGCGACTTGCAGATTTGGCTCACTGAAGGGCGGGAGTTCCGGTCGCCCAATCCGCTCCCGGACGGCCCGGACAAGCGCATTCTGGGGCTCGAGCAAGAGGCCTGGCTGCAGCGCACTTTGCGGGAGAGCGACGCTACTTGGAAGGTGCTGATCAGCCCGACACCCATCGTGGGGCCGGACCGCGGCAACAAGAAAGACAACCACGCCAACCCGGCCTTCGCCACGGAAGGAAACCGGTTACGCGCTTGGTTTGCCGAGCATCTGCCTGCGGGGTTCTTCATCGCCTGCGGCGATCGCCATTGGCAGTATCATTCGGTGCATCCAGAGACTGGGGTGCAAGAGTTCTCCTGCGGGCCGGCTAGCGACCAGCATGCGGGTGGGTCACCCGGCGCGGATCCCGCTTACCACAGGTTCCACCGGCAGAAGGGCGGGTTTTTGGCGGTCCAGGTCGCGCCCGTGCCGGGTGAGCAGAGCCGGATTACGTTCGAGTTCCGAGACGTGCACGGGGAGGTGGTCTACCAATGGAGTCAGACCGCGCCGCGGCGCGCAGGGAATTGACCCGCTGGCCAACAATCGACCCTCGCGAGGTCTTCGTCAGTCCGCCGCGCCGCGCCGCAGGTGGACCAGGCAATCCGCCGCCGCAAATGGCGAGGTGAGTTCCGTGACGCGGTCTCCCTGGACGGGTTGTCCCGCGCGGCTTTCGCCGCTGGCCGGGTTGAACCACTCGACGGCGAACCGGTGGGGGTGTCCGGCCAAGTCGAGCGTGGTGGCTGGGGCGTTGGGCAGGTAGACCAGATACTCGAAGCCGGGTTTGGCCAGGCAATAGCGGCTTGCGGCCAGGGTCGGTTGGGGGGTGAAGGCGCCGAGGTCGAGGCGTCGCGACCAGACCAGCACATGGCCCATGCTGCGGCGGATGGGCTCGAGCCAACGCGGATCAGCGCCTCGGCTTAAGACCTTGCCATCGTAGGGGTCCATGAAGATCGGGTGGAGTCCCCGCAGGAAACTCTTCCAGACCCAGGCCGAATTGCCGCCGATGCCCCAGAGATGATCGGTGTCATTGAGGATCACCTTGGCGCCGCTGGCCGCTGGCGGTTGGTCGCGGTAGCCGCCTTCCGGGTTGGGCGAAATCCAATCGGCGGGGCTATCGAACAGGGCCTGGTTCGCGCCGCCCCGGTACTGGAAGGTCATGCCGACCGGGTGTTGTTTGGGTTTGCGCCGCTGGTAGTCCTGGATGAACCGGATCATGTGGTACTGCCAGGGAGTCGAAGGCGGGTGATTCTCATTCGAGATCTCGTAAAGGACATTGTCCAACCCGTTGACCGTGTCCACCACTTGCCGCACGTAGGCTTCTTGGAGGGCGGCAATCTTGGGATCCCGCAATTGGTGGATCTCGACGCCGGAGCCATCGGCGTTGGCGTCGCCGTCGATACCCTGGAGGTTGTTCGCGGGATGGAACGGGTGGCTGGCCCAGGCGTTGGTCACGAACTGCAAGCCCCAACCCTCGAAGAGCATCACCGCCGCATAGATCCCGCGGGCCTGAGCGGCCTCGAGCCGGTGGCGCAACCGGCTAAAATACTCGGCGTCGAACTGGTGCAGGTTGAACTTCGGTTTGCCGTCCAACGCCAGGCCCGGCCCCGTGCGCGCCCATGGATGCGGCGCGGCGTAATGCACCTGGGGCTTGGCGTCGCGGTTGGCGCCAGTGTCCCAAAGCACAAGTTCCCAGGTCCAAAGGCGGAAGAAATTATGGGGATAGCCCGCCAGCCAGTCCAGATAGGCGCCGTAATCGAAGGGCGCGGGGGGATCGGTGGGGCCCATGTCCACGAGGTTGTTCCAGGTGTGCGACCCCACCAAGACAATCGCCCGCCCGGAGTCGTCGGTGAAATAGCGCGCGTTCTGCGGGTGCACCCGTAGCGGACCGCGGAGGGCGGGCTGATCGGCATCGGGGGGCGCGGCCGGCGCGGCCGAGAGGCCCGCGGACAACAGCAGCCAAACGCAGGCCCACGCGGTGGCCCACGTAGTGACGGCGCGCCCACCGCGCGCTCGGGGAGAAGTCTTCATGGAATGGAATGGAACGTTCCCTAGTTGCGGCGTGTGGAGGCACGCTCGTTGATCCAGGGAACATCGCGTCGCCCTTGGCGCGAGCCGGCCGTGCCGGGGCGGAGCGTATCGGGGTCGAGCCACTTCTTGATCTCGGCGTGGCCATCGGCGAAGGAAAGGCCGCTGGCGCCGTTGTGATAGATGGCAGGCAGGTTGCCCCAGTCGATCTGTCGATCGACGAACACCAGGAAATAGCCGTCGTCGATACTCTCCTCGCGCTCGTCGACGAAGACGAAGTGGTGTGAAGGGGAGGGGATCTCGCTGAGGTTGCGGTAGGTCCACCAGGTGCGGTCGATCTGGGCCGTGTGCCAGGAGTTGCCGTTCATGCAGCCGTTCATCGAGATGCTCCGGGTGCGTGGGTACTTCTTGCCGCCGATGGTCACCAGGAACTTGTCGGCCGGGCACTTGTAGATGCCCAGCGCTGGGTTGTACGGATAGAGCTTCCCGTCGGGCGGCATCAACAGGTTGATGTTGGTGCAGTCGGAGAGGTTCACCGGTCCAGCCGTCGTATGGATCCAGCCACCCACCCATCCCCCGCGCGCGGTTCCGTCCACGTTGGCCACCAGCTTGCCTTGGTAGTCGTCGGCGTACATGACCCAGGCCGTGGCGAGTTGTTTACCGTTGTTGATGCAGGCGATGCCTTGGGCTTTGGTCTTGGATTTGGCCAACGCCGGCAAGAGCATGCCCGCCAGAATGGCAATGATGGCGATCACAACCAGCAGTTCGATGAGTGTGAACGCCGCGTAGCGTTGCGGTTTCATGGTCGATTTACCCGGCAATCTCAGGCGCGTCGGGCTCCGGTGTCAAGGCTGCTCGCGGCCAAGATGGCTATCCTCGGTCAAGATGGCCGCGCTCGGTCAAGACGGAGAGCGGGCGTCTCGCCCGCTGCTTCGCGACCAAGATGGCCGCGCTCCGTTCGTGCTACGGTCAACCTGGCCGGGCGCCCCCCCCGAGACTCCATACGGCATACGGCAAGCACCGCAGGAGCCATTCAGCCTTTCGGTGGCACTGAGATTGCGCTTGATGTCCCTTTGCTGCCTGTGCGACACATGAACCGTTCCGTGCAAGGTGCTTACGCTCTGATTGCCTATGAAACGATCTCCCTCTCGATGGTTGCCGATTTCGCTGAGCTCGGCCTGGCTCGCCGCCCTAGGTCTGGCGGAACCGGTGGTGACGCTGGTTGGCCCGAGGGACCTGGCCACGGTGAACCAGGCGACGGTGCACTTTGACGTGTCCGCCAGCGATGCGGCCGGGTTGGCGCAGGCCACCCTTTACCTGGGCGTGCCGGCGCGGACGGTGAGTTTCAGTGGCCCGGCGCAGACCGAGGATGCGCAGATCACCGCCGACTCGCCGGATCAGAACAGCGGGGCGACCCTCGAGATCAATGTCGATGGCCTCACGCCCCACGCCCACGGCGTCCTGAGGTTCTTGGACCTCTTCGGCAACGGCCTTGGGCAAGTGCCACCCGGCGCGGTGATCCTCTCCGCCACGCTGCGAGTCTACTGCTTCAACCCGGGCCATCCCCTGCGCCTGTATCGCCTAACGCATGATTGGGTGGAAGGAGAAGTGACCTGGAATCAGGCCAGCAGCGGTGTGGCCTGGCCGGAACCCGGGGCCAACGGTTCAGGTTCCCACGCCGAGGTCGAGCTGCCGGGAGACTGCTCGAGCACTGGTTGGCGGAGCCTGGACATCACGCGGTTCGTGCAGGATTGGCAGGCAGGCGCACCCAACTACGGCATCGTCATGACCGACTCGGGGACCGACGGGGTCGACTTTGACTCGAGTGAAGCAGCCAATCCCCCCGAGTTGACCATCACCTTTCAGCCCGCCCTCGAGCCGGTCGAGACCCAGACGCTTGCAGGCCCGAGTGCCACGGTTCAGTTTATGCGCGAGCTGGCCGATCAGCAGGATTATCTTTGGAACTGCCTCGTTGAAAACGCGTCTGGCCAGCAGGCTTGGGCCCCGACAACCCATCGTTTGCGGGTGGACACCCTCGCTCCCGACCCGCCTACCCTCGTCGAGCCGCTCGAGGGCGCGGTAGGAATCTCGACCGCCCCGGACTTGGTGGTCAGTGCCAGTGACCCGAACCGAGGCGATTTGAGCGTGAGCTTCTACGGACGCCCCGCTGGGGCCATTGTGGCTCCGTTCACCGTGGCGGTGCTGCCGGACACGCAGAAATACGTGTTGGATGCGAATTATCCGCTGGACCTGTTCACGAAGCAGACCACCTGGATTAAGGACCACCGTGCCGAGCGCAACATCGTCTTTGTGACGCACGAAGGGGACATCGTGGACGTGGCCTCGAGCACCGTGCAATGGGAGCGCGCCAACGCGAGCCTATCGATTCTGGAGTGGCACGTGCCCTACGGTTTGTTGCCCGGCAACCACGATCAACCCACCGGCAATTACAACGCCTGGTTCCCCTCCACCCGCTATCAGGACCAGCCCTGGTACGGTGGCCACTACGGGTCCGACAACGACAACAACTTCCAACTCTTCAGTGCCGGCGGCATGGATTTCCTGGTCCTCCATCTCGAGTACCTTCCGGAGAGCGCTGTGGTGGCTTGGGCCGATTCGGTCCTGAAGACCTATCCCAACCGCCGCGCCATCGTCACCACCCACAGTTACCTTGACAGCGCAGGCGCGCGACGAGACCCGGTCAGCGGGCGCAGCATGGAGTATCTCTGGACAGACCTGGTGGTGCCTAACCCGAACGTGTTCCTGGTGTTGTGCGGGCACGTGCACACCGAGTTGCGTCGGGTCGATTCTGTCGGAGGCCGGCAAGTGCACCAGTTATTGGCCGACTACCAAGATTACCCGAATGGCGGCGACGGTTGGCTGCGCCTGCTGCGGTTTGTCCCGATCGAGGACAAGATCCAGGTGCAGACCTTTTCGCCCTACCTGAACCAGTACCAGGCCGATCCCGAGAGCAACTTCGAACTGGATTACCCCATGGGCGGGTTCAACCTCATCGGCACCGTTACCGTGGCGAGCGGCCAGAACGCCAGCGTGGTCTGGCCCAATCTCGCGGAGAACACCCTCCATGAATGGTACGCCGTGGTCGTCGATGACACCGGCCGCCCCAACGAAGGCCCCGTCTGGACCTTTAGGACCGGGGCCGACTCGACGCCGCCCGTTATCCAAGGGGTGACCGCGGTTGACGTGGGTGAAACCACCGCCCGCATCGTCTGGACGACTGACGAACCGGCCACGTCTGAAGTCGAGTATTGGGTTCAATCTGAACCCCAAACGGCCCAGCAGGCGACGGACCCCGCGTTGGTGGTCTCTCACTCGATCACGCTCACTGGACTGACCCCGGGAACCACCTACGAGTACCGCGTCTATTCGGCAGACGCAGCCGGAAACGCCGCCAACGCACCCGGCACGCCCTTGACCACACTGGTGCCCAACTACGATGCCTTTGCGCAGGCCGACCCCGACCTCGGCAGCGGTGTCTCGGGCGGAGCTGGTTACCAGGGCACCACCGCCGCCGGCGATGGCCTACTCCAGACGATCACCGAAGCGCCCAACGGCAACGCGGCTAGTCTGCTGGCCGAGTACCGCCTCCACACCACCCTGGCCAGCGAGGCGGTCAGGACCCTGGTCCTGTACTTCGTGGGCACTTGGTCCGGTCTCGACGGCGACAAAGACCCGCTCATTGTCGAGATCTTCAACGGCACGGCCTACGAAGACATCACTTCGGCCCTGGCCACGGAGGGCCGGTTCCAGCCGGCTCAACCGGGCGTGTATGTCGGCGCGGATCAGACCATTCGCGTCCGGTTCCGCGACGCTGCCCTGGTCAAGCGCGAGAAGAAAGACACCCTCACCATCGATCTGCTCTATGCTCATCTGTCCGCCGAGGACGAACCGCCGCTGCCGCCCTTGGGCCTGACCGCCCAAACCGGCGATCGAGTCGTCCGACTCGATTGGGGCGATAACAGTGAACCGGACCTGGCGGGCTACCGTGTCTATCGCGCGCTGGTCCCCGGTGGTTCCTACAGCCTGGTTTGGGCTGGTGCAGAGAGTGCCTTCGATGATTCCGAACTGGTCAACGGCACAACCTACTCCTACGTCGTGACGGCGCTGGACGCGGCGGGGCAGGAAAGCGCCCCTAGCGCCGAGGTCAGCGCCACGCCGGCTAGCCCGCCGCCGGCGGTGCACGTCGCCGCCCTCGAGATGGACCTGACCAAGCCGAGCGCCTTTTATCAAGCCATCGCGCGCGTGAGGATCCACGACGCGCAGGGCGTGCCGGTGCCCAACGCGGTGGTTTGGGGCGACTGGTATTTCAAGGGGATCTTGGCTGCCGGCGGTGTGTCCGCTCCGACCGATGCGAACGGCCTCGCCACCCTCGGTTCGCCGCTGAAGAAAGCCCGCTCGGGCGATCCCTTCCGGTTCGTGGTGACCGGCGTGGCAGCGGCGGGTTACCCGTACAACCCGTCAGCTAACGCCGTGAGTGAAGGCAGTGTGGCGGTGCCGTAGTCCGCTACGGAAGGCGCTCGCCGGACTTCTCCCAACACCGCACGCGGCGATCACCCCTCGCTAAGGATTCGGGAAGGGTTTGGGGTGGGATTTCGGCCGTGACATGGCGTTGGGGTCGTGCTAAGGATCGTCGCGTCTAGCCGAAAAGAAAGGGTTCTCATGCACGCGTACACCGCGATTCGCCGGGGTTTCACGCTGATCGAGTTATTGGTTGTGATTGCCATTATTGCGATCCTAGCGGGGATGTTGCTGCCGGCGCTGGCGAACGCGAAGGAGAAGGGCAATCGCATCTCGTGCATGAACAACTTGCGCCAAGTGAGCCTCTTCATGCATTTGTACACGGACGATCACCGAGACACCTACCCCGCCCATCGCAACCAGGGGTTGAACACGTCGGACGCAGTACCCTCGCTCACCAATTGGTGGGGCACGACGATCATCGACTACGCCCGCAACCAATCCAACCTGTTCCGGTGCCCGTCCATCAAAGGGAAGCGGTTGGACAACGGCGTGGCTTGGCAGTGGGCGTTCGATTGCCACAAGGTGGGGTACGGGATCAACAGTTGGTTTCTGTCCTTGTGGCCCTACACCGACGGGTCGATGACCGTGGGCGGGGTGCGCTTCACGACTGCCCCTTGGTTCAAGCGCAGCGCCGCGGTCAACCCGGCCGAGAATTTCATCGTCGCCGATTCCATGCCCAAAAGTGACGGCTTCTGGAGCAGCAGTTGCTGGTGGCCTTGGTCGTGTATGGACCCGCGTAACAGTCAAAGCCGAGGCTTCGAGGGCGTGGATAAAGACCGGCACCGAGGCAATGGCGTGGTGGTCTTCGCCGATGGCCATGCCGAAGCGCGCAAGAACGCCCAAATCAACCCGCCGCGCGATCCGGCTTTTGGCGACGCGCGCGGGTTAGTCAACTCGCGGTATTGGGATCCGCTCCAGCGGGCCGGCTCCCAATAAGGCCAAACCGCGGAGCCGTCTCGCCGGGTCGGGGCCGTCCGAGAGGCCGCCAGTCTACCCCCATGCGGCTCTGCGCCTTTCACGATCCCTCACGGCGCTCCAAACGCCCAGAGATGATCTTGGCTGCGGACGTACAGGCGGCCGCCCGCCATCGCGGGCGTGGCCATGACTTTCTCGCCAAGGGGATTGCGCGCGAGGACTTCCAGCGTATCGCCAGCAGCGAACACAACCGCCGTCCCGGGTTGCGAGATCACGCAGATCTTGCCACCGGCAGCCACGGGCGAGGCGTAGTAATCCCCTAGGACACCCAGCCGTTCCTCCTGGTAGAGTGCCACCCCGTCGGTCGCACTTAGGCAGGAGACGAGCCCGCCGTTTTTGACCAGATAGACCCGCTCGCGGTACAACAGGGGACAAGGCACGTAGGGCAGGCCGCGCGTCTGCCGCCAGGCGACATGCGTCTCCGTCAGATCCCCGGTCCCGCCTAGCCGAATCGCGAGCAGCGCATTCTGCGCCTGCCCGAAAATCTCAGCCATCGATTCGTACTCCTCCCGCGTCAACTGCCCGTCCTTGTCCGCGTCAATGTACTGGAAATGCTGGCGCGCAGGCCCGTTGGGCGCTTCTTCCCGCGTCAGTTGTTGGTTCTGGTCTCGGTCGCCTTGAGTCAGCAGGTCATCGAACACAGGCATCCGGGCTACCCCCGACCCATGGGTCCAGCCGCCGGCGTACACCAGGCCGCCCCCGGCGACCGCGCTGGCACAAAGCTCGTTCGGAACGCCGCGAGCTGACCATAACTCATTGCCGTCCAACGCGTTGTAGGCCACAACCCGCAACGTGCCCGTCACGATCAGTTGGGTGACCTCCCCAACGCGCCACACCAGAGGGGTGCTGAAGCTGCGGCGAAAGCCGGGGCGTTCGCTCCGCCACCCCAACCGGCCGGTGCGCCGATCCAGCGCCAGGATATGCGAACCGACGTCTTGATCGCGCAAGAGGACCACCCACTCACCCGCCAACACCGGCGAACTCCCCACGCCGTGCTGCGTGACCGGTAATGGGAGCGGTTGACGCCAGAGCTCCTGGCCGTCGAGGTCGTAAGCTACCACCCCGAAGGGGCCGAAGTAACTGTACACGCGCTCTCCATCGGTCGCCGGTGTCGGCGCCGCCTGCCCCCCGATACCGCCGCGTTCGGTGCGTTCCGCCGTCACGCTCCCTTGCCAGAGCCGGGTGCCCGTGCGCCGGTCCAGGCCGAGCGTCTGGAGGTCAGCGTCGGCAAAGCCAGTCACGAAAATCCGGTCGCCCCAGATGCAGGGTGAGGAATGGCCTGGGAGCAGGGCGATCCGCCACACCAGGTTGGTGCCTGGCCCAAAGACGGTGGGGAAATCGTCTCCTTCGGCCACCCCCAAGCCGCCGGGGCCCCGAAACTGAGGCCAATGCGCTTGGGCCAGGAGCAACGCCGGGAACAGCGCGTACCCGATCGCCCACAATAGCCATACCGATACCGCGCGGCTGGGGCTGCGACTCAAGATGGTGGAGATGGAGATGGAAATGGTTCCGGTCGGTTTCAAGTGCGCTTGGGAATACCCCTCCGGAACGGTGCCGGTCAAGCCTCGAACCCGTCGATGGCGGCCGTCGATGGCGGCCTCTCCGAGCCGTTGGGACCACGGAACCCGCGCCAGCACCACGACCGGCATCCTAGGCTACCCGAGCGGGGCGACCGCAGCGTCGAGTCGAGGGCGAAGGGGCGGGTCATGCAACACGTAGACGTTCATTCTATCAGGTTTAGAGTAGTTGACGCGGAGTTCAGCCGGGCCGGTGTCGGTGTACCGCAAGGGGAGTGCCGCCCGGCCGGTGTTTTTGGATCCGGGTTCGCGGTCAGCGTTCAATACAATACATGCCATTACGCCAGTCTAGTGGTCGTTGACACGACCCCTGTCTTGGCTGACACGGACTGGTATCGCCCGCGGCAGCGTCTGAGGTCGTGCTACCCAGTCAAGGTGTCTCCATCCGCCTCCCCCTCCCCAGGTCTTAGGATCTCACGGTCTTTGATTAATTCACCAGTCTTATAGCACTTGACACGGAGAGGCTTCGGCGTCGGTACAGACCGTCCCAGGGGGGCGGCTCACGTTCAGGCTGAGCAGGTTGCAGTGATTCGCCAATACCATAGTGGTCATTGACAAAGGGCGTGGCGGTGCCGGTGCCTGAACACACCGCTCACGCACGGCTCGGGTGCGGGGGGGTGCCGCTCACGGTGTGGTGTGGGTGTATGGCCGCACCGGCTCACTGGCTGGACATCGAGGTCGGCGAAGGTCGGCGAAGGCGAAGGCGAATGGCGGAGTGGCGGAGGGGAATGGGGAAGGGAAGGAAGACACAGACCCGGGCGCGGGCTTGGATCCGCGCCTGGGTGCTGAGGAAGGAAGGGGCGTCGCGCCGCTCCCTCGGCCCCGCCTGCGCTGCCTTCAACCGGGACCGCAAAGACGGTGGTTGTTGGCGGAACAGGCGCTGGGCCCTGAGGGGGCGGCGCTTGGCGCTTGTGACTAGTAGCCTCGCGACCTTGCGAACTTGGCCGGTTGCCCGCTCGCGGAGAAGGTGAGGGGGCTTTGGCTGTCGTCGGCGTAGTCGGTCCAGGGACCGGTGACGCTATTGGCCATTTGGAGCATGCCTCGCCACTGGAGGGTGACGTTGGGCCCCTGCCGTTGGAGGGCGATGGTCGGTGTCAGGGCGCCTGGGTTGAGCAAGAGGCCGGCGCGGTAGGCGCGGATCGAGGAGGCGTTGGCGGTATCGTTGACCAGATGGAGCTGGCGGTCTTTGACCGAGAACACTTCGAGCATGAGGCCCTGTTCCTGCCGCCGTTTGCTTTGGAACCAAAGGATTCGGATGGGGTAGTAACCCGCCTCGATGGCGACGACATCGAAGAACTGGTTGCGGGCGAAGTAGGTCGGCACGCGCGAGGGGTCGTCGGTGGCATCGAACAGGCTCAGGACCGGGTCGGTAGAGCGCAAGCCTGCAGTGACCTTGTGTCCGCCCTCGGTGTACATGCCGATCTTGTGGTAGCCCGGGCTCAGGTCGAGATAGGTGAGGATCTCGAGGACGACGCCCTCGACCGGCAGGCCGAAGGCCGGGAGTTTGGGGATAGCTTGGTCATTGGGGAAGTTGAGGCTGGCATCGACCCCCGGTGCGAGTTCGAACCAGTTGATGGGCTGAGTGACGATCTGGGGTGTGATTACCCACTTGGCCCAGTCCAGTTCCGGCTCGTTGAAGTAGGGCAGACCGGTGACTGGATCTTTCATGAGGCCCACGAGTTGTTGCTCGGCGAGGTCAGCGCGGTTTTCGTGGAGGCTGGTGACGCCGGTGGCCTGGCCGCCGTTGCTGATTTGGGTGACGTTGACGACGAAGCCACCATTGGCCTTGTTGAGCAGGGCCAGTCGGCCGGCCATGGGTAGCACGGTGTAGGGGTCGACTTTGAAGACGAAGTCCTTCGACTGCGGTTTGCCTGAGGCCTGGAGGGCGAGGCTCACGGTGTGCAGGGTGTTGGGCGGCAGCAAACTCGGGTGGCGCCCGACGATGAGGGTGAGGCCGGAAGACTTGCTGACGTTGGGTGTGACAGGCTGGCCGTCCACGCGCACGGTGACGGTGGCGGGGTCGACCTGGTCGGTGGCGTTATCCTGGACGCGGATTTCGAATCCGTAGGGATCACCGGCGAAGATCGTTTCGAGCGTCATACCGGCTGGGCCACCCTCGGTTAGGGTCACGGCGACCGACTCGACCCAATCGACGGCCCAACCGTCGGAGGCGCCTTCCTGGAAGGCGGAGAAGCCGATGGTCTGACCGAGGGAGAGGCCGAGGTCGGCTAGTCGGATTCGGGCTTCGACCGAGTTACCGCCGGCTTGGAACTCGAAGTTGGCGAGGAGGGTGACGTCCTCGTCGAGCGGGTCGTACACTTCGATGCCGTTGGGGGCGCCGTTGCGCCAGCCGATCATGACGACGCGTTCGGTGCCGATGGGTTTCTGGAGGTTGGTGGGGTTACCTTCGTACTCGGAGTTACTGCGGCCGGTGGCGGGGTTGTTGTCTGTGTCCAGCAGCCAGTGATAGTAATAGCGGTTTTGCATGCCGGCCGGGGTCTCGGCCACCGATGGCAGGGCGATGCCCTCGACGGTCATGCGCAGGTAAAGGTAGCCGGCCTCGACGGTGGCTTGGATTTGGCGGATGTCGCCGCTCGAGTCAGCCATGTCTTGCGGGTCGTCGACGCCCGCGACGACACCGGCGGCAGCGGCGTCGGCCCAGTCTTGGAACAAGCCGTCGATCTTCATTCGGCCGGCGGTGGGCGGGTCGAGGGTCAGGGTGGCCGACTCGATCCAGTCCACGGCCCAGCCGTCGGAGGCGCCTTCTTGGAAGGCGGAGATGGCGATGGTTTGGCCGACAGTCAGGCCCAGATCGGCGAGTGGGATGACGGCGGTGAGCGTGTTGCCGCTGGCTTGGTAGGTGAAATCGGCCACCAGGGTGGTGTCTTCGTCCAGGGGATCGTAGACCTCGACCCCGTTGGGCTTGCCGTTGCGCCAGCCGATCATGACGACGCGTTCGGTGCCGATGGGTTTCTGGAGGTTGGTGGGGTTGCCTTCGTATTCGGAGTTGCTGCGGCCGGTGGCCGGGTTGTTATCCGTGTCGAGCAGCCAGTGGTAGTAGTAGCGGTTTTGCATGCCGGTCGGGGTTTGCTCGACCGAAGGGGCGGCCACGCCGTGGACGGTCATGGACAGGAACAGGCTGGCGCCCTCGACGTGGGCGCTGATGGCGCGGAGGTCGCCGCTGGAATCGGCCATGTCGGTGGGATCCATCACCGAGGCCACGGGCATCGTTGGCCCGGCAAGGGTGAGGGTGGCGGATTCGATCCAGTCCACGGCCCAACCGTCGGAGGCGCCTTCTTGGAAGGCTGAGATGGCGATGGTTTGGCCCTCGGTGAGGCCCAAGGCTGCCAAGGGAATCACCGCGGTCAAGGTGTTCCCCCGGGTCTGATACGGGAACCCGGCGAGCAGCGTGGTGTCTTCATCCAGCGGATCGTAGACCTCGATCCCGTTGGGCTTGCCGTCGCGCCAACCGATCATGACAACGCGTTCGGCGCCGATGGGTTTCTGGAGGTTGGTGGGGTTGCCTTCGTATTCGGAGTTGCTGCGGCCGGTGGCGGGGTTGTTGTCCGTGTCCAACAGCCAGTGATAGTAATAGCGGTTCTGCATGCCGGCTGGAGTTTGGTTGACGGCTGGAGCGGCGACGCCGTGCACGGTCATCGAGAGGTACAGGTTACCCCCCATGGCGTGGGCCGAGATGCCGCGGATGTCTCCGCTGGTGTCTGCCATGTCTTTCGGATCTGTCACCCACGCTGTGGCTGGGTTCAATCCTCCGAGGGTGAGCGTATCTGACTCGATCCAATCGACGGCCCAGCCGTCCGAGGCGCCTTCTTGGAAGGCGGACACGGCGATGGTCTGGCCCAGCGTGAGGCCCAGGTCGGCCAGCGGGATGACGGCGGTGAGGGTGTTGCCGCTGGCTTGATAGGTGAAGTCGGCGATCAGGGTCGTGTCTTCATCCAGCGGATCGTAGACCTCGACCCCGTTGGGCTTGCCGTCGCGCCAGCCGATCATGACGACGCGTTCGGTGCCGATGGGTTTCTGGAGGTTGGTGGGGTTGCCTTCGTATTCGGAATTGCTGCGGCCGGTGGCGGGGTTGTTATCCGTGTCCAGCAGCCAATGGTAGTAATAGCGATTCTGCATGCCTGCCGGCGTCTGATCGGTGGCTGGGGCGGCGACGCCGTGGACGCTCATCGACAGGTGCAGGTTGCCGTCCTTGACCCGGGCGCTGATGGCGCGGATGTCGCCGCTGGTGTCGGCCATGTCCTTGGGGTCCTGGACTGCCGCCCAATCGCCGGCGGCGTGGAGCGGGGCGGCCAGCAATCCGCAGGCCAACAGGCCCAGGGCGGCGACCCTGGGGATGGGCCGCGCGGTGTGGTTGGCGGCCTGCTCCAAAGAGGAGGTGTTGAATATGCTCATGTTCATGGGATTTTTGGTGGTGCGCCGACGCCCCTCGACTCTCGGCCAGGCCAAGGGCCACCCGCTTCGGTTACGTCGGCCTGCCGAAGACGTGGCCATAAAAGCGAAGGGATGTCAGAGTCTTGTTGGATGTGACAAGGACCCTTTTAGGCGAGAACCTCGGTTCGTGTAAAGCCTCAATTCTGGTCGAGGCCGAAGCGCCCGAGGCGGACCTGCCCGCGCCATTCGACGACGAGGTCATGGATGACCAAGACGCGAAAGGAATGGCCGGCGCGCCAGGCTTGACTCTGCGCGGCGGGGGCCGAAGCATCGGGCGTGTTTGTGCTTCGAACCGAACCAGCAACGATATGAGACCTATGCCCACTCGGATCCACCCGACTTCGCCTCCTCACCCGCTGGCCCTTGGGCCTGCCGCGGCGCCGCTGAACCGGCGCCGTTTTCTCACGCAGGCTGTCCAGGCCGGCGCTTGCCTGTTGGCGCCGCAGGTCGTGGCGGCGGCGACGGTGGGTCGCGGGGGCAAGCCGGCGCCCAGCGAACGGGTTGTGCTGGGCGGCATTGGCATTGGCAATCGCGGTTCGTACGTGTTGGGGTGTTTTCTGCAGGAACCGGACGTGCAATTCGTGGCGGTGAGCGACGTCAAAGAGCAGCGCCGGCAAGCAGTCAAGAAGATGGCCGACACCAAGTACGGCAACCAAGACTGTGCGACCTATCGCGACCTGCGGGAGTTGCTCGCGCGCGCGGACATCGATGCGGTGTTGATCGCCACGGGACCTAACTGGCATGCGGCGGCCTCGACCGTGGCAGCCGAGGCGGGCAAAGACATTTACTGCGAGAAGCCGTGCACGAAGAACATCGCCGAGAGCCTCGCGTTGGCGCGGACGATTCGCCGTACCGGCCGCGTCTTCCAGGCGGGCACGCAACGGCGCAGCCTGCCCAACTTCGCATTTGCGGTGGACCTGGCGCGGCACGGCAAGCTGGGCCGGCTCGAGGCGCTGCATGCGCATCCGGGCGGGTTGGGTACGGCGACCAGCGGTTGGTTGCCGGCCGAGCCCGAGCCGCCCCGGGACCAGGTGGATTGGGACCTGTACCTTGGGCCGGCGGCTTGGCGCCCGTTCAATCGGCGGCTGCTGGACGGATTTAATTTCGAGAAGGGAGGCGGCCTGGTGGGGGGCGGTTGCCTGGAGTGGGGATCGCACTGCGTAGACATTTGCCAGTGGGCCAACGACGCGGACAGCACGGCGCCGGTCGAGTACGAGCCTGTGGGCAACCGGTTGCACGCCCGCTACGGGAATGGCGTTCGCCTCGTGATGCGCAACGACGGCTGGCTCCCGCTCGGCTCGTGCCCCGTCCGGTTCGAGGGGACCACGGGTTGGGTCGAGACGGCCGACAACGGCGACATCGCCGCCAGCGACGAGGCGTTGCTGGTCGGGCGCGGCGCCAAGATCGGCGGTTACCCGGCGGACTTTCACGTGCGCAACTTCCTCGACTGCGTTAAGACACGGGGTCAACCCCGAGCCAATGCCGACGTGGCCTGTTATGCCCACATTGCCTGCCACGCGGCGAACATCGCCTTGTTTCTCAAGCGCAAGGTCCTGTTCGACCCGGTCAAGCACGAGTTCATTGGGGATGAAACCGCCAACCGCTTGCGGTCGGAGGCGCTGCGCGATCCGTGGCGTGTGTAACCTTTCCCGAGCCCAACTCAGACTCACTTGAAGCGAAGGATGACTATGCTAGCCAACCATTCATGGTGGAACGGTGGAACGACCTGCCTGGCCCTGGTGGCCGGTGCACTCCTGCTCAGCCCAGCCCGAGTCGCGGCGGCCGACCCCCCCGATCGCGCCGAACTCGAACGCCAACTCATTAGCGTCCTCGAATCGGAGGCGCCGCCGCAGGACAAGGCCATTCCCTGCAAACAACTCGCCATCTACGGCAGCGCCGCGGCCGTCCCCGCCCTGGCGCGGCTCTTGCCCAACGAGGAACTCTCTTCCTGGGCTCGCATTGCGCTCGAGGTCATCCCCGACCCCGCGGCAGGCGAGGCGCTGCGCGTGGCGCTGGGCCGACTGCAAGGGCGCCTGCTTATCGGGGTGATCAATTCGCTGAGCCAACGGCGCGATGGCGAGGCCGTCGAGGGCCTGACCGTCCGGCTCAAAGACTCCGACCTCGGCGTCGCACAAGCGGCGGCAGTGGCCCTCGGGTCGATCGGCGGCGAGCGTGCCGGCCGGGTGCTGCTGCAAGCGCTGCCGACGGCGGCGACCGATCTCCGTTCGGCCGTAGCGGAGGGCTGCATCCTGTGCGCCGAGGGTTTTCTGGAAGCGGGCCGACACGAGCCGGCCCAGCGGCTCTACGACACGGTGCGGCAAGCTGACTTGCCCAAGCAGCGGCGTCTCGAAGCCACGCGCGGGGCGATTCTGGCCCGGCAATCGGGCGGCATCCCGCTCTTGCTCGAGCAATTGCGCTCCGGCGATCGAGCCTTCTTCGGGATCGGCCTACGCACGGCGCGCGAATTGCCCGGCCGCGACGTAACGGAGGCGTTGGCCGCCGAGTTGAGCCGGACCCAGCCGAACCGGCAGGGCATGGTGCTGTTGGCGTTGGCCGATCGCCACGATGGCGCCGTAATGCCGGCCGTCCTCGCTGCCGCGCGCAGCGATGCCAAAGGCCTGCGCCTGGCCGCCCTCGGCGTGCTCGAAAGCATCGGCGATGTCTCCGCCATCCCTGTCCTGCTGGACGCGGCCGTCGAGGCCGATAGCGACGTGGCGCCACGGGCCAAAGGCGCGCTGGTGCGGTTGCACGGGGCTGCGGTGGACGCGGACTTGCTCGAGCGCTTGGTTCGGGCGGCGGGAAAGAGCCGGCAGGTGCTCATCGAGGTGGCCACCCAACGCTATCTACCCAAGGCCCTGCCTGCGGTGGTGCAGAGCGCGTCGGATGCGGACCCCGGTGTGCGCGGGGCGGCGATCGACGCCCTGGGGGCGCTCGGGGGCAAGGAACAAGTGCCCGACCTGGTGAAGCTCTTGCCGCAAGCGACCCAAGCGCGTGAACGTGGGCAGATCGAACGGGCGCTCCTGGCGGCCAGCAGTCGCGCCGGGGCCGGCGCGGTCCCCGACCTGTTGCCCTTGATGCGCGCGCAGGACCAAGGGGTGCGAGCGGTTGGCTTGCACGCCCTGGCGGGTGTGGGCGGGACCGTCGCCCTCGGGGCGGTGCGCGCGGCGCTCGAGGATCCGGTCGAAGACGTGCGTGACGAGGCCGTGCGCACGTTGTCCACGTGGCCGAACAACTGGCCTGAAGACGGCGCGGTGACGGAGCCGTTGTTGGCCTTGGCGCGGAGCGGCGCCAAACCGGCTCATCGGGTCTTGGGTTTGCGGGGTTACCTGCAATACCTGGAGGGGAGCAAGCAGCTCGCAGCCGACGCCAAACTGGCGCGCTTACAGGAGGTCTTGCCGCTGCTGCAACGGCCGGAAGAGAAGCGGTTGGCCATCTCGGTGTTGGGCCGTTTGCCCGCCCTGGGCGCAGTCGAGCTGCTGACGACGTTCGCCAACGACTCGGCGGTGGCGGAGGAGGCGGCTTCGGCGCTGGTGGGTTTGGCCAGCAAAGACGTGGCCGGCGCTACGAAGGCGCAACGGCGGGAGGCCCTCCAAGTGGTGCTCGACAAAGCCCAAAACGAGGGCACCAAACAGAAGGCGGCGGCGGCCTTGAAGCAGATCGAGTAGGCCGGCGCATGAAGCCGCGATTCCTCTCGCTCACGCTGCTCGTCGTCCTGGCGACGAGCAGCGGTTTTACAGCCTTCGCCGCCGTGAGCCTGCGCCAGCAGGTGGCCGCCGCCGAGGCGACCGCGTTGGGCCTGGACGATGCGCCGCTGCCGGCGACGGTGGTGCTCAGCAGGCGTTGGGTGGGGGATGTGTGCTGGGGCACGCTCGAGAATCGCGGGACGGCGCCCGTGCAGGTGGGGAACATCGTGTTAGCGGAGTTCGAGCACGGGCTGGCGGCGGACACGCCGGTTTACGGCGAAGGCTTCACCATGCTGAGCCAGACCGGCGGGACGCTGGCGCGGCCTGTGGATGAAGGTTTCTATACCGATCGGCAGCATTATCGCATCCGGGAGCCCCACGGGCGCCGTACGGTGTATGGAGTGATGACCTTGCGGCCGGCGGTGGACCGGGCGGTGTTGATCGGTTTTGGGGCGGCGCGGCGCTTCGTCGGGCGGGTCTCCTTCGACGCGCAGGCGCTGTCGATCTCGCTGGACGGCGAAGGGCTTACATTGCCAGCGGGCGCGTCGTGGTCGCTGGAGCCCTTGCTGGTGGCGGAGGGGCCGGATCGGCATCGGTTGTTCGAGACGCTTGCGGCGGTGCTTGGCCAGAACCATCCGCCGATCTTCCGCGCGCCGGTCGCGACTGGGTGGTGTTCGTGGTACTGCTTCGGGCCGCGGGTCACGGCAGAGCAGATACGTGGCAACTTGGCCTGGGCGCGCCGCGAGTTTCCGGGCTTGCGTTACATCCAGATCGACGACGGTTACCAGCCCTGGATGGGGGACTGGTTAGAGACGGGCCAGTCGTTCGGCGGCGACGTGCGGGCGGTGTTGCGCGAAATCCGCGCCCAGGGTTTCGAGCCGGCCCTGTGGGTGGCGCCATTTGTGGCCAGCCCCCAATCGGCACTCTTCCGCGAGCACCCGGATTGGTTCGTCAAGGACGCGACCGGCCAACCGTTGCGCTCGGACCGGGTTGGGTTTGGCGGCTGGCGGTTGGGTCCGTGGTACGCCTTGGACGGCACGCATCCGGGGGCGCAGCGCTGGCTCGAGGGTTTGTTCCGGAGGTTGCGTGAGGATTGGGGTTGCACCTATTTCAAGCTCGATGCCAACTACTGGGGCACCCTGGCGGGCGGCGTTCATCACGATCCGCAAGCCACGCGCGTCGAGGCCTACCGCCGTGGCATGGAAGCCATCCGGCGCGGTGCGGGCGAGGCCTTTCTCTTGGGCTGCAACCATCCGTTGTGGCCATCGCTGGGCCTGATCCACGGTTCCCGTTCCTCGATGGATGTGAACCGGGACTGGCGGCATTTCGCCAAGACTGGCCGGGAGAATTTGCTGCGCGGCTGGCAGAACGGCCGGTTGTGGTGGAACGATCCCGACGCCCTATGTCTCAACGGGAGCGTGTTGGTGGATGACACCGCGGGCAGTGGCGCCACCCGGTCCATCGGCAAAGCCACGGCTGACGAGTACCTGTTCCACGCCACCCTCGTTTATGCGACTGGAGGAATGTTGTTGGCCGGCGACGACCTCCGCACCTACGGCGAGGTCGAGCGCCAGCGGTTGCAGGTCCTGTATCCGCCCACAGGTCAGGCGATGCGCTTCGAGTCGGACGATCACGCGGTGGGGCGCCTCGAGTGGTCCGGGGCGGAGATGGTGGCGTTGCTGAACTGGGGGGATCAACCGCGCGATTTCCGGGTGGCCGTTGCCCGGCCGGTGGGCGTTACGGAGTTGTGGTCGGGGGCCGACCTCGGGGTGCACATGGGGCGGGTGGAGGTGCTTCAGGTGCCCGCACACTCGGGGCGCTTGCTGCGGTTGGTGCCGTGGACCGGTGAGCGCTGAGCCGCAGAGTTCTATCACGACACCGGTTCCTCGATGCCGAGTCGGCGTTGCATCTCTTCGAGGGGTACACCCTTAGTCTCCGGCACCATGAACCTTACCCAGACGAGTTGCAGGGCCATCATGAAGGAGAAACCCAGGAAGATGTAGCCGGGCGGCAACGCTTCCGCCATTTTGGGAAAGACGGTCGTCAACAGCGCCGCGAACATCCAATGGGTGAAGCTGCCCAGGGCCTGGCCCTCGGCACGCTGGCGATTGGGGAAGATCTCGGAGATGAACACCCAAATGACCGCTCCTTGACCGACCGCGTGGGCGGCGATGAACGCGAAGATGAACGGCGGCACGATCCCATAATGTTTGGTGAAAAATCCCACCGCCACCAACCCGAGCGAGACGATGTACCCGATCGACCCCACATAGAGCAGCGTCCGCCGCCCCAACCGGTCGATCAAGGCAAGCCCGACCAAGGTGAAGATGAGGTTGGTGACGCCAATGCCGACGGATTGCAGCAAGGCCGCTTGGGCGCCCAAGCCCGTCCACTCGAAGATGCGGGGTGCGAAGTACAGCACGGCGTTGATGCCCGAAAGCTGGTTGAAAAAGGCGATCAGAAACGCCAGTAAGATCGGCCGACGCAAGCCCCGGGTCCAAAAGCGCGTGCCGACCGCTCGCCCCGAGGAGGTAGCCACGATCTCGTCGGCGTGGGCCTCGATCCGCTCGGGCGTCGCTTCCGGTTCGATCAGGCGCAGCACCGCCACCCCGCGGGCGCGGTCGCCTTGGCGGACCAGGAGCCAGCGCGGGCTTTCCGGGATCCCGAAGCATAGCGCGGTGTAGAGCAGTGCCGGGATCGCTTCCACCCCCAGCATCCAGCGCCAGCCGTGTTCGCCCACCCCCGCCAGCAGCGCGTTGGAGAGAAAGGCGATCAGAATGCCAAAGACAATGTTGAACTGGAACATGCCGGCTAAACGCCCTCGCTGCGCAGGCGGTGAGATCTCCGAGATGTAGAGCGGCGCCGCCACCGTCGAAATCCCCACACCCAACCCGCCAATGAACCGCGCCAGGATGAACGTGTACTCCCCCGTCGCCAGTCCCGACCACACCGCCGAGACAAAATAGAGGATGCCCACCCAGAGCAACGTGGCCCGACGGCCGAATCGGTCGGTCGGCCAACCGCCCAGCAACGCCCCGATTACCGTGCCGTACAACGCCGAGCCGATGGCCAACCCATGCATCCCTGCCCCCAGCTTCCAGAGGCCCTGGATCGTTTGTTCGGCCCCTGAGATGACGACGGTGTCGAAGCCAAAGAGGAAGCCCGCCAGGGCTGAGGTGAGTGACCAGAGGAAAACGCGGCTGTTCATGGTTCGTAGCGTCGGGCGGAGCGTAGGCGGGCTCGAGACCTTGATTCAATCCCGTTTTGGTGCCCTTCGCCAACCGGGTCGGGAACGGGGAGTCGCTCGATTGTCGGTCGAGCCCTTGGGTCGAGCGAGGGTCCAGTAGAGGGAGGTTCTGGTAGGGCGAGGCTCGTGAGCACATACTCGGGGACTCGACAATCCTCTTGACCGCCGATCGTCCGGGGAGGAGAGGTATGGCATGACAGTCGAGGATATTCGCGAGAGGCTCCGGGGCGGCTTTGTGCCCTTCAAGATCAGGACGTCCGATGGAGCGGAGTTTCAGGTGCCTCACCGCGAGTTCGTTTTCCTCACGCCGAAGCGGGTCGTCGTTGCGACAGGTGAAGGCTACGTGAACGTGCTCGACCCCCTGCATATCGTCTCGATCGAGGAAGCGAGGCCGTTGCCCACTCAGTGAACCGGCGTCCCCTCAGCGATCGAGCGTCCCGCGTCCGGATCAGCCGCGGATCGCCCAGCGTAGCAGTTCGCTGAACTTGGGCAACTTACCCTGCATGAGGATGCCGACGCGGAAGACGCGGCCGCTGAGCCACACGGCCGCGATGGTGAACAGGAACACGCCCACCAAGCCGAGTGTCGGTTGCCACCAAGGCACGCCTTCGGGCGTGCTTTGTCGAAGCAACATCATCATCGGGGTGAACGGTGGGAACAACGACAAGCCGGTAGCCAGGGCGCTGTGCGGCTCCTTGAGGAGTGGCCCGAGCAGGAACATCGGAATGATGACGGGCATCATGGCCGGCAACTGCAGGTTCTGGGCATCCTTCGAGTCGCTGCAGGCCGAGCCCAGGGCCGCCATGATGGAGCCATACATCAACACCGCCAGCAGCAGGAAGGCGAAGAACCAGGGCAAAATCCGGTACGGAATGTACTGTCCCAACGCAAGCGACGACAGGGCGAAGATGGCCCCGAAAACATACACCGCCGACGCCGTGAACGAGACCGCCACGCCGCCCATGAGCTTGCCGAGCATGATCTGGAACGGGCTGGCCGACCCGAGCAGGACCTCGGCAATCCGCTGCGACTTTTCTTCCATGACCGCCTGCAGCAGCGGGGCTGCGCCCATCATGAACAACAGGAACATGAGGATCTGGGAGAGCATGGGTGCCACCACCGCTTCGGCCTCGTGACGTCGCCGCCCGGCAATGACCTCGCCGGTCTTCGCATCCTGTGCGACCAACCCCATGCTCCCCACGGGTAGGTAATCGAACACCCCTTTGACCTGCTCAGGTGTGATGCCGGCATCGGCCAGCCGGCGCTGGCGCAATCGCTCGTTCAGCGGCCCCGCAATCCAACGGCGCAAGTCGTCCATGGCCGGGTTTTTGGCGTAGTAATCCACGCGCGACGCCGGCGAGTCTTTCACCGGATGATAGACCTCGGCTCCGATGTCGAGGAAGGCATGCAGTTGGCCGCTGCGAACGCGTTCGGAGAGTTCGAGGCGCTGGGCTTGGGGGTCGGCCGCTCGAGGTTCGACCACCTCGATCAGGTAAGCCGGCTTGACCTTCTTGCCTGTGGCTTCGTCATGGACTTCCTGAGCGTTGCGCTTTTCGGCGGCCTCGATCAGCGCCGGGGCGATGGTCCCGGTGCGATCTAGGACCGCCACGCGTTTGTCCGTCGTATCCACGTGGTCCTTGAGCAAAACCATCGCAATCAAGCCGCCGCTCATCAGGATCGGCGCCAGCAGCAGCCCAATGATGAATCCCTTGGTGCGGACGGCGGCCAGATACTCGCGCTGGGCCAGGCGAAGCACTTTACGCATGGTCATCCTCCTGGTCCGCCGGCCGCGCGATTCGCACGAAGATGTCGTGCAATGACGGCTTCGCCAGCTCGAAACTCCGCACGCGCGTGCGCGACAGGATCGCGCAGAGGACGTCCTGCGGATCCGTGCCCCGGGTCAGCCTCAACTCTTGGCGCTGGCCCAAGTCCCGTACTGCCTCGACTCCGGCCAAACCCTCGAGGGCGCCTGCCCCGTCCTCGGTGCGCACGCGGACGGTATCGCTGCCGTACTGGTCTTGGATGGCTGTGAGGGTGCCATCGAGCACCTTGCGCCCTTGGAAGATCATGAAGATGAAATCGCACAGTGTTTCCGCCACGTTCATATCGTGCGTGCTCAGGATCACGGTGGTGCCTTGGCGCCGCAACTCGAGGATGGCGCTGCGAATCGCCTCGGCGTTGACCGGGTCCAGCCCGCTGAAGGGTTCGTCTAGGACCAGCAACTGCGGCTGAGCGACCACCGTGGCGATGAACTGAACCTTTTGGCTCATGCCCTTGCTCAGCGCCTCGATCTTCTTATTGCCGTGCTCCGCCAAACCCAGCTTTTCCAGCCACAGGTCTACCTCGCGCCGCACGCTGTGTCCGGCCTTCAATTCGCCGTAGAACCGCAGGATCTCGCGCACCTTCATCCGCTTGTACAGGCCCCGTTCCTCGGGCAGGTAGCCGACCCGATCCAGGTTCGCCTGCCGGACTGGTTCGCCCAGCACGCACACCGAGCCGCGGTCGGGATAGAAGATGCCCATGATCATCCGCAACGTGGTGGTCTTGCCGGATCCGTTTGGGCCGATGAACCCGTAGATGCTGCCCGCGGGCACTGCCAAGGACAGATCCGCGACTGCAGCCGTCTTGCCGAAAGTCTTGGTGACAGTCTCGAGTTCGACGGCGTTCGTGGCGTTGATGCCCTTCACGGTTCAGATTCCAGAGCGCAGGGGCCAGTTCGTTGACGCGAGTATTTCACCCGTGATCGCACGCCGCAAGGGGTAGCGCAGAATATCAATCTGCCGTATCGCAGGTTTGTAACCTGCGGGGCGCGCTGCGGCGGCGAACTCTTTGCCGATTCGAAATCGGCGATACGGCAGGTTGAAAACCTGCCGGCGCACGACTTCGAGCAGGTTGAGCCGTGACAGCCAGGCTCCTGCCGAGCCGCGGGCAGAACGAGGCTCCGGTAGAGACAAATCCCGGTAGGGCGAGGCTCCTGCCGAGCCACCGAAAACCGTGGAAAGCTCGGAGTTCTCTCGGCTCGGCAGGAGCCTCGCCCTACCTCGACGGAGGATCTTCAAGTTGCCCCGCAGGACGTCGACTAGGCCCCAACAGCAACGGCGTACAGCATCGAGTGGCGTGAGTGTCGCGCCCCTGTGAGTCCCTTCGATGCCCCGAGCGAGGTGTGTGTAGGAATGGCACCGGCCCGCCGGCGGTATCCCTGCCCCAGGGATTGACGGAGCGGTGCGTGGGTCCAGCTTCTCGCCTCTGGGAACTGGCTGGCTGAGCGTGGGATCTTGCTGTTCGGGATGACCCTTACTCATACCGAAGCGCCATCATGGGATCGACGCGCGTGGCGCGACGGGCGGGCACATAGCAGGCTAAGAGCGCTACGCCAGTCAGCAGCGCCAGAACCGCTGCCAACACCGGCAGGCTCACCGGTGTCAGGCCATGGAGCAGGCGCCCGATTGCGTAGGCTAAGCCGATGGATAACACCCAGCCGATCCCCAAGCCGATCAGGGTCAGGTTGAACCCTTCGCGAACGACGAGGCGCAAGACGTCCGAGCTCTTCGCTCCGAGGGCGATCCGCACACCGATCTCGCGCGTGCGCTGACTCACCGCATAGGAGACGACCCCATAAATGCCCATCACCGCCAGCAGCAGGCCCAGGATGCCTTGAACCCCCGCCAGGGTCGCACCCATCCGCAGCGGCATCATCGCCAAGGCGCTGTTGCGCAGATGCTCCGTCATCGTCCGCACGTTGTAGATCGGTAGGTGCGGATCCAACTCGGCCAAGACCTGACGCAGCGTCGGCACCAGCGTCAGGGGGTCGCCGGTGGTTCGCACATGGACCGTGGCTGGCGACGAATACCGCTGGTCGAGTGGGATGTAAACGTAAGGTCGCGGTTCCTCGCCGATCATGACGTATTTGCCGTCGCGGACCACGCCGACGACCTCGGTGAACTCGCCGCCGCGGTCGAAGCGAAACCGTTTGCCCAGCGGATCCTGGTCCGGCCAGAACTTCTGGGCGAGGACCTGATTGATCAGAGCGACTTTGGGCGCCGCGGCGTGGTCGCTGGTGTTGAAATCGCGGCCGCGGAGTAGGGTCAGGCCCGTGGTCTTCAGATAACCGACACCGATCGGGTTGAAGGCGACGGCTTGGTAACCGTCCTTGCCCGGCGTCCCTTCGCTGATTTGCCCTTCGGCGCCCAGGTCCGCCATGCGCACGCCGTAGTCGAACGGAACCACCCCGGCTACCGCAGCCGCTTCCACCCCCGGCAGGGCCTCGAGCCGTTCGGTGAGCTGCTCGAGGAACTGTCGGCCGCGCGGGTCCTCGTAGCCTTGGAGCCCAAGATCGAGCGAGGCCATGAGGAGGCGATCGGTGCGGAAGCCGAGGTCGAACCGGGCGGCTTGACGCAGGCTCTCGAGAAACAGCCCGCCGGCACTGAGCACCACCAAGCACAACGCCACTTGGCCGATCACCAGGCCACTGCGAAAAAGATGCCGGCCGCAGCTCGAGGGTGCGTGGCCACCTTCCTTGAGGATGGTTTGCACGTCCAACCGCGTGGCGCGCAGCGCCGGCACGATGCCGGTCACGACCCCCGCCACCAGCGAAATCACACCCGTGAACACGAACGTGCGCCAGCCCCAAGCCTGGTCCGTGCGCACGGGAATGTCACCAGCCGGATTGAATCCGGCGAGGGCCGCGGCGCCCCACGAGGCGACCAAGGTCCCCACCCCGCCGGCTAGCAGCGCCAAGACCACGCTCTCGGTCAGCAGTTGCCGGGTCAATCGCCAGCGCGTGGCGCCCAGCGCAGTCCGGATGCCCATCTCCCGCTGCCGCACCAGCGCACGCGAGAACATGAGATTGGCCACGTTGGCGCAGGCAATCAGCAGCACCAAGCCCACCAGAACCATGAACACCGCCGCCGCCAACGGCATGAAGTCGCTAAAAGTCGGCTCCGGCCGACAATGCGGTTCGGGCACCACACTCACCCGCGCCTCGACGTGCTCCTTGGGATAGTCGGCCGCTAATTGGCGAGCGACGACCTCGACCGCCGCGCGCGCCTGGGCCAGCGTGGCGTCGGGCTCGAGTCGGGCCATGACCTTGAAGGCGGGAGCCCCGCGCTGCTCGAGCAGCTCGGCCCCGCCTTCGATGATTTGGCCCAACATCGTGGCGGGGACAAACGCACTCGGGGCGATGGCCCATTGGGCGCTGTTGAACCCTGCCGGCGCGATCCCGATCACCGTGAACGGGTGGCCGTTCAACACGATCGCCTGGCCCACCAACGCCGGGTCGGCGCCGAACTTCCGCTGCCAATAGTCGTGCGACAGCACCACCACCGGGTCGGCGCCGGGGACGCGACCTTCCTCGGCCCGGAACACCCGGCCGTGGCCCGCCGCGATACCTAACATCGGGAAGTAATTCCCGCTCACTGCCTCGATCCAGGTCCGATCCGGTTCTTGGCCGGGCGCACTCATGTGGACCGGGCTCATGAAGAGCGCCAGGGCGTCCTCGAACGGGGCGACGCGTTGCCTATAATCCTGATAGTCAGGCCAGGAGTGGCCGTGGGGGAGCTTGAACGCGGCGCTCCGTTGCAGGACCATGACCAACCGCTCGGGATCCTTGACCGGCAACGGCTCGAAGAAGAAGGCGCTGATCATGGCGAAGATCGTCGTGTTGGCGCCGATCCCCAGGGCCAAAGTCAGGATGGCCAGCGCGGCGAACCCGGGCCGCTGCAGCAGTTGTCGCAGCGCAAACTTCACATCATTCATATGCCTCAAACCTCGGTACAGGGTTCTGTTCGGCGGTAGGGCGCGCACTCCGCTGCGTGCCGCAAATCGCAGGGTTGCGTTCGCGGGTAGGGCGCGCACTCCGCTGCGCGCCGAAGGATGACCGTCGCGGTGGGCTAGCCTCGATGTGCGCCGTTCCGTCGGCCGCAGATGCGGCTCGGCTGGAGCCTCGCCCTACCGCAACGCCGCCCTTGGTAGGGCGCGCACTCCGCGGGGCGCCGCCAAGCGCAGGGTTCGGTCTGTGAGTAGCCTCCACCCGCTTTGGGGCGCGCATCGGGGCCATGAACCGGTAGGACCCGTTGCGGCTCGGCAGGAGCCTCACCCTACCGCATGAATCGGTAGCGGGGCGCGCCGAACGGTAGGGCGCGAGCGCTGGGTGCGCCGAACGGTAGGGCGCGAGCGCTGGGCGCGCCGAACGGTAGGGCGCGACCGCTGGGCGCGCCGAACGGTAGGGCGCGACCGCTGGGCGCGCCGAACGGTAGGGCGCGAGCGCTGGGCGCGCCGAACGGTAGGGCGCGACCGCTGGGCGCGCCGAACGGTAGGGCGCGAGCGCTGGGCGCGCCGAACCAGTCAGTTCACCAAGCCCGAGCGGCCGGCCCGGCGGTCCGGCCCTACCTCTAGCTGACGGTTCATGGCGAGTTCGCGCACTCCGCTGCGCGCTGCCAAGCGCAGGGTTCGGTCTGCCGGTAGGGCGCGCACTCCGCTGCGCGCCGCAAATCGCAGGGTTGCGTTCGCGGGTAGGGCGCGCACTCCGCTGCGCGCCGAAGGATGACCGTCGCGGTGGGCTAGCCTCGATGTGCGCCGTTCCGTCGGCCGGAGATGCGGCTCGGCAGGAGTCTCGCCCTACCGCAACGCCGCCCTTGGTAGGGCGCGCACTCCGCGGCGCGCAGAGGACTGCGCGCCCTACCCCCCATGCCGATCCATAGTCCATGCCGATCCTGCCGATCCGTAGTCCGCGGCCACGCCTGCTGAGTCACGCGGCTTCACTTGGCCTCGACGCTTTCCTCGACCACCCGTCCATCGAACAAATGCACCGTCCGATCGGCGTGCCGGGCGAAGCGCTGGTCGTGGGTGACCATGCAGATGGTGGCCCCTTCGCGATGGAGATCCCGCAGCAACTCCATCACCGCCTCGCCGTTCTTCGAGTCCAGATTCCCGGTCGGTTCGTCCGCCAGCAAAATGGCCGGCTTACCTCCGAGGGCCCGCGCCACCGCCACGCGCTGTTGTTGGCCTCCGGACAGTTGGGAGGGGTAATGCTGCATGCGATGCGACATCCCCACCTTCTCGAGGGCTTCGTTGACTCGCGCCTTGCGATCGCCCGCACTCAGGCCTCGGTAGGTTAGCGGCAGCTCGACGTTCTCGAATACCGTCAGGTCGCCGATCAGGTTGAAACTCTGAAAAATGAAACCCACTTCCCGATTCCGAATGCGGGCTCGCTCGGCCAAGCTGAGGCTCTCGACCGGCTGGCCATTGAGCCAGTACTTGCCTTCGGTGGGCGTGTCGAGCAGGCCGAGAATCGCCAAGAGCGTCGACTTGCCGCAGCCCGACGGACCGGCGATCGAGACGTACTCGCCTTGGCAAATCTCGAGGTGAATCCCCGAGAGGGCATGGGTCTCGACCTCGTCGGTGTAGAACACTTTGGTGATGCCATCCAGTTTGATTAACGTGCCGTTGGTCTTCATACGACTAAGAGCTTGGGATAAACGAGAGTATGCCGGTAGGGCGCGCAGTCCTCTGCGCGCCGCGGCCTCTCGTGGCGACTGCGCTTGGCGGCGCGCAGCGGAGTGCGCGCCCTGCTGGTTTGGAGTCCGTCTCGGTAACTCATGAGTGGGCTTTTGCCTTCGCTCAATTCAGCCGCACCCGGTCATGCGCATCCCATTGCGACATGTCCGATAAGATGACTTGGTCGCCCAGGTTCAGCCCGGAAACGACCTCGACGGTGTTGACCGAGCTGCGCCCCAGCTTGACCGGGACGCGCACAGCCTCTTTGCCGCCGTTGACCAACCGAAACAGGCCGACGGTGCTGTCCGACTGGCCATGCACCGGCCGACCCACAAAGAGCACATCGTCGAGTCGTTCGAGTTCGATCGTCCCCTCGACACTCAGATCTGGCCGAGCCCCCTTGGGCAGTGGCCCGTCTAGCGCCACGTCGACCGTCACCGTGCCGTTCTGGACGGCGGGATCGATCCGCACGACGTGACCCGGGACCACCCCGTTGCGCGTGTCGATCTTGGCCGGTTGCCCGTGCGACACGTCTTTGGCTTGCGTCTCGACGATCCGAATCTCGGCCTTCAGGCGGGTCGGGTCGGCTACCCGCGCCAGGTTCGCCCCGGCCGCCAGTTGTTGGCCGATCTGGAGCTGCTCGCGATCGCCGAGCCGCTGGAGCACGCCAGCCAGGCCCGAACGGACCTTGAGTTTCTCCAGTTGCGTGCGCTTGAGTTCGAGCACGGCGCGCAACCGCGCCAACTCCGCCTCTTGCACCGCCAACTGGGCTTGGTGTGAGTCTCCCAGAATTCGGAGTCGCTCCTGCTCGAGTTCGCAGCGCGTGGTCAGTTGCTCGGCCTTGGTTTTGGACCGTAGCGCCGTGAGGCGGTCGACCAGTTTCTCCGCCGCCAGTTGGGCGTCCGCCTCCGCATCCAGCTTGGCCACGCTGCACTCGGCCACCAGGGCGGCGGCCGTGGCTTCCTGACTCAAGCGATCGCTCTCGAGCTGCACCTTCAGCTTGGCGAGTTGGGCTTCGGCGCCCTTGAGCTGCCATTCGGCGTCGAAGGCCGCTTGTTCGACCTCCGGATTGCTAAGTTCGACCAGGATGGTGTCCGCCTGCACTTGCGCCCCCGGCAGCACCAAGATCCGTTCAACGCGGCCGGGTGTGGTCGCCGGCACCCAGTGGATTTCCTCGGGCAGCAACACGCCGTTGCCTCGCACCTGGCGAAGCATTTGCCCTCGATGCACGGTGTCGGTGTAGACGGTGGCGCGGTCTACCTTTGGCGCCGCGGGTTTAAGGCGCGACAAGCCCAGCGTGATCAGGGCGAGGGCCGCCAGCGCGGCGGCGGTGTAGCCTAGGCGGCGTCGGCGACGGTCGCGTGCGGCGTTGGGGCGGGGAATGTCCATCGGGTTCAGATCAAGGGGGCGATCGGCGGCGGCGGTTCCGCTCGGCGGATGCGGTTCCAGGCCTCGACCAATTCACGTTGGTGCACCCGCGCCCACTCGAGGACCAGCTCGGCCACCCGCGTCGGAGCCGTGCCGCCGACGATTCGGAGCGAGGACACCTCGACGACGAGCTCGGCATTCTCGTAGATGGCCGAGAAGCGAGCGGGCAGGTGCCGCACGCATAGCATGCGAATGACGATCCCGTAGAATCTTGCAAGTACAGGCATAGCTTCAGTTCCGTTCATCTCATCTCTGGTTTTCGTTGTCACAGCCGCGCTCGAACTCGGCCCGCCCAGCGGCAGTCCTCCATGTCGAGGTCAGCCGCACTTTGGACACTCGGTTACGCACTCGGGTTTCAGTACCCGTTACTCGGACCGCACGGGACGATTCGCAGCCGGCGTGCCATCCAACACGACGCCCCCAAGTTGGGTGCACCTACCGGCTTTCGGACGCCAAGGGAGCGGGTGGGCGATCAGTCGCTTCTTGTTGCCGCTCAAGAGGTTGTGTGGTTGAGGGGCTGCGGGGAGTGTTTCGGCTGCCGCCTGCCCGACACGGGCTAGGTCCCAGCGCACCCGATGGCATCCCGCACCCGCAACGCCCTGCGCACCCCGCCGCTGGGATTGTCCCGTCCCACAAGTGGGACGGCACGAACACGAAGGGCTCGCCGTCTTGCCCTTGAGCTGAAGACCCCATGCAGGTCGATGCAACAACGGGCGGTTCCCGCGTTCGTCGACGCGTCTTCGAGAATCCTTCGCTTGCTCCGCTGCCGCACGATGCGGATGCTGTCTGCGAACGCTGGACATGATCGCTGAAGCCTTTCTCCGCAACCTGGGACTGATCCTGATCGTCGCAGCGGTGTGCTCGTTTTGCCTGCGCTGGCTGAGGCTGCCCAGCATCGTCGCTTACTTGTTCGGCGGTCTGATTCTCGGGCCCGGCACGGGTTGGGTGGAACTGAGCGGGTCGCTGGAGCTCATCTCCGAGGTTGGCATCGTGCTGCTCCTGTTCCTCGTGGGGCTCGAGCTGAGCTTCGACAAGATTCGCGGGATGGGCCGGGCGGTGCTGGTGGTGGGCCTGGGGCAAATGGGGTTGAGTGCGGCTGGAGGTTTCGCGCTCGCTTGGCTGTTGGGACTCGCCCTGGCCGAGGCAGCGTTTGTGGCCATCGCCTTCACGTTCAGCAGCACGGTGGTGGCGGTGAAGTTGCTGGAAGAGAAGCGCGAGTTCAATGCGTTGCACGGCCTTTTGGCCGTGGGCGTGCTGCTGCTGCAGGACCTCGGGGTGATCGTGCTGTTGACGCTCATGGCGGGCTTCAAACCGGGCGCGCAGCTTGACCTGGCCGGCCTCACCCGGAACCTGGCGAGCGCGTTCGGGGGGATGGCGGCGTTGGTGGTGGCCACCTTGCTGGCCTCGCGTTATGTGCTCCCCATACCGCTGGGCTGGGCCGCGCGCGCGCCGGCCACGCTGCTGGTCTGGAGTCTGTGCTGGTGCTTCTTCGTGGTCGCCGCCGCTCACGCGCTGCATCTGTCCCCGGAAACGGGCGCCTTCCTCGCCGGCCTCGCCCTGGCCCAGCTCCCGTTTAACCACGACCTGCGCCGGCGGGTGCATCCGCTCATGAATTTTTTCGTTGCCGTCTTCTTCGTGTCGCTGGGCGTCAAGATGCAACTGGGCGCCGCCTACTCCCTGTGGCCCACGGCTCTGGCCTTCACCCTGTTCGTTCTGCTGGGCAAGCTGGCCATCGTGATGGGGATTCTGGCGCGACTGAAGTTCAGCGAGCGCACGGCCTGGAGTGCCGGCCTCACGCTGTCCCAGATCAGCGAGTTCTCCTTCATCCTGGTGGCCGCCGGCGTGGCGGGCGGCTGGGTCGGCCCCACCGTGTTGGTCCTGGTCGGCCTGGTGGGATTGGCGACCTTCTCCCTGTCCTCCTGCGCCATTGTGTTTAGCGAGTCGCTCTTTCGTGTTGCGCAAAGGCTGCGTGTGTTGCGGCTCTTCCGCGCTCGCCCAACCGACGAGGCCGCACCGGAAGCGCCTCCCCGCTCCGGCCACGTCCTGGTGTCTTGACAACTGCACTGGCAATAAGTTGTTGACAAGGAGACGGCAAGCGCGTCCCGGGTTGCACATCACGCCTGAGATGCCTTGATTCTGCTGAAAAGCCCCATTTCGCCAGGGATAGGGATGGGATGCTGATTACCAACAACTTACGAGGCAGTCCTGCGGCATAACCGGGGGTTGGTCAGCGGGATCATGGCTTATAAATGCGCTGGCAAAAAGATGTTGACGCAGCTTTCGCCGATGCTCGATACCCCTGGCGACACTCTGAGAGGCCGCGCCTTGGGTGCATCCTCCCGGAAATGGGGATGCTGGGGATGCTGGTGCATAGGTTTGGAAGCATCCGGCACCGGACCCTGCGGCCCTGTGGTACCGAGGCTCGGGCGGGCGGCCGGAGCGACTTGGGCATAAGACGACGAGTCGAGCGACGCCGGCAGGGCAGGGAATCTCCTTGCATCGAGGCTCGGGGAGCCGATCCTCGTGACGTTCCCATGAACGTCACATTTCGGTCACACGCGCTTGCCTGGCGGGGCACGCCCCTACCACCACCGCCATCCCGAACCGTGCTTCGCGGATCGTCTCGCAGCGAACGACCTTGGACGGGGTTGCGGGGGCTGGGCCATGGGGCCCGGGTCATGATCACTCCGTTGGTTCTCGGTGCGTTGAGTTGGGTCTGCCCGGTGTTAGCCTGTGGGAGTGCCGGTGTCGGCAGCGGCACTGCGGAAACCATCGCGGCAACACAGGGCCTCCTGGAACGGCTTCTGCCTGGGCAATCGGCCGGCTTCAGGCTCGAAGTGATTGCCGCCGAAGGCGACCACGACGTGTTCGAAATCGAAACGCGAGACGGCCAAGTGGTCTTGCGGGGCAACAACGGCGTTGCGCTCGCCTCCGGTTTGAACTGGTACTTGAAGTACTATTGCCAATGTCATCACTCGTTCACCGGCGGGAGCCAGTTGGAGTTGCCTCAACCGTTGCCCGAGGTCAAGCCGAAGGTGCGTCGGCTTAGCACGGCTCAGCACCGTTACTTCCTGAACTACTGTTGCTTCGGATACTCCTTGCCGTGGTTCGATTGGTCCCAATGGGAGCGGCTGATCGACTGGATGGCACTCAACGGGATCAACCTTCCCTTGTCCGTCACAGGGCAAGAGGCCGTCTGGCAGGCGGTCGGGCGCCACTTTGGTGTTGCCCCGAAAGACCTCGAGGACTTCCTGGCCGGACCGCCCTACCTGCCGTTCGGATGGATGGGCTGTCTAGACGGGCACGGGGGCCCGCTGCCGCAGAGCTGGATCGATGCCCACCTAGCGCTGAGCCGGCGCATCGTGGAACGTCAGCGTGCATTGGGCATGCGGCCGGTGCTGCAGGGTTTCACCGGACACTTACCTCCGGCCATCGCGCGCCAGCACCCGACGGCACGGGTCCAGAAGATCAAGTGGATCGAGTGGGAGACCCTGCTGCTCGACCCCCTGGATCCCCTCTTTGGCCGTGTCGCCTCCGCGTTCCTCGAAGAACAGACGCGCTTGCTGGGCACGGACCACTTCTATGCGGCGGACACTTTCATCGAGATGATTCCCCCCAGCGGCGAGCCGGCCTATCTGAGCGCCATCGGGCGGTCGATCTACGAGGGCCTGGCCAAGACCGACCCGCAAGCGGTCTGGGTGCTGCAGGGCTGGCCGTTCTACCACGCCCGCCAGTTCTGGACCCAACCACGCATCGAGGCGGTGCTCGCTCCCGTGCCGGACGAGCAGATCCTCCTGCTCGATCTGTACTGTGAGAAAACGCCGGTATGGAACCTGACCCGTGCGTTCTGCGGCAAGCCGTGGGTCTGGTGCAACATCCAGAGTTTCGGCAACCGCGTCTGGCTGGGGGGCGCCCTTGACCGTATCAACCGCGACTTGTTCGCCGCGCGCCAGGATCCCCAGGCCGGCCGATTGCGCGGGCTGGGCTTTGTGAACGAGGGCCTCGATTTCAACCCGGTGGTTTACGAGCTGCTGCTCGAGTTGGCCTGGCGCGACGGGCCGGTCGATCTGCCCGCCTGGCTGCGCGACTTCGCCCGCCGTTCTTACGGTGGTCGCCACGAGGCCGCGGAGCAGGCCTGGGACCTTCTGCACCGCACCGTCTACCAAGCGGCCTTCGACAACCCGGTCGCTTACACGACGGTGCCGTCCCTGAACAGTCCGCGCGGCACCCCGTACGACACCGACCTGTTGGCCAAAGCCGGCCAACTGTTGCTGAGCGCAGCGGACGATCTCGGGAAGAGCGACGCCTTCCGTTTCGACCTGGTCAACGTCACCCGTCAGGTGTTGGGCAACCATTCGGCCGAGTTCCAACACCGGATCATCGAGGCCTTCGAGCAGAAAGACCGCGACCAACTCCGCCGCGCGATGGATGCGTTGCGCGAGTTCTTGGTCGACCTCGATGCCCTGCTCGCCACCCGGCCCGAGTTCCTGCTCGGCGCCTGGATCGGAGACGCGCGGCGCTGGGGCATGACCGAGGCGGAACGCGACCGCCTCGAGTGGAACGCTCGCCGCGTCTTGACCCTGTGGGGCGACACGCCGGCCCTGCGCGATTACGCCTCCCGCCAATGGTCGGGCATGCTCACGGGGTTCTACTTGAAGCGGTGGGAGTTGTTTGCAGCGCACCTCGACCAGGCCCTGGCGGCGCGCACTCCCTTCGACCGAGAAGCCTTCCTCGATGCGATGTTCGCGTTCGAGACGGGTTGGGCGCAGGCCACGGACCGCTACCCGCGCGAGCCGCGCGGCGACAGCATCCAGCTCGCGCGCCGGCTCTCGGCCAAGTACGGCCCAACGACCGCCCCCGAGTCGGTCAGCCTCACGACGGGCAAACCGACCACCTGCTCCTCGGCCCTCGAGTTGCATCCGCCGGTTCTCGCCAACGACGGACGGGCGCGCTCGGCGGAGGCGTCTTGGGCGACGGATGTGGGGCGTCATCCCGGCGAAGCCTGGTGGCAGGTGGACTTCGAGCAACCGACGCAAATCGGACGCGTTGTCGTGGTGGGGTACTACGGTGACGACCGGTTCTACGGCTTCAAGATCGAAACCTCGACCGACGGTCAGGTATGGACGCTTGCCGCCGATTGGCGCGACAACCAGAGCCGATCGACTCGGAGCGGGTACACCTGTCGTTTCGAAGCGCGCTTGGCGCGGTATCTTCGCGTGACCCAGACGCATAACTCGGCGAACACCGGCCGCCACCTAGTCGAGGTCATGTCGTTTGCGGAATGAAGGTGGGTCCGCTCTGGCAACGCGCTCCTCTGTGGAAGAATCTTCGTCCTCGCCTGGGCGAGCATGCAGGAGCGCATAGCGGCGAACTGGGGTTCGCCGCCGTCTTCTCGCTCGGTTGACGGGGATTGGGATAGCGGGCTGGGGAATCGAACGGCGGCGAGCTGCCGTTCGCTGCTACGGCGCGGGGGCGGGTGATGTGGGCGGTGTGGGGGAGCCGGCGGTCGAACGAAGGGTGGGGACGGCTTAGAGCCTGTTGAAGGCTCCCCTTTGAGTGCCATAGCAGGGCGAGGCTCCTGCCGAGCCACCGAGAAGAGTGAAACGGCCTGGGCCGTCGCGGCTCGGCAGGAGCCTCGCCCTACCGGCACTCGGGTTTTCCATCAGCCTGTTAGTGCCGGAGCCGGAAGAAGGCCTGGGTTTCAGTCAGGTCAAGCGTCACACGGTAGGCCTCGGCGCCGGGGACGGATATCCAGGCAGTGGAATCCGGCCGGTGTGTCCGCTCGAGGGTGTCGCCGGTGACCACCGGGTTCCAGAACCAGCGCCTCTGGTTTGAAGTGTCTGGTTTGAAGTTGCGGCAGTTACTTTGCTTCGCTAGTTGCTGTCAGGGTGGCAAGTGCTGGCTTGGAATCGAGCGGCGGTTGAGCTAAGAGTGCGCTGCGATATGAATCAGCCCAGGACCTCATTCTCAAGAGAACCGAGCCGCGCGTCCGGCGCCTCGAGCGGCATGGACCGCCGCGCCTTTCTGCGCATGGGCGGTCTGGCCGTGACCAGCCTAACGCTGGCGCGCAGCTCGGTTATGGCCGGCCCATTCACAGCCGCCGATTTCGAGCGACTGGTCCCGTCGGACAAGCGATTGCAGCCGGAATGGGTGGCGTCGCTCTTTGCGCGGGGCACACGCACCCGCTACCGCTGGCCGGAGTCGCGGCGGATCGGGATGCCGATCGGCGGGATCTGCGCCGGCCAGCTTTATTTGGGCGGCGACGGCAAGCTTTGGCACTGGGACATCTTCAACCGCATCGTCGGCACCGGAGCGGAACACTACGCCAAGCCCCTCGAGCCGGCCTCGCCCTTGGCGCAGGGTTTTGCCCTGAAAGTGAGGGCGGCGGACCGCGTCCAAGTGCGCGCGCTGGATCACACGGGTTGGCGCGACATCGAGTTCATCGGCGAGTACCCGATCGGCTATGTGAGCTACCGCGACGTGGAATCGCCGGTGAGCGTGGCGTTGGAGGCCTTTTCGCCGTTCGTTCCACTGGACGTCGAGGACTCGGCGCTACCGGCCACAATCCTGCAGTTCACGGTGAAAAACGAACAGGCCGTGCCGGTCGGGGTCGAGTTGGCGGGTTGGCTCGAGAACGCGGTCTGCCTACACTCGGCGCCGTTGCTGGCTGGGCTGCGGCGCAACGCAGTGATCGAGCGCGGTCCGGTGCCGGCCGAGGGTGGGCCACCCGGACGCGGCTTCAGCTTCTTGGCGTGCAGTGCCGAGCCCGCCCCAGCCAGCAGGCGGGAAGTTCAGCGACCCGACCTTCCCTTTGACGACTTCGAGCGGGACACGCACACAGGTTGGACAGTGGAGGGGACGGCCTTTGGGACCGGCCCGGTCGAGCAGGACCAGATGCCGGAGTACCAGGGCAAGGTCGGCGCACGGGGGCGGCGCTTGGTGAACTCGCACGCGGCTGCGCCCGGTCGCAATGTGGGCGAGAAGGACGCTGCGGTCGGCACCCTGACGAGCCGCCCCTTTGTGATCGAGCGCGATTACATCACGCTCCTGATCGGGGGCGGCGGCCACGCCGGCAAAACCTGCATCAACGTGCGCGTGGACGACCGGGTGGTGCTGTCGGCGACGGGGCGGAACGACAACCGGTTGCAGGCCCACAGCCTCGACGTGCGCCGCTGGGCGGGCCAGACGGCGCGGCTCGAGATCGTGGACCAAGAACGCGGCGGGTGGGGCAACATCGGCGTCGACGACATCGTCTTCAGCGATCGGCCGCGTGGGCTGAGCCTGGTCTTGAGCGAGCAACCCGACTTCGGGACGATGGGATTGGGCTTGTGGCAATCCGCTGGTGACTCGCCCGGCGGGACCTTGGCCGCGACGTCCGTTCCGGTGGACGAGCTGCCCGACGGCGTGTTCGCGCGCGCCGCGGTTCCCGGGGAGGCGGTGCCTGCGGTCCGACCGTTTGGCGAGCCCTTGGTGGGCGCGCTGGGGCGCCGGTTCGAGCTGGCGGCGGGCCAATCGGCGACCCACACCTTCGTGGTGACGTGGCATTTCCCGAATGTCCAGCTCAGCGGCCTGCGCGACTACGAGGGGCGCCGGTACGGGAAGCGGTTTGGCGACGCTTTGGCCGTGGCCGGGCACGTCGCGAGGCATTTCGACCGGCTCACGACCCAGACGCGGCTTTGGCACGACACCTGGTACGACGCGACCCTGCCGCACTGGTTGCTCGAGCGGACAATGGCGCCGACCTCCCATCTGGCCACCAACACCTGCTATTGGCTGGGCAACGGTCGGTTCTACGCGTGGGAGGGAGTCGGCTGTTGCGCCGGCACCTGCACCCACGTCTGGCATTACGCCCAGGCCCTCGCCCGCCTCTTCCCGCCGCTCGAACGCAGCCTGCGGGAGTTGGCCGATTACGGGGCCGGGTTCGATGCCGAGACAGGCCGGATTCGGTTCCGGGCCGAGCACAACAATCACTGGGCCGTGGACGGGCAGGCCGGCTCGATCCTGCGCACCTACCGCGAGCATCAAATGAGCGCCGACGATGCGTTCCTGCGCCGGCTTTGGCCGAGGGTGAAACGGTCGCTCGAATTCTTGATCAGCAAGGATGCGGGTGCCGACGGTATCATCGACGGGCCGCAGCACAACACACTGGACGCGGATTGGTGGGGGGAGGTGGCGTGGTTGAGCGGGCTGTATTTGGCGGCGCTGCGGGCCGGGGAGGGGATGGCCACCGAGTTGGGGGAGACCGAGTTCGCGGGTCGGTGCCGGGCCATTCTCGAGGCGGGGCGACGCAACCTTGCCGCGCGCCTGTTCAACGGCGAGTACTTCATCAACCGGGTCGACCCGGCGCACCTGGACGCGATCAACTCGGGGACGGGCTGTCACATTGACCAAGTGCTGGGCGATCACTGGGCGTGGCAGGTGAACTTGGGGCGGCTACTCGAGCGCACGCAGGTCACCAGCGCATTGCAATCCTTGTGGCGCTACAACTTCATGCCCGATGTGGGGCCGTATCGGGCGGCTCACCCACCGGGCCGCTGGTACGCCATGCCGGGCGAGGCGGGCCTGCTCGTGTGCTCGTTCCCGCGCGCCGACTGGGACTATGCCAAGGCGGCCGGCAAAGGACCCGGATGGGCGGCGGGTTATTTCAACGAATGCATGAACGGCTTCGAGTATCAGGCGGCGGCGCACATGGTCTGGGAGGGGCTGCTGCTCGAGGGCTTCGCGGTGACGCGCGCCGTGCACGACCGATATCACGCCACCCGCCGGAACCCCTGGAACGAGGTCGAGTGCGGCGACCATTACGCGCGGTCGCTGGCCAGCTACGGCGTGTTCTTGGCCGCCTGTGGGTACGAGCATCATGGGCCCAAGGGCCACTTAGGATTTGCGCCGCGTCTGACGCCGGAGGATTGCCGCTGCGCGTTCACTACCGCCGAGGGGTGGGGGACCTATTCCCAGCGCATGAGCATCGATAGCCGGGAATCGAGAACCGCACAGCGTGAACTTGAATCGGGCCTAACCCGATCCGCAATTCCCAACCCTCCAGCCGTACTCCCACCCCCGCCGACCGCAGCCCGCAATCTCAACGCCGAGATCCAGGTCAGGTGGGGCAAGCTGCGCCTGCGCACGTTCTCACTCGGTTTGCCGGCAGGGTTCCGCCCGACAACCGTGACCGCAACGATGGCGGGCACGGGTGTGCCGGCTGCGCTCTCGGTGAGCGAAGGCAGGGCCGAACTCACGATGCGCGACGAGCTGGTCATTGGAGCGGGTCAGTCGTTGCGAGTCGAGTTGGCGTGAACCTAAACGGGGTGTTGGGGTTGACTTGCGCCTACCTGCCCAACCCCAAGGAGCCTTGGCGCCCAGTCCAAAATCGCCGGCATTCCTGTGCAACCAGATGACCAACCGTTTTAAGAGATCGCGTCGACCCGCAAGTCCCGCAACGCGGTGAGTCCTGTCAGCGACACGCCGCCGCCCCTAATCGGCCGCGCCCCACTCCGCCGCTTCGACCCAAACCGCTCCCGATGCGCCAACCACACCCCGTCCACAAACCCCTTGGATCCCAAGACCACCCCATCCGTCAGGTGCCGTATTCGCAACCGCAGCACCTCGCCCACACTCAACTCCCCCCCCTTCTGCAACACCCGCCTAATCTGCTCCCGACTCAGCGCCACCTTTCCGCCGCTCCCAGACACCCCCGCACGCACAAACATCCGCTTCCGATACCTCGCCCCCACCTCCTGCCACTCACGCACCTTCACCTTTGCCTCCCTCGACTCCTCGCCCTGCACTGCAGCCTCCGAGCCGGTCAAGAGCGGAGCGCGGGCATCTTGCCCGCGGGGCCCTGTCCCGACCCCATCATCTTCCCCTGTCGCCCCGGCTACCCGACCCCCTCCAGCCTCAACCCCGATCCGAGACGCTCCTTCACGTCCGCCCGCGTACAAACTCAACAACCCCGACCGCGCCTTCCCATCCCCAGCCACCGCCGCCGCATACCCGCAGTGCCGGTAATCCTTCGGATCCTCCACCAATCCCGCCCGCACCGCGTTCAAGTCGATGTACGCCGACACCGTCTCCAGCACCCCAGGCTGATCCTCGACCAACACGCTCCGGAACCGTTCCGCCCACAACGTCCCAAACCGCTGATGCCGTATGTTGTACCACTTGCTGAACCGTTGTTTGAACGCCTTCATGAACTCCGACACATCCCCCATCCGTGCCAGCATCCGTTCCCGAATGTCCGCGTCCACCCGACCATGCTCGTGCAACCCCTTCTCGGCCTCGGAGAGCAGGCCGGCCTCTCGGGGCTTGGCCTTCCCGTAGAGCGCCTTCATGCGCTCGACCAGTTCCTCGTCGGTCGGGTTCTGTTCGGCCGGAACGCGGACCAGGACATGGAAGTGATTGGACATGATGCAGTAGGTGATGACTTCGAGGCCGCAGAAGGTGGCCAGGCGCCGGAGGAGCCGGACCAAGGTTTCTTTGCCGAGGTCATCGAGGAGGCGTTGGGCACCGACGATGCGGGAGACGCAGTGATAGACGGCCGGTCGGCCTTTGACTTTGATGCGGGTAGTTCTCATACAAGTTCAGGTTCGTCTGCGCTTGCTACGGTGAGACTGTGCCGAGGGACCGATTGCTGTCAACTACTAAAATAGCGTCATTTAGTCTACAGTGACCATGAGGGTGAGGTCGACGCAGGGGAGACGCTTGGGGGGAGGGTGGGACGCCGTTGGACTTCGAGGCGAGCGATGTCAATAGGTTCATACGTATTCCGGTTTCGGCGCGGTCAGGCTATGAATATGAAGGGGAACCGTCTGCTGTCAATGACATGAAATCTGGAATATTGAATGAGGATCGCTGCCGAGACAGCACCGGCGCCGCCGCGCGCGGGCAGTGACCGTACGACTCCGGATTCTCCGCTGGGCCCGCTGCAACGGGTTCAGGTGGCTGCACGCGGTATCGCCGAGAGGGTGTCCGGGTGTTCGTCAGTCGGGAGGAGTCGGGACCGTTCCGTCCACCGTCCACCAGGCTCATGACGGTCGTGCGCTGGAAGCTCGGTCGGGCGGCGAGGGCGAGAGGGCGAGTGAGCCAAGTGAGGCGCGAATCGGGAGTTGTCACTTTCGGATGGGGAACCCACTCTTCGGCGGCTAAGACGGATGTTGAGTGAATGTGAGTGAGGTATGGCGACCGTGGCGGACAAAGGGTTGGGTGCGGCGTCAACGCGCGAGTCCCTCGGGCGTGGGGGCGACGGTTGGCCGACGGCGATGGGGAGCGATTTGGCCTGTCGCGCGATTGCTGGCGAGGCGGTGCCTGGGGATGAGATGCTGGGGATTATCTGCGAGCGGATTCGCGAGGCGGCGCAGACGCTGGGGTTAGCGGGCAAGGATCTCGAGCAGATTTTTCGCACCTACACCTTGTTCGAGGACTATGCCACGGCCGAGTTCGAGGGCGCCGAGCAACGTTTCCTGATCGTGGAGGCGCACCATGCGATTCAAGGCAAGGTGGGCAAGGGCGCCTTGAAGATCGTGGTGCCGGCCGACCTGGTTGCGGCGGGGCGGAGCTTTGTGACGGCGGGCGGGGGTGGGGCGGAGGTCGTTCCCGCTGTCCCGATCGCAGGTTGGCGCAGCGCGGAGGCGGCCTGGGAGACGGTCAAAGCGTACCTGCGCGACCTGATCACGGGCGAGACACTCAGCATGAGCCTGAAGTCGCAGGCGACCGGGGCGCCGTTTGCCGGGAGCGAAGGGGTGATTCTCTGTGCGCTGGGGGACTACCAGGAGGCCACCGGCCGGTTTTTCCTCAGGCCGGTGCTGGCGTGTCCCGAGGCGCAGACCGAGCGCGACAAGGAACTGCTCGAGGCGGTCATGAACTCGGCGGCCGAGGTCCTGACACGCGCCGGCCGGATTGCCCACGACCGGATCGTGCACGCGGCGGAGACCAACAGCACGCGGACCTCGCGGCTGAAGCTGCAACTGCCGACCAACGTGGTGGAAGGCCACCTGCGCGCCCTGCTGCACGACGATCCTGGGATCGTGATTGGGGACGAGGACATGACGGTGCGGTTGCGCCGGTTGCTGGCGCGAGCGGACTATCGACCCACCGCGTGCGCCTTGGCGCGGGAAGCGGCGCGTTTACAGTTGGAGCATTCCATTTTGTTGCCGGTGACGCGGGAGCGGTTGCGGACGATTCTGGGGGCGCTGGCGCTCGAGGGGCAGCCGCGGCCGGATCAGTTTCAAGAGATTGTGGGCTTGTTTTTCGGCTCGGGCGAAACCCAGCAAACCGAGGATCAGATCTTCCACCATCGGCAACCGATCTTGCGCAAGCTGGCGTCGGCGCTGTCGGCGGGGCGGTTGGATGAATGCGCCGACCCTGCGGTGCTCGAGTTTTATCTGCGGGTCCTGCTGGACAACCAAGTGCGCATGATGAAGGCGGCGTTGCTGGAGCGGTTGCCGCCGGAGGAGGCGTTGGCGGTCGATTGGATCGAGCGTAACCCGCTTTTTACACCGGCGCAGGAGACGGAGTTGGCCGCCCGGTTGCCCGCGGCCACGGCGGGCAAGGCCGAGGTACAGCGGGGGTTTGCTTGCGTGCTCGATGTGTTGACGGGGCTGCTGGAGGCGCTTCCCGAGGATCCGGTCGAGCGCTACTCGGCGGCTCGCCGCGCGGTGGTCCTGGGCGCCCTCCGCGCCATCACGGTCGGCGGCGAGATCATCCCTTCGGTGGATCGGATACGGTTTTTCGCGGGTCCGTTCACGTGCGAGAGTCTGACGCCGAAGCTGGGGGTGGTGACTCGAAAGCCGCTCGAGGTGTGCGGCTCGGAATTGCGGCCGCAGGCGATGTCCGCGGGGGCGGTGCACGCCCTCGAGCTCTGGATGCGGGCTCGCGGGGCGCCGAAGGCCAAGCCTTTCGAGGGGTTGACGGTAGCGATCCAAGGGTTGGGCAACGCGGGCAAGGGGGTGGCGCGGTTGCTGGTCGATCGCGGGGTGCGGGTGGTGGCGGTGAGCGACAGTCGGGGCGCGATGATTGCGCCTGGGGGTTTGAACGCGGCTCAACTAACGGCCCTGCTCAGTCACAAGAGCGCGGGCAAACGGCTCGATAGTTACCCGCTGTCCGCCTCGGCGAACCCGGAACTGATTCTGCATCGCAACCCGGACGCCCTGATGACGGTGAAGGCGGACCTGTTGGTGTTGACGGCCAAAGCCGCGTCGTTGCATCGGGACAACGCCAGCGGGGTGATGTGCAAGGTCGTCTGCGAACTGACGGGCGCGGCCGTTACGGGCGAGGCTAAGGCGGAACTGCGCCGGCGTTCGATTCAGGTGATTCCGGACAACGTGGGCAGCTCGGGTGGGCTGTTGGTTTCGCTGTCGGAGATGCTCCAGAACAGCTATGGCCAGCAATGGGAGAAACGCCTCGAGGACGACGCGCTGCGCCACCAGATCGAGCAGAGCTACGAAGCGATGGGCAAGCTGGCTCGCCGACACGAGATCGACCTGGCAGCGGCGTCGGACCTTCTGGCGCTCAAGCGCATGCATGCCTTGGCGGTGTACCGGGAGAACCTGGAGGCCACCGCCCGGCGTTTGCGCGAGGAGATTCGAGCGATCAGCCCTGGGGAAACGGTCCTGGTGGCTAGCGACGACGACGACGACGGCGTGGCCTCGGCGGCGATGTTTCGGGCCTTGATGGCTCAGCTCAACCCCGGCTGCGAACAGCAGGCCCTGCACCTCAACGAGTCGTTACGGTCGCGAGCCATTCTCGAGGCCATCGAGGCCAAGGCAGCGGCGGGGATCGCAGTCCAGCGCGTGTTTGTGTTGGACCGGGCCTTTCCCATCGAAGCTCGCGGGCAACAGGCCGTTGCGGAGTTGGCCCGGCGCTGCAGCCTGGTTCTCATCAACAACCATGACCTGCCGGACCATCTCCTGGGCGCCGAGGGCCGCGCTGCCGCCAAGGCCAGGCAAGCCCAGGCCAAGACGCCAGCCGAGTTGGGGATCTGGCTTATCAGTCCGCAGACGTTGCGCGCTTGTTTGCCGGCGCGTCATTTCTCGACGGCCCTACTTTTACGCGAGCTGGTGCACCAGTTGGTGACCGATCCGCTGATGCTGATCCGGCTGGATTGGCAAGCGGCGATCGGGAGTTGCCTGGATGTGTCGCCGGAGACGACCGACGACTGGCAGCTTTTTTATGCGCAGTTTAATGTGGACCAGATGATGGAGGCAGCGCGGGCGGTGCGGATGATGGCCCAGGCCCGCGGGTGTTTGAACGCGATCCAGGCGGTCGAGGGAGTGGAACGGCCAGACCAACTCGAGACGAACAAGCCTTGGGAAGCGTTTGTGAACGCCTACGGGCGCTTGGCGGAGCGGGTGCAGTTATTGGTGGGGAAGATCGTGGTCGAGAATGTGGGCCGACCGTATGTGGCGCACTTGTTCACGCCGGCGGAGGTAGCGTCGCCAGCCCTGCCGGTGGGCGAGGAGACGCGGTACTTGGATCTTTACCCTTGGATCTCGGAACACCTCACCAAACGGGCTGACTTTTCGGAGAAGCCCATCATTGTAGGCCAAGTCATTCGGGACCGGCGCGGCCGCCTCCACCTGGGGGTGCGCATTCGCAGCCCGCGCGGCGTCGAGCTCATGGAGGTGGGGTTGCCGGAGGCTTTCCGCACGGGCGGCCTGCCGAACACGGCGGTGGCGCGGATTCCGCTCGATGACCGGGTGACGCCGGAGCAGCAATTCCAGAGTATGGTGGAGGACATTTGGTGGAAGACCATCAGCCCGACGGTCCATTTGAAGAAGGCGCGGAGCGCGGCTGGGTGACCTTGGCGGGAGCTCCGGATCAGTTCGGGCGGTTGCAGAACAACTTTGATGCAGGTCAATTCGCTGTGGCGACAGCGCTGCTAATCGTATCCGTGTGCTATGGCGCCCGTTTCATGAACTCTGAGAGCCCCAACCTGGATGGCGTGCGCCGGTCGAGCGCGGCCGGCGCCGAGGACGACCTGAGCCGCGCCGGGAAGACTAACCGCCGGCGGTTCTTGCGACAGGTGTTGGCGACGGGCGCCACGGGGGCGCTGGCGGTCGGTTGTGGACGCCAGGCGGGCGTGCCGGCGGCGTCGGCGGAGGAGTTGCGGAAGAAGGCATTGGCGGGGGCCAAGGTGACGAAGGGGGTGTGCCGTTTTTGTGGCACCGGATGCGGGGTGTTGGTGTATGCGCGCGGCGGCAAGGTGGTGGCCACGGAGGGGGATCCTCGCACGCCGGTCAACCAAGGGCTCAACTGCATCAAGGGCTACCACCTCTCGGAGATCCTCTACGGCCAGGATCGCTTGACGCGTCCGTTGATACGCCGGGCGGGCGAGTTGGTGGCCGCGAGTTGGGAGGAGGCTTTGGATTTGGTGGCGGCCAAGCTGCAATCGGCGCTCGCGGAACTGGGCCCCGACGGCGTGGGGATGGCGGGCTCGGGGCAATGGACGATCTACGAGGGATACGTGGCGGCGAAGTATTGGAAGGCGGGGCTGAAGTCCAACCACATCGATCCAAACGCGCGGTTTTGCATGGCCTCGGCCGTGATGGGGTTCATGACCACCTTTGGCAGCGACGAGCCGATGGGCAATTACGAAGACTTGGATTGCAGCGATGTCTTTGTGACTTGGGGGGCCAACATGGCCGAGCAACACCCGATCCTGTTCAGCCGGTTGTTGGCGCGGAAGCAGTCGGCGCCCGGCGTCGAGCTATGGGACTTAGGGACGCGCCGCACCCGGACGAGCGAGGAGGCGACGCAGTATGTGGAGTTCGAGCCGGGGACGGACTTGGCGATCGCCAACGCCCTGGCCCAGGTGATCGTCGAGGAGAAGCTGTACGACGAGGCGTTCATCCGGCAGCACGTCCTCTTCAAACAGGGCCCGACCGACATCGGCTACGGGCTGGACAAATACAGCGCTCCGCACCTGTCGGACCAGGAATGGGATGCGCCGGTTCCTGGGGCGCCGGCGGCCACCGACGCCCTGCCGGCCACATGGGACGACTACGTGCGGTTCCTGGCCGACTACACGCCCGAAGCGGTCGAGAAGCTGAGCGGTGTGCCGGCCGAGAAGCTGCGGCTCTTGGCGCGGCGCTACGGCGATCGGCATCGGCGGGTGATGTCGCTTTGGACGATGGGGGTGAACCAGCATTACCGGGGCACGTGGATGAACAACCTCATCTACAATCTGCACCTGCTGACGGGCAAGATTGCGACCCCGGGCAATTCGCCTTTCTCGTTGACGGGCCAGCCGAGCGCTTGCGGCACGGCGCGCGAGGTGGGGACCTTTGCGCACCGGTTGCCGGCGGACATGCTGGTGACGGATCCGGAGCACCGGGCCATTGCGGCCAAGATCTGGCTCGGTGAGGCCGGCAAGGCCGACGAGATTCCGGCCAAGGTCGGCTACCACCTCACGGCGATGCTCCGGGCCTTCGAGCGGGGCAAACTCCGTTTCCTGTGGGTGTCGTGCAACAACCCGTTCGCCGCCGCGCCGAACCTCAATCGGATGCGCGCCTGGCGGAAGCAGAATCCGCGGGGCTTTCTGGTGGTATCGGACGTGTATCCGAACGCCTCGACGGAGTTGGCCGACGTGGTCTTGCCCAGCGCCATGTGGGCCGAGAAAGAAGGCGCGTATGGGAACGCCGAGCGCCGCACGCAGTTTTGGAAAGCGGCCGTGCCGCCGGCCGGAGAGGCCAAGCCCGATGTCTGGCAGTTCCTCGAGGTCGCGCGACGGACTGGGCACAGCCACCTGTTTCCGTACCAGGCGGAGACGCTTTACCGCGAGATTTGGGACGAGTACCGGCAGTTCGGCAACGGCCGCGGCAAAGACCTTGCGCCGTACGACTGGTACCACGAACGGCACGGGGGCGGCCGGTGGCCGGTCGTTCAGACGGGTACCGAGGGCGAGTGGCGGGAGACACCCTACCGGTACAACGCGGCCTATGATCCTTACGCGGCCAAGATCTTGGGTCGGCCCGAGGGCATCTGTTTCTACAAGAAGAAGTGGCCCAAGCCTGGCGCGGCCAAAGACTCGACCGACCCGAACGATTTCGAGTATCGGGCGGTGGTGTGGTTGCGCCCCTACCAACCGGCGCCCGAGCGGCCGGACCTCGAGTGGCGCGGGAAACCGGCCGGCGACGTGCCGGCTGACAAGTACCCGTACTGGCTGTGCACGGGCCGAGTGCTCGAACACTGGCACACGGGGACGATGACCCGGCGGGTGGCGGCCTTGCATCGGGCGATGCCGGAGGCGTTCTGCGAGATGCACCCTGCGGACGCCGCCGTGGCGGGCCTGCGGCAGGGGCAGAAGGTCAAACTCAAGAGCCGGCGCGGTGAGTTGGTGCTCGCGCTCGAACTGCGCGGGCGTGGCCGACCCGCCCGCGGATCGGTGTTTGTTCAGTTCTTCGACGAATCGCGCGCCGTCAATCTGCTGACGTTGGATCATTACTGTCCGATCTCGAAGGAACCGGACTACAAGAAATGTGCCGTGCGGGTCGAGCCGGCCTGACGGGGCCGGCCAGGTGACTGGAGCCGATTTTCCTGTGACGACCGCCACCGCCAACTTGAAGCTCTCGCGCCGCGAGTGTGCCACCGCGGGCCTTGGCGCCTTGGGCGTCGCTGCACTCGGCCTTTGGGCGGGGGCAGCCACGCGCGGTGTCGCGGCGGAGCGGCGGTTCCTCGAGCGGTGCGTGCGGTGCGGGCAATGCGGCGGGGCCTGTCCGGAGCAGGAGCTCGATGGGGAGCGGCGCAAGGCCATCCGCTGTTACGGGGTGAGCGCCGGTGCGCAGGCGGGGACGCCCTTCATCACGCCGCGGTGGGCGCCGTGCTTGATGTGCGTCGAGTTGCCGTGCGTGCGGGCTTGCCCGAGCGGGGCGCTGGATCCGCGGTTACTGGACATTGACGATGCGCGGATGGGGACCGCGTCGATCGTGGATCGGGAGGGTTGCCTAGCCCTTCAAGGGCTACGGTGCGAGGTATGCTTCAACCGATGTCCGAGGCGCGGTGTGGCGTTGACGCTGCAGCACACCTTGAACCGCCGGACGGAGCGCCACGCCGTCCTCGAGCCGGTGGTGCACAAGGACGCTTGCACCGGGTGCGGCCTGTGCGAGCGGGTTTGCGTGCGCGAGGAGCCGGTGAACCCGATCAACGCGTTGCTACGATCGCTGCAGCACGTGACGGCGGGAGGGCTGGGGCTTGTGGCGGGGGTGTTGGCGCTCGAGGCGTTGACCGAGCGCAGGCTGTTCTGCCGCCCCCTCTGCCCCGTGGGCGGATTCTACGGGACGATCAATCGGTGGGGCGCAGTCGGCGTGGCGATCGACCCGGCCACGTGCACGGGGTGCCGGCAGTGCGCCACGTTCTGTTTGGCGGCGCCGGAGCTCGAGGCGGCGATCGGGCAGGCGCGTAGGGCGAAGGTGCGCGCGCCGGTGGAATCGGCCCACTGCACCTTGTGCTGGGCCTGCGCGCGGGGCTGCGCGCGGGGCGGCATCCGGGTTCATCACCGGTGGCGGCGCTTGGCTCCGCCCCGGGCAGCAACCGTTCTGCAACCATGAAGGCGAGGTTGGGCGACCGACAGAGTCGAGTGAGGTTTGGCCGAGCGCAGGCAGCGCAGGTCGCCCGGTGTGGGGGCGGGCGAAGGGGCCGCTGGCTGGTGGTCTTCGGGGTCGGGGTCGGGCTGTTGGCGGCGAGCGTCGGCTGCCGGGATGCGCCGGCCAAACGCGAGGACGCGCGGATCTTGGCCGAGTTCCGAGGCCCGAACTTCATCGCATCGGATGAGCGGCGGGCACAGCCGCTGGGGCCGCCGTTGGTGCCTCACGTGGTGTACGCTCGGGATTTCGATTGTCTAGTCTGCCATGGCCACCGGGACTTCGTCTTTCGGGGTCAACCGGTCAAACAATGTATGCATCCCGAGCGCTCGGCCTGTCTCCAATGTCACGTGCCGATCCAGAACCGGGAAGCTCCGTTCCGGTTCGAGATGCTCGGCTCGGGCGCCTAGGTGGCGGACACGACTCCAC
>Ga0194113_10000537_pt1 | contig 49760 bp, 28 predicted proteins | sample TA2MahC200mmetaG_FD_146193 | JGI IMG/M metagenome (GOLD analysis project Ga0194113, IMG submission 146193) | Freshwater microbial communities from Lake Tanganyika, Tanzania - TA2015017 Mahale Deep Cast 200m | ecosystem: Environmental > Aquatic > Freshwater > Lake | place: Tanzania: Lake... | reverse complement strand
GTTCATGGGCGCGCGGCCGAAGGGGGAGGGCGGGGCGGACCGCGTCTTCTGCGCGCGCACGACGGATGGAGGACGTACGTGGGGCTTCCTGTCGTGGATGGTGCTGCCGTCCGATCCGCACCGCGCCGTCATGCCCCAGACCGTCGAAGCGGCGCCCGGCCGCCTCGTTGCCGCCGTGCGTCGGCGGGACCGGAAGACGAACGAGTGCTGGATCGATGCGTATGCCTCCGGTGATTCGGCGCGGACATGGTCGTTCGCGAGCCGGATCGGGGAGACCGGGGGCTCCAACGGCAACCCGCCCGCGCTGATCCGGCTCGCCGACGGCCGCCTGTGCTGCGCCTACGGCAACCGCACGACGCGACGGCTGCTCGCCCGCACGAGCGCAGACGCCGGTCTTACGTGGTCCGCCGAGACCGTTGTGCGCGACGACTACTTCTCCGGCCATGACGATGCGGATTTCGGCTATCCGCGGCTCGTCCAGCGCGCCGACGGCAGGGTCGTCGCCATCTGCTACTTCGCGGACAAGGCCCACCCGCAACAGCACATTGCAGCAAGCATCTGGAAGCCGTAGGCCGCGCGGCGATTCCGTGGGGCTTCGTGAGAGCGACGGGGGTGACCCGAGGCGCCGCCCCGGGGATCCCCGGCTGAGCGCGGCCGGCCAGGAACGAGCGACGCTTCGGGGGTCTCCCGAACGGCGCCGACGGAGCGGCGCCCTCCAAGCCCGTCCTCGCGTATCCAAGTCGAATCAGACAGGACGGTTCCGCCCTGCCGGCCGCACCGCGCCGTCGACACGGGTCGCCGGCCGCGATAGGCTTCGCCCGCTGTGAACAGGCTGCATCGGTTCCGGGTTGATTCCATGGCGGCCGGCGTCGCCGCTTTTCTGGCGGGCGGGGCCGTCGCGTCCGCCGCCGCGAATCCGCCACCCGCCGATCCGCTCGACACTCCCGCCACTCACGATCTTCCCGACCTCCGCGCGATGATCAAGGCGCTCGGCGCGCCCGCCGGCGCGGCGCACCTCGCGCAGCTCGAAGCGCTGGCGACGCGCGGCGCGGAGATCGCGACCGCGGGCGGCGCGCTCGACGCATGGGTCGGCGAGGTTGCGGCGCTGCGGCGGCGCGCGCTCGTCACGGAGAACCCGTCCGCCGGGTTCGACAAGCTCGTCTTCGTGACCCGGAAGACCTACGGCGCGAACCACTATTACACCGAGTTCATCAACAGCCCCTGGACGCCCGGCGGAAACCTGTGCGTGCTCGACCTCAAGGACGGCTCGGTCCGCGAGATCGTTCCGCAGTTGAAGGGCGGCGTGTTCGAGCGCTTCGACCTGTCGTTCGACGCGAGCCGCATCGTTTTCGCGTGGAAGGCGGGCGCGCAGGACGGCTACCGCATCTACGAGGTGGGCGTCGACGGCAGCGGCCTCCGCCAGCTCACGTTCCCGCAGTCCGACGAGGCCGCGCTGGTCGCGCGGTACCGCGTCTTCGGCCACTACCACCACGGCACCGACGACATGCAGCCGTGCTACCTCGCCGACGGCGGCATCGCGTTCATCTCGACCCGCTGCCAGTACGGCATCCTGTGCGACGTGCCGGACGACTTCACGACGACCGTGCTCTACCGAATGGACGGCGACGGCCGGAACCTGAAGCGCCTGAGCAACAGCTCCGTCAGCGAGGCCTCGCCCGTGCTGATGCCCGACGGCCGGCTGCTTTACACGCGCTGGGAGTACGTCGACAAGGGCGCCGTCAGCGTGAAGTGCCTCTGGGCGATGCGGCCGGACGGCTCCGCATCCTCCGAGGTCTACGGCAACGACATCGACCTGCCGCCGACGCTGATCTACGGCCGGCCGATCCCCGGCACCGCCGACGGCTACGTCGTGCTCGGCACGCCGCATTGCCCGCAGAACGGCATGGGCACCGTGATCCGCCTCGACACGAGCCGCAACATCCGCACGCGCGAGCCGATGACCTACATGACGCCCGATGTCGACATCCAGGACGAGGCCGGATTCGCGTTCCGCGGACCCGACGGCGCGTGGCGGAGCGATGGGGCGGGGCGCGGGCGGTTGTTCAAGGATCCGTTCCCGCTGTCGGCCCGTCTCTTCCTCGTCGCTCACAAGCCCGCCGGGCCGGTGTGGAAGGACCGCGAGGCCTACGGCCTCTACCTGCTCGACGAAACGGGCCGTGCCGCGCTGCTGCACCGTGCGGAGGGGATCTCGTGCTGGATGCCCGTCCCGTTACGGCCGCGGCCGGTGCCCCCGGTTCTGGAATCGCCCGTCGACGCCGCGCTGGCCGCCTCGAACCGCGCGGTGTGCGTCGTGGCGGACGTCTACCAGGGCCTCGGCGGTGTCGAACGCGGGACGGTGAAGCACCTGCGCATCCTCGAGCAGGTCCCGCGGCCGTGGTCGGCACGGCGGCGGTGGGACGGCGACGTCTACGACCAGCAGCACGCGACCATCTCGAAGGACACGCACCTCGGCCTCAAGGTCCAGCACGGCGTCGTGCCCGTCGAGGCCGACGGCTCGGCCAACTTCGTCGTCCCCGCCGGCGCCAACGTGTTCCTGCAGGCCCTCGACGCGAACTTCATGGCGGTGCAGACCGAGCGCACGTTCGTCAACTACATGCCCGGAGAGACGCGGAGCTGCGTCGGTTGCCACGAACTGCCCGGCGGCGTCGCCGCCGCGCCGTCGGCGTCGCTGCTCGCGATGCGCCGCGCGCCGTCCGTCCCCGGCCCGCAGCCCGGCGAGCGCGACGGACGCCGGCCGCTGGACTACGTGCTCGACGTGCAGCCGGTGTGGGACCGCCACTGCGTGAAGTGCCACGGCGGCGCGGAACCGCGCGGGACGCTCGACCTCCGCGGCACGCCCACGGCGATGTTCAACGCGTCCTACGAGTCGCTCGTGCCCGAGCGCCGCCGCAATCCGCTCCGCGACCGCGGCCTGCTCGGCCCGGTGATCGGCGAGAACCACCCCAAGACCGGCAACATCGACTACCTCCCGCCGAAATCGCTCGGCTCCCACGCGAGCGTCCTCGTCGCCATGCTCGCCCGCGGCGCCGTGCGGCTGGCCGACCCGAAGCAGGAGGCCCGCGCCCGGAAGCTCGTCGAAACCCACCGCGACCTCCACCTCACGCCGGAGGAACTGCTCAAGGTGACGAACTGGGTCGACACCAACGCGCAGTTCTACGGCACCTACTTCGGTCGCAAGAACCTCGCCCACCGTGCGCACCCCGCCTTCCGCCCCGTCCCGACCTTCGAGATGGCCGTCAGCCGGGAGGATCCGTTTGCGGAGTGATCGAGTGAGCCTGCTTCATCAGGGCGGATCAGATGGAGCAGGGGGGGAGAGTGTGGCCGAGACGCCGGGCCGTCAGGCAGGCTGCGGCGTGCCGCGTGGCCTCCAAGGATTGGAACTTCGCGGGCGGGGACGGTCCAACGGTTGGACGGACGGGCTCACGGCCGCTCGCCCCTCCAACGCCCGACGATCGGGCGCGAGTTCCGGCCGGTCTTCGTGGAAGCGGCGACCTGGCCGCTTGCTTCGGGGATCCGCCGGGCTCGGCGGAGGCGCCGGTTGTTGGACGTCGGTCGATCGGGCATGATGGCGCGGGCGCGGCGGGGATGACCGCGCGCCGCGCGGGGAGGCGTTCATGAACATGCGGATTGCGGCGGTGTGCGGCGCGCTGGGGATGCCGGTCGCGGCGGCGCCGGCGGACGAGTTGCTGGAGAGGATCCCGTCGACGATCGAGGCGGCGGCGGCGCAGTACGAGGGGATGCTGGCCGCGATCCAGGGCGATCCCGGCCTGCCGCGCACGACGGCGGGCGGGAAGCGGGTGATGGTCGGCCCGAAGGACTGGACCAGCGGCTTCTTCCCCGGGTCGCTCTGGTACCTGCACGAGGCGACGAAGGCGCCGCGCTGGCGCGAGGCGGCGGACGCCTATACGCGGCGGCTCGACAGCATCCGCCACTTCACCGGCAACCACGACGTCGGCTTCATGCTCTACTGCAGCTACGGCAACGGCTGGCGGCTGACGAAGACCCCGGACTACCGCGACGTGCTGCTCGACGGCGCGAAGGCGCTCTCGACGCGCTTCCATCCGGCGGTCGGCGCGATCAAGTCGTGGGACAATCCGAGGTGGAAGTACCCCGTCATCATCGACAACATGATGAACCTCGAGCTGCTGACGTGGGCGTCGGCCGAGAGCGGCGACGCGCGGTTCCGCGACATCGCGGTCCGCCACGCCGACACGACCCTGGCGAACCATTTCCGTCCCGACGCCAGCACGTGGCACGTGGTCGGCTACGACCCGGAGACCGGCAAGCCCGCGGTGAAGCAGACGCACCAGGGCGCGACGGACGACTCCGCGTGGGCGCGCGGCCAGGCGTGGGGGCTGTACGGCTACACGATGATGGCGCGCGAGACGAAGAACCCTTCGTACCTGGCGCAGGCGAGGAGGATCGCGGGCTTCCTCGCCAAGCACCCGCGGCTGCCGGCCGACGCGGTGCCCTATTGGGATTTCGACGCGCCCGGCATTCCGGACGCCCCGCGCGACGCTTCGGCCGCGGCCATCATGGCCTCGGCGCTGATCGAGCTCTCCGGCCTCGCAGGCGGCGACGAGGGGAAAGCGCTTCTCGATCTCGCGCGACGGCAGCTCCTCTCGCTCACGTCGCCCGCCTATCTCGCGCCGAAGGGGGAGAACGGGAGCTTCCTGCTGATGCACTGCGTCGGCCACCTGCCCGGCGGCAAGGAGATCGACGTGCCGCTCGTCTACGCCGACTACTACTTCCTCGAGGCCCTGCTGCGCTACCGGGCCGCGGTCCGGAGCACGCCGCCAAAGTAGTCCCCACGCTCCGCGTGAGGACCTCTCCGTCGTCCGGATGCCCTCACGCTCGGCGTGAGGACCGCGCTGTGCCGCCGGCGCGACGGTCCGCCCGCGTTCCAGGTCGCATTTTTGGATTGCACGCCGGCCCGCGTTGGAGTTTCCTCTCCGCCTTTGCCATGAACAAGAAAGCCATTCTGCAGAAGATCATCGACGACCTCACCGCCCGCGTGACGTTGCACGTGGAGGCCGCCCGCACGGCGCATGCCGAGGCGACGGATGAGGAGAACAAGGCCGAGGACGAATACGACACGCGCGGGCTCGAGGCCTCGTACCTCGCCGCCGGCCAGTCGCGGCAGACCGCCGAGACCGAGCGTGCGATCGTCGAGTTCCGGGCCCTCGAGCTGCGGCGCTTCGGACCGAAGGACCCGATCGACGTCGGCGCCCTCGTGGACCTGCAGCCCAAGGGCGAGGCGCCGGTGCTCTACTTTATCGGCCCCAGCGCCGGAGGCACGGAGGTCGTCCACGACAAGCGGTCGGTCCTCGTGATCACACCGCAGTCGCCGCTCGGCGAGCAGATCGTCGGCCGGAAGCAGGGCGACAAGCTCAGGATCCGTATCGCCGGCGAGACGAACGAGTACAAGCTGCTCGCGGTGTCGTAACCCCGCGGTTGACGCGCGGCCTCCGCCGGGGTTTCATGGCCGCCATACGCCCGGCAGGGCGGGGAGGGTGGCATGGACAACCGGCGGCGGATTCCTTTCAGGATCGGTTCCTTCGCGGCATCGGCGCTGCTGTTGGCGTCCACCGCCCCCGCGGGCGGCGCGGCCTCGGAATCGCTCTGGTTCGACCGCCCGGCCACGAAGTTCTTCGAGTCGCTCCCGCTCGGCAACGGCCGCCTCGGCGCGATGGTCTTCGGCGGCGTCGACGAGGAGCGGATCGTCCTCAACGAGAGCTCCATGTGGTCCGGCTCGCGCGAGGAGGCCGACCGCCCGGACGCGCACAAGGCCCTTCCCGAGATCCGCCGCCTGCTGATCGAGGGGAAGAACCCGGAGGCGGAGGAGCTGGTCAACTCAAACTTCACCTGCGCGGCCAAGGGCTCCGGCCGCGGCCGCGGCGCGAACGTTCCCTTCGGCTGCTACCAGGTCCTCGGGAACCTCCGCCTGAAGTTCGCGGGCGCCGCCGCGACGGAGGACTACCGCCGCGAGCTCGATCTCGCCACGGCACGGGCGCGGGTGACGTACCGCCGCGACGGCGTCGCGTTCACGCGCGAGCACTTCGTCTCGGCGCCGGACGAGGTCTTCGCGAGCCGCCTCGCCGCCGACCGCCCGGGCGCGCTGTCGTTCGAGATCGCCCTCGACCGCCCCGAGCGCTTCGCCACCTCCGCCGCGTCGAACGAACTCGTCATGGCCGGCGCGCTGAACGACGGGCTCGGGGGAACCGGCGTGACGTACGTCGCGCGCCTACGGGTCGCGACGAAGGGGGGCGTGGTCCGGGCGGACGGCGCCCGCCTGCGCGTCGAGGGCGCCGACGAGGCCGTGCTGCTCGTCGCGGCCGCGACGGACTACCGCGGCTTCGCCGGCCGCCAGCTCCGCGATCCCGCCGCCGCCACGGCCGCCGATCTCGACCGCGCCGGCGCGAAGTCGTTCGAGGCGCTTGCGAAGGCCCACGAGGCGGATCACGCGCGGTGGTTCGGCCGGGTGTCGCTCCGGCTGGGGGACCGCGCCGATCCGCCGGAGGCCACCGACCGCCGCCTCGCCGCCTTCGCGAAGGGCGCCGCCGATCCCGCGCTGGCCGCGCTCTATTTCAACTTCGGACGCTACCTGTTGATCGGCTCGTCGCGGCCCGGCGGACTGCCGGCGAACCTGCAGGGGATCTGGGCGGAGGAGGTGCAGACCCCGTGGAACGGCGACTGGCACCTCGACATCAACGTGCAGATGAACTACTGGCCCGCCCCGGTCTGCGGGCTCTCGGAGCTGCAGGAGCCGCTGCACCAGCTGATCGCGTCGCTCGTCGAACCCGGCACGAAGACCGCGAAGGCCTACTACAACGCCCGCGGCTGGGTCGCGCATGTCATCACGAATCCCTGGGGCTTCACGGCGCCCGGCGAGCGCGCGTCGTGGGGCTCGACGACCGGCGGATCCGCGTGGCTGTGCCAGCATCTCTGGACCCACTACGCATACACGCTCGACCGGGAGTTCCTCGCGTGGGCCTATCCGGTCCTGAAGGGCTCGTCGCTGTTCTACGTCGACAACCTCGTCGAGGAGCCGAAGCGCGGCTGGCTCGTCACGGGGCCTTCGAACTCGCCGGAGAACCGCTTCAAGATGGCCGATGGACGCGCCGCGAATGTCTGTCTCGGCCCGACCATCGACATGCAGCAGCTCCGCGAGCTGTTCGGCAACACGGCGCGGGCGGCCGCGATCCTCGGCCTCGACGCGGACCTGCGCGGCGAGCTGCTCGCGAAGCGTGCGCGGCTCGCGCCGAACCAGATCGGTCCCGATGGACGGCTGCAGGAGTGGCTGGAGCCGTACGCCGAGGCCGAGCCGAAGCACCGTCACGTGTCCCATCTCTACGGCCTGCATCCGGGCAGCGAGATCACGTCCGACGGCACGCCGGACCTTGCGAAGGCGGTCCGCGCCTCGCTCGAGGGCCGCGGCGACGAGGGCACCGGCTGGTCGCTCGCGTGGAAGATCAACTTCTGGGCGCGGCTCGGCGACGGCGAGCGCGCGCACAAGCTGCTCGCGATGCTGCTGCGCCCCGCGCACACCGAGGGCAGGCGCGCCATGGGTGGCGGCGGCTCGTCGGCGAACCTCTTCTGCTTCCACCCGCCGTTCCAGATCGACGGCAACTTCGGCGGCACCGCGGGGATCGCGGAGATGCTGGTGCAGAGCAGGGAGGACGAGGGACGAGGGGCGGGGGACGAGGGACGAGGGATACAGCAGGCTGTCGACCGGTCCACCCCTCGCCCCACGACCCTCGACCCTTTCCTCCTTCATCTTCTCCCCGCGCTACCCTCCGCCTGGCCCGAGGGCGAGGTCCAGGGACTGCGGGCGCGCGGGACGGTGAAGGTCGACATGGCGTGGTCGAAGGGAAGGCTCACGTCCGCGACGCTGACGGCGGCCAAGCCGGTCACGGTCCGCGTCCACCATTCCGGCCGCGAGCAGACGTTCGAGCTTGAACCCGGGAAGCCGGTGGCGATCCGGCCGTAGAAGCCCGGCGGAACGGCGAACCACACGAACGGCGCGAAAGAGGGCAGGGCAGACCTGCGCTCCTCGTGGGATGGAGGGGCGAGCTACTGCGAGCCCGAACGCCGCGCTCACGACGTATCCTCTCCCCCCGGCCTCGCATAGCTCGGCCCTCCATCACGGCGGGTGGATGTCGGTTGTTGGGCATTTGGAGGGGCGAGCTACCGCGAGCCCGAACGCTGCGCTCACGACGCATCCTCTCCCTCGGCCTCGCATAGCTCGGCCCTCCATCATGGCGGGTGGATGTCGGTTGTTGGGCATTTGGAGGGGCGAGCTACTGCGAGCCCGAACGCCGCGTCCACGGCGCATCCTCGCCCCCGGCCTCGCATAGCTCGGCCCTCCATCACCGCGGGTGGATGGCGGGTGTTGGACTCTTGGAGGGGCGAGCTGCTGCGAGCCCGAACGCTGCGCTCGCGGCGCATCCTCGCCCCCGGCCTCGCATAGCTCGGCCCTCCATCATTGGATGTTGGACGTTGGGTGTTGGATGTTGGATGTTGGGTGTTGGTCGCTGGTTCTTGGAGGGGCGAGCTACTGCGAGCCCGAACGCCGCGCTCACGACGCGTCCTCTCCCCCGGCCTCGCATAGCTCGGCCCTCCATCATTGGATGTTGGACGTTAGGTGTTGGATGTTGGGTGTTGGTCGTTGGTTCTTGGAGGGGCGAGCTACTGCGAGCCCGAACGCTGCGCCCGCGACGCATCCTCTCCCCCGGCCTCGCATAGCTCGGCCCTCCATCACGGCGGGTGGATGACGGGTGTTGGACTCCTGGAGGGGCGAGCTACTGCGAGCCCGAACGCCGCGTCCACGGCACATCCTCCCCTCGGCCTCGCGTAGCTCGGCCCTCCATGAGCAAGGACTGCTGCGTCACCGTGGCCCGCTCGCGGCCTCGCATAGCTCGGCCCTCCATCACAGCCGGCTGGATGTCGGCGGTTGGATGCCGATGCCCGTCACTGGGTCTTCTTTCTCTGGAGCCGCTTGCGGGAGCGCTCCTTCTCAACGGCCACGGCGGTTTCAGAGATCGTCTTGCCGCCGGCGGGATTGAGTTCGGCAAGGACCGCCTGAAGCCGCTTGCGTGCGGTCATGGAAGCCTCGTCCTTCGCGTCGGCCGGCACGGGAGCCTCGACAAACGGCGCATCCTTCATGTCGAAGAGCTCGCCGGACTCGGTCAGCTTCCAGCCGTCGTCGCGCGCGTACCACTTGCGGCCGAGCTGCACGTAGATCCACTCGCGCGGCTTGAAGTCCGAGCCCCGGATGCGAGGCGCAAAGCTCCGGCCGTCGATCTTCACGCCTTCCGGCAGCTTCGCGCCGGCGAGGTCGGCAAAGGTCGGGAGGATGTCGCTGAAATCGATGAGGTCGGCGTGCACCTTCCCGGCGGGGGCGGTGCCCTTCCAGTTGGCGATCAGCGGCACGCGGGAGCCCCCCTCGAGCATCGACGCCTTGTTGCCGTTGATCTGCCGGCCGTGGATGGTGCCGGACTTCCGGGCCGTGCCGTTGTCGCCGGAGAAGACGATCACGGTCTTCTCGCGTAGGCCGAGCCGGTCGAGCTCCGCGACAAGCGAGCCCACCTGCTTGTCCAGGTAGGCGATGTTGTCGTCGTACAGCGCCTCGCCGTCGGTCGTGTCCGGTTTCGTGTCCGGCGTGCGCAGGATCGGCCCGTGGACGAGGTGCGACGGGTAGTAGAGGAAGAAGGGCTTGTCCTTGTTCTTCCGCAGGAACTCCAGCGCGTGATCGTGGCAGAAGTCCGGGTAGTACTGGTCCTTGAGGTCCACCGTCTCGCCGTTGCGGGTGCAGGTCTTCTCCCAGAAGTAGCCGCCGGCCGTCGGATCGGTGACGTAGTCCGCGAAGCCCCAGTCGGCCGGCGTCCCGCCGACCTGCCGCCACTTGCCGACGTTGCACGTGGCGTAGCCGGCCTCGGTCAGGATGCGCGCGAGCGGAACCTCGTCCGCCGCCTTCGGCTGTCCTGCGGTGCCGTTGGTCAACCCGCCGGTGCGGAACGGGTAGCGCCCGGTCATGATCTGGCAGCGCGTGGGGCCGCAGAGCGGGGTCGAGTAGCACCGCTCGAAGCGGATCCCGCCGGCCGCGAGCGCGTCGAGGTTCGGCGTGCGGCCCTTGTGCCGGTCGGAGCCGTAGCACCCGACGCCGTCGAGGCCGTGGTCGTCCGACAGGATGAACACGATGTTCGGACGATCCTTGTCCGCCGCCGCGCCGCGTCCCGCCCACAGCGCCGCCCCCGCCATGACCCCCGCCCTCAGGAAGTCCCGCCGCCCCATCGAACTCATGGTCCGCCTCCTTCCGGCATCCCCGCCGGTCCCCATCCAACGCCGCCGCACCGAGCCTATTGCATTGATCGACCGGAGCGCTATCGTTGCCGGCGACGGCTGCAACTCGGACAGGTTGTGGCGTGAACGCAAGGAAGCCAACCGCCGCGAGGAGATGCCATGCCCCGAGCCATCAGACTCCTGTCGGCCCTCCTGCTCGTGCCGGCGGCGGCCGTCGCCCAGGCAAAGCCCGAGGTTGCGAACGCCGAAAGGGCCGCCCGCCGCGCCTGGGAGTCCGCGCCGGAGGAGCAGAAGGCGCGGTGGCAACGGCAGCGCGATGCCTTGAAGCCCATCGACCTCTCCGAGGATACGCAGCGGCAGATCGTCATCGCGCGCGGCACGCCGGAGCCGGGCGGGTATCACGCGCACCCGACGACGGCGATGCTCGCGGACAACCGGACGATCTTCTGCGTCTGGAACATCGGGCACGGCGGACACGCGGGGCCGATGGCGCGCAGCGATGACGGGGGGCTGACGTGGACGCGCATGGACGACGCGCTGCCGCCGAACTACGTCAACTTCCGCAACTGCCCCAGCATCTACCGTCTCAGCGATCCGCAGGGCAGGGAGCGGCTGTGGGTCTTCGCCGCGCGCACGGCGACGGACAAGGAAGTCGTCAAGGACGTCCCCGACCGCCTGCAAGGCTACATGCCGCGCATGGTCAGCGAAGACGACGGCAGGACGTGGCGCGAGCTGCCGCCCCTCGGCGGGCGGATCTCCAAGGATGATCCGTTCCGCTGCATCATGGCCTTCTCCAGCATCGTGCGGCTGAAGGATGGCTCGCATCTCGGCATGTTTCATCGAGGCGGCGGGGCGGGGGAGGGCGGCACGCTGCAAGTGCTGCAGTCTGTCACCCGCGACAGCGGCATCACTTGGTCTGAACCCACCGTGGCCTGCGATAGCGCCACGCTCGACGGCAAACACCCCTGCGAACCCTACGTCTTCCGTTCCCCCGATGGCAGTGAACTCTGCTGCATTCTGCGCGAGAACCGCCGCAGCGGCACCAGCCTCGTCATGTTCAGCCCCGACGAAGGTCAGATGTGGAGCCGGGCTGCGGACACGCCGTGGGGACTCACCGGCGACCGCCACCACGGCATCCGTCTGCCCGATGGCCGGCTCGTGATCGTCTTCCGCAACGCCTCGCCCAACGCGAAGGACAAGGGCTTCATCGCCTGGGTCGGCACCTACGAGGACATCAAGCAAGGCAAACCCGGCCAGTATCGCGTGAGCCTGCTGAAGACCTTCAAGGACGGCTTCTACCCCGGCATCCACCTGCTGCCCGACGGCACCATCGTCGCCACGACCTATACCACCTATCGCCAGGACGACGGCGGCTGTTCCATCGTCAGCGTGCGGTTCAAGATCTCCGAGATTGACGCGATGAGCGCAGAAGCTCAGAAGTAGTCACCCAAGAGACAATGCCATGAAGCCCTCCCTCACCCTCCTCATCACCCTGCTGCTGGCGCCGCTGGCCGCGCTGCAGGCCGCGGCTCCCGCCGTGGAAGAAGGACCTTCCGCCAAGCAATGGGCGGAGAGCCATGTCCTCGCCGAGTCGGCGAAGTTGCCGTTCAGCTTCACGCTTGCCGGGGAATCATCGGCCGAACGGCTGCGCGATGGGCGGCGAACCGATGCCACGCGTGAACTCGATGCCCGGCGTCGCGAGCGCACGAGAACTTGGATGGATGCGGCGTCCGGCCTGCAGGTACGCCTCGTGGCGACGGAGTATGCGGACTTTCCCGTCGTCGAGTGGACGCTTTGGCTCAAGAACACCGGCCAGGCCGACACGGCGATCATCGAGAACATCCAGGGGCTCGACGTCACGTTCGAGCGCGAGAACGCGGGCGAGTTCGTGCTGCACGGCGTGCGCGGTGACTCGTGCGTCGCCGAAAGCTCCCGACCGTATGCGCTAACGCTCGGGCCGGACGCCGTGAAGCGGTGTTCGCCGCCGGTCGCGGGCGAGAAGGTGTCGGGGAAATCGTCGGACGGTCCGGATGGCTGGCCGTATTGGAACCTGCAGAAGCCCGGCGGCGGCGTGATTCTCGCCGTCGGCTGGCCGGGCCAGTGGGAGGCGACGTTCACGCGCGATCACGGGCGCGGGCTTCGCGTGAGGGCGGGGCAGCAGCTCACACGCCTGGTGTTGAAGCCGGGCGAGGAGATCCGCGCGCCGTCCATCACGCTGCTGTTCTGGCAGGGCGATGACGTGGTGCGCGCACAGAACCTCTGGCGCTCGTGGTATCTCGCGCATGTCCTGCCGCGCATCGGCGGCGAGCCGCAGCCGCCCATAACGCAGATTCAAACGGGCGGCTCCTTGGCCAACTGGCCGGGTGTGCAGGCTTACATCGATGCGGGCATCAAGCCGGACATCTGCTGGCGTGACGCGGGCGGCGGCAACACATGGTATCCGAGCGCGGGAGGCCCCTTCACCGATCCGAAGAAGATCTGGCTGAACACCGGTACGTGGGAGGTTGATCGCGCGAAGTATCCGCAAGGCTTCCGGCCCTTCAGCGACAGGGCGCGCGAGAACGGCATGCAGTTCCTGCTGTGGTTCGAGCCGGAGCGCGTTGGCGATCCGAACTCGTGGCTTGCCAGGAATCATCCCGAATGGCTCATGCCCGGCAACAGCGCGGGCGACGTCCTGAACCTCGGCGATCCTGCCGCGCTCAAGTGGCTCATCGAGCACATCGACGGCATGGTGAAATCGGAGGGGCTCGACTGGTATCGCGAGGACTTGAACGGCGGCAACTACGGCACCGCATGGCGCAAGCACGACGCGCCCGACCGCCAGGGCATCACGGAGAACCTCTACGTGCAGGGCCATCTCGCCTTCTGGGATGAACTGCGCCGCCGCCATCCGCATCTGCGGGTCGACTCGTGCGCCTCGGGTGGACGCCGCAACGATCTCGAGACGATGCGCCGCGCCGTGCCGCTGTTGCGCAGCGACTGGTCGGTGACGGCGTTCGCGAAGGAGCCGCTTCAAATCGAGGGCAACCAGGCGCAGACCTTCGGCCTCTCGTCATGGCTGCCCTGGCAGGGGGCGGGCGTGCCGTTCTTCACCGATCGCTACGCGGTGCGCAGCTACTACCTCACCGGCTTCGGCATGATCTCGGCGGGCGACTGGACCCAGGACGAGCAGAAGCGCGCCGGCACGATCCGCGGCTACACGGAAGCGCGCCGCATCGGCCCGTTGCTACTCGGCGACTACTATCCGCTCACGCCCTACAGCCTCGACAAGACCTCGTGGATCGCGTGGCAGTTCCACCGCACCGACTTGAACGAAGGCGTCGTCCAAGCCTTCCGCCGTCCCGAAGCCCCGGGCGAAACGCTCACCGTGAAACTGCGCGGCCTTGACCCGAAGCAGCGCTATGAAATCGAGAACCTCGACGGCGGCAAGGAAGTCCGCACCGGCACGGAACTCATGCGCGGCTTCGACATCACCCTGCGCGAGAAACCCGCCGCCGCCGTGTTGGTTCTGAAAGCGATCAAGTGAAACAAGCCCTGAAACACACACGCACACTCCTCACCGCCCTGCTGCTCGCGCCACTGCCGGCGGACGGCGCCGTGACCGGCAAACCCGCTGCGGGCGAGAATCAGAAGGGTGGCGCCGGGCAACTCGCTGCCGCCTTCGTATCGCCGCCGGCGGAGGCGCGGCCGCTGGCGTGGTGGCACTGGATCAACGGCAATGTCACCAAGGCAGGCATTCGCGCCGACTTGGAGGACATGAAACGCGTGGGAATCGGCGGCGCGCAACTGCTGGACGTGAGCATCTATCTGCCGCCCGGGCCGGTGCGATACGGCACGGACCTCTGGCACGAGCACGTGCAATACGCGATCCGCACCGCCGCCGAATTGGGTCTGGAACTCGACGTCATGAATTGTCCGGGCTGGTCGGCCAGCGCGGGGCCGTGGAACACGCCGGAGCGTTCCATGAAGCAGTTCGTCTGGAGCGAAACGCACGTGGACGGCGGTCCGACCGTCAAGGTCAGCCTGCCGCAACCGCCGACGAAACTGGGCTTTTACCGCGACGTCGTGGTACTGGCCGTGCCGTGGAGCGGCGACGATTACAAGAACACCCTCGCCGTCCCGCCGCTCAAGGGCACGACGCCCACGCCGCTGGCGGTGAAGATGAAGCCCATCGCGCCGGAACAGGTGTTGAACGTCAGCCGGTCCATGAATCCGTCGGGCGCGTTCACGGGTTCGCTGCCGCCCGGCCGATGGACGCTCCTTCGGTTCGGCTTCACCACCACGGGCAGCAAGAACCACCCCGCGCAACCGGAAGGCGAGGGCTTGGAATGCGACAAGTTCGACGTCGCCGCCGTGGAGTTCCAATTCGAGCACGCGCTGGGGCGCGTCATCCGCGAGGCGGGCACGAACGCCGGAAAGGCGCTGAAAGGAATCCTGTTCGACAGCTTCGAGGGCGGCTATCAGAACTGGAGTGAGGCTTTTCCGCAGGATTATCAAAATCTCAAAGGCTACGACTTCCTGCCCTTCGTTCCGGTGCTCACCGGGCGCGTGATCGGCTCGGTGGAGGAATCCGAGGCCGTGCTTCGCGACTTCCGCAGCGCGGTCAGCGAACTCATCGCCACGAACTACTTCGGCACGATGCAGCGGCTGGCGCACCGCGCCGGCCTGAAGGTTTACGCCGAAGCGCAGGGCGGGCCGCTCAATCCGTATCTCTGCAACCGCTTCACCGACGTGCCGATGAACGAGTTCTGGATGCCGGACGCCGCGCCGCGTTCTTCCAACATGAAGCAGATCGCCTCCATCGTGAATGTGTCGGGCCGATCCATCACCGCGGCGGAAGCGTTCACCGCCAAGCCGGAGGACGGCCGCTGGCTCGCCACGCCCGCCACGTTGAAAGCGCCCGGCGACTGTGCCTTCACCGCCGGCATCAACCGCTTCATCTTCCACACCTACATCCACCAACCGTATTCCGACATCGCGCCCGGCTTCACGCTCGGCCGCTACGGCACTCACTTCGGCCGGCTCAACACCTGGTGGCCCTTCGCCGGCGCGTGGCTGGATTACGTGGCGCGCTGCCAGTTCCTCCTGCAACAGGGCCGCACGGCGGCGGACATCGCGCTCTTCGCCAACCAGCATCTCGGCGCTTCGCTCTCCGCCAGGGCCGTGGAAGCGCCAGCCGGCTTTGACCTCGACGTGGTTTACCCGCACGACCTGGCGCGAATGACGTGCTCCGACGGCTTGCTGCACCTGCCACAAGGCTCGACGTATCGCGTGCTGGGACTGCCGGAACGATGGTCTGCCGACCTCGCCACGCTGCGCCAACTCGACGCCCTCGCCGCCGCCGGCGCGAGAATCGTCGGCCCCGCGCCCGCTTCGCCGGCAGGCTGGCGCGACTTGCGGGGGAACATTTCCGAGTGGACCGCGCTCGTGGAGAAACTGTGGGGCAATCCGAAAACCAAGACCGCCGGCAAAGTGCCGCTGCAATCGCCCGCCCAGGCGCTGCAGGGGCTCGGCGCTGCGCCAGACTGCGAACTCGCCGTCGAACCGGCCGGTACGACCGTTCGGTTCATCCATCGCACCGCGGCGGACGCGGACATCTACTTCCTCGCCAACCCGAGCAACGCGTCGGTTCAAGTGGCCGCGCGCTTCCGCTCCGGCGATCGTGTGCCCGAACTCTGGGACGCTGTCTCCGGGCAGATTGCTGACGCGCCGGAATATGAACTGAATGCGGGCCGCGCGCGCGTGCCGCTGGCGCTGGCAGCGAACGGTTCCATTTTTGTCATCTTCCGTCGTTCCGCACCCGCAGGGGTGACGGCGGTGCGAACTCCAGCCAATGCAACCGCCCCGCTCATCGTGCCAGTGACCGGGCCGTGGCAGGTGCGCTTTCAACCCGGTCGGAACGCGCCCGCTGAAATCCGCCTGGAGAAGCTCGGCTCGTGGACGCAGCACCGCGACCCTGGGGTGCGGCATTTCTCCGGCATCGCCACCTACGAGTCCCGCGTGAACGTCGCGGCGGATCCCAGAGAAAGGACCTCCCGCTGCATCGTGAAGCTGGGCGAGGTCTGGGACGTCGCGGAAGTCACGCTCAATGGCCGGCGCGCGGGCGTGGCTTGGACGGCGCCGTTCGAGTTGGACGTGACGCCGTGGGTGCGCGCCGGCGAAAACACACTGCAAATCGCTGTCGCCAACCGCTGGATCAACCGCCTCATCGGCGACGAATCGTTGCCGCCGGACGCGCGCTACGAACTCACCGGCTCGAAGTTCACCACAGGCCGGCTTGCGGAACTGCCCGCGTGGTTGGGCCATCCGGAGCTGACCAAGCAACGCCAGCGGGTCGCGTTCGCCACCTGGCAGTTCTACACGAAGGACTCGCCGCTGGTGGACTCCGGCCTGCTCGGCCCGGTGCAGCTGGAATTCCGCGCGGAGACTCCCGTGCCGCCCTTAAGGTGAAAGAATGGACGTGAAGAACAGGCTTATCACCGCCCTCCTGCTCGTGCCGCTGGCCGCCATCCGCGGCTCGGAACCACCCGGCGATGCCGATCGGTATCTCACGATCGTCCGCGCCTACGCCGACTGTATGATCGAGCGCGGACGGGACACCTACGGCAAGGAGCACTCGCCGCTCTTCGCCGAGGCGCTCGACCGCCGCACGTTGAAGTTGCTGGAGGGTGATGCGCTCCAGAAGGCGAGGGAGCTTACGTTCGAGGAGTGGCTGATCCGTCCCAACGACCGGATGTTGACCGGGGCGAATCCCATGCACTGCCTGAACCTCCACCAGGTGCTCTACGCGTTGACCGAAATCACCGGCGAGAAACGGTACGCCGCCGAGGCCGACGCCTCGCTGAAGTTCTTCTTCGAGCACTGCCAGAACCCGGCGACGGGGTTGCTCTACTGGGGCGAACATGCGGGCTGGGATCTGCTGAACGATGCGCCCATCCCATCGCACCGGCATGAATTCTACCGTCCATGGGTGCTCTGGGAGCGTTGCTGGAGTCTGTCGCCGGAGGCGTGCGAGAGATTTGCCCGCGGGCTGTGGGATCATCAGATCGGCGATAAGGCGACCGGCCTCTACTCCCGCCATGGGGATATCAGCGGCAAGAACCCCATACCGGCCGATGCGCCGTATCCCCGGCATGGCGGTTTCTATATCGAGACGTGGGCTTTCGCCTACCAGAGAACGCAGGACAAGGTCTTCCTGAAAGCGATCGAGACGGTGGTGGACTTGCAGGAGCGGATGCGCCTGAGCGGCGGCATGGTGGCCGGCGGAAACCTCAAGAGCCCCGGCACGCGGAAGGCGCAGGACGTGGGGTTCGCCGTGTCGCTGTGGGCGGCGGCGGCCTCGTTGCCGGAGCCGCTGGCGGCGAAGCTGCGCACCGTGGCGCGCGCCAACGACATCCCGGCCACCGAGGACGTCGCCCCCAAACTGCGATCACCAAACCTCTGGTCCGACGGCTACGGCGGTGCCGGCGGGCAGATCGCCGGCCCGGCGAATCTGCTGATGGTGCGGTATGGGCAGACGAAGCCGGAGCGGTATCGTGAGCGCATCCTCGCCGTGGCTGATCTTCATCTCAGCAATCCCGTCAACCTCGACTTCCCGCTGCATCCCGTCATCTTCGGCAAGGTGATCTACCTCATGCTCAACGCAGGCGAGATGACAGGCGATGCGCGATACCTCGACCGCGCCGACGATCTGGCCCGCAAGGCCGTGGAGCTGTTCCTGTCCGATGGCTGCCCATTGCCCAGGGCCACGCACCAACACGATCACTACGAGGCGGTGACCAATGGCGACTCCCTGATGATGTCCCTGCTCCAGCTTTGGGCCGCGCGCCAGAATCCACCTCGGAAGCTGCCGTTGATTTACACCGACCGTTGAATTCGAACAGAGTCACGAATAGCCATCATGAATAGACGTCGCGCTCTCTTCATCCTTGCCCCCGCCGCCCTGCTGCTCGCGCCGCCCGCTGCGCTTCGGCTGCCGAACGGCCGCCCGCGTTTCCGGGGGCCGGGGGCCACGCGAACCTCGGGCACTACCTGAACGGCCTGCCGGTCGTGCCGTCGGGGTGAACGGTGCCGGCCGGGTGTCCGGGGTTGTGCCGGTTCCGGGTTTGCCCTACCGTGCTCGCGCCGCGCGGGTCCGGCGACGGTCGCCGGGGCGGAGCGCGGGATCGTTCATTCGCAGGGGGATCCGGACATGATGTCAGCTCGGGTCGGGATGTCGCGGCGGGAGATGCTCGGGGCGCTGGGCGTGATGACGCTTTCGGGGGCGGTCGGCCCGTTCGCGGGGGCCGCGGCGAAGAAGGCGGGCATCGCGCTGCAGATGTACACGATGCGCGAGCCGGCGAAGAAGGACCTCGCGGACACGCTGAAGAAGTGCGCCGACATGGGCTGGAAATACGTCCAGTGGAGCGGCATGCCGGGCCTGCCGGCGGAGCAGGTCCGCGCCGCGCTCGACAAGGCGGGCCTCAAGTGCATCGCCGCGCACACGGGCATGGAGGCGTTCGAGAAGAGCTTCGAGAAGGAGGTCGCGTTCTGGAAGACGGTCGGCTGCCCCGACATCGCGCCGGGCGGCATGATGAAGGACTGCACCGGCAGCCTCGAGGCGTGGATCAAGGGTTGCAAGCGGCTCGACGCGATCGGCGCGAAGCTGCGTGCCGAGGGCATCCGGCTCGGCTTCCACAATCACGGGATGGAGTTCGAGAAGTTCCCCGGCGACCCGCGCACGAAGCACCAGATCCTGATGGACGAGACGAAGCCCGAGAACCTGTACGCCGAGCTCGACATCGCGTGGGCGCACGCGGCGGGCGTCGACGTGCCGGCCTACATGCGGTCCACGCTGAAGAACCGCTGCCCCGTCGTGCATGCGAAGGACGTGCTCCTCGACGGCGGCAAGAAGAAGCTCGTGCCGCTCGGCCAGGGCTCGGTGCCGTGGCCCCAGGTCTTCGCCGCCGGTCGCGAGGCGGGCATCGAGTGGTACGTCTACGAGCAGGACAACGGCGAGGGCTCGCCCTTCGACTACGCGCGCACGAGCTTCGAGTTCCTTTCGAAGCAGTCGCTGTAGCGGCCTGGGCCGGCCCGCCCGGATCGGCGAGGATACCGCCGCCGTCGCCATCGCGGCGGCGGCGGTTGTCGTCCGGACGGCGGAAGGAGCGGGGGGAGGGGAGCGATGCCATGATGGGATGGATGTCGTGGGCCGCCTTCGTGCTCGTCACGTGTGCCGCGGCCGAGCCGCAGCCCTCGGGCTGGCCGCTGACGGAGGAGGAGCGGGCCCACGTGCTCAAGCCGGAGCACGAGCGGCGGCCGGGGCGCGAGGCGAATCAGCACAAGCCGGAGCTGTGGCCGGTCGTGCCGTCGGCCGGTTCCTGGGGCGGAACGAGCTGGCTCGACACGCACGCGAACCTGGTGAAGGTCGTGCAGGCCGCCAAAGGCCCGGTCGATGTGTTGCTCGTCGGCGACAGCATCACGATTCAATGGGGCGAGTCGTGGAAGAAGCACTTCCCCGACCTCGAAGCCGTGAACATCGGCATCGGCGGAGACAAGACGCAGAACGTCCTCTGGCGCCTCGACCACGGCGGGGTCGAGGGACTCCAGCCGAAGGCCATCGTGCTCATGATCGGCAACAACAACATGTTCTTCACCCCAGAGACCGGCATCGGGGCCGCCGCGCTCGGCATTCAGATGTGCGTGAAGAACCTGCGCGAGAGGTTTCCCGCCGCCGCGATCGTCGTCGCGAAGATCCTGCCCGCCCACGCACCCGGCCATCGCTTCTACGAAGACATCAAGAAGACCAATCTCGCGCTCGATCCTCTGAAACTCGAGAGCGATCCGAAACTGCGCGTGCTCGACCTGTGGAGCGACTTCACCAACGCCGACGGCACGCTGAAGGCCGGCCTCTTCACCCCGGACAACATCCATCTCACGCCCGCCGGCTATGCGGTGTATGCGGAGAAGCTGAAGCCCGTGCTCAGGAGGATCACGCCATGAAACACACCCTCTCCCTCCTCGCCGTCCTGCTGCTCGCGTCGCCGGCCCCTCTCCACGCCGCCGACGTGGCAAACCTCCGTTGCGAATACCAGAACAACCCGCTTGGCATTGATGTGGAGAAGCCGCGGTTGAGCTGGGTGATTGAAACAAAGGATGAAGGTGGAAACCTGAAGCCTGAAAGGGGAACCAGGCAAACTGCCTACCAGATCCTCACGGCCTCGACGCCGGAGTTACTGGCCCAGGACAAGGGGGATCTGTGGGACAGCGGCAAAGTGGAGGGCGAGCAAAGCGTCCACGTGGGGTATGCCGGCAAGTCATTGGTGTCACGAACGCCGTGCCATTGGAAGGTGCGTGTGTGGGATCAGGACGGCAAGGCTTCGAAATGGAGCGTCCCGGCGTTCTGGACCATGGGGCTGATGAAGCCGGACGACTGGCAGGCGCAGTGGATTGGCGCGCCGGTCGAGCCTCCCCCGGCGGCCGGCAAAGCGAAGCTGACCGTCACCAAGGCGACCTATCGGACCCTGGACGGCAAGGTGGCCGTGGACGTCACGGAGATCGTGCGGAAGCTACTGGCGGAGAACAAGCCGCTCACCGTGGACTTCAAGACACTCGGGGGCGATCCGGCGCGGAATATCGTCAAGGAACTGGTGGTGGACTTCATTGCCGACGGCAAACCGGGCACCGCGAGGGCCAACGATTTCAATGTCCTGCGGCTTCCGGGGCAGAACTCGCCGACACGTGGCAAGGTCGCGCCGCATTTCCGGAAGGAATTCGACCTCGCCGCCGCACCGGGCTCCGCCTGCATCACGGTCCACTCGCTGAACTACTTCGAGGTCCTCATCAACGGCGCGAAGGTCGGCCAGGATGTGTTGACGCCCGCCGTTGCGAACCCTGATCACCAATCCTTCACCGTGACCTATGACATCGGCCGGCATCTGCGGCCGGGCCGGAATTGCGTGGGCCTCTGGGCTGAAGAAGGCTGGGCGGACGGCATTGCCGTGCGCGCCCAGCTCGAGGCCGCGGTGGCGGGCAAGCCGGTTACGATCGGCACCGACACCTCGTGGCAGACTCGCAAGAGCGGCCTCTACAGAATCGGCGGCCGGAAGTGGAACGACTTCGGGGGGGAACGGGTCGATGCCCGCGAGCTCATCCCCAACTGGAGTTCGCCCGGTTTGGACACCGCCTCGTGGGCGCCGGCTGTTCCCGCGAAGGGTCCCACCGCGCCGGCCCGTTCGCAGCCCTGTCCCCTCAACCGAATCGGCAGCACGATCCCCGCCGTGGCGGTTACAGCCCTCGATCAAGGGCGATACGAAATCGATTTCGGAACGGCGCTTACCGGGTGGCTCCGCTTGAAGATGCCGGTGCTGCAAACGGGCGCAGTGATCAAGATGACCTTCGCCGACGTCCGGCGGGGAAAGGACTACCAGGACTTCAAGCAGGTCAGTGAGTTCATCGCGGCCGGAAAGGCCGGCGAGGTGTTCGCGAACAAGTTCAATTACGCCGGGTTCCGCTACGTGGTTGTCGAAGGGCTGCCGTCGGCGCCGGCCCGGGAGGACGCCACGGCGATGCTGATCGAGAGCGATCTGGAGGAAGCCGGCGCCTTCGAGTGCTCGAACGACCTGTTCAACCGCATTCACCGGGTCAATCAATGGACCCAGCGCTGCCTGAACCTGGGCGGCTACTACGTGGATTGCCCTCACCGCGAGCGGTTGGGCTACGGGGATGGCCAGGTGGCCGTCGAGGGCTTCATGACCAGCTTTCGCGCCGACGGGTTCTATGCCAAATGGCTGCGTGACTGGCGGCTCCGGCAGAGCCCCGACGGCAACCTGCCGCACGTGGCCCCGTTGAGCGCGGGCGGAGGCGGCCCGGGGTGGGGCGGCTTGCTCTCCGCGATCACCTGGCGGCACTACCTCTACTACGGCGACCGGCGCGTGCTGGAAGAGAACTACGAAGCGGTCCGCCGCTACGTGGATTACCTGGAGTCCATCTGCAAGGACGGCGTCATGCGCACGTTCGGAGGAAAGTGGGACTTCATCGGCGACTGGGTGCCACCGAACCGGGGAATGGACACGAAGAACTGGCCCAGCGCGGAGGCTGCCGAGTTGTTCAACAACTGTTACCGGATCAACCAGATGGCCCTGCTGGCTCGCATGGCCGCCGCCCTCGGCAAGTCGGACGACGCGGAGCGCTACAACCGCCGCCTGGCCGAGATCCGCCCGCTCGTGCATGCCGCCTTCTACAACGCCGGGAAGCAGGAATACGTCATCGACGAGCAGGCCTACTACGTCATGCCGCTCATGACCGGCGTCGTGCCGGAGTCCGAACGGGCGCTCATGCTGAAGAAGCTCGAGCAGAACATCCTCGTGAAGAACCAGGGGCATCTCGACACCGGCATGCTGGGGACGTATTTCATGATGGAATACCTGCGCGAGATCGGCCGGAGCGACCTGGTATTCACGATGTTCAACCAGACGAACCATCCCGGATGGGGCCACATGCTGGCGGAAGGCGCGACCACGCTCTGGGAGCAGTGGAACGGACACTGGTCCCGCATTCACTCCTGCTTCACCTCGCCCGACAACTGGTTCTACCAGGGCCTCGCCGGCATCCAGCCCGATCCGGCCGCGCCCGGCTTCAAGAAGATCATCATCAAACCGGCCGTTGTCGGCGATCTGACCTGGGTCAGGTCTCACCACGACTCGCCCTACGGCCGCATCGTCAGCAACTGGAAACGTGACGGCAAGAGCTTGACGCTGGACGTGAAGATCCCTGCCAACACGACCGCGACGGTTTTCGTGCCGGGCGAATCGCCGCGCGAAGTCGCTTCCGGTACCCATCAGTTCACGACGGTGTACCCATAGGTCTCACGGACCATCAGCATGAACCCAACCCTCCCCCTCCTTACCGTCCTGCTGCTCGCGCCGCTGGCGCTACCCACCGAGGGCGACGTGCAGAGCGCGGACGCGTTGAAGGGACGGGCGAGCGCCCGGGAGAACGCTCCGGGCGAGAGTATGGCGGTCGGGGCTCGCCCAGGGCCGACGCCCGCCACGCCCGCCCGACGGCGGTCAGGCTCGCCGACAACAAGGAACCAATTCGCACTATGATGATCCCCATGCGCCAGCAACTCCTCAAATGGCTCGCCGGTTTGCTGCCGGGCATCCTGCTTGCCGCCAACTCTCCCCGCGTGGCTGCGGCTTCGATCTGGATGGAAGGCGAGAACCCCGTCGTCAACAAGATGAACCGGCATCCGTGGTGGTACGATCAGGTGAAACGCGAGCAGTTCTCCGGCGGCGATTTCATTTCCAACTTCAACAAGGATAAGGCGGGCGAGGCCGAGTATCGCTTCAAGGCGGACCAGGCCGGCGATTACGAGTTCTGGGTGCGTGCCAATCCGCTGATGGCGAAGTTGACCTACGCGCTCAACGGCGGCGCGGACACGCTCCTGGATCTCGCCAAGGAGAAGCGCGACGAGCACAACGTTGCCGCTGACGGCAAGCCGGACCTGCGCTTCCTCGCGTGGTGCAAAGTGGGCAAGGTCGCGCTCAAGGCGGGGGAGAACACCATCCGTTTCCGCATGACGAGCGAGAACAACCACCACGGCTATCTCGACTGTTTCGTGTTCAGCACCGAGCCGTTCCAGCCGCGCGGCGCCATCCAGCCGGGCCAGATGGCGGAGGAGATGAAGCGCCTCGCCGACGGGAATAAGGGCTGGTTCGCCTTCGATCCCAAGCCGGACGCCTTCACCGGCGCCGCCATGGATCTGCGGTTTCTGAACGAGACGTTCGCGGGCGAGAACGGGTTCATCGGCGTGAAGGATGGAAGCTTCGTCCATACCAAGACCGGGGACCCCGTGCGCTTCTGGGCCGTGAACGGGCCGCCCCACGATCTCGCGGGCGACGATCTCCGCCGTTGCGCCAGGACGCTGGCCAAGCGCGGCGTCAACCTCGTGCGTGCGCATGGCGGCGTGTTCGACAAGAACGGCGACCCGGATCCGGCCAAGGTCAGGCACGCGCAGGACGTTGTCGCCGCCATGAAAGCCGAGGGCATCTACACGCATTTCTCGATCTACTTCCCGCTGTGGCTTGAGCCCAAGCCCGGCACGCCCTGGCTGCAAGGCTACAACGGCAAACAGCACCCGTTCGCCGCGCTCTTCTTCAATCCCGACTTCCAGGCGCAGTATCGCAAATGGTGGACCGCGCTCCTCACGACGCCGGATGCGGGCGGCAAGACGCTCCTTGATGAACCCGCGGTGTTCGGCCTGGAAATGCAGAACGAAGACTCGTTCTTCTTCTGGACCTTCGCCGAAGGTAACCTGCCCGATCCACAGCTCCGCCTGCTGGAAACCATGTTTGGCGACTGGTTGAAGAAGAAGCACGGCTCGCTCGACGCCGCTTTCGCCAAGTGGAACAACCTGCGTGTGAAACGCGATGCAGCCACCGAGGGCCGCGCCGGCTTCCGCCCGCTCTGGAACATGTTCAATGACCGCACCGCGCGCGATCAGGAGACGGCGGCGTTTCTTCTCGAGCTGCAGACCAAATTCTACGCCGACACCCGCGCATTCCTGCGCGGGCTCGGTTTCAAGGGCGCCATCACGGCGTCCAATTGGACCACGGCCAGCCCGGAGTTCTTCGGGCCGCTGGAGAAGCTCAGTTACACCGTCGGCGATTTCATCGACCGGCACGGCTACTTCGACAGCAACCGCAAAGGCGACTCCGCCGAGTGGTCCATGCGCGATGGGCACACCTACTCGGACCGCAGTGCCTACCGTTTCGACAGCGAAGCGCCTGGCAAGCCGAAGGAGTTCTTCCATCCGGCGATGGATCCGCACTACAACGGAATGCCCTCGATGATCTCCGAAACGACCTGGTGCCGCCCCAATCGTTTTCGCGGCGAGGCTCCGCTCTATCTCGCTTCCTACGGCGCGCTGCAGCACAGCGATGCCATCGTCCACTTCGCCCTCGACAGCGCCCATTGGGCGGTGAAACCGGGCTTCTTCATGCAGCCGTGGACGTTGATGTCCCCGGCGATGATGGGCCAGTTCCCGGCGGCCGCGTTGATCTACCGTCGCGCGCTGGTCGCGCCGGGCGCGGTCGTCGCGGAAGTGAATCTGAACGAGGAGGACCTGCTCCGGCTGAAAGGAACACCCCTGCCGCAAGGCGCCGGGCTGGATGAACTCCGGTTGAAGGATGTTCCCCAAGGCGTGGAAACCAAGCCCGGCCAGCGCCTCAATCCGCTCATGCATTATGCGGGCCGCGCGAACGTGAACTTCGTCTCCTCGCCAGCCTCCACCACGCTGGCGGACCTCAAGCCTTATCTCGACACAGCCGCGCAAACCGTTCGCAGCAGCACCGGCGAACTCAAACTCGATTACGGCAAAGGCACGCTCACCATCAATGCCCCGCAAGCCCAGGGTTTCAGCGGTCTCCTCAAGGACGGCGGGGGAGGGGCGGACTTGAAGGACATCGCCATCGCTTCCGATATGGAGCTGGGCCACATCATCGCCGTCGCACTGGACGGCCAACCGCTCGCCACGTCCGGGAGGATCCTCCTGCAAGTCATGTCCGAGGAGAAGGAAACCAACTTCCAGGCCGAACCGGTTTCCCCGAACCTGAAGCGCATTGTCAGCCTCGGCACCGACCCGTGGCTGGTGAAGGAACTTCGCGGCACCGTCCGCTTCAAGCGCGCCGACGCTGCCAAGCTGCAGGTCACCGCCCTCGACTTCAACGGCTACGCCATCGGGCCGGCCGGCACCGCGCAGGAGATCAGGCTCCAGCCCGGCACGGTGTACTACCTCATCGGCGCGCGGTAGGATGTGGTGGCGGGTGACTGAAGGAGCGAAAGAAGCATGCGCCAAGCCCATCGGTCCGGCTCACGCATCCACGGCTGGCTCCGCTCCGTCGGAGCCACGCTCGCGGTGCTTGTCGGCGCGCCTTCCGCGCTCTATGGCACAGCAGAAGCAACCCGACCGAAGACGAAGGCGAACCAATGAAGAGGCACTTCCTCACCCTCCTCGCCGCCCTGCTGCTCGCGCCGCCGGCCGAGCTGCATGCGGCCGATTTCGTCCTCGTCGCCAAGGACACGCCGCCTGCGCCGATCATCGTCTTCAAAGACGCACCGCCACGCACCCGCGATGCGGCAGTGACGCTCGCGGACTACATCGAGAAGATGAGCGGGCAGCGCCCGGTCGTCCTGGATGGCGAGCCGTCGCCGCCACCGCCGCGGGCCATCTGGGTTGGTGTGCAGCCGGCGGCGCGGGCGCTGTTCCCGAAGATCGACTTCGATTTCCAATACGCCGAAGAGACGCTCATCGTGGCGAATGAGAACAACCTGGTCATCGCAGGGCGGGACCGGTGGAATCCGTCGCAAAGGGAGGCGAAGGGCCGTCTGGCGATGCGGACCGGCATCCAGCAGGAGTATGGCACGGCCAACGCGGTGTATTCGCTTCTCCAGGAGCAGCTCGGCGTGCGGTGGCTGTGGCCGGGCGAGGAGGATGTGGTGAAGCGCGAGCGCATTGCCCTTGCGCCATGCGAGGTGCGATATCATCCGACGATTCGCTCGCGGGGCGGGATGTTCGTGAAGAGCTCGCTGGGTGACAGCAAGGAGAATGGGGATGAACTGTGGGCGCGGTTTCAGCGCGTGCAGCTCGACTCCATGGACCTGAGCGGCGGGCATGGCTTCGGCGATTGGTGGGAGAAGTACGGCAAGGACCATCCCGACTACTTTGCCGCCGCGCCAGACGGCACGCGCAAGGCCGTCGCGTCGAACCCGCGCAACACGAAGCTCTGCGAGGCGAACCCCGCCGTGTGGAAGCAGTGGCTCGATGACACGACGGAACTGGTGAAAACCAATCCGCTGCTGCGCGTGATCAATGTCTCGCCCAACGACGGCTACACGAGCGCGCACTGTACCTGTTCCAACTGCCTGGCCTGGGACCATCCCAAGGGCGAGACAATGGAGTGGACCTTCGGCGGCGGCGTCAAGTTCCAGGGCGTTTCGCAGACGGATCGCGACGTTCGTTTCGCCAACACGCTCGCGCGGATGCTCAAGGAGCGATTCCCCGACCGCGAGTTGTTCGTGCAACTCAACGCCTACGGGCTCGCGCGCAATCCGCCCCTCGGCATCGCGCCCGACGACAATGTGATCATCTCCAGCGTGGCCAATTTTCACCTGCGCTCGCCCGCGGAACGGGAACGTCCGATGCAACAGCACGCCGGCTGGGCGGCGAAGGCGAAGCACCTCATGTGGCGGCCGAATCTCGGCAGTCCGGCGGGCTTGAGCTGGGGCATGCCGGATGTGGCGATGACGCAGGCCGGCGAGGATTTTCGCTTTGTCGCCGACAAGCATTGCCTCGGGCTTTTCTTCGATCTGTTCTGGCTGCACTGGGCCACGCAGGGACCGCATTACTATGTGCTCGCACACCTGGCATGGAACCCGCGCGCCGATGTGGCCGCCGTGATGGACGACTATTACCAACGCGGCTTCGGTCCCGCGTCGGCGGACGTGAAAGCATACTGGCAACTGCTGGAGCGCACCCGGATGGAATTCGTGGCCGAGGAGCCCAGCCGCCATCGCGCCTTCGACCTGCCGAAGAAGTACACCCCGGAGCTGTTTGCGAAGGCGCAGGCACACCTCGATGCCGCCGCGTCCCGATTGAAGGACGCCGATGAGAAATACCACCGGCGCCTGCATTTCGTGCGTTGCGGGCTGGACTACGCGAAGCTCGTTGTCGAGACCCGAGCCGGGATGCAGAAAGTCGAAGCCAGCAAAGGCAAGGATGAGGAGGCGAAAGCCAAGGTCTTGGCCCGTTGGGAGCGCATCGGGCAAATGAAGAAGGACTTCCCCGAGTTCGCGATCAACTGGCAGGCCGTCTTCCGTCCACCGACCGGCGCCGAAGAGGCTGGCAAGCGCGTCATGGGCCTCCACCCCGACGCGCCACTCAGCGGCCGGACGCTCAGGGAACTGAGGACGCCGGGCTTGGAGTGACGCGTTCAGCCCCTACCCATGAAGATGGAAACATGAAACACATCTTCCTCCTCACCGCCCTGCTGCTCGTGCCGCTGGCTGCGTTGGCCGCCGGCGAACCACTGAAAGCGACTACGCCACCTCCCGATGTCAGCCAGTGGCGGCTGCCAGTTTACGACGACGCCTTTTTTCATGATCATTTCGCCTGCGGCGAGGAAGCCCTGACGTTCTGGATGCAGAGCACGGCACGCCGTGCATATAAAGACGGCAAGCCAGATAGCATCCCGCAGTTCGAGCGGTTACTCAGTGGGAACCCGAAAGAGGTTGCCCGTGTCAACAAAGAGATCCAGAGCGCGTGCAAGAGCGCTCTCGCCGATGTCGGCGCTTGGCGCAAGAAAAACCCGCACAGCCGAACTCCATCGTTCTGGATCATCATGGCGTTGCGTGCGCCCGACAAGCTGACGGCGGAGACGCACGCGGTCGTCCGCGAAACGTTGAAGGCGCTGGACCTCGGCGGCAAAGAATGCGGCTACATCGGCTGGATGGGCGTCAACGGCGCCAACGGCGCGAACGTCCACGGTTATCTCACACCGCTGGTGCTCGCGCCGGCGCTTATTGACGACGCGAAAGTCCGCACCGCCGGCGAGCAGGCGTTGTTGGCCGAGCTCGCCCACATGAACCGCACCGGCGACATGGGCGAGTTCAACCTGCTGGAGAGCCATTGGAACGGCACGGCGAGTTGGGAAGTCATCACACGCTACATCCCCGACCCGAAGTTGCGCCGCATGGCACGCCTGATTCGCGAGCGGCTTTGGATCAACCGTTTCCTCACTTGGTCGCCCACGGTGGAACGCAACACCGGCCCCGGCAGCCGCATGTCACCGAGCGAATGGCTGGGTTGCGATAATGAGCGGATGCTGCTGGCCACGGGGATGGCACGGCCGATCTGGCTCAATCTCTACTTCGATTGGCAAGTCTGGAACGAAAAGCAATACCGCCTCAACTTTCCGCTGACTCAGACCGAGGCATTCGTGCCAGATCTGCCCGCTTATCTGCAGGATCTGGCGTGGCACAAGTCGCTGCCGAGCGAGCTGCAGTGCCGGCTGGTGGCAAGCGAGAAAGGGTATCGGAACAATTTCGAACTGGAAGGCATCGACCAGCCGGCCGAGAACCTACCGAGGAAATACGTCAACTACCAGGGCCGTGGTTACACGCTCGGTTCGACGACGTGGTCGTGGGTGGTCGCCACGTGTGTGGTCAACGCCTCCGCTTGGTGGAACAACAGCCGCAATCCGCACGCGCCGCTCGGCAGCCCAGAGCGATTCTGCGTCCTCTACCCGCACTACGTCATCAACGGCATGAGCACGCTGGACAAGGGCGAGATCTTTTTCGACACGAAACCGGACCAGCCGCTTAAAGACGAGCGAGGCGGCCCCGGCGGGCCTTGGCTGCGCGAGTTTGTCGAGTTCGGTCGCGTCGGCACCTTGCAGGATCGCAACACGCTGTTGATGACGTATGCCGGCAGACCCGGCACGCACTACGCGAAATTCGTCAAAGACAAAGTCCAGCGTGCCAGCGCCGCGATGTTCCTGTTCCGCTGGACCGATGGCACCGACGGGCTCTTCGTGAACCGCGAGCCGGTCCGCAGCCTGCCGCGCGAACTGGCGCCGGGCGACTGGTGGTTCATCGAGGACGGCGACGTCTATGCCGCCATCCGCCCGCTCGAAGCCACGCGCCTGCGCGGCGGCAAAACGATGTTGGAGAAACGCACCCGTCACGTCGTGCTCTACCAGGACAATGTCGCCGCCGAGAACATCACCGGCATCGCCGACGCCGACTGGATCAAGGCCCGCAGCGGGTTCGTGGTGGAAATGGGCGACAAGGTCGAGTTCGGCTCGTTCGCCGCGTTTCAGGACAAGATACTCGCCGGCAGAGTCACCGCCGACGAAGCCGACGGATTCACGCGCCACATCGCCTACGATCGCGACGACCGCCGCCTCGACATGCGCTGGCACGCTTACACCGAAGAATACGCCACTCGCAAGATCAACGGCCGCGACGATCCCTGGACGCAGTTCGCGCAGTCGCCCGAGTTTGCCGTCAGCGACAGCGGTCAGCTCGCCGTGAAAGACGCGAAGCTGTCCACGACACCCGGCAAGACGACATGGCTGCTCTCCTGTGAGCCTTCCCGCACGTGGGTCGCCTACCAGCCCAACACCGACGCCGCGCTCCCCCTGACGCTTAACTGTCCCGCCGGTCGCGTGACCTGCGACCGTTTCCCCCTCGGCAAACTCGTCATCGCCACTCAGCCTGACAGCACCCTCCGTCTCGACGCCGATGCCGAGAGCGCCGAACTGACAGTCACCACGAAAGCGACCAAAGTCGAAGCCCGCATCAATGGCAAACCTGTGCAAGCCATCCGTGCCGAAAACGGCCAGTGGCTCATTCGAGGCAAGTGATCACCATGAAACGCACCCTCACACTGCTCACCGCTCTGCTGCTGGCGCCGCTGGCCTGTGCCGCGGACAAACCCAACGTCATCCTCATCATGGCGGATGATCTGGGCTACGCGGCATTGGGCTGTTACGGGCAGAAACTCATCCTCACACCAGCAATTGACAAGATGGCCGCTGCCGGAATGCGTTTCACGGACTTCTATGCGGGCAATACGGTCTGCGTGCCCTCACGGGTCAGCATGTTGATGGGGATGCATCCCGGTCATGCACCGATCCGCGATAATTTCCTGCCGCATCTTCCGGATTTTGCAGGTTATATGAAGGAGTATCCCGCCGAGTTGTGGCCCCCGAAACTTCCGACCCTTGGCCAAGTCATGAAAAAGGCCGGCTACAAGACCGCTCAATTTGGAAAACTGGAAGCCGGAATCCCGCTTCCGAAAGGAAAGATGACCGAGCATGGATGGGATTACTGGTTCGGATTCAAAGGCACCGGTGACGCCTTTCAGTATTATCCGATCGAGTTATGGAAGAATGATGAAAAGATCACCTTCAAGGAGAATCGGCCCGACGACATCCGACGGCCGGGGATTGTCGGGAATCGAGGGGTCTATTCGCAGGATCTGTTCGTTGGGGAAATTCTGAATTTCATCAAGCGCAACAAAGCCGGTCCCTTTTTCGTTTATTTCCCGACGCAGGTTCCACACGGCCGTTCCCCCCAGGATGGAGATGAAATGCAGGTGCCCGATATCGGGCCTTACGCCGACCGGGAATGGACTCATCTGGAGAAGCTCTATGCGGCGGCGATCACGCGTCTCGATTCCCACGTCGGCCGCATTATTCAAGAACTCAAAGACCAAGGGATTGACGAAAAGACGGTCATTTTGTTGACCAGCGATAACGGGGATGAAAACAGCTACTACAAATATACGAAACGGTTCGGGGCGAATGGTCCGTTGAAAGGCAAGAAGCGCTTTCTCTATGAGGGCGGCATCCGTGTGCCCATGATCGCCCGCTGGCCCGGCCAGATCCAACCCGCCCAAACCAGCCGCCTTCCTGCCGCGGGGTGGGATCTCATGGCAACGTTGGCGGAATTGGCTGGGGTTGCGCGGCCCGCGCACACCGATGGGATTTCGTTAGTCCCCACGTTGCTCGGACATCCACAGCGGCAGCAAGCGCGTGAGTATTTGTATTGGGAATATCACATGGGAAAACAACAGGCGGTTCGCCTGGGTTCGTGGAAAGGAGTCCGGTTCGGGGGAACAAAGGAACCAATCGAACTCTACAACCTCGACAAGGATATCGGCGAGACCCATAACGTTGCGGCGGACCATCCGGATGTAGTAAAGAAGATCGCAGCCATCATGGAAGAGGCCCGGGCAAACTCGAAGTTCAACAAATTCTGGCCGCTGCCTGAACATCGCCAGAATCAAATCAAGTCCGACAAGGCGATCTTTAACCAGCTTGAACATGGAATCCGGTAGGCCATGAAAACGTATCGCCACATCCTTCCCGTTCTCACCGCCCTGCTGCTCGCGTTATGCGTCGTAAATGTTCCGGCTGCGACGTTCGTTGGCAACCTGATTCAAGACGCCGAAGTGGTCGGGCACCTCTTGTCCCCGGTGGAAGCTGGCGATGTCCCCATCGGGACACGTCAGGAATTGACCAGCGCGCGCAACAAATGAAGCGTACCTGCGGACAAGTGCCGGTTCCGGAGCGCGGCTTCGTCAGCTCGCAACCGGCGAAAATCTGGGAGGAAGGATTAATTTGCGGCAACGGGACCATCGGCGCCAACGCCCTCAGCCGTCCGTTGGACGAACGGATCATCTTCACCCACGAGCGCCTCTTCATGCCGATGGGCGCGCCCGTGGTGCCGCTGTACCAGTCGGCGCATCTGTCGGAAATCCGCGGGCTGATAGATCGTGGCTTGTACAAAGAAGCGACCGAACTGCAATTCAAACTGTCCGGCCAAAAGAGCTTTCTGTATCCGGACAACTTCGTGCCGGCCTTCGATCTCACCATTCGCAGCACGAACCACGGCGAAGTGCGCGACTATTGCCGGTCGGTGAACTTTCAAACCGGCGAGGCCATCGTTCGCTGGGCGGACGATCGCGGTAACTTTGAGCGCCGGATGTTCGTCTCCCGTGCGGACGGCGTGGCGGTGCTGGCCATCACCGGACCGAAGCCTGGCAGTCTCGACGGCCGGCTCGCGCTGGAGCCGCGGGAACCAAGCGACCAATTTAATGACGATAGTAACATTGCCAAGAGCTCCGACCAGATGTTCAAGGAGCACGTTGCCGACATAAAAACCGCGGCCAGCAGTTCGTCGCTGACTTACTCGAACCGCTATCGCAAGGCCTACCCCGGAAGCATTCACGCGCTGGAAGGTTTTGCGCGAGTAATCGCCAAGGGCGGAACAACGAAAGCCGGCAGCAATGGCACACTGACGGTCAAACGCGCCGACCGCATTCTCGTCTTTGTTGACCTCCGCCCGATTTATGATCCCGACAAACCGGAAATGAAGCGCATGGAGAAGGGACTCGCGAAGCTGCCGGACGACTACGCCCAACTGCTCCAACGCCACGCCAAACTTCATGGCGCGCTCTTCAACCGGGTGCGCCTCGACCTCGGCGGCAGCGCGGATCAGCAGCGGACCACGGAAGAGTTGTTGGCCGATTCGACTTACGAGAAGCCGAACCGGGCCTTGATCGAAAAAGAATTTGATGCGGGCCGGTACAACATCATTTGCAGCACCGGCGAACTGCCGCCGAATCTGCAGGGCGTCTGGGGCGGCACCTACGTGCCCGGTTGGGCGAGCGATTACACGCACAACGGCAACTTGCCCTCGGCCATCGCTGCCAACCTGCCGGGCAACATGCCGGAACTGATGCTGGCGTACACCAGCTACATCGAATCGCTCGTGCCGGATATGGAGATCAACGCGAAACACCTGTTCGGCGCGCGCGGCATCGTGTTGCCGTCGCGCAGCTCGACCCACGGTTTCAACAACGCCCTCGCGCCGAACTTCGCCGGCGGCTTCTGGGTCGGGGGCGCGGGCTGGGCGGCGCATTTCTTCTACGATTACTATCTCTACACCGGCGACCGGAAATTCTTGGCCGAACACGCGCTGCCGTTCATGGAAAAGGCCGCGCTGTGTTTCGAAGATTATCTTTTCGAAGGTCCGGATGGGAAATGGATTTTCTCGCCGACCCAGTCACCGGAAAACACGCCAAGCAACTCCAACTCCCAAGGCACGTTCAACGCCACCATGGATGTGGCAGTGGCGAAAGAGCTGTTGCGGAACACCATCGCCGCCTCGCGCGAGCTTGGTCGCAATCAGGACAAAATCCCGCGCTGGCAACAGATGCTGGACAAGATGCCCGATTACATGGTGGACGGGCGCGGCATCATCAAGGAATGGCTCACGCCGAAGTTGGAAAACAACGACAGCCACCGTCATTCCTCGCAACTCTATCCGCTCTACTACGGGATGCCCGATGAGATCGCGCAGCGGCCCGATCTGCGCGCCGCGTTCAAAAAGTGCATCGAGTTCAAGCTCGATAATTACTGGCAAAACAATCAAAAGGGGTTCATGTCATTCGGGCTGGTGCAACTCGCCCAAGCCGCCGCGAGCCTCGGCGAAGGCGAACTGGCTTACCGCTGCCTGACGCAATTGATCAACCGGTATTGGTTGAACAATCTCGCCTCAATGCACAATCACCGCTCGCTCTTCAACATGGACATCAGCGGCGGCACGCCGGCGGTAATCATCAAGATGCTGGTGGCTTCGGAGGTCGGCAGACTTCAACTCTTGCCCGCGCTTCCCAAAGCCTGGCCGACCGGAACGATTGAAGGCGTCCTGTGTCACGGACAAATCGAGGTGCGCCGGCTGCGTTGGACGCCCAAGGGCATCGAAGCCACGCTGCGTTCCGATAAGGCTCAAACAGTCTTGCTTGAACTACCCACCCGAATCTCCGGGATCACTGTGCAAGGCTCCGGTGCCAAGGTTGCCAAGGCCGGATCACCGAACCAGCGCAAGTTGACGCTGCCGGTCGCCCGTGAGATAAGCGTCACAATCGCCACCAAACAATAAACCGAACTACCAAATGAAATACATCACCACAACCAAGCGACTCTGCTGTTTCTTTGCGGCAACAACAATCGGTGTCACGATTGCAATTGCGGCGGACAAGGCCGGCGGCGTTACTTCACATTCGCAAGGTCTGCACGGGTATATCGGTTTCAGCCACGAACAGCCAAAGGCTAAGACTGACTTCCATGCGGGCATGGGATTCTACGCGGCAGTGTGGCCGTTGGTGGACAAGCCGCTTGCCAATTTCCAAATCGGCCTGCCCAGCACGTGGATCTTGCCGGACAACTCCGACAACAAAAACCAACCGCTCGCGCCTGAAGGCACGCGGGCCCGGAAATGGAAGGAGCGTGGTCCGACTTGGGGCAGTGTTTTCCAGACGGTGGAAGGCGGGCTGGGCTACTGGGCGCGCAGCCACTTCCGTTACGGCCCGCCGAAGTTCAGCATGAACGGCACTCCGCAATGCTACGACTATGAGGTCGCTTCGCCGGGATGGTCGTTCTTCTACAGCAATGAAGCGCTGCCGGACAATCGCCTCGGCATCGCGCAACTCAGCAATCGCCTGTTGATTCCGCCCGATGCATTGCCGTTCCAAGGCAACCCCAACGGCGAATTCCTCGGCTACACGTGGATGGCGTTGCCGTTCACTGAGCCGACCACCGGCGACCCGCCAACGGGCGACCAGAGCTGGACCTGTTTCCTGAGCGCGGCCAACTTCAAAGGTCCGATCGCGTACTACATCCCGGAGACGTGGAGCAAAATCGGCAAGCTGTTCAACTATCCGTTCCTCTACGGACGCGGACTCGATGCGCGTCCCGCCAAAATGGGCGGCGGCGCGATGGAGATCAACACCGTCCCGCGCTTCGATGCCACGGACTCGCGCGGCACAACCTACTCGAAGCTGCCGAAACTCCAGTGGCCCGTGGACGCGCAAGGCCGCGCCTACCTCGTGCAAGATGTCACCTACTACTCGAAAACCGCCCTCTACGACGCCTTCAAGGCGTGGCGCAACGGCGGCCCCGCCTGCTCCGGCCGATTCAACGAGAAGGGCGCGTGGAAACCCAAGCTCAACACCCGCACCACGCGCTACACGCAAGCCGGCAAGAAGATGATCGGTGTCGAACGCACGTTCGACACACGGATATTTGACGGCAACGTCTGGGGCTTGCAATGGTTCACCAACAACCTCGCCGCGAACGGATTGTTCCCGCAGTACTACAAGCACGCCGGCGAAGAACGCATCGCCATCGCCGCAACGGCGGTGCCGGCGGAAACCAAACTGCACTCGCAGGAATTCAAACTGGCCACGCCCGGCAAACCCTACACCTCGCCAACGGTTGGTGCGTGGGCCAACCCCGGCCCGAAGGCCGGCCCGTTCACGGTCAAGCTCGTGGATGGTTCGGTCGTGATCTACTCATGGTATCGTTTCGTGGATCAGCCATCGTTCCAGCAATACAATTGGAGCGCGGAGAAGAAGGCGAAGCTGCAAGCGTTTGTCGAGAAGCTACATTCGAACTGGCCAATTGACCGCGATTACATGGCGCCGCCCACGCGCGGCAAGTTGATTTCGCTTGACCCCGCCTTGCTCGTCAGGCCGCCAGCGGGCTTGGAGGTCGGGTATGTCCCAATCGTCACCCGTCAATCAATGCCATAACAACAGAGTCAACTCGGCAAACTGCAATCTGTTTGTCGAAAATGACAACAGAAGCAATCATCTTTGATAGCCGCCAAAAGGCGCAAAGGGCACAAAGTTTCTTGTGCTTCTTGTGCATTTTTGCGGCCAACCGGTTTTATGTGGTGCTCACGTCGTTTGCCGCCCGGACCCATCGGCCTCTCGCCCAACGGCATTACGTCCATTGAATCCGCGCGCGTTCGTGTTAAAAACTCCACGCGCTTCGTGTCTTTGTGGTCAGGGATGTGATCGGCGCAATCTCAGATTGTCAACGTAGAAGCGGGCTGGTTCGTTACCGGCGCCGATGATGCCGATCCAGCCGCACTTCGTGAACTGCGGATTGTCGAATGGCAGTTTCTCGTAGGTCTTCGCATTGCTGATTCGCAATGAGTAGAACGCACCGCCCTCCACGGGGAACTTGATCTCTACTGAGAACCATTGGCCCACGGGAAATTCGCCGATTGGTTTTCGTCCAGCCGTGATCTTGCCGGTCGTTGCGTCGAAGGTCAGCGACGGCCCGGCGGGGAACTGCTTGCGGTTCTCCTGTTCGCGGAAATCGAGCCAGACTTTTGCGTTTTTCTCGATCTTGAAGTCGCACGAGAACACTGCCGGCAGGTTGATCTTCGGTTTGATTACCACCATCGGCATGTAAGACGGCTCGCACGGCACGTCGGTGAATTTCAACGAGTGTTTTCCTGACGACGCTGTTTCGTCGGTGATCTCAATCTTTGTGCGGCCTTTGCTCCGAAGGTCATACGGGCCGATGAGCTTCACGGCTTGACCGCGACTGGCAATCTCAAAATCTTCTTCCACGCCTTCGACTCGAACGTAGTGCGACAGCGGATGACGTTCATCGAGCGGCACGCCCATGGGCAGAAGTCCGGGCACTGTGTCCATGAGGAGCGCGGCATGAACGTCCACGTTCTTGAGCGTCACGGTCAGGATGCCGTTGTCCCACGTGTGCGAGACTGTTGTGGTGGCGGGAACGACGGTGACCGACGACGGTTTTGGTGTGGCCAATTGGATCGTCACTTCCGGCACCGGCGGCACTTCATCAATAAGTTGAGTTGTTTCATCGTATCGGCGTTTGCCGTTGACCGATGAGCCGATGTTAACCAAGTGGACGACTGTCTTGTCGCCTTTCTTGCGGAAATTGAAAATAAAATGCTCTTTCTTGCCCGGCCCGATGAGGCGCACGCTGGGGCCGAGTCCGTGGCTGTCCATCAAGCGCGGCACAAAGCCGTCGTAATCGGGCACCGGCACATCGCCGGTGCGAACGACTTTCCCGCCGGCGGACGCGAACTGCTCAAGGTGTTTTACGGTTGCGTCAGAAATCGCGCGCTGATTCGGGACGACAATGAGGCGGTACTGAGCGATGGAACGGGCAAGGTCGGCTTCGTTGACCAGGTCCACGCCGAAGCAGGCGTCTTCGAGCATCATCGCCCAGTGTTGCGGTTCGCGCAGTCCGGCGAAACCGGCCTTGCCGCCGGTGCGTTCCTCCTGCCACGCGGTTTCGCTGACCAGCACCGCAATGGGATTGACGGAGGTGGAACGGCCGAGCGCCGGGGCGCGGTCACGAACGAAGCGGGCACATTCCATCGCACGCGCAAACGGCTCCGGCGCGAGCGGCTCGCGTCCGGGCAACCACAAAAACCATGAGCCGCCGTGCGCGATGGTGACCGCGCCCTGTTGCAGGACACGCTGACGCGAAATCTCGGTTGGTCGAAAAATCAGGTGCATGATGTCCCACGGTGTGTTCTGTTCCGCCGACAGGAACAGCGCTTTGCTCCGCGTGATCTCCAGCGCGCGCCCGTGGCTCAGGTCGGCGCTGACAGTGTCGGCGAAATTCGGCGCACTGCGCGGGTCGTCCTTCTCGAAGATCGCGGTGACCTTCTTCCAGGAGTGGTTGCTCGTGTAAAACGCCTTCGGGTTGATGCGATGCACGACCTCCGACATCTTGCGGCGGTACTCGTCGTATCGTTCCTGTTCAAGCGCGAGCCAGCGCGGCCAGTCCGGATGCTTCGGGTCGGTCGGCGGTTCATTCTGTCCGGTGAGCGTTTGCCAAGCCGTCTTGCAGTTCTTACAGTAACAGGTACGCGCCCGCGCGTGGTCGCCGTCCACCCAGATGCCGTCCGGTTTGTACTTGCTCATGATCTCTTCGAGCAACGGCAACAGCAGTGCTTCAAGGTAGCCGGTGCCATCGGCGCTGGGCCGGGCGCAGGTATCAAGACCGTTGTTTCTGCCTTTCCCCTTGCCCGTGGCGTCGCGCTGCACCCAATCGGGATGTTGTCTCGTGATGGTCAAGCCGCGCGTGTTGATATAGACGTGGAAACGTTTCCCCGCTTTCAGCGTCGCCTCTTTCCAGACGGCGAGTGTGTCCCAGTCGCCGAGATCAGGGTGCGACAACAGTTTGCTGGGATAGGTTGTCTTCGCGCCGTCCGAGCCGTATGCGGACACCTGAACGATGTCTACCGGCAATTTCTTCAATTGCGCTGCGATTTCGTCAGCGGTTTTCCCTTTGCCGACGAGCAAGCCGTGATTGTCAATGTGCAGGTTCACGAGCGAGTTCCAATACCACTCGTTCCGCTCCGTGGTGGCTGCGGACGCCGTGATGGCGAAGCCGCATAGAATCGTGAGAAGCGGTTTCATGGGCGATCTCCTTACCGGGCCGGGGTTGGCTTCGAGCGGAGGCCAACGCTGTTGACGGCGATGACGATGTACCTGTGTCGCGCGCCGGTCTTTGCCGTGGTGTCGGTGAACTTCATCTCGCGGACGGGTTTCTCCGGCGTGTCGCCGTAACTCATGCCTTGAAACAGCGGACGACCAAAACGGTTTGTTGGCTTTTCCGGATACTGTGCGAGGTCTTTACCGTCGCGCTGGATGATGAACGCTTGCAGGCCGCTCTCGAAATCCGCCTCGGCATCCCATGTCAGTTCACCGGTGGCAGAAATCCTAACGTTGGTCGGAGCAGGCGGCGGCGTGGTGTCGCTGGTCGCGCCGAGACGGACGTATTCGAGCCACGCCTTCGCGAAACGTTCGGTCGGAAGCCAGATGGCTTGTTTCACGTCGCCGGTAAATTTGGCAGCGGGCTGGACTTCGTCACCGTCCAACTCAGCAAACCACGCCAGTTTCATGTCCGCCGGCTTGAGCGGTTGGCCCACGCGGTCAGGCAGGCGCATCGCAAGACAGGCATCGAAGAACGGGATCGCCAGGTAACGCGAGTCGCCGGTCTCGTGCGCAGTGCGCGGGTCGGGCGCGAACCCGATGAGCGAAGCTTGAGCGCGGTACGCGCGGAACATCTCCAGCGAACCGGTCCACGCGCCGTTGAAACGCTGATGACCTTTCTCTTTCACACCGGGATTGCACATTGCTGGGACAGCGAGCGCTGCGGCGGAGATGTTCGGCTTCGGGATGTCGCCTTTCTCCCACGTGGCGAACGCGGTGCCGGAACGGAACCAGATGGCCACGATGCGTTCGGGATACATCGTTTGCATGATGCTCGACCAGAAGCCGCCGCCGGAGTGTCCCCACAAACACCACGGCGCATCTTCCATCTCGGGATGCTGCGTGATTGCCGCGAAATCAGCGAGGCAACGGAGGAATGTCTTGTGCGAACCGTTGCGCGGATCACACCAGAGCCGGCAGTTGTCCTTCTCGCCTTGGTGATACGCCGGGCCGAGCAACGCACAGTTCCATTTCTTCGCCAGCGCCTGCCAATGCAAATCCTGCGCTGCCGTCACCGCGCCTTGGTTTGAGCCGACGCCGCAGCCGTGTTGGTGGACAATGACGCCGCGCAACGTCTTGACGCCCTCTGGAATCCAGAGCCGGTAGGTGACGCCGAGCGCGAGTTCGTTGGTGTGGGTGGATGCCGGGTAAGTGACTTCAAAATACTGGCGCGCCTCGGCAAAGAGTTGGCCGCAACAAGGCGCAAGGAGCGCAAGAAAAACGAAGAAGGATTTCATGATTGTCCAATTGGACGGCAACCAGCCCCCAAAGTTCAAGCCGGAAATGAAAGGTTGCCGGAAATGAAAGGTTCAAGCCTGTGTCATGTTCCAGTTTTGTTCCGGCTGCTCACGAAATGTTAGCCACGAATAACCGCAGACTTGCGGGAACCGACTTGCACAGGCATACTGCCCGGTGATGCCACGAAAGACTGTCAGGTATTCGCCGCCGAAGCGTCGAGCGCCCCGCGTGCGCGAGGAAATGGTCGTCATTCAGGAGATACGCTCGACTGCGCGAAAAGTGCAGTCCCCCGCGTTTGTGCTGACGGCCCCGTCAATTCCTGATGAAGCCGCATCTTGTGAGAAGCGCGAGATTGTGGATTCCCCAGTTCTGCGAGAGATCAACGCTTTAACCGGTGATCGGGAGCGTCGGTGGCGACACAAGATTGTTGTTGCCAACGAACTAACTCGCTCGCTCGTCAGCTTTCAGGCGAACAAGAGTCGCGCTGTTTACCGCTGGTACAAATACAAAGAGGCGTTTTCTGCCGGACTGGTCGAGCATTTCCTGAATCGCTTTCATTTGTCTTCGGGCGTCTTGCTCGATCCATTTGCAGGAAGCGGCACGGCGCTGTTTGCCGCTGGCGCGATGGGCATGAAAGCAGAAGGAATTGAACTTCTGCCAATCGGGCAGACCGTCATCGAAACGAAACAGATGCTCGATTGGGAGCTTCAGCCTTCGGATATCGAAACAGTCGTGCGATGGAAAGAGCGGCGACCTTGGCAACACACGCAGGAGAGGCGTCCTATTAACGAGTTGCGTATTACGAAGGGTGCATACCCGCCGGCGACAGCCGAGGCCATCGGCAAATACCTGGCCCGTTCCGAGCGCGAGAACAACGTTGTGAAGGCCGTGTTACGATTCGCTTTGCTCTGTATTCTTGAGTCAGTCAGTTTCACGCGCAAGGACGGGCAGTATCTGCGATGGGATTACCGTTCTGGTCGTCGTCTCGGCCGGAAGATTTTCGACAAGGGACAAATACCGTCTTTCGACGAGGCCATCGGCAGTAAACTTGGTGAGATCGTTGATGATCTCGGAGCGGCCACAATCCCTGATGACTTATTTTTCACCACCCGTTCTCGCGCGGATGTGGTTCTGCACAGCGGCTCATGTTTGGAAATCATGCCGACCTTCCAAACGGGCGCTTACGACTGCATTCTCACATCACCGCCCTACTGCAACCGGTACGACTATACCCGCACATACGCGCTGGAATTGGCGTTGCTTGGCGTGGACGAGACCTGCTTGGTCAAACTCCGACAAGCGATGCTGAGTTGCACCGTCGAGAACCGCGAGAAGGACATGCTGGCCCTGAATCCAAAGTGGGACCGCGCGCTTACCGTGGCCGACGAACATCCGCTGCTCCAACGCATCCTGAGCTATCTGGAGTCGCAGCGAGAACTCGACTTGCTGAACAACAACGGCATCCCACGCATGGTGCGGGGCTACTTCTACGAAATGGCCTGTGTCATCGCGGAGTGTGCCCGCGTCCTAAAGCGCGGAGCGCCACTCATCATGGTCAACGACAATGTGCGTTATGCCGGCGCGAGCGTGGCGGTGGACATCATTTTGTCCGAGATGGCCGAACAGCTTGGGTTCCATGCTGAGAACATTTTGGTTCTGCCGAATGGAAAAGGAAACAGCAGCCAACAAATGGGTGCACATGGACGCGACCCGTTGCGCAAATGCGTTTATGTCTGGCGGAAACGTTGAATCATGAACAAGCCCTATCGTTCTCACCTGAAGTCTGCGGCTGATCTCGAAACCACCTACGAGGCTGTGCGCGCCGGCTTTGTCGCGCTGGCATTGGAGAAGAATCGACGGGCAACGCCCTATGTGGCTCAGGCGCGCGCTTTGAAAGCGGCGGCCTCGCAAGCGCGACGACCAGCCGACCTCCTCAAGATTTCCGAAATCCAGTCAGCACTGGTAACCGCTGCCGGCATTTCTGACAAGGCGGCCAATCATCTGCGGGATGCTGACAAACGCAAAGCCGTGGAGGAATTGATCAAGAACTTCCTTACACCAGCCGGTGCGAATTTTATCGAGGAACTGGTTTTCCGATTTCTGCTCACACGGGGCGACACGTTGGGCGGCTCGATGCGCAATGCTGGTGGCTTCATGGCCCAGTGTAAACTGACACGCTCCATCATCGCACATCTCAAACTGGCCGGGAAAAGCTACCGTTGGTTGCACGCCGAGAGCAATGTCTGGTCAGACATGCCGGAAAACGATGCCGACATCGAACTTCACTTGCGCGGTCTGAGTTGGCAAACCGACGGGCAGTTCAGAACTTTGATCTACAACCTGACCGTACCGTTCTTTCGGAACAACGTGGATTTGTCGCTTTTCAATTCTGCCCCGGAAGCTCTCGGTCGGCAGATGTACAGCAACGCCGCCGCCTACATTGCGCTGGGTGAATTGAAAGGCGGCATTGATCCCGCAGGTGCTGACGAACACTGGAAAACCGCCCGCACTGCACTGGATCGCATCCAAACATCTTTCGCCAAGCTCAAGCGCAAGCCACACACATTCTTCATTGGTGCGGCCATCGAAGCGAAAATGGCAAAAGAGATCTGGGCGCAACTGCAATCCGGTAAAATCGAGAACGCCGCCAACCTCACCGATGACAACCAAATCGCCTCGCTAACTCGCTGGTTCTGCTCGCTGTAGTCACGATATCGGGTCGGTCAACTGTCCTACCTGCCTTTGGCGACGCCGAAGACTTCGCGGATGGCTTCGAGGTATTTCATGCCGTGGCGGTGGTCCGGCTCGATGTAGCTGCCTTCGGTCCATTCGTTCCAGCAGTTGATGTTGAAGATGTGCGGAACGCCAAGCTCAGCGAGGAGATGACGTTTGAAGGTCTTCCGGTGCGAAGACCTCACGGTCGAATGAGGCGGCGCGGGCGAACAAGCGCACCCGTAAAGGGTGCGGCTACAGGAACCACGATTTTCAGACCCCGATCTTCTTCTTCAGTTCGGTGAGCAACCGGATCGCGTGGCCGATCTCCGCCTTCTGGCGCGCCGGTTCCTGCGGAATCTCGCGCTCGATGGTCAGTGGGCCGTCGTAGCCGAGCGACTTGAGGGTGCGGAGGAACTGCTCCATCCCCACGTCGCCTTGGCCGAGCGGCATTTCCTGTCCCCACTCCACGCCGGGCTTGGCCGACCACTTGGCGTCCTTGCAGTGGCAGCTCTTCACGTAGCGGCCAACCTTCTGGAGTGCTTCGATTGGTTGGCCCGTGCCGTACAGGACCAGGTTGGCCGGATCGAAGTTGATGAACAGGTTGTCGCGCCCGACATCACGGATGAACTGCAACAATCCTTCCGCCGGTTCCTGGCCGGTTTCGAGGTGGAGGTTCTGTCCGTTGCGTTTTGCGTGGTCGCAGATTTCCTGCGTCACCTTGAGGACTTCCGCGTAGAGCGGGTTCTTCGCGTCGTGCGGAACGAACCCGACGTGCAACGCAATGACGCGGCAGCCCAGCAGCTTGGCGAAATCCGAAATCTCTTTCATCTCCTGCGTCCTCGCAGCGCGCGTCTCGCGCGGCACGAGGCCGACCGTGCGCGACACTGTCGGAATGTCTGCGTAGCTCTCGCCTTCAAATCCGCCGAACACCGCGGTCAACGTGATGCCGGCGTCCTTGAGCTTCGCCAAAAAGTTCTTTGCGTTCTCCGGCGTCCGCGTGCTCGCGGCGGGCGCGTGCAACTGGATGGTTGGGACACCCAACTCGCGGGCGACTTCGAGTTTCACGCCCAGACCCGCATCAATACTGGTAAACACTCCGACAGGCCACTTTTCCATAATTTCGACTCCTTATGTTTGAAGTTGGCAGATTTTTACCCGGACACCCCGGCCAACTCAAGACAGAAACTATCGCGGTGGTTTGACTTCCGTTTCCCAATTGGCGAGCAACTTCTTAAGTCGCGCGGCCTCGCTTGGTTGCTCGGTAAGCAGATTGGTTTGCTCGCCGGGATCGCGATCAAGATCGAAAAGATATTCTTCCAACTTCGAGCCTTTCGCCTGGGAAACGTATTTGCGGGAGCCGTCGCGCACTGCGCGCCACGTGTTGTCACCGCGACGCTGCCGCCAGAACAATGTGCGTGTCGGCGCTTTGGCGCCCAAAATATCCACGCCATCCCACGGGCGCGCCGGCGTCACGCCCGCTGCGCGCGCGATGGACGCGGTGAGATCGAACGTCGCCGCCACCGTGGCGTTCTCGGTTCCCGCCGGTAACACGCCCGGCCAGCGGACGATGCACGGCACGCGGATGCCACCCTCGAACGTCGAGCCTTTGATGCCGCGCAAGCCGCACGGACGCGCGCTGGCAGTACCGCCGTTGTCGCTGGTGAAGATGACGAGCGTGTTGTCGGGAAGCGCGTCGAGGATGCGCCCGACGGCTTGGTCCATCCGCTCGATCATCGCGGCGTAAACGCGCGGGTCGGCAGTGCCTTGTTTCCAGCGGTCGAGCGTGGCGCGCGCTTTGTCGTCCGGTCCCTGATACGGCGTGTGGGGCGCGGTAAACGGCACGTACAAAAAGAACGGCTTCTTCGTCTTCTGCAACCAGCGCACCGCGTCGTCGGTAATCAAGTCAGTAAAATAACCGTCGCGCTTGGTCGGCGCGCCGTTGAGCCGCAGCATCACTTCCGTTGCCTCTGCTTCCTCGACGTGGTGGAAGTAGTCTATTCCGCCGCCGACACAGTAGAACGCATAGTCGAAACCGTGTTTGCCGGGCGTGAAGCAGTCTTCGTAGCCGAGGTGCCATTTTCCAATGAGCGCGGTGGCGTAGCCCGCGTCGCGGAGCAGGCGGCTGATGGTCGGCTCGGTGGCGGGCAGGCCAAGTTGATGTTGCTCCGCGAGTCGGATGGCGTCGTCGTAACGGCCCACGCCGCCGATGCCGATGGCGCATTCGAGTCCGCCGACGCGTTGTTGGTAGCGTCCCGTGAGGAACGCGGTGCGCGTCGGCGTGCATTCCGGGCCGTTGGCGTAGAATCGGGTGAATCGCACGCCTTCGCGCGCGAGCCGGTCAATCCGCGGCGTGCGAATATCTTTCGCGCCGTAACAACCGAGGTCGCCGTAGCCGAGGTCGTCGGCGAGCAGAAAGACGATGTTCGGTCTCGAATCAACAGAACCAGACAACAACATCAGCATTACGCCGACAACAAGTGGGAGTTTCATTCTGGTTGCCATTCTACTATCACAGCGTTGGCGGAGGTTCATCAGGAAAATGTTCCGGAGACGTTAGGCAAAGTGAAATGGATGGACGCTTATTTCAGCTTCAATCCAAATGGCTCAAACGATTTGAAATCAGCCGTGTTGACAGTAGCCAAACCGGCATTACACCGAATGGCCACGGCCGCGATCATGCAGTCCGCCATGCTGCGGGAGCGGCGACCAGTCTTATTGAACAACTGGGCGGCCAGCACAGCATCCTCCGCCAAGAATGGTTCCGGTTGAGGAAACATCTGCCGCGCGATTGCATCGGCAGTGGCGTCCAGCGGCCCACACAGATACTCAGCCCAAGCGATTGCACTCACACCAACGTTCTCACCGGTGTTCGCCCATGCCCGTAACCGTTCGTACGCAGCGGAACCCGGCACCGTGACGGCGATCAGAAAACTCGTGTCGAAATGAATCATCGGCGGGCATCCTGCACGCGCGCCGCCCAGTCTGCCGCTTGGCGCTCATCCAGATGCAGGTGCTGCTGCAGCCGCTCCAACACTTGCAGCAACGACAGCGCACCAGCGGACGACGGAAGAATCGTCAATAGACCACGACCCGATTCCGGCACTTTATCCGGCTCGCGCGGCACGACTCGACCGTGCTGGATTTCCACTTCAAGTGTGAGCAGGCTCATGGCCGGACAATAACCACCTTTCGTACCCGACTCAAGCGCAATGTCGTCGCGCCTCTGAACTGCAAGCCTTGAACCGCCGCTTGATTTGCAGTAGTCTCGCGACCATGGCAACGGAGCCTCGCATGAAGAAGACCATCCTCGCCATCGGCGCGCATTACGACGATTGTCCGTTCGGCATTCCGGGCATCCTGTTGCAGGCCGTGCGCCGGCATTATCGTGTCGTCATCCTCAACATCATCGGCGATTACACGGCGTGGGCGCCGGTCAAGGGACGCGCGCCGCAGTTGCTTGAGCTGAGCCTGCGCCTGGCGCGCGCGCGCGGCATGGAAATGCGGTTTCTGAATTACGCCTCGATGCAGTTTGAGGCGAACGCCGAGACAAAACAGGCGTTGGCCGACGTTGTCGCCGAGGTGAAACCGGACGTGGCGTTCATGTTGTGGCACCGGGACCGGCATCCCGACCATGAGGTCGCTGCGGCAATCTGCAAAGCGGCATTGCGCGGTGTCCGCCGCATCTACGCCTACGACAACGGTCCCGGCCACACCATCGGCTTCGAGCCGAACGCGTTTGTGGACATCAGCGCCGAATGGCCATCGGCCATCGAATGGCTCGGCGAGTTGATGGCCTTTGTCCGCAACCGCCCGTTTGACCCGAAGACGCTCGACGGCCCGCTGGCGACAAAGGAAACACTGGCGCGGTATCGCGGCCTGGCCTGTGGCGTCAAATACGCCGAGGCGGTTTGTGCCGGCGGCGCGTACCCGCAGGAAATCTTCTGAGCGCGTTCGCGGCGCGCCCGGTTCAACCGTTCATTGTTCCGTGTGCCCTTCCATGTCGGGGCGGGGACGCTCCTTCAGCAACGCGTGGATCGGGGCGAACGTCCGGAGAATCTTCTGGTAGTCCGGGTCGTTGGTCGAGGCGAACACCGGTTGGCCGCATTTCTGCGTGCCGCCGGCTTTCTCGGCGAGCGGCGCGAGGAGGAAGCTGTTCTTTTCCGGTTTCAACACGCGCGTGTAGAATTTTCGCGGCACGCCTTCTTTGTGGCAGGAGACGCAACGCCGGGCGGCGACTTCGTTGATCGTCGTGTCGAGGTCCAGCGGCAACATCCGCCGGCTGCCGAGTTCGGTTTTGTGTTCCGACGATGACGTGCCGTAGTAGGGAATGTTCAGGTCCATCCAGAGAAACACGCGCCGGCGATCTTCTTCGGGGACATTGACGCGCGGCTTGCCGTCCTTGTTGGGATGGCCGCTGCGGATGATGTTGGCCAGTTTGCTGGCGGGGCTGCCCCAGCGGCGCGGTTCGATTTCGAGGATGTTCATTTCAGCGCCGTTGATGGTCCAGATCCATTCGACGTACGGACTCATCCCGCGCTGTTTGTCGTACTCGGCCCCTGACGGGCTGTTGTGTTTGATCCAGTCTTTTTCCCCCTGCGTGCCGGTCCGGCAGAGGACGTCGTAGGAGACGTTGAAGAAGTCGGTCGCGTCGCCGGTGAGGTCAACGTGGCCGGGCTGTTTGCGTTCGTTGTGGCACTGGATGCAGTGCCGGTCGAACACGCCTTGCACGACCTCGGTGTAGCTGAATCCCTTGACGCCCCACGACGGCTTGCGGAGTTCCTGCGGCGCGATGCGTTTGACGAGCGCGTTGTCCACTTTTGGCGCGACGGAGTTGCGGTCGGCGTGGCAACCAACGCATCCCTGGACTTCGCCGGGCATCAGGTGCGTGAAGCTTCGCATTCGTTGGATCGTGCGTCCCTCGCCGTCGAGCGCGAGGAAATAGATCGGCACTTCGGACGGGACGCGGAACGCCGCGCTGCCGTCCTTTGCCACGTCGGCGAAGCCCCAGACTTTTTTCGGCGCGTAGGTCGCGCCGCACGAGACGAGCGGGAACTGGAAGCCGAACACGGCGATGTTGCGCATGGTCTTGCCGTCGGGACAGAGGTTGTTCTGCGGCGTGTGCGTGCTCTTTTCCACTTCCTGCACAACGGCGATCTGTTTGATCTCGCCGCGTTTCACATGCGGGGCGAGTCCGTTGTACACGTCCTGCATGTACAGCGTGGCCCAGTGCCCCGAAACGCTGCCGTCCTCGGGCAACTTGGCGTTGTGGTCCATGAAATGGCCGACCAGGACCGGCGGCGGTTTCTGCGGGCGGACCGGTTGCGGGCTGTAGAATCCCATCCCGTCTTTCGGGCGGAGCAACGACGCGGCATTGGCGTTGAAATCGCGAATCTGGATCACGCCGCCCCTGGAGACGAGGAAGCGGTGTTCATCAATCGCAAACGGTTTTTCGTACTGGCCGCGGATGCCGCAGTTGAGCATGCCGTTGCCGAACGGGCCGCCGCCGATCTTGTGCGCGTAGATGTCAATCTCCGGCGTCAGGTTGCGGACGGATTCGCGCGCGTTGGCGCCTTTCGCCGGGTCAATCTCGACGATGCCGCCGCGGCACGGGCCGTTGTGGTTGGTGGCGGTCGAGATCACGCGCCGCGTGCCGGGGACGGGCTGTGCGTCCATGAACGTGCCGGGGTTCAGCACGCGGTTGCCGTAGAACCCGGCCAGGCCGGTGCCGTCGGGGTTGATCGTCCAGAGGCTTTGAATGGGACAGGCGGCTTTGTCCACGTATTCCCAGCGGGTGTAGATGATGCGCCCGTTGTTGAGCACCGACGGCGTGAAATCCATCAGGTAATTGGCCGAGAGCCGCTTCGGTTTCGAGCCGTCGCGTTCCATGCGGTAGAGGACCGGCGACGTCACGACGTAGCAATACGCGTAGGCCGGTTTGCGGTCGGAGATGAACGCGATGCCGCCATCGGGCAGCCAGCACGGGTCGAGGTTGTTGTGGGTGCCGCGCGTCAGTTGCGTGAGCCCGGTGCCGTCAATGTTGATGCGGAAGAGGTGATAGTTGCTGGCCTCGTCCGGGTATTGCGAGATGTCCTCGATATGCTTCACGGGATTTGAGGCGACATGGCCGCCGCGACGCAGCGCGAAAACGATTTCCTGGGCGTCGTAGGACAGCGCGGCCGTGGTGATCATCCCTTCGCCGGCGTCGAAGATGCGCTTCAAGTCGCCTTCCTTCTCGTCGGGACGGAAGACGTACAGCCCGCCGCCGGGGCGATAGCCTTCGACGTGATAGACATAGACGTGCGAGATGTCGAGCGGCTTGCGTTTGACCAGCAACATCTCGCGGAAACCGAACTGCCCGGCGATGAGGTCTTTGCGCAGCGCGAGCGCCTGGGGCGTCTTCTCGTCCGGCGGCATCAACATTTCTTCCAATTTGGCGGCGCTGATCGGGTTGGCGAAGACGGCGATCTCCGCCGCGCCGGGATTGGGTGATTTCGGGTGCGACGAAAGAAACTCGATCCGAATCCTCGTCACGCGCTGTTTGGGGAAATGGATCGCTTGCGGCCCGTGACGGTGCTCCAGCAACCCTTTCGTTACCGGCTTT
>Ga0194113_10000534_pt1 | contig 49949 bp, 50 predicted proteins | sample TA2MahC200mmetaG_FD_146193 | JGI IMG/M metagenome (GOLD analysis project Ga0194113, IMG submission 146193) | Freshwater microbial communities from Lake Tanganyika, Tanzania - TA2015017 Mahale Deep Cast 200m | ecosystem: Environmental > Aquatic > Freshwater > Lake | place: Tanzania: Lake... | reverse complement strand
AAAAGTTTGTTTACTTTTTAAACCGCAGAGAACACTGAGAAGACGCAGAGGACACGGAGATGGCTTCGTTCCTTTTAACTTCGTCTGTTCTCTGCGTTCTCTGCGCCTCCTCTGCGACCGCTGCGGTTAGAAAAAACGACGTAGGAAAAGGTTACAATGTTTTTTGGAACTTGCTTAAAGGGGGTAGGGGATTGTGGGAAGGGAATTGATGAGAATCATTAAACATCAACGGTAAAAATAAATTCGCGGCAACTTCTGCTAACGTTTTCAAAATTTGTCATCTTGAATTTTAACCTTTTTTTTTCTGCAGGTCAACAAAAATTTTTTCTTTGCATAAATAATAGCCGCTGATTTAGTGGTTTACGAAGTAAACTGTTGAGCGAAGCGAACAGAAATCGGCTGATAAAAAATACTCCAATCAGCGTAATCTGAAGATCAGCGGCTATCAACAGAAATTCTCCATGAGAAATTTTTGGGGTAGCAGTGTGGCTCTGTCCCACCATGTCACCACAGAGGGATGACTCTACGGAGATTATCTTTAGTAGCGGCACCCCTCCGTGATGCCAGCTTTGCTTAAACTACACGTGGGGAATTTCTGAAAAATAAATTCGCTTCTTGCCCAAAAATCGGGTAATATGGTATAATCCATAACATGGAATAATATGACTTGTAACAGAAAGGAGCTCGAAAATGCCATTTTGTCCTAAATGCCGCGCAGAATATGTTGAAGGTACAGTGTTGTGTAGCGACTGCCAAATTGAATTAGTCGATGAACTCCCGCCGGAAGATGATGTGGAAATGGTTAATTGGCAGGTGTTACAGGAAATATCCGATGAAGTGGTTGGATATGTACTGAAAGGTGTACTTGAAGAGGTTGGCATAAAAGTATATCTTCGGCCTCTGAGGATACCCGGATATGAGGGAATACGAGGGTCATGGGTCAAATCCAATTGGGGAGACCTGATGGTGCCAGAGGAGTATTTAGATGAAGCGCGGGAAATCATCGACGAATATATGTCATCGCTTAAAGATGAGGAAATAGATTAACAAGAAACCCGTTTTCTCCGGGAAAACGGGTTTCTGACACGAAGGAGAATAATTTGAAAGTTACCAAAAACATCACTTTAGGTTTCTTGCTGTTTTGGCTATTTTGGCATACGCCGAACCAGTTGCATGCAGAGGGATACATAATCTCCCCAGAAGACAGATTATTTCTGATTGTGCTGGGCTATGAGGGCTACAACCAGACGCTTTATGTAAGGCCGGACGGCAAAATTTCCTATTTCTACGGAGAAATTCAAGCAGCCGGGCGAACAACTGAGGAGTTAGCGGAAGAACTGAAATCACGGCTGGCAAATTTTATCCAAAACCCGGTCGTAGTAATTACCCCTATCCCAAAGGAGAAAGAAATATTCGTCTATGGGCAAGTCAAATCTCCCAGTCGATATTCCTTTACAATCCAACAAAAGTTGAGTTTACCTCAGGCGTTAGCAATGTCAGGAGGGACCTTAGAAGAAACCGCCGACCTAAGAAATGTAATGGTCATCAGAAATAACGGCAATCTTGAGACCTACAATCTGGAGAAAATTCGCGAAAAAGAATTTATCTACCTTTACTCGGGCGACACCGTATATGTGCCTGAATTAGCGCGAATTGAAGTAACTGGCAATGTTCAAAAGCCAGGAAGGTTCTGGGTCAGGGGTAATTTGAGGGTTGACCATGCGCTCGCAAAAGCTGGCGGGCCATTACAGGATGAAGCTGACCTATCGAATCTGATAATTTATCGGACTAATGGGGAGAAAGTACAGATTTCAGTTACGGAGGAATTTTGGAAAACAGGCGATAACATGGAGAATTATACTTTGTATGCCGGAGATATTCTCTATGTGCCCAACGCCTACAAAACCGAGATGATAAATGTTTTGGGTTATGTGCACAATCCAGGCGCTTATAAAATCAGAAGGCCAGTGACTATGCTTGAAGCCCTTGCGTTAGCAGGAGGGGCGAGAATGGAAGCGGCGAATTTGGCAAAAGTTAAGGTCAGAAAAACCGATGGTAGCGCTCAACTTGTTGATATCACCTTGTATTACCAAGAAATGCAATTACCACCTGATATTAAACTATACCCTGGCGACACCATCGAAGTTCCTAAACGCTTCCAAATCAATTGGTCGTCGTTAGTGCTTACTTTATTGTCAATTGCTTCTATTACAGTCGGCTTTGTTAGTCGATGAGCTGTTGCCAAAAATTTCTTGACAATTCTGGAAAAAGGTTGTAAATAGCTTATAAATATGGGAGGTGAACACGCGTGAATGCCAAAACAGCTAAGAATCGCCAACAGCCCCATCCGCTGTTGGCCGATTTTCCGGTGATTATGGAGAAGGGCAAGCCGAAAGCCTTTGTTGTGGACGTTGAGGTATTTCGATTGCTCCAGGTGATGGTTGACAACTTGATTAACCAAAACGCGGAGCCCGAATACGCACTGTTGGCGACGTCTGAGGCGTTTCATCGCCTTCTTTCACAAGTCGAAGCAGAGGATGAAACGCCTGCGACCCACTGGAGGAAGGAATTACATGCCATTTGAGGTACAGTTTTCAAACCCATTCAAGAGGAGTGTCCGTCGCTTACGCCGAAAGTATAGACGTATACAAGCTGACTTGGAGCCAGCGATAGAGGCGCTCCTTTTACACCCTGATTTGGGCACGGTAATCCCTGGCACACCCGCTGTGCGCAAACTCCGAGTACCCAGTAGCGATATGAGACGCGGCAAACGGGGTGGGTTCCGCCTGTTATATCGTGTCGTTGCTGACCGTAGATTGATTGTTTTGCTTTTTGTCTATGCCAAACCAGAGCGCGAGGATTTGAGTCGAAAGGAAATCGAGCGCATCGTTGAGGAGGCGTTAGGGGAAAATGATGAGGACGGAGAGTAAAAATGCAACTTAAATTCCAATTATTTCTTTTGATTAAACTTTTCTTTCTAAAAGAAAAGTTTGAAAGAAAAATTTGGTTGCATCTAAAGGAGAACAACTATGAAACGATTATCTTCACACAAAAAACAAATTAAATATTTAGGAAAATATTTTGTAATGCTAATTCTCATCGTAGCAACGCTATTTTGGGGCGTCATCTCACCTACAATAGCCGACATGCCTTATCCAGGTCCGCCGCCAGGTGTTGACCCTTACAATTATCACCTTTACTTATTCCTCACCCTAAACAGCGAATTACCCAACGATTTCAGTGGCGGCGGCAATGATTGGAAACTGACCAGCGCGCAAACCACATCATGGCTACGCTTCAGTAAACAGGAGTTGCAGGGAGTCATGGGCGTCAGTGTAGACAAAGCATGGCAGATTAGCACTGGCCGTCCCGATGTCATCATTGCTGTTCTTGACTCGGGTATCAAATGGCAAGATAACCAACCCGACCTATTCAATAAGCTCTATCTCAATCGTGGCGAATTACCGATGCCTGAAGGCGCTTCAGACTATGATGCCAACTACGACGGCGTTTTCAATATACTCGACTACACCGATGACCCCCGGGTTTCTGATAAGAATGGAAATGGCGTCAATGACCCGGAAGATGTAATTTTAATTTTCTCCGATGGCATAGATGACGATGGCAATGGCTATGTTGATGACATTTCAGGCTGGGATTTTTTCGAAGGCGATAACAATCCGCGCGATGATGTACGCTATGGACATGGCACAGGCGAGGCTATCTGGTCGTCAGGCGAAGCCAATAACGGCGGACAACTCGGCCCCAGCGCTAACGCTATGGTGTTACCCGTCCGCGTCGGTGATAGCTTCATTGCCGATATCAACGAGTTCGCTCAAGGTGTGGTCTTTGCTGTTGATTCCGGAGCGACGATTATACAGGAGGCGCTTGGGACTTTCAACAATACAAGATTTGCTCAACAAGCGGTTGACTATGCTTACCGGCGTGGTGTAACGATAGTCGGCTCCGCTGGCGATGAACAATCAGCTCGACATAATTTCCCCGCCAACTATCCACATATCATCATGACGAATTCTGTAACCAAATACATGGATTTTGACCTTTTCCATCAAATGCCGCCTTCGTACTTGTACCTCAACGGTTGCACCAACTTCGGAGGACGCATTGATGTAGCGGTTTCCTCGGCGAGTTGTTCCTCTGAGGCGTGTGGCAAATTGTCTGGTATGGTTGGCCTCATCTATGCCACGGCGCGCAACGAAATTGACAGGGGAGAACTACAACCCTATCCCGGAACAGATTGGCCGCTTTCTCCCAACGAAGTCAAGCAGATAGTTACCATGAGCGCAGATGATATCAACTTTGAGACACCCATAGAGAATTACCAAACGTGGTTTACCTTATTACCCTCGGAAAGATTTCACTCGCGGCCTGGGTGGGATATTTACTTCGGCTATGGACGTGCAAATGCGCATAGCATGCTAAAGATGGTAGATGAGGGACGCATTCCACCCGAAGTTGAAATGACAACGCCAGGATGGTTCGATATAATCGACCCTGACGACAATATTCTGAAGATTGTCGGTAGAGTGGCTGCACTACGAGCCACTAATTTTACATACAAAGTCGAGGTAGCGCCGAACGTAAATCCGGGTAAAGATTACATTACGGTCTATGAATCGGGAATTTTAACCGGGGTTTACGAAGGAAAACTCGCCGACATTGACTTGAATTGGCTATCCAGCCTCATGCCCCGCGGAGTCGAAGGGCCGCTGTCAGGCGATGACGGCCGCGGTGCCCCAGACCGTTTCTCATTCACGGTACGCGTGAAGGTTACCGATAATTTTGGCCGACGCGGCGAAGAGCGTCGCAGCCTTTTTCTCCATCGTGATAGGGAATTGATGGGCGGTTTTCCCAAAAAGATTGCTGCTGATGGCGTTAGCTCACCCGTTTTTGTCGATTTGAATGATGATGGAAGCACGGAATTGGTCTACGCTACCACCAATGGGGAAATCCATGCTCTTAAACCAGACGGCGCAGAATTACATGGTTGGCCAGTTACAACCGACCCAATTCCCTTAATAGAAGGTTCCGCGGGCTACAAATCAGGTGAAATTAGTTTGCCTGTTTTTTCGCCTATCATGATTGGTTCGCCAGCCATTGGAGATTTGGAAGGTGACGGAAACCTCGAAGTTGTGGCGGCTGATATGGAAGGCAAGATATACGTTTGGGAACCTGATGGTTCACGGCGCGGTGGATTTCCTGTATCGACCAATCGTGGCTATTCTACTGTTTTTAGACCTAATGGTGAATATCGGCGCGATAAAGATAACCGTGTTGATTGGGGCATTGCTGCGCAGCCGGCTCTAAGTGACCTGAACGGCGACGGTTCTTTGGAGATTGTGGCTGGCGCTATGGATATGCACGTTTACGCCTGGCAAGCCGACGGCACTGCTCTCCCAGGTTGGCCAGTCTATCTACGTTCACCAGAGAAAGTGGAATTTGTCGAACCGGGAACACATTTCACCATCCTCAAAACTGATGCGGATGCTCGCATTGGCAGCAAGATTATCTCTACACCTTCCATCGGCGATATCACAGGCGATGGCGTGCCAGAGGTCATCATCGGAACCAACGAAGAATACCATGAGTTTCCCAATATTATCCTGAGACCGGAAACGATTGATTTATTAAAACAAGCCTTTGTTTCAAAAAGAAAGTTGACTGGCGAAGACGATTTTTGCCAGGGTTGTAGTGGCTTCATCGGTGCAGTAAATTTGGCCGCTGATGAATCCGCTGTTCTTGACTTGCCTATTGGCAATGGACGTCTCTATGCCATCTGGGCTGACGGCACTCTCCACGATGGTGACCCAGGAGATGACGATGGTTTAGACCCTGATTCATTCGTCAGCGGTTGGCCGGTTCGAGTAGGGCAACTTATTTTGGAAGTCTTGCCAATGGTGGGTACGGGAATGAATATGCCCGCAGTATTGGCTGATGTGGACGGCGATGGCGCGCTCGAGGTCGGAGCGTCAAGCGTTGTTGGCCCCTACTACGTCTTTGACGGTGATGGTGTTTCCATCTATGGACGCGACTTGCTTGGCCGAGACAGAGCCTTGCCGCATGACAAAGACAGTTTTGGGGAAAAATCTAACAGCAGCGATGGACCGACTTTTGCGGCAATGGGAGGCGGTATTTTCGCCGACCTAAGCGATGGCATTAGCGTCGTGGTGCCAACCGGTGGACTGACACGGCTGCTTGACGTCGAGTTGACAGCCGAACAACTGAACTCGGACGCTCAGATTAGCGCATGGCATGTCGATTCCAATACGTTCCAGCCTGGATTTCCACATGAAGTAAACGACATCCAGTTTCTCACCCAAGCATCCGTAGCCGATGTTGATGGCGATGGTTTGCCCGAAATTCTGACAGGTTCCAGCGTCTATGACGTTCACGCCGTAGACCGAAATGGCGAAGAGACATCAAACTGGCCCAAGTTAGCTGGAGATGCGGTATATACTACACCATCTGTTGGGGATTTCGATGGCGACGGCACATTGGAAATCGCGGCTCTGAGTCGTGGTGGATTGCTACTCGTATGGCATACAAGCGCAAGCGCGTCTGGCCAACACCAGTGGCCCAAGTACCAGCATGACTTGCACAATAGTGGAAACTATAATCACAAGTGATTTTTTAGAAATTCCCCATGAATATGGCATGTTTCAAATTTTCTCCAAAATTAGTTTCGCCGAAATGTAAACTATTTTCTGAAACATGCCCAGCGGGATGTATTTCTATCACATAAAAGCCGGCGATTTTCAGGCAACACGGAAGCTGTTGGTGACGAAGTAAACTTAGACAAAGAAACCGAGTTTCTCAGAGAAACTCGGTTTCTTTCACACGATTTCTTAGGTGGGCTTTGACTACTGGTTCATTTTGTAAATCCTTACAGGGTTTCTAGTTTTGATTACTAAAGTTTACAAAATTCTCATTGCAAATAAAGTTGAATCTTTAGGTTGGTGTAGTTTCACATAAGCGCTCTACTGTCAGGGCGCACCCTTTATATCTCCCCAGGTGGTAGTGAGTTTGCCTTGTCGGTTGATAGCGGCGTCTGGAGAGATACCAACTCCGTTAATCCGAAAGTCATCTAAATGCCAGTTCTCAATTACTGCGCTCCAGGTGCCGATAGCTACTTTCCCTTTTTTGAACTGGTCATGTTTTTTCTCATGGAGCAATTTTCCATCAACCCAGACCTTATGGCTATTGCCTGAGGCCTCAACTTTCAGTTCATACCAGGTTTCTTTAGCTAAGCCCTTGGCCAGGTTCACTGGTGTCCAGTCAAGCACACCATTGACGTAAGCCATCCATCTATCACTTTGTTCCACGTTTGAGAGATGCGTATTGTACCAATTATTATCATCCTGGAGGCGATAAAACACGCCGCCTTCAAGATAAGTTCCTGAAATCCACTTTAGTTTAAATTCAATCGTCCCATCAGTAAAGATGATATCTTTTAATTCCAATCGCTGTTGTTGTCTGGTTCCTGCCGGTTCGTTACAGACAAGAACACCATCTTTAACTTCCCATTTGGCCTCGCCTAAGACTTGCCAATCATTAAGTTGATTTTTGTCCTCAAAGTCGTAACCAAACTTTTCTTTTAGAAAGAAAAGTTTGATCAAAAGAAATAAGAGGAATAAAGTAAAATAAGGGATAGGTAGAATGCACAACCCCAAGTGCAAGAACAAAAATCAATGGGAATATAATTTTTCTCATAACACGTTCCTCCTTTTGCTGATTTAAGTTCGACGGACGCCTCAACTTGTTGAGGGAAAAGCCCCCGAACAACCCCCTGCCCCCTTTTTTAAGGGGGACAAGTTCGGGCTTCCGACTTTCTGAGAAAACTCGGATTTAGAACCTTCTCAATAATAAGAATACCACATCATCCAAAATATTTCAAGTCCTTTTATCGTTTTCTGCTTATGATTTGGTTATTATTTTTGTCAAGTTGCTTATTGCTTTTATATGTTCAGGCGTTGTGCCACAGCATCCACCAATGATATTGGCTCCTGCCTTTACCACTTCTGGAACGCCGGCAGCCATCTCGTCCGGTGTTTGAGGAAAGACCGTTTTTCCAGCAACCATCTGCGGCGCTCCCGCGTTGGGCTCGACGATGATATATTGCGCTCCGGCGGCTTTCATTTCAGCAATTAGTTCAGGCATCCGTCTCATTTCGACGCTACCGCAGTTTGCGCCGACAATATCTGCGCCGGCTTCAAGCATTCCAACGGCGGCGTCAGTAGGAGATACGCCCATCATCGTTCTGAATCCATGTTTATCGGTATTAAATGACATTGACGCTATGACTACCAAGCCTGTCGAACTTTTAGCGGCTTTAATTGCCGTTTTCATCTCGTTTAGGTCCATCATTGTTTCGATGATGATTAAATCAAGACCACCATCAGCAAGAGCGGTAGCTTGTTGAGCAAAAGCATCGAACATTTGAGATTCGGCAATCAAGCCCAGTGGCTCCATAAACTCGCCGCTTGGGCCAATATCGCCGGCAACGTAACCCTTATCGCCTGCGACGCTTACCGCTATTTCTGTAGCAGTTCGGTTAATGAAATCTAACTCGTCTGCCAAACCGAACTTCGCGAGTTTAAACACGTTGGCACCGAAAGTATTCGTCAAGATAATATCTGCGCCGGCTTTTACATAAGCTTCGTGTATCGCCCGGAGTTTAGTCTCATTTTGAAGCCCCCACTTTTCAGGAGACTGGCCAGGCGGAAATCCCGCCCTGGAAAGCATCGTCCCCATCGCGCCATCGCATATTAAAATTTCTGAGTCCAAACGTTTTATTGAAAAAGTTTTCATAGAATTATTATTGCAGACTTCCGAAGTCTTAAGACTTCGGAAGTCTGATGTTCCACTTGTAATTTTACATTTTTATTTTACCCCAGACAACAGGTAATTTACCTTGAGGCGAAACGGACGCGAAGGCTGATTCACTTGTCAGCCATTCGATGAGATTAGCGGTCAGCTTTTCGAGCATATCAATATCCTTGTTATTCTTGTGAAAGTTGGGTAATCGCCAATTCATATTGAATACTTTGCGATCGCCAACTTTCCAGTAACCAAAGGCGGCTATTCTGTCTGTCCAATCGTTTGCGGGCGGTCCCCAGGCATTCGCAACAGTGATAAAATTTTTCCAAATCTTATCATAATAATCTCCACTCTTTGGATAGCCGGTGGAATTAACCTGAATTCGATCTTCGACTTTTGGCGTCTTGCCATCAATATTCTGCAATCCATCCCAGAGTGGAAGCTTTTCTGTTTCCTTCAGCACGGTCACTCCGACCGCAATGCCATCATCTTCCACTGGACCGAATGACCGTGCTTCAGCAGATTCGAGCCCCATAGGCGTAGCGTACCGTATTGCCCAGCCTGTAAGCAAAACCGCGCCCCCGGCTTTGGCGTACTTTAAAAACGCATCAATTTCTTGATTCGTCAGCGCGCCGGGGTCAGTATCTCCTTCATGCCACCATACAACGGCAAATTGCGTTAAATCCGCACTTGTCAACTCTTTTCGAGTCAACTGCTTTGTATCAAATGTTTTCTGGGCAAATTCTAAGGCTGGCTTTGTAAACGGGCCATTGTCACCCATGTATATAAAAGCGATTTTGGGTACAATTGCATCCGCACAATAAACCGCCCCCAGAAATAACGCAACCACTATCAAAAACATATACTTACTCACTTAAAACACCTCCCAAATTTTTATTAAGGAGAAAATCGACGGATGCCTAAACTTGTTGAGGGAGGGAAATACCCGAACAAGTTCGGGCTTCCGATTTTCCGGGAATTCTCTTTATTGTTCTGGCTTTGAAATGAATTATACCTGATATTGAAATTTTTGTCAATAACTTTTTACTTTATTCCTCTTATTTCTTTTGATTAAACTTCCTCTTTGTTTCTTTTGATCAAACTTTTCTTTACTAAAGAAAAGTTTGGAAGAAAAGTTTGGTTACAACTTCTCCGCTAACACTATCATCCTTTTAGAATCCATTTTATAATCACTGTCATCGAATCCGCCAAAGACTTGTTTGACTTGAAGTTCTGCTGACTTGAGCATTCTATGAAGTTCCGTGAAAGTATAAATCCTAAGGGTTGATGTGCGTTCTTTCCTTTCTCCCTTTTCATTCACCAGGAGCCACCTGGTTTTGATCCTACCCGTGAGAATATCGAAATCGCCTTCCTCCAAACACAGACTGCCATCGGGCAGTTCGGTAAAATGACTGCGTGAGAAATCTCTCATCAAACGCTCATGGTTTTGAAGGTCAATCAGAAATTTGCCTCCTGCTTTCAAAGCTTTAGCAACAGCCTGGATGACTTTCTCATCTTCTTCGTCTTCTTCCAGGTATCCGAAGGCGGTGAAAAGATTCACGACAGCGTTGAACTCATCTTCAAAGGGAATGCGCCGCATGTCGGAATGGACAAACTCCATAGAAAGATTTTGCTCCTTTGCCTGTTTTCGGGCATGGCGAAGAAGCGTTTCGGAAAGGTCAAGTCCTACCACCTGATAACCTCTTCTTGCAACTTCCAACGCATGTCGCCCCTGTCCGCAACAGAGGTCGAGAAGGCGGCTTCCCTGTGGTAAAGCGAGTACCTGAAGGATGAAATCCACTTCTCTTTGCGTTCTATCCGGCGTGGTGAAAAAGCCCCAAAACTTCAGATAATCCTCATCAAAAAATGTATGATACCAGGCTATCGTCATCTTATCATCTCTCTTCTTATTCCCCCTTAAAAAAGGGGGCCAGGGGGTTGTATTCTTTCTTAGCATACTCCTCAACAAGCCGAAGAACCTGCTTGCGGGTTAGCCTACCATAGTGTATCTTCTTCAGGTTCAATCACCTCGAAGCCGGCTTCTCGCAACAATTGCGCTCGCGAGCTATGAATGGAGGCGGTTACCAGAATGATGCGCGCAGGGACCACGCCCGTATCCTTGATATAAAGATGGCGTTTGCGTTCCAACTTTTCCTTGATATTGGGGCCAACACTTGCAGAGATTTCCACCAGGATATGCTGTCCATTGAAAATGACGCAGTCAAACTGCTCACCTTGAATCCAGCGTTCCTCCACATGGAAGCCAAAGGATTTTTCCAGAAGTTCAGCCATTGTCTGGCGAAAGATACTTTCATTACGAATACCCCAGCGGGAGCCAAGACGGTCAATTGCTCGGTGAAGGTCGAGGAAACCAGCTTCCATCCGTGCTTCCAATCTATCCATCCGTTCTTCAAAACTACTCATTCGCTCTTCCTGCCGATTAAAGCGTTGTTCAACTTCGACGCGGAAGTCGCGTAGTTCAGCCAGCACAGTAGCTACCTCTTCCTTCGTAGCAAAAGTTTTTATGAATGCACGGTATATACGAGGCTCCAATTCTGGCCGCCGCTCTAAAAGTTCAGGCAGTTGTTTGTCGAACAATTCAATTAATTCATCATCTGTCAATCGAATCATCTTAGTTAATCCTTTCTTTCAGTATAATAACAGGCAATACCATCACCAGATCTTTGTGAAATGGCAATCTCATAATTTTATTATACCTTTTGAACTATCAGAAAGCAAGATATTTTTATCAAAGGTAAAAATTCACTGTAACGCAAACTGTTAGTTTGCGCTTGCACTTCGGCAGTTTACGAAGTAAACGGCTGAACGAAGTGAACACAATCTAACAGACTGTGTTACATACGAGGAATTTCTATATCAAAGGGAATAACTTGCCCAAAGGGAAAAAATATCATATACTACCAGTTTGATATAACATCATACATAAATGAGGAGAACACACGCAAAAAAAGAAAAGCGTGGCCAAAAGAAACACTTTCGATCAAATCTTTTCTAAAAGTTTGGGAGGAGAGAAAGATATGTTTATTCGCTCTTATCAACCCGCCGATTTGCCTGCATGCAAACAGCTTTATACTGAGTTAGTCCAGACACATAGGGAACTTTATCACGACGAGATGATCGGAGCCCCAGACCCATCCGTTGGTTTTGTCAACCAACTTCAGCAACGCGGGCATGAAGCATTTTGGGTTGCAGAGGAAGATGGCAAAGTTGTGGGACTGATTGGGCTAATTATTGAGAGTGAAGATGGTGTAATCGAACCCATCGTGGTCGCCAAGACACATCGGAAACAAGGAATCGGCACAATGCTTTTGAAACACGTTATCGACATGGCGAAAACGAAGGGGTTGCGTTTTTTAAATATCCGTCCCGTTGCGCGTAATCGGAACGCAATCAGGTGTTTCCACCGCGCCGGTTTTCAGACGCTTGGATTCATCGAAGTGTTCATGGATTTGCGGGGGGATTTTGTCGCGGAGGAGGGATTGAAAATTCATGATAAATTGTTTGATTGGTGATTAGGGATAAAAGGGAAGGAATGGAAGGAAAGGAAGAAAAGGAAGGAGAATATTTCCTTCCTTTTGATGGTGTGGAAAATGAAATTGGTTATAAGGATTGTTAATTGTCGATTGTAGATTGTTGATTGTCGGGTTTTTCAATCATCAATCAACAATCATAAATCATCAATCAATTAGATGGCTCGCCCTCTGAATAGATTACCTCGCGTCCATCTGACAACTTAAACTTGCTTCGGCTAAAGATAAACTTTCTTCCTTCGATTTCTCTTTCTTCCGTACCCAAAGACTCACCTTTTTTCTCCATTATGTCCTTCGTTAGTCGGTCAAATTCCTCTTGCCCCAAAGCCGAACGCAGTTTCTCTGCAAGGGCATCACCTTCTCCTACCTCGACTTCGCTTCCATCTGGCATTTTATATTTAACAACAAGGTACGTCGTAATGACTTTCCCGTCTAGTTCTAATTCACCTACCTTTGTTATCTCCTCACGCTTCCCCTCCTGCCGCGCAAGACGGACTTTTTCTTCACGTTCTTTCTGTTTCTGTTCGAGGCGATTTTGTGCATCGGCTTTCATTTCTGCAGGTGTTTTATCGGTGCTTTCAGCCCTGATGACCTCACGTCCATCTGACAAGATATATTTGTATCTGTAGATTTTGAAGGGCTCACCAGTATCCGTTTTTTGTTCAATCACTTCCAATAGCTCACGCTTTCCTTCTGCGCACAACTTTTCTATCTCGACTGTGTCTTTATCTATTTGCTGCAGTTTCTTCTCAGCTTGCTCTTTGGATTCTGCATCGATGCTGGCAAAATTTGATTGGATAACACCAGTACAAATCTCTTTGGGTTCAGTCCGAAAAGTATACTTTCCATCCTTTTCTCCCACAAAATGCCATTTCCGAATGTATGTTACGCCAGCAAAAGCCAATGCCGATAAACAAACTAATGCGGCGACAACATAAATGATTTTTAGCTTCCTTTTTCTTGACGCCATTTTTTGTCTCCTTTCTATTTCGTTAAGAAGTTCCCGCCGCAGAATCTGCCTATGATTTGGCGATTCCACTTCGGGTGGTTTAATATTTTCCAAATATTTTATAAACCGTTGTTCTTCATTCATCTTTTTAACACTCCTTAGTGCCCCATTGAGTTAAGACCTCTCGCATTTGCTTTATGGCACGATGTAACAGCGATTTTACTGTGCCTTCCTTAGCGCCGGTGATGGCGCTAATCTGGTCGATAGTTTTATCCTCGAAAAAGCGCAATGTTATCACTGTTTGATATTTAGGCTTCAGAGTCAAGATGGCTTTATGCAACATGACATACTCTTCCAATCGCACAAGGTTTTCTTCTGCATCGGCATTCGCAACTTCGAACGAACTGATTAGTTGTCGGTCTTTTTCATCGAACGTGTCAAGGCTGACGGTTGGCTGGCGATTGTTTCGATAGTGCATGTTTACCTCATTGGTGGCAATTCGGTAAAGCCATGCGCCAAAAGGGATTCGCCGCCATTGGAACCGACCAATATGCCGAAGCGCTGCAAAGAAGGTGTTTGACGTCAAATCTTCCGTCAATGAAACATCCAATGTGCGGCGATAGATGTAGCGAAAGATTTGAGGATAATATTTGTCATACAGTTCGCCAAAAGCCTCCGGGTCATCTTTAGCGACCGCGACTAATTGTTCATCTTCATCTATAGCTTTCGATTGGGATTGAATTCGTAGGTTGCAACCCATAATTTCATCCGTCATTTATTCTCATCCATTTTAGACTTCCGAAGTCTCGAAGACTTCGGAAGTCTGAATTTTATCGGAATTAATAATGTATAATGCAAATAGCGCGAAAAGGTTGCATTATTTCAAAAATTATTTCTAAAGAAGGTCAAAGAGGCAAGTGGGTTAAGGGGAAAGGGGGATTGATGGGGATTTCATCCATACGAATCAACCTAAGACCAACTTCATAGTCTCCCTACTTCCTCCCCCTTGACGGGGGAGGTTAGGTGGGGGTGAACTTAAGGCGCTTGCATTCTCTCACCCTCCTCTACTCCCCTCTCCACTTCGTGGAGAGGGGAGAAAGAGGGAGAGGAATTGACAAAATTTCCGTTAAGTTGCTCCCAGTGGGGGTTGTGGGGTTAGGGGGTTGTCCCAATGCGAAATTCGAATTCCGTTCACCAGGTCTGTTTAATCTGCCTTTGAAGCCGCGCTAATAATTCTGCGCGTGTCAAAGTCCTGGACAAATCCATAATACATATTTGTATATAAGACGCATCCCTAATTGACGCAAACACTATCTTCTGACCAGCGGGCGAAAAAGCAGGGGTTGTATCCTTGCCATCAGAATTAGTCAAGCGCTGTTGCTGAGTGCCATCGGCATTCATCATATAAATCTCTTCGTCACCATCTCGGTCTGAAACAAAAATAATTTTGGCACCATCGGGTGAAAAACTGGGCGCAAGGTCAGTAGCATTGTTATTCGTCAGACGGTTTTGTTCACTGCCATCGGCGTTCATCGTGTAAATTTCATAATTCCCATCTCTATTCGAGATGAAAACTAATTTCTTCCCATCGGGGGAAAATTTTGCGTCTGCGTCTGTGAACTTATTAGTCGTCAAACTCTTTAGGTTTTTGCCTGTAACATCCACCGTATAGATTTCCCAATCATCCTCAGTGCGCGTCTCAAGTTCTGAGATGGGCTTGAGCATCTGGAAGACAACTTTTTTCCCATTGGGAGAATACGCGGGATTGAGAGCATCTTCTGGGTTTTCAAAGAGCCGCCGCCGATTATTACCGGTGCTATCCATCACAAAGATACTCGGGTTGGAAGTATTACCTCCTGAACTATCTCTTCGATATGAGGAAAAAATTATATTCTGCCCCCCCTCTTTCCCCCCGTCGACGGGGGGAGGGAAGGGGGGAGAAAAATAGGGAGTGGAATCGCTAAATCCTTCGGGGGTTAGAACAACTTCATTGCTTCCGTCAGCATCCATAATCAAGATTCTATTTATGCGATTTTTGGTTCTCCGGAACGCTATCTTAGAACCATCCGGCGAAAAAACTGGGCTACCGTTGTCGTAGCTTGATTTTGTCAACTGAATAACCGGGTGAATTTCTCCAGTAATTTCCAAGATTTCTCGCGCCTGTTCATCAGAAGCGGAAGATTCCAGAATACTGCGGAACTCGCGCAACGCTATGGCGCGTCGTCCCAGTAACCAGGCCACCTTGCCAAATTCGTATCCCACATCCTCACGATTGGGTTCAAGAGATAAACTGAACTGAAATTCCTCAGCCGCCTCGTTGTATTGCCTCAATCGGCTGTAGGCTACCCCTAATTGATAGTGAGCTTCCGCATCAGCGCGGTTGCGTTGAATCGCCTCCGATAGTACAGTAATTGCTTCTGCATAATTCCCTTTCTCGATAAGTAATTTTCCTCGTTTAGTTAATTGTCCTTGTCCGCCGCAACCGCTATAAATAGCGATAAATAAAACCAGATTGATTAGCCAAATTCCGACTATTCTATTCATGCTCCCCCCCTCACATTCGGAAAGCGGAAGGAAAAATTTCTTTCTTCTTCCGGCTTCCCACTTCCGAATTCCGTTCACCAGTAATTTCTTCCAAAAGTTAAATAATGATAACAAGAAAATTAAATCCTGTCAATGGAATTTCTGAACCAAACTTTTGATTAAAAAACACTGAGGAATTTCTGAAGTTGTATTTTTCTGTTGAAAGGCTACTGTTGAAATGTTAAAATATTTAGCATACGTCTACTATCTTAAGTAACTATGAATTTGGTTTTATTCCTTTCTGAATAACCGCAGAGACGCGGCGAACGCACTGGCGCGCTGGAGCGTTGGGGAAATGGAGAGATGGAGCTCCAGTGCTCCAATGCCCCAGTGCTCCATCTCCCATTTGCGCCTTTGCGGTGGAAAGCTAAAGAATCAAATTCATAATTACTTAAAACAAAGAAGGAAATTATTAAAATGTGTGGCAAAAAACTTTTCACATTTTTCTTTAGCATGTTACTCTTATCCACATTAGTATATGCTGCGATAGCGCAACAGTATGCTGTAATCTACCGGCGCAATGGCGACCGATATATGGGAATCTGGCGCGGGGCGGATGAACAGTTTAATCGTGTTGATTTACTTGATGGGCAAAAACTCAAGGTACCGGTTGATGAAACTCTGTACATTCTGTTTATCTCTAATTTGAATGATGTACCCGATGTCACCGCCCAGAAGTATTTCACAAATGGCAAACAGTTTTTAGAATTGGGGATGTTAGAAGAGGCGAAGGAACAGTTTAGGGCTGCTATCAAAGAATTCCCCAGATGTGCGGGCGCATATTATGAGTTGGGTATATTATTGGAAAAAGAGGGTAAGGTCGAAGCAGCTTTGCAACATTTTGAGCGTGCCGCTATGATTGCGCCTGAACGCTTTGATATAGCCAACCGCTTCAAAGATGTTTTCAACTATTACCTCGCTCAAGGGCAATATAGCAAAGCTATCGAGGTTGGGCTCACGCTGTTTAGTTATTATTCGAGTGACCCAATAGCTCAAGATATTATCTTTCAGGTGGGTTTTCTCTTCGCAGAGCAATTGAAGGACCCGGATAAAGCTATCACGACGTTAACAGATGCAATCTCCGGTTTCCCCAATAACCCACACGCCGAAAAGGCCCGTTATGTTGTTGGTCTGATGTATCAAATCAAAGGCGATGCTCAAGATGCGATTTCGATGTTGACGAAATTTATAAACACCTATTCATACAGTGAATGGTTGGATGATGCTTATTTAGTCCGAGGTAAAGCGTACCTTGTGCAACGCTATAACCAGGAAGCTCTCGCTGATTTCAACCAGGCTATCATACGATCGAAAGATGATGTTCTTAAAAGGGAAGCTAAGGCAATGAGAGATGAAAGTGCCTGGAACATTTTTACTGTTCCTGATGGGCTTCCTTCTAATATCATCCAGGCTATCGCCAGTGACGGCAATTTCCTTTGGGTCGGAACTCCTAAAGGTGTGGCCAAAATTGAGGTTGCCAATGGCGCCTGGAATTCTGTCCCCGACGAATTAGGTTTGTCTTCGCAACCTGATGTCAGAGCGCTTGCTGTCAATGAAGAAAAACTCTGGATAGGCACTTTAAATGACGGACTAATTATGTATGATAAGGGATTAAAGACAATAACAGAATATAGACAAGCCGATGGACTGCCGGGCAACGAAATCTATACCATAAAATTATTTGGTGATGAAGTTTGGGCCGGGACGTTCAGTGGTGTTGGCTATCTTGACCCACAATCAGGCGGATGGATAAGGTATACATCTGCTAATGGACTACCTGCCAATGATATAGTCGCCTTAGCCGTCAATGCCAATAGTGTCTGGGTAGGAACCTCTCAGAAAGGAGTTGCAGTCTTTGATAAAAACCTCAAGACCTGGAGAAGACTGAGCAATTTACCAAATAATGTTAAGCTGGGGAACTCAATTAAAAGCATCGTTGCCGGTCCAGACTCCGTATGGATTGGATGGTATGGGAAGTATGAAAATGGATACTGTGCCTATAATATCAACACAGATGAGTGGAAAGGTTCACCTGCTGTTATGGATGATACTATAATTTTGGAGGATATCTCACTGGCAGTGGAAGAATACGAGACCTGGCTGGCAACAAATATTGGCATGTACAGACACATTGGCGATTGGGTAAGCGAAATCTGGGATCCAATATCTTATCCCAAAAGATTGGGAGAAAATCTCAGAGTTAAATGTCTTCTCCTCGCAGATTCTGTAGCATGGGTTGGGACAACAAACGGGCTTGGACGAGTAGATGGCAGGCTTTTAGCGAGGTAGTCGGAAGGCGGAAGGCGGAATTAAACTGCCTACATTGTGCTGTCCCCCCCAACCCTATACGCATTAAGTTAAGGGTGAGATGCTTAACTTAATGCGTATGGGGGTTGGAGGTGGGTACTTCGGAAACTACGCGAATTCGGCTCATATGCTATCTGCTAATTCACACCAAACGTTAAAGTAAGTGATAGGTCATTTGTTTGTAAATTTCTGAAATTTTCTCTTGACATTTGCATATTCTATTGTATCCTAATAGAAAACGAAATTTTCCATTAATGGCAATGAACTTATGAGAATTATTGCAGTTACCAATCAAAAAGGTGGTTCAGGAAAAACTACGACCAGTATTAATCTTTCAGCGGCGCTGGTGGAACGTGGATATAAAGTATTGCTTGTAGATATGGACCCGCAATTTAATTGCACCACTGGAGTAGGTATTGAAGTACAAGACGAGCAAAAAACAGTATATGATTTGCTCTTGGATAAAGAGCGAAAGCATGTAGAGGTCATTCAACAAACTGACTTTTCCGGCTTAGACATAATTCCTGCTTCTCTCCATCTTGCCGGAGCAGAATTGGAATTGCCCCAGATTGTGGGAAGCGAATTTCTGTTGCAGGAGGCGCTTGAACCGATTAAAGGTTACGATTATATTTGCATTGATTGCCCGCCTTCTTTGGGGCGCTTGACGTTGTCTTCACTTTCAGCGGCGACAGATGTCCTGGTACCTATTCAGATGGGTAAGTGGGCGCTTATGGGAACTAATCAACTCTTTGAAACCGTGGAATTAGTTAAGCATCGTATCAACCCAAAGCTTAAAATTATCGGCGTACTTTGCACCATGTACGATTCGCGTACTAATCTGAGCCGAGAGATTCACGCCGCTTTAAAAGAACGCTTTGGTGAATTGATGTTTCAAACCGTGATTCGGATAGCGACTAAGATAGGCGAAGCGGCCGTCGCGGATATGCCTCTCATTTTCTATAACCCGAGTTCTAATGCCGCAAAGCAATATAGACAACTTGCCGACGAAATCGAAAAACGATGACCACACTTTTCTTCCAAACTTTTCTTTTAACAACCCCTCTTCCCCCCTTTATTAAGGGGGAAAGAAAAGTTCCATAAAAAGAAACACTATGGAAAAAAGAAAAGCATGTGCAAAAGAAACAAAGAGGAATTTATTAGAAGATGAGACCAAGTTTAACAGAAAAGTTAAAGCAGGTCGCAAAACCTAAAACAACCCAAAGGGATATAGCCGGAATAGTTGGATTACAGGACGGCGTAGCGTATTTAGCTGATGCTAAAATGATGAGTGTTGACTTAATTCATCCTAATCCTCTTCAACCGCGCCAACAGATAAACACGGACGAGGCGAATTTTAAAGAATTAGTTGCATCAATTAAGCAAAACGGTATTCTTAATCCCATTACGGTGCGTGAACTAAAGGAAGGATATACCATCATCGCCGGTGAACGACGTTACAAAGCTGCGATGGCGGCGGGATTATCTCAGGTGCCGGTTTTAATCCGAAATGTCGATGACGAATCGGCTTCGGCGCTATCCTTGATTGAAAATCTCCAGAGGGAAGATTTGACGGCAATAGACGAAGGCATGACCTATCAGCGTTTAATTGAACAGTACGATTATACAGAAGAGGAATTAGGCAAACAGATTCACAAAAGCCAACCGTACATCAGCGAACGGTTGACGATGATAAAAAAGTTACATCCTGAAGTGCAAAAGTTGGTATCCGGCCGAGCCATCACTTTCGCCAGCGCGCGCCAAATCGCCCAGTTGTCGGATTTAGAGGCTCAAAAGCAGCTTGCCCAAAAGGTAATGAATGAAAATTTAACTTCGCGCGCGGTAGAGCAAATTGTCCGACAACAGAATATTTCAAAACGCCCACCAAAATCCCCGAAACAACTGATTTTTCCAGCCTGGAAAACTTTGGAGAAGCGTTTGGAAAAAATAGCTTCTGTGGCAAATGCCAACGAGAAAATAAAAATTGAAGCGGCTATTGAATCCATTCGCGAAATTCTTGCGGAAATCGGTATCAGTGAAGCAAAATTGGAAGCATCATGAGACTAAACGATAAACAATTCTCCAAACCGACATATTACGTTGACTCACGCGATGACCTCCTTAACGCCGTGAAGTATCTGCGCCGGAGCCGACAATTGGGTGTGGACACCGAGAGTAATAGCCTACATGCGTTCAGGGAAAAAGTCTGCGTCATACAGATATCCAATCCGCACGCGAATTATATATTTGACTCGCTACGGCTCGACGATCTCAGCCCGCTTTCCAGGTTGTTCGCCGATGCACAGATTGAGAAAATATTTCACGGTGCTGATTATGATATCGGGTTGCTCAAACGCGACTTCGGCTACGAGTGCTATCACCTGTTTGACACCATGGTGGCCGCGCAGTTCCTGAATTATGAGCTCATCGGGTTGGCAAATCTGATTAATCAGTTCTACGGATTCCGGCTGAACAAAAAGTTTACCAAATGCAACTGGGCGCGGCGGCCGTTGTCTATAGAGCAGATGGTGTATTTGTGTCAGGACACCCAGTACCTAATCGGTTTGCGTGGCTACCTTTACGAGGAGCTTGGTGAACGTGATCTTCTTGAGGAAGCACAGCTCGAGTTCCAGCATATTGAGAGACGCCAGCCACTCGAACCCGCTTATGAACGCTTAACAGTGTGGGGGATAAAGGGAGTGAAAAGCCTGCGCGAGGACCAATTCCCGATTGTGTCCGAACTGTTCAATTGGCGTCAGCGGCAGGCCAAAAAGGTCAACCTACCGCCGTTCAAAGTCATCGGCAACGAAACTCTTTTGGAACTCGCCCGTGCCCGGCCGCACAACCGGGAGGAAATCATGGCCATTACGGGTATCACTGTGACTGTCTGGCGACGCTACGGGCAGGAACTGCTCAGCGCCATCCGGTGTGGCGAACGAGGCCTGGCTTCAAAGGCACCGCAGATGAAAAGTAAACGCGGTGACGGCCAAAACCCCGTTCAATATGAAGATGCGAAACTGATGGACGCGCTCAAAAAATGGCGCATCGCAACTGCTCAAGAACGCGGTATACACCATCTTGCGGTACTGCCGGGTTATGCGCTTGAGGTAATCGCAAGGCAAAAGCCGCATAACGCCGAAGCTCTCACTGTCATTGAAGGCGTCGGGGGAAAACGAGCGAAACTCTACGCTGATGATATACTCCGCATCATTGGCGAATTTTCCTGCAATTTGTGACCAAACTTTTCTTCCAACTTTTTCTTTAAGTGTATTAGTCAATAACATCCGCATTAAATTAGTCAAAATATTTTAACAATATATGCCCAAATATCAATCCCAAAATGCTTGGCTAAATAAAAATCTCATAGTAACCTTTGCTCAGTGAGAATTGTTCAGCTATTTTTCTATCACCGCAATTCAATCAGTGCTATCAAGCAGAACATCCCGATAGATTTCCAGATATGCTTTGGCGATATTTTTCCAATCGTATTTTTGCACCAGCTTTATGCTCTCCTGTCCCATTGCCATTCGCCGTTGCCCATCGTTGATAACTGTGACGAGGCGCCGCGCTAATGCCCGCCAATCCGTAGGCGTGAATAAATAGCCATTCCTCCCCATTTCGACTAAATCTTCGATGCCCTGCACTTTGCTGGCGACAATCGGCAATCCCGATGCCATAGCTTCCAGGACGACGAGCGGCATTCCTTCTGCTAAAGAACTGAGGACGAAAATATCCGCTTCTTGATAATGTTTGGCGAGATGTTCATACGGCACCGCGCCGACAAAATGCAGCTTGTGACTGACGTTTAATGTCACGGCGAGTTGGACCAATGCTTCCCTCATTGGTCCATCGCCGACGATTTCGACTTCAACTTCGCGTTGCGTATTTTTGATAACCTCTGCAATAGCTTGGATGAGATATTGAACGCCCTTGCGCGGAATCAATCTGGCGATAGTTAAAATGCGCACCACAGTTGGCTCTGTTTTACGCTGGACAGGGTGAAATTTACTCAAGTCAATGCCGTCAGGAATTACTTTAATCTTTGCATTTTTGTCGGTTTTCCACGCCAGTTCCCGCAACCCATCACTACAAGCGACGACCGCCGCCGCGTTGCCCCAGATACTCTTTATGGCTGGCGCCAGAATTGGATAGAGCAGTCGGTAATACGGCGGGTCAGGATTCGGACGCGGCACATCTCTCCCGCCGAGAAAGACAACGTAGGGCAGATTATACAGTTTTTTGAGCAAATAAGCCACCGGCCCCGATGGGATTCCAAAAAACAGTTGCACAATATCGGGTTGAAATTTCTTCGCAAATTTCAAACTGTACAGGCTGGCGCTGAGAACGTAAGTAAACATCTCATGCACTTGACAAACATCGGCGCGCTTGCGCAAAACAGGTACACGGTGAATTTTGAATCCGTCCAGTTCTTCATCCTTTGGTAAGTTTTGAAAGCGCGAAGTAACAAGATAGACATCATGTCCCATTTGCGCCATATTTTGGGCAAGGTAATAGGTTACGATTCCCCCGCCGCCGCCGATGGGTGGAAATTCGTAGTTGAGCATTAAAATTCGCATTTTAACTCCTTCTGTTTAGATACCTATTATCCTGAGACATTTCCTTACAGTGACTATTGGGATTCCTCTAAATGGCGATAGGACTCGCAAATCCTTATCGCCTGAGACTATGTAACCAAACTTTTCTTTAAGAAAGAAAAGTTTGATCAAAAGAAATAATTGGAAGAAAAAGTAATCTGCACGTCCAGTCACCGCTGCTTCAAGGAATTTGTTATCATCGGGGTCACGACAGGCATTAATACGTTCAGTTGGTTTGACAAGAATTCCGTAGGCGCGAAGGACTTTTTCCAGGGTTTTAATATCTTGTTCGTCAGCATCTTCTGCTCTGAAAATATTAACCATTTCACTGAGGATAGGTTCGGAAATAATGATATCGAATTTGCCTGCTAACCATGCCTCATTTAATTTGGTTGCACCCGGGCCAAGTTTAATTTTGGCAGAAACGTGAACTGTGTTATTGAGAACTATCTTTAGCACGTTCCAAACTTTTCTTAAAAAGAAAAGTTCCATCATAAGAAACACTGAGGAATAATTTTTCTTTGCTTTGCCCTCACTTTCTTAATTGTTTCTTTGATATCATTTTTAGTAATTCCCTGTTCCTTTGCCCATTTACTGAGTCTGTCGCAGAGGGCCTGGTGGCTGGCGACAAATTCTGGGGTTCGAGGCATTCCTGGCTCTTCTACTTTTTTAAGTGAAATGGTATTTCCTCGCCGAGACACGGTAAACTTAGTGCCGGGAGAAATATACTTTCTGATTTCTTCTGGCAGAACAATTGTTCCAGACGGAGTTATCTCGACAATAAGGGGTTGTGCCATTTTAATTCACCTCCAGAAATAGAATACAGAAACCAAGTTGTTCTCCAAAACTTGGTTTCACATGATAAGGTAAACGAGTCAGCGGCTCGCTCTACAATAAGCCAGCGGCTCGCTCTACAATAAGCCAGCGGCTCGCTCTACTTCTTTCTCTGCGACAACATATCCGCACTGAATCTCAGGAAGCCACGCACTAATAATTTTGAAAAATCTCTATTGGGGTTTCTAAGCAGTTTAGAAAGATAGCGCGCCCATAGCGTTGGACGGAAATAGAATTGATAATGAGCTTTTTGGCAAAATCGTTCGAGTTCTTGCTTGCTAAATTGTCCCAGCCCTCGTTTTTTGTCTGCGTATACATCGCTTTCGTAAATTTCTATCAATCCCTTTTGGTGCGCTATGTTCCAGAGTTCCGAACCGTAAGTATAATTCAAAACGCTGAAGAAAGCGGCGTCGAGAGGCAATTCCTGCGCAAATCGAATTGTGCGTTCGATATGTTCTCTGGTTTCTATGGGTGCGCCCAAAATGAAATTGCCGTGTGTGAAAATTCCGCATTTATCGGCTAATTCCAAGGCTCGTTGTGCTTGTTCAATAGTAGTCCCCTTACGATAAAAGTTAAGGACATCCTGATTGCCCGATTCCAATCCATAAGAGAGTAACTGCACTCCCGCCGCTTTCATCTTTTGGTACAATGCTTCTGAACATGGATGCACGCGCCCTTGCGCTAATATCGCCATCTTGACGCCTCTTTTGATAATTCCGTCCATGATGGCATGCACGCGCCTTTCGTTGACCATAAAATTATCGTCCACGATGTACAGCACTTGAAATCCGGCATCGGCGAGTTGCTGAATCTCATCAAGCACACTTTCGGCGCTTCGTTCTCGATAGTTAGTTAGCCCCACACTTAAAGTGTGGGGGTAGAATTTATTCGCTTCTTCAACGACCGAAGTTTGCCTGTGGTGTATTAAACCACAGGCTACAGATGTAACAGAGCACTTTTGGAATTTTTCTTTTCTTTTGATTAAACTTTTCTTTTCTTTTTCTAAAAGAAAAGAAAAGTTTGGCGGGCGTTGAGCGACACGCGTACAAAAAGCGCATTTGTGCGGACAACCACGGGAGGTGATAATCGGAGCAATAACGCCGCATTTTTTCAAGCCAAAGAGGGTATATGCTTTTAAGTTGACAAGTCTAAAGTCAGGTGGTACATCCCGATGAAATCGGGGAGGAGAAAGGAGTTCAAGGTCGTAAAAATCCTGATATGGTTGTCCCCATCGGACTTTCCCGGTTAATCTATCTCTGAAAATCACACCAACGCATTGCGCCAATTTTTCTTCTCTGCTTTGCCGCTGTCTTCCTCCCCCTTCAATAAAACCTCCCTCCTGTCCCCCCAGAGGGGGGAAGCCAGGGGCCGGGGGGATTTCATGCTTTTCTGACATCAGGGCATCCACGACGCTGACAATCGTATGTTCTGCTTCACCAAGCACCATCACATCGACACCCTCAGGTAATCTTGGAACTGAATCCGTCATTGAGGCAAACGACGCTTTGATATTGCAATCCGGTCCGCCTATCATAATTGGAAGAGTTGGATTGAATTGATGAATCTCTGAGATGAGTTCATGAAAATTATTACGGGCGTAGCTCAAAGCTGTTATGCCAATTACATCGGTATTTGCAAGCAGTGACCGTAACTTGTCTGCACTATATGCCTCTGCAGAAAAATCAATGACTTTCACAGAATAGTCTAATTGAGTCAACTCAGTTGCTAAATATAAAATTCCCAACGGCGGCCCATAAGGACGCACTCGAGTGCCGAAAACTTTAGTCGGATGGTCTAAATCTGGAAAAATCAGGAGTATGTTGCCTTTGGGATTTTGGTCGTGAGTTTTCATAATAACTGTAGCCTAACTTTCTAAGTTGGTTTTTTCGATTTCAAACCAAGATAGAATCTTAGGTTACAACGAAAGCTAACATTATTGAGTTAAAAAAACCTTCAAATTTACAGTTTACGCTTCACGCTTCACATTTCACGCCTCAGGTGTATCACGCTTACATCTTATGTGCTGAATATATCCCGCCTTGATGTTCCAGGAGGGATATTGAATTTCAAAAGTCGAAATCTATCGTTGTTCCTGGAGATTACCGACAAATGTCCTCGTCCCATGTGGCCATCCTCCAACGTAGGGCCATGATTCTCGCAGAATAACCAGATGACAGCCATGAAAAGCAAGCAGTGCCCGACAACCAGGATATCTTTACTTTGTTTTATTCGGTTTTGGGTTTCATCTTCTGGTTCGGCAGGAGCCTCACGCTCCCACTCTGGACGCTTGTTCTCCAATTCCTCAAGAAATCTCCTAAATCGACATTCGATATCGTTCAGACTTTCCCCGCCTTGAAAACCAACATCATTTAAGCCCTGCTCCCACTTTTTCATAACGTTCTCGTACATCGCCCACTTGACTGCATCTTCCTGGTTTTCTCCATCAAGAATGCCAACATCAACTTCCATCAAATCTTCAGAGAATATAGGTTCAAGCCCGCACCATTGGCTCACTATCTCGGCAGTATGTTTAGCGCGAAGCAGAGGGCTTGCATAGAGCGCTGAGAACTCAAACGGTGAATTTAAACTCAGGTCTCTAAGCGATTTAGCTTGCATCGTAATTTGCTGAATTCCTCTGTCAGAGAGGGGTGGGTCTATCTTCCGGGCAGCGAATACACGCTCCACGTTCGCCACACTTTCGCCGTGTCGGAGAAGATAAAGTGTAAAATTTGTCATTTTGCCCTCCAAACTTTTCTTTTAGACAACCCCCTAACCCCCTTTAATAAGGGGGAAAGAAAAGTTTGATTAAAAGAAATAATTGGAATAGAAAAAGAAAAATCCAAAAAGTTATTGACAATAGCTTAAATATTTTATATCATTATGGTAATAATGTCAAAGGATTTTCTGTTCTTAGAGTTGTAAGAAATCCGCTTTCTCGGAGAAAACCTGTTTTTTACCTACTCAAAATAGTGAGGTGTACATGACGAAGATGAGATTCATCACTTTAATCATTGTCCTGCCTTATTTTTTATTGTGTGTTCTCGCAAGTGCAAAGACACTATTTGAGGACAACTTCAAAAAAGGAACGGACAACTGGGAATTGATTCCCGGACAAGGAAAGATCGAAATCGGCAAAGGTTCTCCGCCAGAATATGGCCCAAATGTGTTCTTGGCTTCAAGTCCAGGCGGTACTGACACCTTGGCTTTTGTCAAAGATTTCACCTTTACAGATGGGATTATCGATGTTCTTTGGCGCGATAAAGAGATAGCGGAAGGAGGCGTCGATGACAGAGAGGCGGATGGACCGCTTATCACTCGGATGCAAGCAAAAGATTTAACCAAGGGTTGTCTGGTGGAATTTGACAAAGGTGATGGTTTGCATTTTGATATATTGGGCGGTTCGGGAGTTTTACCTCCCAGAGGGCCTCAAAGCGGAGGAAAATGGAACTGGCTCAGATGGCGTCTGGAAGGTGATTTACTCCAGGTCAAGTTCTGGGAACCGGGCAAGAATGAGCCTAAAGTTTGGGTGATAGAAGTCAAAGATACTACATACAAATCAGGTTTCGTCGGCTTGAGAGCTTGGTCGGTGACCGTTGAGGCAGCTTATTACAGAATTTCAGACCTGGATGGTCCAAGCTTCGCGGTGGAGTTTCAAGATAAAGCCCCCATAGTTTGGGGGAGAATTAAAAGATATTAGATAAAGATATTAGATGTTGTGCTAAAACTTATGGAGGTATATAACCATGAAGTTCAAATCGTTGATAGTATTTACAATCATTCTCTCATGTCTAAGCTTGACAGCCTATGCGAAAGATAAAGATGTCATTGCTGTCTGGATGCTTGAGGAAGGCAAAGGAGATTTAGTAAAAGATACGACGGGAAATGGTCATGAGGGCAAAATCATTGGTGCAAAGTGGGTTGAGGGGAAGTTTGGAAAAGCATTGCAATTTAACGGCACAAGCGATTTTATTGAGGTTCCTCATGACGATACGTTAAGTTTACAAACGTATACGATTATCGCGACGTTTAAAATCCCGGCGGCGCCCACAGGTTGGTATACCATCATCTGCAAAGATACAGCAGGACCAATCCGAACTTACGGTTTATTTGTCGGCACCAATGGACTATTGAATTGCTCTTTTTCTACCGGCAATCAATGGCGGGGCATCTATGATATCAATGTTGACCCCGATTTAGATACAAGGGTTGACGATGGAAAATGGCATACCGTGGCGATTGCTTACGATATGAAGACATATCGGGTATACATAGATGACAAACTCGAAGCGCAGAAGAAAATAACTGATAAACCTGATGCAGCCGATATGACTGTCACTATCGGCAGTTGGCATGGCGGCGGATGGATTAACGGGCTCATTGATGAAATCTATCTCTCTGAAAGAGCTTTGAGCGAAGCCGAAATTCAGAAATTCTCTTCTGGCATCGCAACAGCATCGCCTGTTTATACTAAGAATAAACTTGCAGTGACGTGGGGACATATTAAGTTATAAAAATTAGTTGACAAAGTGAAACGTGAAACGTGAAGAGTGAAACGTGAAGCATCCCTCCGTACACAAGGGACGCGGCGAGGGATTTCTTGCTGGATTTTCGTAAAAAATTACGCTTTATGTTTTACTGATTTTATCGTTTCATAAATCTATAGTGATATAGTGACAATCACATGAGCCGACTGTTTCACCGATATAAGCGGGAGATGTAAGTCCCCGCTTTTTTCATTCTATCGAATATTGGTGCTCACCATCTAATACTTTGTTTATAACGTGAAGGGCATAACGTAATAAGTAATAAGTAATGAGTAATGAGTAAAAAGAAAATTACTCATTACTCATTACTCATCACGTTTTCCTTCTTTGCAAAACCAAACTAATAAATGGTGACTGCCCGAATATTCACCATTTAAGAAATATGGAGGAGACAATGTGGGAGAAATACGATGGCTTTGTCTACGGGTTTCTGAGTATTATCGTGATGATAACGCTGTTTAAACTGATGACCAAAACCCTACGAGCTTACACTAAAAAGCACGCTCATAAAGAGGAGAACGCGATAGCTTTCATACGATACTGGCAATACGGTTACATCTTCGCCGCAACGGCGATAATAGCGACCGCGTTCTCAGGAGAGATGCAGACTCTCGGCATAACGATGGGGTTTATCGGCTCTATTATGGCGTGGATGCTCTCCGCTCCTGTTAGAAACATGGCAGGTTGGCTTTTCCTTATCGTATCAAAGCCGCTGAGGGTGGGAGATAGGATTATAGTCGCCGGATACACTGGGGATGTGATTGATATAACCATAAACTTTATTGTTCTCAACCAGGTAGGCGGAACTACAACAGGGGAGGATAAATCTGGAAGAGGGGTTCTCATCCCCACATCATGGCTGTTCGGTCAACTCATCAACAACTATTCAATGAAGTTACCCTCCGACCAAACCGGGCAGAAATACCTTCTGGACGAGGTAGTGGTAAGGATAACTTATGATTCCGATTGGGATGAAGCTGAACGGATATTGACGGAGGCGGCTACTGAGGTAACCGCCGATGCAATCGCTGAGACGGGCGAGAAGACGCATATAAGGGCTGATTTTTTCCCATCCGGGGTATTCATGCGGGTCAGATACAAGGTCGCCCCGACCGATAGACAAAGGGTCTGGTCCGAAATAGTCAAGAAAGTTACGCAACAGATAGCGGAAAGTGATAAAGTCTTCTATTGCTTCAATAAAGCGAATGTTTTCGTGAACTACCGTCAAGGCGAGGCATATCCGCCGCAACTTCTTTGCGAAGCAACCAAACTTTTCGTAAACGAAAGAAAAGTTCCATCATAAGAAATAAGAGGAAGAAGTAAAGGAGTCCTCACAATTCATGGATTGCCCCCCGTTGACGGGGGAAGGAAGGGGGAGGTAAAAAATGGAAGTGATTAACTCATTCTTCGACAATGTAATTACTCTTCTCAACGGAATTCTTGCCTCAAAGTATAGAGGAGTTTTCTTGAGCGCTATCATCGTGATAGTATTGGTAATCATTCGGCGCATTCTAACCAGGGTGGTCGAATCCTACATAAGACGCCATGCTTTCAAGCAGGAGAACGCCACCCAGTTCATGATGACCTGGAAATACGTGTGGACGGCTATCATAGCGATACTCGGCGTAATTGCATTGAGCGGCTCAATGAAGGCAGTTGGGATATCCGCCGGTTTCATGGGCATGGTTTTAGGATGGTCGCTTCAGGCGCCAGTGACTGGGTTGGCAGCGTGGTTGATGATAATCTTGAAAAGACCTTTCAAGGTTGGAGATAGAGTCGTGATAGCCGGTATCGTCGGGGATGTCATGGATGTAACTCTCACCCATATAATTCTCAATCAGGTCGGCGGCACAGTTGGAGGCGAGGAGCGTTCTGGCAGAGCAGTCCTGATACCAAACGCGATTATGTTCAATCAGGTGATAATGAACTACACTCTCCAGCAGGATTATATCCTCGACGAAGTCCCTGTCAGGGTAACCTTCGAGTCAGATTGGGAGGAAGCAGAGAAAATACTCATCAATGCCGCAAAGGAAGTTACAAAGGAGATTGTCGAAAAAACCGGCGAGGAGCCATTCATAAGGGCGGAGCTTTTCGAAGCCGGGGTTCTGATGAGACTGAGGTATAAGGTCGAGCCCCCTCGGAGACAGGAGGTTACAACTTACATTGTCAGGATAATTTACAAGGAATTTAGCAAGAATCCAAAGGTAGAATTCTGCTATCCGAGGTCGGAGGTAACTTATGAATGGAAGGGAGAACTAATACCTCCCCAGCCCATAGTTACTTATCCAGACTCCGCCGGCGATGAAGAAGTAAGTTCTAAGAAAGATCTTCGACTTTCTGGATAAGCTGATACCGTGAGTGCTTTTACCACTCACCATTCACCACTCACGTTTTCAAAAGTAATGTCATCCTGAACGAAGTGAAGGATTGAAAAACTTTTGAAAACTTACTTAGGAGGACGCCATGATAAAAAACATTGTGGTTTCATTAGATGGCTCTAACTACAGTTGGAGCGCAGCGCGCCATGCCATCCAGATGGCACGCCCATACCGTGCAAGCATCCATGGTGTATACGCAATAGATTTAAAAATCATTAAGGGACAACTCCTTGATGACCTCAAGGTTGACTCCGCAACGGCGCAAAGTATCTATCAGGATAAAGGTCGGATACTTCTGGAACAGTTGGAGAGTGAGTGCAAAGCCGCGGGAGTGGCATTTCATCCGGTTTTGACTACGGGCGCGGTTTCTAACTTAATCTGCCACACCGCTTTACAAGCACAAGCCGAATTAGTTGCGATGGGCAAAAAGGGTGTCAACGCCCCGTGGTCGGAGCAGTTACTTGGCTCTATTGCGGAATCCCTGGTTCACCAGGCTAAACGTCCAGTGCTTCTTGCCCAGGAGGTATATGCTCCCATCGAAATGGTGTATGTGGCTTACGACGGGAAATTGGTTTCAATTCGGGCATTGCGTTTCGCAGCAGAATTATGCGCGCGCAACCGGTGGAAGATGTGTGTTATCAGTGTCCATAGCTCAGAAGAACGTATCGCGAAGCTGTTTCGTGAAGCTGTGGAAATGGCTAATATTCATGGACTGAAAATTACCACGATTGGCAGGAGTGGCGATGTGGTAAAGCAAATCCTTTCCGTTACATCAGAAGACCGTAACGCACTGATTGTACTTGGCGCATACAGCAGTCGTCTGCGAAGACTCATCCTGGGGAATGTCCCGGAGCAAATTATACATACTGCGCCACAACCCGTGTTACTTTATCGTCCATCACCATATTGATATTGATGATTGATGATTGTCGATTGATGACCCTGGATTGATGATTGATGATTGTCGATTGGAAATTCAATCAACAATCAACAATCGACAATCGACAATCCAAAGGCAATCAACAATCAACAATCGACAATCCAATTGCCATCTTGCCTCTCTCCCACTTCCGACTTTCATGGGTTGAGACCAACCTGGAGGTAAAAAATGGAAGCAATTAACTCATTCTTCGGCACTATAATGACTATTTTCAACGTAATCCTTGCCTCAAAGTATAGAGGGGTTTTCTTGAGCGCTATCATAGTGATATTGCTCGTAATCATCCGGCGCGTTCTGACCAGGGTGGTCGAATCCTACATAAGACGCCATGCTTTCAAAGATAAAAACGCCACCCAGTTCATGATGACCTGGAAATATGTATGGACGGTTATCATAGCGATATTCGGCATAGTTGGCTTGAGCGGCTCGCTGAAGGTAGTTGGGATATCCGCTGGTTTCATGGGTATGGTTTTAGGATGGTCGCTTCAGGCGCCTGTGACTGGGTTAGCAGCGTGGTTGCTAATAATTTTGAAAAGACCATTTAAGATAGGAGATAGAGTTGTAATAGCCGATATCATCGGAGATGTTATGGACATAACCCTTACCCACATAGTCCTCAACCAGGTAGGCGGCACAGTTGGAGGCGAGGAGCGTTCTGGCAGAGCTGTTCTAATCCCAAATGCTATTATGTTCGGTTTGGCGATGATGAACTATACCCTCCAGCAGGATTATATTCTCGACGAAGTCCCTGTCAGGGTAACATTTGAGTCAGATTTGAAAGAGGCTGAGAATATACTTATTAACGCTGCAAAAGAAGTCACAAAGGAGATTATCGAGAAAACCGGCGAAGAGCCATTCATAAGAGCGGAACTTTTCGAATCAGGGACTTTGATGAGACTGAGATATAAGGTTGACCCACCTCGAAGACAGGAGGTTTCAACTTACATCGTCAAGATAATTTTCAATCAGTTTGGCAAGAATCCAAAAGTAGAGTTCTGCTATCCGAAATCTGATATAACTTACCAATGGAAAGGAAGAATATTCCCGCCTCACCCTGCAATTATGTCCCAAGGCTCCGCCGGTGATAAGGAATAATAAAAAATCCAATTATTTCTTATGATGGAACTTTTCTTCCAAACTTTTCTTTTAAAAAGAAAAGTTTAATCAAAAGAAACACTAAGGAAGAAAGAAAAGAAAAGTTTGGTTTGGAAGGAGGAATACTGATGAGACTTTTCAAAAAAAGATATTCTCCGCCTGGGACCCCGCCTGGGACACTCATACCAAAGGAAGTTCCCAGAGGCGAAATCAAGATAACCGTTATCAGTTATTCACCCGACGAGTATGAGGAGTTAGAGGCTAAATCAGCGGAGGAATGTTTTGAATATGTGGGCAAAAGAGATGTAACGTGGATAAACGTGGATGGAACACACGACGCAGAACTGTTGAGAAATATTGGTGAACGATTTGGATTCCATTCTCTGAGCCTTGAAGATGTCATAAATGTGGGTCAACGTCCTAAGGTCGAGGAGTTCGACGACTACATCTTCATTACAGCCAGTATTCCTCAAAATCCCAGAATCGCAACCTCAATCAACTTAGACGAGATTAATATATTCCTTGGCCTGAATTTCGTGATGACGATTCAGAATAACGGGGATGTCTTCGAACCAATACGTCAGAGGATAAAGGAGAATAGGGTAAGGATAAGGAAGATGAAAGCGGATTATTTAGCGTATTCGCTGATTGACCTTGTGGTAGACCAGTATTTCCCCGTTATGGAGTTTATTGGAGAAGAGATAGAAGCCACAGAGGATGAGATGCTGGAGAATCCTTCACATGAGATGGTTAGAAAGATTCGCGAGATGAAAAGGGAACTAATTCTTATCAGAAGCGCCATCTGGCCGATGCGCGAGGTGATAAACTGCTTACAGCGTGGAGAACCTGAGCTCATCGCCGAGACAACACAGATTTATCTCAGGGATATTTACGACCACACGATACAAATTGCAGAGCTCGTCGAAAGCTACAGGGATATTCTCTCCGAGGTATTCAATGTATATCTTTCCACAACCGCAAACAGCACCAATGAGGTGATGAAAATTCTCACCATATTTTCAGCGATATTCATCCCCTTGACATTCATCGTCGGGATATATGGAATGAATTTCGAGTTTATTCCAGAACTCAAATGGCGACCGGCTTATTTTATCTTGCATGGTGTGATGGTGGCAATTGTCCTTGTGATGTTGCGCTTTTTCAGAAAGCGCGGATGGATGTAAATGGCCCTCCTGCCATTTTGCCCCTTTATTTGGCATGTTTCAAAAAATAGTCCCCCTTACCACAACCCCCTGCCCCCCTTTATTAAGGGGGAAGGGGGTAGGGGGTTGTCATTTCAGGCTGATGAAAATTGTCAACTAATGTTTGAGCAAATTTGAAACATGCCCCTTTATTCATAATCGCATGTATAATATCTCGATAATAGTACTACTGGTAGTGTTTATTTTAATTGCAGTAAGGAAGATAGGAAGAGTAAAATTTAGGATTTGGCAAATAATGCTTTTCGGCGCGGTGATGGTTTTATTAACCGGGCAAATTTCCCCGTTAAATGCGTTGAAATCAATAAATCTTGATGTAATGCTATTTTTATTTGGGATGTTTATTGTTGGAGAGGCTTTGTATGAAAGCGGTTATCTTTTTCATTTGTCTTATAGATTGTTTAAAAGGGCGAAGAATGTAGACCAGATGATACTCTTAATTTTATTCATTATGGGCATATCCTCTGCGTTTTTAATGAATGACACATTGGCAATTATAGGCACTCCACTCGTTTTGTATTTCGCTGAAAAGTATTCTATCCCTCCAAAGCTGCTATTACTATGTTTGGCTTTTGCTGTAACAACAGGAAGCGTGATGAGCCCCATAGGTAATCCTCAAAATCTTTTGATTGCCATAAGCGGCAACGTTCTAAATCCCTTTATTACATTCTTTAAAGATATTGCCGTCCCAACGCTTATAAATCTCTTCCTGGCTTATGTCTTGCTAAGATTATTCTATAAAGACAATTTTCAAAATAATTCATTAAGTCATTTTCAAGAGCCTGTAAAGGATTATAAACTTGCCTTTCTCTCTAAGGTTGCTTTGGTTTTAATAATTATTTTGGTGATGGCCAAAACAATCACCGCAATCCTGGGCGTAGGAATTGATTTTAGGTTGACTTATATTGCATTAACCTCTGCGCTTCCAATCATAGTATTTAGTCAAAAAAGATTTAAAATAATAAAGAATATAGACTGGCATACACTAATCTTCTTTGCAGCAATGTTCGTTTTAATGGAAAGTGTATGGAACTCTGGATTTTTCCAAGCCGTTATAAAAAGACTAAATATAAACATCACTTCGATACCAATAATACTTACAGTTAGTATTATTCTTAGTCAGTTAATTTCCAATGTGCCTTTTGTTGCCCTTTATCTGCCGCTTCTAACGCATGTTGGCGCTTCTACCAATGAGATGATGGCTCTTGCCGCCGGGAGTACGATTGCAGGAAATTTACTTATTTTAGGGGCGGCAAGTAATGTAATAATTATTCAAAACGCCGAAAAAAGAGGAGAAACTTTAACTTTTTTTGAATTTGCTAAAATTGGACTTCCTCTTACTATTCTTAATGCTATAGTTTATGGGATTTTCTTAATTTTAATGTGACCAATAGCCGCTGATTTCCAGACGACGCTGATTGGGGATGCTTGATAAATCAGCGTTGCCAATAAAAGAGGGCGAGGAATTGATATGAACATTAAAGTTTGGGGATGTCGAGGTTCATTACCAACACCCAGTGAAAAAACTATTAGATACGGGGGCAATACTACTTGCCTTGAAATTCGGCTAAATGATAACACTCTCATTATCATTGACGCCGGGTCCGGTATAAGAAACTTGGGAAAGAAATTGCTTGAGGAACAAACTTTAGCTGAAATGTATTTGCTCCTTACCCATGCGCATTGGGACCACTTAATAGGCTTTCCATTTTTCACTCCAGGTTATTTAAGCAAATATAAAATACATGTTTGTGGCAAGGATTGTGCCCAAAGAACCTTAGAACAATATTTTAGGCGCCAAATGGAAGCGCCATATTTCCCGGTTCCATTTGATGCAATGAAGGCAGAATTTGATTTTACTTCCGGGAATTCAGATGGAATATATATTGGTTCAGTCGAAATAATCCCTATTTCATTAAGCCATCCGAACGGGGGCTGTGGTTTCAAAATCATCGAAGAAGGTAGAACCTTTGTTTTTTTAACCGACAACGAGCTGGATTTTAAACATGAACCCGGGATGACTCAAGATGAATATATCAATTTCACTCAAGGCGCTAATCTTTTATTTCATGATGCGCAATATACTGAAGAGGAATACAGAACAACTAAAGGATGGGGACACACAACCTTTTCTTCGGCAATTGAACTTAGCATTAAAGCCGAAGTAAATCGCTTTGGATTATTTCACCATGACCCTGAACATACCGACGATGATATGGATGAGTTTGTCGCTTCATGTCAAAGGAAAATAACACAGGCGAATAGTAAAGTTGAGTGCTTTGGTGTTAGAGAGGGAATGGAAATCATAGTATAAGATTCATCCCCTCCTGATTACCCACCCCTATCCCTCCCAAGAGGGGAAGCAGAAAATGGATAGAATAAAAATTGACAAACTACTGCTCAATATGCTACACTTGTAACAGCAATTTGGTACTGTCAAAATTAAGGAGGAGACATGAATTGAGAGAAGTTATTGTGCGGGTTGAGGATGTTGTCAAGAAATTCGGCGAGGTGATGGCGGTTGATAATGTTTCTATTGAAGTTTTTGCAGGTGAGTTTTTCTCTATTCTAGGGCCGAGCGGATGCGGCAAAACAACGCTTCTCAGGTCGATAGCAGGATTAGAGGAGCCGGATTGGGGGACAATTTACCTTTCAGGCAAGCCCATTAATTCCACCCCACCCTACCAGAGGGATGTGAACATGGTATTTCAAAACTACGCCCTCTTCCCACACATGAATGTATATGAAAACGTCGCCTTCGGACTCAAAGTAAAAAAGATAAAAAAGGACGAGATCAAAGAAAGGGTTTTTAAAGCGCTTGAGTTAGTTGGACTTTCCGGCATGAGTAACAGGGCGCCGAAACAGCTTTCCGGCGGACAACAGCAAAGAATTGCTCTTGCGAGAGCATTGGTGAACGAGCCATCCGTGTTATTGCTGGATGAGCCTTTGGGTGCTTTGGATTTGAAACTTCGCAAGCAAATGCAACTGGAACTGAAATCTTTGCAGAAACGGTTGGGAATAACCTTCATCTACGTTACGCATGACCAGGAAGAAGCACTCACCATGTCTGACCGGATAGCCATAATGTGTGAAGGAAAGCTCAATCAGGTGGGAACGCCCTCCCAGGTTTACGAAGAACCGAAAACTGAATTTGTGGCAAATTTCATTGGCATCTCCAATCTTTTCCCCGGAGATTTGAAAAATGGGGCCAATTCTACTCTAATACTAACAACCTCAGATGGTTTTGAGATAAAAGCCGTAGCCTCTGACATGAACTTTCCCAAAACTGCTATTGCTATGGTGCGCCCTGAAAAGATCCGAATAACCCCGTATAAACCAGGGGAGGGGCAAGAGGAGCAGGAGGTAAACCTTTTGAGAGGGAAAATTGAGGAGATAGTTTATTTAGGCACGGTTATTCAGTTCATAGTGAATCTCAATGAGAAAAAATTGGTGCGCGTCCTTGAGAAAAATTATAGCAAAACTCTGGATTTTGCGGTAAATCAGGAAGTTTTCGTCTCATGGGACATCTCCAGCACGGTCATACTACCTGGCAGGGGAATGTATGGGATTGAAAAATGGACATAGGTAAAAGTATTTGGGCCAGCGGATAATATTAGACACATTCATAATAAGACTTGGTAATGCTAACAAAAGGAGAGACCATGGCGATGAGAGGGACAACTAAAACTAAAACTGTAACCCTATCTATACCTACGGAGATGATGTGGAAGGTTAAGGAACTGATGCGAGAAGAGGGAATGACAAGAAGTGAGCTCTTCAGAGAAGCGTTAAGAAGGTATATTGAGGACAAGGAATGGAGGAAAATTTACCTCTACGGTGAGATGAAAGCGAAAGAGAGAAAAATTACCGAAGATCAAGTAGAGGATATAATTGATGCCCACAGAAAATAAATCACCAAAACCAAGGGTGGTAATAGATACTAATGTCTTCATCTCCGGTTTGAACTTTAAGGGAACACCAGGGGAAATTTTGGATTTAATGCGAAGCGAGATGATAGAGGTATTTATCTCACCTTTTATCTTTGAAGAGATTAAAAGGGTGCTTGAGGAGGATTTCGGCTGGGAAAGGGAACTGATTGAAAAAACCTTAAAGATGATAAGAGACAAAACCATTGAAATTCAACCTAAAATCAAGGTTTTGATTATCAAAGAAAAGGAAGCCGACAATAGAATCATTGAGTGCGCTGTTGAGGGGAAAGCACAATATATCATATCGGGCGATAAACGTCATCTTCTGTCTCTAAAGGAATATAAGGGAATAAAGATATTATCCCCAGCGGAGTTTCTAAGGTTTTTATAATTTTTTATGTTTTCTATTCTGTGCCTATTAAGCTAGATAGGTTGGGTTATCAGACTTAATTTTACATGCATACTTCCTGACAGGTGAAAAATAAGGAGATTGGTCAATTTGCCGAAACGCAATATATCATTAAGGGCAGGTTTCAGACTTGCCCGTCCTGCTGGATTGCTGGTTAGTCCTGCTTTTTTCTGGCTTTTATTTTTCTTCTTAGTCCCTTTGGGAATAGTGCTGGTGTACAGTTTCTGTCAACGTGCCAGATATGGCGGGGTTACGTGGGATTTCACTTTTGAAAATTACCTGCAGGTTCTAAATCCAATATATCTGAAACCGATTTTACTCTCGCTGTGGATATCAATCGCCAACACCGTTCTCTGTTTGCTTATCGGATACCCCACGGCGTATTATATATCGCGGAGAACGCCAAAAGTCAAAAACATACTGCTTATCCTTGTTATCCTGCCGTTTTGGACGAACTTTCTGGTTAGAACCTATGCGTGGATAATAATTTTGCGAGAGGGAGGCCTGGTCAACACTATTTTGATGGGGTTGGGGTTGCTAGAATCGCCGCTGAAGTTGCTCTTCACAAAGGGAGCGGTGATTATAGGGTTAGTATATGGCTATTTGCCCTTCATGATTTTGCCGCTTTATGCTTCCATCGAAAAAGTAGACCTGTCGTTACTTGAGGCGGCTTATGATTTAGGAGCAAATCGCTTTCAGACCTTTATGCGGGTAATGCTCCCTCTAACGTTACCAGGAATTGTTGCTGGTTCAATATTGGTTTTTGTCCCGACGCTCGGTGCCTATGTCACCCCAGACCTTTTAGGCGGGGCGAAGGAGATGATGATAGGAAATTTGATACAACATCAGTATATCAAGGTGAGAAATTGGCCTTTCGGCTCCTCGCTCTCGTTCATACTTTTAAGCGTGGTTTTAGTTTTGCTGTTTTTCTACATTAAATTTGGAGATACCGAAGAAAACCGAAGATGAAAAAAGAAGGCTTTCATATTACTTTTATTCCATAGTGTTTCTTATGATGGAACTTTTCTTTTTTGGGTTACAGAGAAGGAATGAATAAATGCTCGGTTTTGACCGTATTACGTTCGACCCACGCATTATGTCGGGACAAGCCTGCATCCGTGGGATGCGGATTCCTGTCTCCTTGGCCGTGAACTTAGTGACACACGGCAAACAAACTACCGAGATTTTGGAAGAATATCCTGATTTTGGAGTCAGAATACATTAGGCAGGCGTTAGAATTGCACTACGGAGGTAGAGAATTATGAGTAGAAACAAGGAGGGCCGAGGGTCAAAAAAGGTTTATGGTGAAGTAAAAGGTTCTTACTCACAACGCTCTGTTAAAAAGAGGATTGAAGCTTTTTTCCTTGATAATATTGGAAAGGTAGTAAATAGAGAGCAGATAATAAAGGTTGCCATGGACCCAAGGACTGGAAGAATTCCAGAAAATTGGCATCAGCGATTGTCGGAATTGAGAACCGATGAGGGTTATACCATCCTCTCCTGGCGTAACAGAAAAGACCTGAAAGTGAGTGAATACCTGATGCCTACTGCAGAGAAAAGGTTAACTGCTGCAAAACGGGTGAAGATAGATTCAGAAACCTGGCAGGAAGTTCTAAAAAGAGCGGATTATAGGTGTGAATGGCAGGAGGCAAATTTTGTTTGCGGTCTAAAGGATGGAGATATTGACCCTGTCGGCGGTGGAACTGTGAAGCTTACTCCAGACCACAAGCACCCCCATGCTACTGATGCCCCAGTCGACCCTCAAAATCCAGATGACTGGCAAGCACTATGTGGCAGGCATCAGGTCATGAAGAAAAATTATTGGGATGATACGACGGGTTGGTTGAATGTTTATGCGATTGTCCAGGCGGCTTCCGCAGAAGAAAAGAGAGAGATTTATGAGTTTCTTAAAAAGTACTTTGGAGATATATAAGAAGGAGAGTAAAGCATGAAACGCGCAAAGAGCAATTCTCTACGAGTTGACTCGGTGCAATGTCTTCTGTTCGAAGATGAGCAGGAAGAAAAAACTTTACAACCGTCCGACATAGTTATATTACCGCCCCAGGATGTGATGCAAACTCTCCAAGGAGTCGGACAATTGGTAACAACAACAATACTTGACCCCTGGTATAACAAAGGAGTAGGCGGTGTGAGGCCCGACTATTATGAATGGCTGTTCTCCGTGGTTTGTGCGGCAGCGAAAATCTCAAACAATATCTTCCTTTGGGGGTTCCCCGAGATTGTATACAAAGTTCTTGACCATCTTCCTACCGATTTTATATTGGTGGCCTGGCTTACCTGGTATTACAAGAATTGCCCTTCAGTCATTCGAGGATGGAGGTCTGCTCAACTTGCGTGCCTACATATTGCTAAACCTTCTGCAAAATTATACCCAGAGCATTTTCTTAATGAAGCACAATTAGAAAAACAGCGTCAGGGAAAATTGAGATATATGCCAGGTCCTCCCAGCGTAATCGAAGCCCCGTTATTAGTCGGATTTGTGGGGAAGTACGAACAGGTTGGTCATCCCGCTCAGAAACCCATCAAGGTAATTGAACCGATAGTGTTAATGACTACAAAAGAGGGCGATATAGTTCTTGACCCCATGTGCGGTTCGGGCACTACTGGTGAGGTTTGTAAAAAGTTGGGACGGAGGGCGATACTCTGTGATGAATCAGAGGAATATATCTGCATGACGGAAAATCGGCTGAAGCTTCACCGAGTTGACCAAAATGTATCGCGCTCTCGTTCATACTTTTAAGCGTGGTTTTAGTTTTGCTATTTCTCTATATCAAATTTGGGGATACAGAAGAGAGGTGAAGAGTTTGCATAACCGTTTCAAATTTGGGGAATTTACCCTGAGATTTCATTCCTGGTTGGTGTATCTCTTTTTATATCTGCCAATAGCGATACTAATTATTTTTTCTTTCAACAAATCGCGGATAAACGCCGTCTGGACTGGTTTTACGCTCGATTGGTATAAAGAACTATTTACCGATGTTTCGATGCTAAGCGCATTGAAAAACAGCTTGATAGTTGCATTTGCTTCGACGTTTATCTCCACTGCCATCGGTACGCTTACTGCTTTCGCGATGAATCGGTTCAATTTCTTCGGCAAGCGTCTGTTCGATTTGGTGCTCTATATGCCCATCATTATCCCGGACATAGTGATGGGCATTTCGCTTTTGACTTTCTACGTGCTTATCCGTTTCACGCTTGGCCTTTATTCCATAATCATCGCCCATGTCGCCTTCAACATCTCCTTCGTTGCTGTCGTCGTCAGAGCAAGGCTTCATGGATACGACAAAACATTGGATGAAGCCGCTATGGATTTGGGGGCTAATCCATTTCAGACATTTGTGAAAGTAACCTTCCCTTTGATTTCACCTGGTGTAGTCGGCGGTGCCTTGATAGCATTTACTCTTTCTTTGGATGATTATTTAATCACCTCTTTTGTGGCTGGAACTGGCTCCACGACGTTGCCGATAAAGGTCTACTCAATGATGAAATTTGGTGTAACCCCTGAGATTAACGCCTTATCTACAATTATTCTCTTTTTTACCATGACTTTGGTTCTAATTGCTCAAAAGTTAGTAAGGTGATTATAGCCGCCGATTTACAGGCGACGCTGATTCAGGCTGTTCAGTAAATCAGCGTTGTCCGATAATCAGCGGCTATAATCTGTGAAAGTATAATGAGGTGATAATGTTGAAAATAACAAGGCGAAGATTTCTCAAAACTGCTTCGCTTATTGGTACGTCCACTATTTTGGGATTAGGTGGTATTTCATGCTCTAAAAAAGACAAGGGCAGCGGTGAACTTTCTGATAAGTTGTACGTTTACAACTGGTCGTATTACATAAGCGAGAGCGCTGTCCCTAATTTCGAAAATCAGTTCGGTGTAAAAGTCATTTATGACAATTACTCCAGTAACGAGGAATTGTTAGCTAAACTTCAAGCTGGTGCGACCGGCTATGACTTGATATTCCCAAGTGACTACATGGTTGGTATGATGAGTGAGCAAGGTTTACTGGAGGAGTTTGACCTGACGAATATCCATAATTTTAAGAACATATCGGAAAAATTTAAGAACCTCTCGTTTGACCCTTTAAACAAGTACTCAATACCGTATCTTTGGGGGACCACGGGCATAGGGGTCAATACTGAGAAGGTAGAAGAGGAGGTGAATAGCTGGAGTATTCTCTGGAACGAAAAGTATAAAGGTCGTATATCTATGTTAGACGATATGCGCGGGCTTGCAAATCCAGCTCTCAAAGTTTTAGGTTATTCAATAAATACGACCGACCCTAAGGAGATTGAAGAAGCTAAACAAAAACTGATTGAGCAAAAGCCCCTGGTTAAAGTGTATACCAGCGATACGTATGTGGACCTGCTGAAATCAGGCGATATCTGGTTAGCCCAGGGATATAGCGGCGATATCTTCCAGGTGGTGAAGGAGAACGAAGCGATAAAATATTTTATCCCAAGGGAAGGCAGCGATATCTGGGTGGATAATATGTGTATCCCTAAAGGCGCAAAGAATAAGTACACTGCGGAGGTGTTTGTCAACTACCTCCTGCGCCCTGAAGTTAGCGCTGAAATCTCTAACTTCACCTGGTATGCCAACCCGAATGAAGCTTCGCATCAATTCATAAAACCTGAAATCCTGAACAATCCATCTATCTATCCGCCCCAAGAGGTCATAGATAAATGTGAGTTCCAAAAGGATGCAGAGGATGCGGCAAAATATTATGAACAACTTTTCAACGAGGTGAAATCCGGATAAGTATAACCCAAGTTGCTATTACACTAGAAATGAGGTTGCTCATGGTACCCACGCCAATATTCAGCCCCGTTGGTCCAGGCTCAAAGCGTCGCTTGTCTTGTTGGTTACCACTGCGTTCATTGCCTGGATGAGCGAAATTCTGGTTCATGTTGTTGAGCCAGTAAGCCAGTCCATTGGAATCAGCCACGTCTTCATTGGCATAATTCTTGTACCAATTGTTTTGTTTTTTTGATAATCGACTATCCAAAAAACCAAAATATTGTTGGGAATGTGGCTGAACATTTGGTTGTGGTGCAAGCTGACGCAAATAATCAAATGGATTTAAGTATGAGCATTTCGATGGGCTCCAGCCTGCAGGTGGCATTATTTGTCGGACCAATCCTGGTTTTTTTCGGCCTCGGACTTGGCCAAGCCATGGATTTAGTTTTCAATCTTTTTGTTTTTTTGACAAGTGCGTGTCAAAAAAACAAGACAATCGTTTTGAGCTGGCAGCATTAGCAGTCGGAGGAATTATTGCTGGGTTAATCTCACTTGCTGGACGCTCTAACTGGTTTGAAGGCGCCATGTTGCTTGGGGTGTATTTGATTTTGGCCGGGGCCTTTTATTATTTGCCATGAAAGTAATGAGTAATAAGTAATGCGTAATTGCCTAAATAATAGATTTAACGAGGTGAAATTCGTATAATTTTATGGACGATATTGATGTACCCACTGGGTTTTGTAATGGTTGTGGCATTTGTTGTCAAGGAGAATTAAACGGTTTGATTGAACGCCCGTTTTTAACGCCACGTGATATAGAGAATATTGTACAAGAAACAGGGTTACAAGAATCTGATTTCATTGATAACCTGCCTTTTCCGGAGAATAACATCAAGGTGCTTCGCACTAAACAAAGCGGAAGCGGCTGTATGTTCTTCGACGATGAAACAAGGCGTTGCCAAATATACTCTTCGCGCCCGTTAGATTGCAGGTTGTTTCCATTAGATATGACGGAAGAAGATGACAAATATTACCTAATCTTGTATACTGATGTATGCCCAGTTGATGTAGATTTAATCAGTCAATCCATCAAGCCTGCTATGGATAAAATTCTTCCTTTGTTGAAGGATTATATCCGCGAATATGCGGCCCTTGAGAATGGAATAGAAAAAAGTAGGAGATGGAAGAAAATCGCTGAAATTGAGGCCTGTTTCAGAAAATAGTCCCCCTTATCACAACCCCCCTGCCCCCCTTTGGTAAGGGGGAAGGGGGTAGAGGGTTGTCATTTCGGGCTGATGAGTGATAAGTAAAAAATCACTCAGCACTCATCACTTATCACTTTGTCAACTAATTTTTGCGGAAATTTGAAACATGCCAATAAAAAAGTATTCAAAAACAAGAGGAGGGAATGAGAGATGAAACGCGCAGGTACAAAATTAACTCTGCTATGTGTTAGTTGCATCATCCTGGGGCTCTTATTCGCAGGTATTAGTTATGCCAAAATTGACCTCCAAACTGTTGCAGCCGTATGGCTCTTTGACGAGGGTAGTGGAAAAGTCGCCAAAGATGCGTCCGGGAATGGGAATGATGCCGATATTACGAATGCTAAATGGGCTGAGGGCAAGTTCGGAAAAGCTTTAAGTTTTGAGGGAAGTGGTTTTGCGGAAGCGAAAACATTTGATAACACCGATGGAAAATTTCAGACGCACACGTATGTTTTGTGGGCCAAACAGGAGGGGGCAGGTAGCGAAATTCCCTTCAACGCTGGGGCGGCACGCGTCATGAATGTCCATTTTAATGAGGCGCCGGGTAGGCTTTTGGTTGGATGGGCCGGGATGCCAGGTGACTGGATTCGTGTGGATGGGGTATGGACTCCAGGCCAATGGCATCATATTGCTGTTACCCATGATGGTAAAAAAATGTTCGCTTATCTGGATATGAAGGTCGTTGGAGAACGTGCTACGAATGCTTTTCCTCCTTCAGAGGCAGGTTCCTTTTTAATGGGCAGATTTCTTGGCGGAGGTTATTTCTTACGGGGTCTCATTGACGAAGTTGCAGTTTTCACCGTTGCTCTCACAGAAGTTGAGCTTAAAAGTATCATGGAACGAGGCCTTGAGAGAGCTTTTGGTATACACTCTGTTGAGTCCGCAGGTAAACTCGCAACCGCCTGGGGAAAAATCAAACCTCAATAACAAAGGCCAAGGTAAACTTTAATGTTGGAAATTAGGTACTTAACTGTTACATAGCACTAATATAACTTGATGGAATTTATTATGAAAAAAACTGTTGTGAAAGAAACCCAAATAGGCAAAGGTGTTTTCGCCGCGGAGAACATTCACAAAGGGGAATTTCTTTTCTCTTACAAAGGATGCATCCATATTAATTTTGAAGAATCGAAAAAAAAGGGTATCGAAGACTACTGCTTGCAAATTGGATCGCGGGAATATCTTTATCCTACAACATCTCCACATCGATATGTAAACCATTCTTGTGAACCAAACGCTGGATTAAAGGATGGAACTGAACTATATGCATTGCGTGATATTTCAGAGGGCGAAGAGATTACCTTTGACTACTCAACCTATATGGACGAAGATGATTGGGAGATGGATTGCTTGTGTGGCAGCCCGAACTGTAGAAAGAGGATTAGAGATTTTAAATACCTTCCTCTTGAAATACAGGAAAAGTACATTCTTTTAGGAATCGTGGGAAAATTTATACTTGATAGGAGATGTAATATAGAACCAAAGATTTCCATACTGCGCTGATTTTGGATAGTATAACGTCGGCGTATTTATCAATAATCAGCGGCTATAAGTTGTATAGCCGCCGATTATCAGACTACGCCGATTTTGGTAATCTTAGTAATCAGCGTTTTCTGGTAATCAGCGGCTATAAAAGATGTGATGAAAAGTAAATACTTGCAGGGAAAAAACATCAAACCAGAGCCTATAACCGCTCAAACAAGCGTAACCGAACTGGTCGATAGGGCGTTTTTAGCGTACAATGCCGCGCGGTTGCGCGAGGCTTGTATGTTATTTACCCAGAAGATGTTGGAACCCGATGTGACTGTTGCGTTGAGTTTAACGGGAGCTTTGACTCCAGCGGGACTTGGTATGTCCGCGCTCATTCCGCTGATAGAAAATGGCTTTGTCGATTGGATAGCCAGCACGGGAGCGAACTTATATCACGACGCCCACTTCGCCATCGGTTTGAGCCTTCATGTTGGTTCACCTCACTTAGACGATAGGGAACTGCGAAAGGAAGGAGTCATCCGCATTTATGACATCCTATTTGAGTATCAAGTCTTGCTGAAAACCGATGAATTCTTTCGGCAAATTATTCAAGCGGAAGAATTCCAGAAGGAGATGAGCACAGCGGAATTTCACTATCTTATCGGCAAATATCTGCGCGAACGTGAAAAGGCATTGGGTGTAGGCAAAGTCAGTTTGCTATCAGCGGCTTACGAAGCAGGAGTTCCTATCTACACACCATCCCCTGGTGATAGTTCCATCGGCATGAACATAGCGGCGATGGCGATGCGCGGCAACAATCTCCGTATAGATATTGCCAAGGATGTCAACGAAACCGCAGCTTTAGTTTGGGATACAAAACGCCGGGGTAAGAGCGCGGTATTCATACTCGGTGGAGGTACGCCCAAAAACTTTCTGCTTCAGACAGAACCGCATCTTCAGGAAGTGCTTAAAATTGAAGAAACAGGACATGACTATTTTCTCCAAATCACTGATGCCCGTCCAGATACAGGAGGGCTTTCTGGCGCAACGCCTTCTGAAGCTGTAAGCTGGGGAAAAGTTGACCCTCAGATGCTACCAAACTCGGTCGTTTGTTATACAGATGTAACCATTGCGCTTCCTATTTTGACCGCTTACGCCCTTGCAAATCACGCGCCGCGCCCTCTGCGTCGGCTGTATTATCAACGCGAAGCGCTTTACACTCAGTTGAAAGATGAATATATCAATTCACCAGAAACCCGTTTTCTCGGAGAAAACGGGTTTCTTAAAGAAATATGAAAACAGTAAGCAAAACAGAAAATTTTCTCGGTTTGGATGATGAATGGGCAGATATAGAACGCGCAAAAGTCGTCATTTTTCCTGCGCCCTACGAGTTCACTTCCAGTTATGTTAAAGGCGCCAAAAACGCTCCGCAGGCTATCCTTTCTGCGTCGCAGTACGTGGAACTCTATGACGAAGAACTAAGTGATGAACCTTACAAATGGACAGGCGGAATTGCAACGTTATTCCCAATGAAGTTTGATGAAAACTGCAAGGATGCAACGGCGGTTCATGAGATTTCTAAACAAGTTCAATCGTTGCTTGACGCGGGAAAATTTATCGTCACTTTAGGAGGCGAACATACCATTGCGGTTGGGGCAGTTAAGGCGCATAGCGCTCGTTATGAAAACCTTTCTGTGCTGCAATTAGACGCGCATGCGGATTTGCGGCAACAATACGAGGAAAACCCTTATAGTCATGCTTCGACGATGGCCAGGATATACGAATTCAATAAAAATATCGTGCCAGTAGGCATTCGTAGTTTGTGCGTCGAGGAAAAAGATTTCATCCAGCAAAATGAAATTAAAACCTTCTACGCCTACAAGATGAAAGAAGGATTTTATGAAGTCGGAAGGCGGAAGGCGGAAGGCGGAAGTAAGGAAGAAGTTTTCCTTCCGCCTTCCGACTTCCCACTTCCCACTTCCTCTGCCCCTACCTGGCATGATGCTGTGATAAATCAGCTAACAGAATTCGTTTATCTGACATTGGACTGCGACTACTTTGACCCTTCAGTGATTCCGTCGCTTGGAACGCCTGAACCGGGTGGGTTTGGTTGGGATGAGACATTAAGGTTCCTTAAAAAACTTACAGCATCAAAAAAGATCGTCGGATTCGATGTCAGCGAAATATCGCCTGCAAACTTTTTTAGTAAAAAAAGTTTGGGACTCGTTTATTCTGAATTTACGATAGCAAAATTGATTTACAAGCTAATAGGTTATATTTTTCGCTTTCCAAATTTATGATAAAAAAGGAGAATTGAGAATTAAGATGTATGTTCCCAGCAAAATTTTCCTGACCAAAGGCGTCGGGAGACACAAAGATAAATTGACCAGTTTTGAGATGGCACTGCGAGATGCCAAAATCGCTTCGTTCAATCTGGTGAAAGTATCCAGTATTTATCCCCCCGGTTGTAAAATGCTGTCGGTAAGCAGAGGACTTCAACAGCTTCAGCCAGGGCAAATTGTCCATTGTGTGATGTCGGAAAATTCGACCAATGAACCAAATCGACTGATTGCAGCATCGGTGGGACTTGCGGTGCCCGCAGATAAGAAACAGTACGGCTATCTTTCTGAACATCATAGCTTTGGTGAAACTGACAAAGAAACGGGAGACTATGCCGAAGATATAGCGGCATCCATGTTAGCCACCATCTTGGGGATTGATTTCGATATAAACCAAAGTTATGATGAAAAGGAACAGATCTGGCGCCTGTCAGGTAAGATTGTGAAGACGACGAATATCTCCCAGTCTGCCATTGGTGGAAAAGATAGACTGTGGACAACGGTTGTCGCTGCGGCTATTTTAATGGAGTGAATCAAAACGTAATGCGTAATTCGTAATTCGTAATAATTCCTTAGTGTTTCTTATGATGGAACTTCCTCTTCTTTTCTTTTTGTTCAAACTTTTTCTTTTCCTAAAAGAAAAAGTTTGGTTACGCATTACGTATTACATATTAGGAGATATCTATATGATGCAGATTTACCGTGAAATCAAAAGAATAACTCAAAAAGTCGAAGAGATTGAAGAAAACGTTTGGATACATCTGGTTGCTCCAACACAAGAGGAAATCGATAAAGTCAGTACATCCACTGGTTTGATGCTTGAACTCCTCAAAGCGGCTTTGGACGCAGAAGAGCGTCCTCGCATCGAAACTGAAGAAAATCAGATGTTAATTATTATCAATATTCCTATTTCCAGCTCTATTCTCTCATATAAGACCATTCCTCTTGGGATTATCATCAACTCGTCCTTTATTACAACTGTTTGCCTTCAGGATACATCAATCATTTATGACCTAATCGCCCGTTCGAAAATCCATACAGGCAAGAGAACCAGGCTTTTTTTGCAACTCCTGTACCGGATAGCAATCCTTTATATCCAAAACGTTAGAAGTCTGAATTTGAAAGCGCAAGAAATCGAAATGAACCTTCGAAAATCGATGAAAAACAAAGAAATGTTTGACCTTCTGGAGATCCAGAAAAGCTTAGTTTATCTCTCCACCGCCTTGAAAGCCAATGAAATCCTCATGGAAAAACTGATGCGTTACCATCTGCGTCCGACATCTGAGAAAAAAAATGAACAACTTCCGATAAGACTGTATCCGGAAGACGAAGATATTCTGGAAGACGCCATTACCGAAAACCATCAAGCTTTCTCTATGGCTGATGTTCACAGTAATATTCTAAGTGGAACCATGGATGCCTTTGCCTCCATTATTTCCAACAATCTCAATATCGTCATGAAATTCTTAGCATCGATGACCATTATCTTGGCGATTCCTGCCCTTTTGGGGACATTCTACGGAATGAACGTGCCCCTTCCTTTTGAAAAACATCCATTCGCTTTCACCGGCATAATGATTATCTCGGCTGCGATTACCCTAATCACAATCATTATTTTTCTGACAAAGAAGATGTTATAAAAGCATGGGTCAAATTTGCGCAAAAATTAGTTGACTGTACGTGAAACGTGAAGAGTGAAACGTGAAACGTGAGAAGGGAAAAATCATTCATCACGTATCACGTTTCACGCATCAAATGTAACAACCCCATACGTATCAACTTAAGGAGTTTTCCCTTTTTCATTCCTTAAGTTGATACGTATGCGCATCAAATGTAACAACCCCATATGTATCAACTTAAGACCCATTTTGTAAGAATTACACAATTCCTCCCCCTTGACGGGGGAGGCTAGGTGGGGGTGAATACAGGGCACCCCACCCCTC
>Ga0194113_10000529_pt1 | contig 50157 bp, 30 predicted proteins | sample TA2MahC200mmetaG_FD_146193 | JGI IMG/M metagenome (GOLD analysis project Ga0194113, IMG submission 146193) | Freshwater microbial communities from Lake Tanganyika, Tanzania - TA2015017 Mahale Deep Cast 200m | ecosystem: Environmental > Aquatic > Freshwater > Lake | place: Tanzania: Lake... | reverse complement strand
GGGTCGTGGGGGGTTGGGGGCGGGGGGGGGGGGACTGTGACCGTGTGCGGGTGTGTGGGTGCGTGAGTGGGTATGTGGCCGCGCGAAAGCGGGTAGGGCGGCGGCGTCCCGCCGCGCCGAAAGCCAAAGGTATGCGCGAGGCGGGGTGGGTGAGTGGTCAGAATTCCCTTGAGGCTCTTGCATAACCCACCGTGGCACGGGCGTCCCGCCCGTGAAACACGGGCAAGATGCCCGTGTCACGCCCATACTCGCGAGGTTTTGCAAGAGCCTCTTTATCCATTCGCCTGCGGCGTGGCGGGACGCCGCTGCCCTACCTCGCGCTTCGCGCAGACACCTATCCCACCCACCCACACACTCACACGCACTCACGCACCCCCACACTGTCCCACACCCCCGTCGCTAACCGATTACCAGCGGATCTGTCATTTCATTTGACCCCGCGCGCAATCACTGGTATCTTACAACCGTTTTCTTCCCCGTCGGGGCGTAGCGCAGCCTGGTAGCGCGTTTGCTTGGGGTGCAAAAGGTCAGGAGTTCGAATCTCCTCGCCCCGACCATTTTCCAGACGATGCGCATTTACGTGGATTTTGACGACGTGGTGTGTGAGACCGCCCGGGCTTTGTGCGGGCTGGCCCGCGCGTTGTTCGGCGTGTGCGTGAGGTACGAGGACATCCGCTGGTTTGACCTGCGCCGCTCGTTCGATCTGGACGCCGGGCAATATGAGCGGCTGATGGAGCGGGCGCACACGGATGACGCGATCCTGGGTTATGCGCCGACGCCGGGCGCCATCGGGACGCTCATCCGCTGGCGGCGTCTCGGCTGGGAGGTGGCGATCGTCACGGGGCGCCCCGTCGCCTCGCGGGACGTGTCTCAGCGCTGGCTGGAGCGCCACGGAGTGGGCGACGTGCCGCTCGTCTTCGTAGATAAATACCAGCGCGAACCGCCGCCGCAACCGGGAGCCGCCCGCGCGCTGACGCGCGCTGACTTGCGCGCGCTGTCGTTTGACGTGGCGCTCGAAGACGCCCCTTCCGCTCTCGATTGGCTGGGCACCCACACACCCGCCCGCGTATTTGTCTTTGACCGTCCCTGGAACCGGGCCTACACCCCGCCGCGCGGGACGGTCACGCGGGTGGGCGACTGGCCGGCCTTTGAGCGGGCGCTGTCAGATTGACGCGTCGAGCGCGATGATCGCCGTCGCGGGCGCCTCGGTGGCCGAAGCGAGATAGGGGACCGCCTTGTAGACGTCCATTTCGTTCAGCTTGCGGAGGATCTGGCGGATCTCTTCGGCCGCGGTCATGCTCATCTCCAACAGGGACTTGACGAGGGCGGGGTCTTTGTTGCCGGCCAGTTGCAGCATCTCGATGCTCGAGAGCAGCACCGTGGTGGGCTGTCCGAGATGGTGGCAGACGGCGCCGAGGCTCTGCGCCATGATCTGGTCGCGTTCGCGCAACCGCTCGATCGCATCGGCGCGGAAGCGGTCGCTGACATCCACGAACGACAGCACCACGCCGGTCGCGACATTGTCGGGGTCGGTGTTGGCCGCCGCGGAGATCTGGATCCAGCGGGGGTCTTCGGTGTCGTGATGCACGGGAAGCTCGTGCGTCCAGGTCGGCGGCGCGTCCGGCTGGACGACGGTCATCACCGCCTCGGCGACCGGCTCCCCCAGCAATGCGGCCAGGGTGAGCGTCGGCGCGTCGGCGTCGGCGATCCGCCACATCCGGCGCAGCGCCGGGTTGGTATGCACCAGCCGGCCGTCCAGGTCGGCAACGGCGATCCCCGTCCCCGCGTTCTGCATGGCGTTGTGGACGGTGCGCAGAGCCTCCTCGTCCCGGCGCTTGACCGTTTCATCGCGGATGAAGAAGCACAGCCAGACCTCGCCGGCGTGCTCCAGGCGGGTCACCGCGATCTCCGCCGGGAACGGCTCGCCCTCGGAGCGGGCGCACCAGGCCGTGATGCGCATGAAGCGCGCGGTCTGCAACCCCGCGTTGATCGAGGCCAGGACCGACTCGTCCATGCCGGAGACGATGTGCTGGACATTCATCTCCTGGAGGGTCTTCTCGTCGCAGCGCAGCAGCCATTCGGCGCGGGCGTTGGCCACGATGATCCGGCCGTCCTCGTGCGTCAGCAGGGTCGCGTCGTAGGCATTCTCAAAAAGAAAGCGGTAGTCCGCCACGTTCAGCAGGGTGCGGCGCAAGGCGCCCGCATCCCGGCCCTTGTCGCCGGAGGCGTCGGTGTCGGAAAACCGGGGCAGGATGTCTATGCGGATGGTTTGGGCGAGGTTCCTGGCGGAGGGGAGGGGGGTCGCTGTGCTCACGAGACGATCTCCAGGGGGTGGGATGACGGGGGGGCGGGGTGTGTCACTGCCAGGCGACCACTTCCACGGTGTCGCGCGCGTCGGGGGTGTCGGGCGGCCGGATCTCGAGCGGCAGGTAGTTGATCTTAACGTTGCCGCTGTCCGGCAGCCCGCCCATGATGAAGAGGCTGCCGTTGATCGTGGGCGTTCCGGCGGCCTTGCCCATGGGGGCGTCGCCGCTGAGCGACACCACGAACCCGTTCACCTCCGGCGTGCCGGTGATCGTGATCGAGCCGTTCAGGCTCACCAGCACGGGGTAGGTGCCCGGCCGCAGCAGCCTCGCGTTGCCCGATATACGGATGTTCTTGGCGGAAATGATCATGCATTGAATCGTGCCGCCGCTGATGGAGACGTCATTCGGACTGTACACGATGGTGTTGGCGGGATAGCTCGAGAACGCCCGGCCGTCGTGGGTGACGGCCTTGGAGGTGTACTTGTCCATGGAGAGCACGGCGCCCCAGTTGATCGAATAGCGCGACGGGTCGCTGGTGTTGACGCCGCCGGTGAACCGGTTCGCACGGCCGCTGAAGTCCGGCGCAAACCCCGTGCCGGTGACATTGAAGGCGTTGCCCGATGTCGAGATCCGGGTGGCCGAGGCGATGTCGCCGACGACGGTCGGGTTGCCGTTCAGCACGATCTGCTTCTGACTGGTCAGGGCGTTGACCAGGACCTTGTCGAGATCGGGATTGCCCGAGGTGTTCGTATTGTGGATGTGGCGCACCGCCAGGGACGCCCGCGCATCGGCGATGCCGCACCGGCCGACGCTGGTGAGCCGCAGCAGGCGGGTCCGGCCATCGGCGGAGGTGCTGACATTCGTGATGGTCACCGCATAGGTTCCGTCGCCGAACGCCATCGGGGCTCCGTTGTACCCCGTCACGAGATCCACATCCCCGCGAATGTCGTTGAAGGCGATGTTCAGCCCCGTCTCGGCGATCACCTTGGCCTTGAGGTAATCGCGCGTCCGGCGGGCCGCGTGCATCTGCTGCTGGCCGAAGGCGAGCACCCCGGTGGCCACCAGCACCATCAGCGCCAGGAATGAAAGGGCCACGATCATGGCGAAGCCCTGCCGGCCCTGTTTTTGTTTTCTCATGGCATCCCCCTTTCCCTGAATCGCGTCGCGCGCCTGCAACTAACGTCCCGTGTTGCGGGGTTCGACCTCGGCCACCATGGACGAAGTCAGCCGCTCGGATTTGTAATTGATCGTTGGAATATCCCGGAACAGGGTCAGCTCCACGCGGACCGACCGCACCAGCGGCTGGCCGTCAACCAGGAGTTCGAACGCGCCGCGGTCGGGCCCCTTGTACAGCACGCCGCTCAGGTTGACCAGCGCGGGCGGCGCGTCCCAGCGCAGGCGCACGTGGTGCAGGATGGGTGAGAGCGAGGAGAGGGCGTCGCTGGCCAGCGTCGCCCGGAACTGGACATAGCGCCCGCTCGTGGCGAGCGCGGGCGCCGTGTCCCTGGCGACGGCCGTCCAGGCCACGTTGGTCAGATTCGGGGACGCGCCCGACCGGAGCCAGAGGGCGAGGGCGGCGTTGGTCGTGGCGACGGTCGTGTAGGCGGTGTTGACGACCGCGTTGGACCACGTCACGTTGGTATAAGCGGGGTTGGCGAAACCCGTGTCATAGACCTGCGAGCAGAATTCGCCGGCGGGCGCGAACGACGTGACCAGCCGCATGAGGCCCACGACCTTGGCGCGCGTCGTGTAGGTCCCGTTGGACCACGAAGCAGCCAGCAGATTCTGCGCGTTCGGCAGGTCGTTGGTCGTCAGCGTGCGGATGCGGGTCGGGGGCAGGCTCTTGTAAGAGGGGTGGGCCCAGTTGGCGCACCACGGGTCGGAGGCGGTCGGCTTCAACCAGAAGCTCACGACATAGCGTTTCGCGGTGGAGATCGGGTAGGTCGCACCGCCGACGTACCACCCATAGACCATGTAGCCGCTCCCCGACGTATTTCCGGCATGCGTGCGGCTCAGGAAGATCGTCCCCTGCGTGCCGGGCACGATCTGTCCATCGCTGTCCACTTCGGCGATCACGGCGTTGGTGCCGAACGTCGTATCGTAGTAGATGGCCATTTCCAGGCAGCGGGTGCTGATCGAGCGTCCGGCTGCCGCGGCGGCGGCGGCTCCGGGAACGCGATAGAGCGAGCCGGAGCGGACGAGGGTGCCGACATTCGTTCCGCCGAACTCGACCCCCTCCAGCGGCACCCGCACCAGGATGCCGTTGGCCGAGCGCATGTCTTCCCAATATCCGGTCACATCATCGGTGTGGTTGCCGACGGTCCACGTGTCGCCGACGCCCTCCAGGACCACCGAGTTGTCGAGCTTGGCGCCGAAGGCGGTGTAGACGGTGTTGCTTTGGCGCACGTCGGCCGCGCGGAAATTGGATTCCACCCATTCGTCATTGCGGAAGGAGACGAGCATCGTCTGATTGGTCGAGGTGGCCGGGAAGTTGAGGTAGTTGTTGCCGCTGCAGACTTCGGGAACGGTGGTCACAACCGTTGCGGCGGGGGTGGCGCTCGACACCGTCAGCGCCTCGGCCTCGATCTCCCCGCCGCTGAACGCGGGCCGGAGGGTGTCCAGCGCCACCCGGTAGCTCGCGGTCGTGTTCAGGCTGTTCTTGTCGGTGGTGCGGAACGACAGCGTGTGCGTTCCGGGCGCCAGCACATAACTGCCAAAGGGCGTGGGCACACGCTCCTCGGCCGGGCTGTAGCCGTCGAACGCCGTGCTTTTGGACGAGAGATTCCATTCGAAGAAATTGCTGAAGATGCGCGTCGTCCCCTGATACGGCTCCAGCTCGTAATCGGCGCCGTGGTCGGGCTGCTCGACGACCCGCCGGAGCTGTTCGGCCCGCTGTTCATTGGAGAGGGTCTTGTTGCGCGGCTGGAACGTCGTGCGCAGCAGTTGGTAGGGCGATTGCTGCCAGATGTGATAGACCACCGTCTGCCCCCACAGCACGTTGGTGCCGCCGGGTTCGAGGTCCACGAGGCCATTCCGGTCCCAGTCGACCACGGCGGGGTAGCTGATGGCCCGATGGGGCGGGGTGTTTGGCGGGTAGAAGACCACCTGGTCGATCGTGGTGAGCCGCAGTCCCTCGCGCAGGATCTCGATCGCCTTGCGCACGTCCATGTCGAGCTGCGCCACCTCCGATCCCCGGCGTTCGGCGTGGATGAAATGCAAATAACCCACGGCCGCCATGGTCATCACGATCAGCAGGATCGTGATCGTGACGATGAATTCCGCGATCGAAAAGCCCGCTCTGGATCGGTGTTGCCACACAATGGATATCCCGTCTCTCTCGCCAATCGCTTAATACGACGTGTAGGCCATCATGGTATTCTGTTGCGCGCCGATAAAACCGCCGCGCCGGCGGTCGGCGATCTCGACCGTCACCGTGACCTGGGTCATCCCCGCAGAGGGAACATTCTGCTGTACCACCACCGAGCGGCGGAAGTGGCCGTCGGCGGTCGGCAGCCCCTGGTCGTTCACGACCCGCCCCGTGACCGCGAGGAGGGGCAGCAGCCCCACATCGAGATTGCGCGCCTGCTCCAGCGTCGCGAGAGCGATCGTCGTCGCCACGTAATGATCCCGGCCGAGGCGGATGGCATGACTGGCCTGGGTGATAACGGGACTTGCCGAGGCGAGTCCGATCAACACAACCATCAACGCGATCATCGTCTCAATCGTGCCAAACCCTGCGCGCCGTGCCTGAGCAGAGGAAATTTTCATGGTTATTCTCCTGGTCCTCTTCCGGGGTCCCGCAGACGCCGCCTGCGCCCCGTGCGCCGTCTTATAATTGCATGGAATATGCCAAACAATCACGGCGCCGTAAAACACCGCTTCTTTTCGATTCTCAAAGCAGAAAGCCATTGCAACTGGCACCATTTCTGCTAAAGTACCCGTATGGATTTTTCGGGCATCAAGGCGGCGTTGTCCCTCGGTGGCGGCTTTCTCAGAGATGTGGTGGGGATTGATTTTGGCACCACTGGAACCCGTGCGGTGCGGGTGTCGCGCATGGGGGGCGGGGCGTGGTCAATTGTGCGCGTCTGGAGCGGGCCTGCGACGGGTTCCGGCGCCTGCGTGTTGCCGCGCGACATGCGCGCCCCTGCGGGTGCCCTGGCGGTGTCGCATCCGGGAATCGTTTCGAAGCTGCTCTCCATTCCGAGGCCGTCCAACAAGCTGGACGATGTGCCGATTGCCGAGTTGCTCGGCATTACCGACCCCAAAGCGTTTCGCATAGCGATTGAAATTCAGGACTCCACGGCGGGCGAAACCCACGCGCTGCTCGCCGCGCTTCCCGATGCGGTGGCTCGGGCCACGCTGAGCGCGTTCGTTCAGGGCTTTCCAGCCCCCCAGTCGCTCGAGGTCGCGGGGTTGGCTGCGATCAACGGGATGGTCTTGAGCATCCCGGGCAACCGTGATCAGGGTGTCATTCTGCTCGACCTCGGCGCCGAGACCGCCACCGTTGCGATCATCGTCGCCCGGAAACTCGCATTTGCGAGACAATTTCGCATTGGTGCGAATGCGATAATGCGAAAGCTTGGGGAAAGCCTCGGGATGGATGCCGAGACGGCTCTGGGAGCCGTCGGTGAAGGCATCGTTGACGCCGAGGGTCAGACCGGGGCCGCATTCGAGCCCCTCGCCCGCCAGATCATCCTCGGCCGTGATTTTGTTTCACGGCGCCACAACGTCCGGCCCGGGCGTCTGGTCGTCTCGGGCGGCCTGTTTCAGACGCCGTGCTGGGCGGAGCCGCTGGCAGCCGCCCTGGGCGTCGAAGTCACGGTTTGGAACCCCCTGGCCGTCCTGCCGGCGGCGCCCGATGCGATCACACCGGGGCTTGCCGCTCAAGGGTGCCGTTTTGCCGCCGCCGCAGGCGCCGCCGTCGCGGCCTTGGAGGCCAAAAGACCATGAATCTGCGTGTCAATCTGATTGACGAACACGAGATCCGTGACTGCAGCGTCATCACGTCCCGCTTTCTCATCTTCGTTCTGGCCGGTCTGGTCCTCGCCGTCATCCTCTCTGTTCTCGGATGGGCGTTTTTCACATCCCAGCGTAACGCTACGGCGCTCAAGGAAGAAACGTGGAAGTGGGGGCGGATTGAGGCCGATTTCAAGCGGGCGCAGACCCTCGCCACACGGCGGCAGGCCATCGAGCGCGTGGCGTCAGATCTGGACGGCTGGCGGAACGCCCGGATCAGCTGGCGGGATGAGCTGACCGCCCTCGCTACCGCCATGCCCGAGACCTTGCAACTGACCGATCTGAGGATGATGAGCGAGATCAGCGTTTCGCCTGCCGCCGCGCCCGGTGCCGCGCCCGCGAAGCCGCCCGAGCTCAGCGCATCGCTGCGGCTGATCGGCAAGACGTCAAGCCCGACCGCCGAGGCCGATGTCGCCCGGTTGCGCGATGTCTTCTCCGCACACCCCTTCACCAACACCGTCGACTCGGCCGTCATTCCGCAGGGCGCGTTCCGCCTGGATCCGGCATCGAACGCCGGTCTGGCGGGGCGTCTCTTTGAAATTGTCTGCACCTATCGTGTCAAAACACTGAAATGAACAAATCATTCACACCCAAAGAGAAGCAGCAGCTGGCCGTGATTGGCGCGCTGGTCGCGGTCGCGGTGATTTATGGCCTTTGGGCGCTGGCCTTTGTCCCAATGCGGAAGGACGCGAACGAGCAGGCGGCAAAATGCGCCGAGATGGTGAAGACGAACGCCCTGGCGCAGCAGGCCGTGGCCGAGATCCCGGCGCACGAGGCCCGCATCCAGACGCTGAATGCCACGCTCAGGCACATCGCCGAGACCTATGCCTTGCGCCCCGCGCTGGGGGCCTCGTATCAACTCGGGATGCGTCCGCGGTTTGATCCGCTCGCGGCAGCGTCCGGCTTCGAGGTGCAGAGCATGACCGTCCAGGATCCTGTGCCGCTGCCCTGGAACCGCCCCGGTGCGCCCCTCTCCCGCTGCTCGGCTGACATTGTCGGCTCGGCATCCTACCAGCAGATCCGCGACTTCCTCGCCGCGATCGAAGCCGACAACCCCTATGTTTACGTGACCGGCCTGACCCTTTCAGCCAATCCGGGCGATGTCCGTCGCCACCGCGTCACGATCCGCATCGAGTGTATCAGCGCTCCCACCGAAATCACCCCCTTGTGAGGTTCGCCGTCATGATCGGTCTATCCCCATCCACCAGGCCAGGAGCCCGGGTTCGCGGTTCGATGCCCGTCGTCGTCGTCGCGCTCGCCCTCGCCAGCGGCCCGGTGCGTGCCCAGGATGCCGTGGAGACGCCCCCAGCAGCCGAGATGCCCGCCGCCGGGATCGCCCTGGCTCTCGAACCGGTTGCGCCTGTCCCGGTGGAGGCGGAACCGGCCGCGCCTGCCCCGACACCCGCCGACACGGACGCGCCCGACACGCCCGACACGCCCTCCGCCCTGACCCCCATCGTTCGTGATCCATTCTGGCCGCCGGGCTTTGATCCCAATCCCCCGGTCGTGGACGCTGCGGCCCCCCGGGTCGAGACTCCTACCCCCTCCGGACCGCCGCCCGTCAGGCTTCCCGATCCGGGCCCGGCCGACTGGGCTGCGGCCGTTGGTCAGATCAAGCCCCGCGTTGGCCGCAGCGTGGATCCCGAAGGTAAAGAGGTGTACTTCGCGCTGTTGAACAACCGTCTGCTGGCAATCGGGCAGACCGTTTCGGCCAGCACGTCGCTGTTTGCCTGTTCCTGGCGCGTCGGCGGCATCACCGCCGCCGGCGTTGAATTGATCCCGGCCGAGGCCCGGCGTCTCAGCGACGGCAAACGGTTTGGACCACCCAAGCGAGAAACAGATTGACAGGTATCCAACCTTAGCGTTATCTTCCCCACAATCATACAACTGTCCAGTTGGCGAAATCCGCCCCAAACAAACCCGGAGAACTCAAACCATGAAACGTTTACTGCTGCTCGCGTGTGCTGTTGCGGCCGTTATGGTGTCGACGGCTGTCCGTTCACAGAATGAGGGGGCCCCCATTGAGCCGCTCTTGAAAGATCTGGCTCCGCCGGTGACTCCCGCTCCGGCTGCGATAGCGGATCCCGCCACTCCGGTCGCCGATCCCCATGCCACGGCCCTTCCGGCCGCGCCGGCCCCTGCCGTCAAAGAAACCGACCCGGAGCTTCCGGCCGCGCCCGCGCCCGCCGTTCAGGAAGCTGCCCCGGCTCTTCCGCCCGCGCCCGCCGTCAAGGCGCCCGCGCCGGCCCCCGCCGTCAAGCCCGCCGCCCCGGCAGTCGCGAAAGCCGCCCCAGCCGCAGTCCCGGTCACGGTTGTGGCCGCCTCGGAGGAGATTCCAGAAGGCCTGACCGAAACGGCGGATGGCCTGATCAGCGTGCGCTTCGAGAACCTGCCCATCTCCGAAGTGATCAAGCTGTTCTCACAGCTCTCGGGCGCCAACATTATCGCCGCCACGACCAATCTGGGCGGCTCGGTCAGCGTGAGTCTCAAGAACGTCGGCTGGAAGCCCGCCTTTGAATCGATTCTCGGCCGCTGCGATCTGCTGCTGATTGAGAAGCCGACAGGCTCCGGCATCTTCATCATCGAATCGGGCGTCGCCGGCCAGGAGCCCCGCGTGACCGAAACGATCCAGCTCCGCTACGCCAAGGTTGACAAGATGTCCGAGCTGATCAACACCATGCTGGAGAAATCCGGCACGGCCACCCCCTTCCCCGACGGCAACGCCATCCTCGTCCAGGCCCCGTCGAGCCGGATCCCCGAGGTCAAGCGGATCGTCGAAACCCTCGACATGCCGCGCGGCCAGGTCTACATCGAGGCCCGCTTCGTGGAGCTCTCCGCCGCGGCCAGCCGGAAGGTCGGGGTCAAATGGTCGACGTTCCAGGGCGACAGCCTGATTAATTACAATATCGCTCCGGGTAATTATGCGGCAGCGTCGACGCTGGAGAACGCCGTGAGAAATGACACGGCCAACCCGATCAATCTCGACAAGTTCTTCAAGAATTGGGGGGCGTTGACCAGCACCCAGTTCAAATGGGTGATTGACGCCTTTGAGGGGGTGGACGGCGTCTCCCTGATCTCCAACCCCAAGATCATCGTGGCCAACGAGGAGACGGCCATCGTTGACATGACCGTCAAGGAACCCTATGTTGAAGTTAAATCCGAACCCACAAGCCTGCCGGACGGCAAACAAGGCAATCCCATCGTAACGACGCAACTCCAGACCATTCCGGGCAAGGATGGCGGATTTTGCGTGGGCGACGCATTTTTCAGTTACGGCGTGAACCTAAAAGTCACACCTCGGGTCAGCAGCTCGGGCGTTATCACCGTGAAAATCGAGCCTTCAATCAGCGAACTGGATACAACCAGGGGCGAGGGTGGCTATTACAAAGTCGAAGAGGCGGTGAATCCGGATGGCAGCAAACAAGCCCGGACCAAATATCCGATCATCAGCATCAAGAAGATCAACACGATCTTCTCCATGCTGGACGGCACGACCGCCGTGATCGGCGGTTTGACCACGAGCAAAGAGAACAACACCGACAACGGCATCCCGCTGCTGCGCGATATTCCGTGGGTCGGCCCGCGCCTCTTCGGCTGGAAGAGCCGCGCCAAGGATCAGAGGGAGGTCATCATCTTCGTCACCGTCGGCATCGTTGACGCGGAGGAGGCGATACCCGAGAACGTCGGCCTGCCGAAGAACGCCGTCCTCACGCGCGATTTCGACGAGCCGGGCGACCGGCCGGCTGCAGACCTGATGCGCCTGAAGAAGTAGGGGCAGGGGGCAGGGTTCAGGGAACAGGTTTCAGGGTTCGGGTGTCAGGAAGAAACGCCTGCAACCACACAGTATTGCGTCTTCCTGAAACCTGAACACTGAAACCTGAAACCGGCGCTTGCAGGGGTTCTGCAAGCGCCTCAGTATTCAGAATTCAGAATTGGAACTCATGTTCTCATATTCTGGCTCCTGTATTCTGGCTCCTGACTTCTCTCTTGCAAAAACCAAACCACCCCACGGAGAAAACCAGGAGCACGCTCGTCGTCCCGTCAGCCCCCGAGCTCACGGCCCAGGCGGTGTTTCCGTCTCTTCCTCCATCGCCCGACGCACGTCGTGCAGGGCGAGATCGCCGACGCAGGCCGCGACGGTCGGTTCCGCAGCCACAACATCCACCGGAATGCCGGCTTTCGCCAGTGCCGCGCACGCCGATCCCGGAAAGGCCGCCACACGCTTTCCCGTCAAGGCCTCCCGCCCCCACTGCGCGAGCAGCGATTCCACCGCCGCTCCGCTGGCGAAGACGGCCATGTCAAATCGCGGCTTGCGTGCGTAGACCATGGGCTCATTCCGGTACAGGACAACGTCATCCACGCGCAGCCCGCATCCCCTCAGCGCATGCGCCAGGCCGGCGCCGGCCCGATCCGACCGCAGGCGCAGCACCCGTTCGCCAGTTGTCAGATGGCGGCGTACCCATTCCAGCACGCCCGCACAGCCGAAGTCCGCAGCCGGCTGCGCATCGGCCTGAATACCGTAAGCCTCGAACCGCGCGGCCGTTCCAGGGCCCGCAACCAGCAGCCGCGGCAGGCTTCGCAGGTCGGTCATCGTCTGGCGTAACGTCTTCATCAGACAGTCCACCGCCGAGGGCGACGTGACCACGCTCCAGTCGTACTGTCGCAGATCGCGCAACCAGCCGCGTTCGTCCAGGCGGGGCGAGAGACAGACCATCGGCCTGGACACGGGGACTCCTCCCCAATCCCGAACCTGTTGCGCGGCATGCTTGAGCAACGCCTCGCTGAACGTGAGGAGGACCCGCTGTCCGCGCAAAGCGCCCCCACCGCCTCGAAACCGATACCCGGCCGCGTCGCCGCAGATCAGGAGAGCCGGGTGGTTGGACGCATCCTCGTCCAGCACGTCCATGCGGGACGTCAGATCGGTGAGCGTGCCCGATACCACCGCTTCGTCATCGGTCCCCGCCGCCAGGATCACGGCCGCAGGCGTCGCGGCCGCCCACCCATCGCTCAGAAGCTGTGCCGTGGCCGATGCGATGCTTTGGCCCGCCATGAAGAAGACGACGGGGAGGCGGCTGCGCGCGGAGGCCGACACATCGGCCGGCTTGCCTCCCGCCGCCCTCGCGGTGATCGCGCAGAATCCCTGCGACACGCCGCGGCGGGTCAGCAGCATGCCGGTGCCGGTTGTGGCCGCGTTCAGACTGCTGACGCCGGGAACAACCCGGAACGCCAGGTCCAGGGCCTCGAGCGCCTCCGTCTCTTCGGCCAGGCGGCCGAAGATTCCCGGGTCCCCGCCTTTCAGCCGCACCACACGACGCCCTTGGCGGGCATAGTCCAAGATCCGATCCGTGGTTTCGGCCTGCGCATGCGCAGGGTCCCCGGCGCGCTTGCCCGCATCGATGCATTGCGCATGCACCCGAAGCCCGGCGAGCAGAGCGGGGTCGATCAGCGCATCGTGGATGCAGACATCGCACGCTTCCAACTCCGCGAGTCCATCAACCGTGCACATCCCGGCAGATCCGACGCCGGCACCGACAAACGCGACAGGCCGGACAAAGAGTGATCGCAGCCGAATCAGCCGCGCGTCGCCAGCCCGGAACGCGAGGCCGAGCGCGCCTTGTCCGGGCGGCGTGGGCAGTTCCTCCAGCGGGATCCACTCGGAGATCCGGGTTTCGAGGCCCAGGCGGTTCAGGGCGGCGCCGGCCATGACAAGGGCATCGAACCGGCCTCCATCGAGTTGCGCCAGCCGGTCCTCGATGTTGCCGCGGATGGGCAGGAACTGCGCGTCGGGGAAGCGGCACCGGCAGTAGGCCTCTCGCCGTTCGCTGCTTACGCCCAGGCGCGGGCGTAGCGGCATCGCGGTGTGCGACCTTCCCGCCGGCAGCACGAGGCAGTCGCGCGGATCGTCGCGCCACGGCAGCCAGAACCAGTCCAGCCCCGGCGTAATGGGATTCGGCATGTCCTTGGCGCTGTGAACGGCGAAGTCCAGATCGCCCCGGAGAACGGCCTCGTCCAGATCACGCGTGAAGAAGTCCGCCGGGCTTTCGCGAAGATCCATCGCGCGATCCCGATCACCGGGCGAAGAGCGCGGATGGACGTCAAAGGTCCAGCCCGGCAGCAGCCCGCGAAGGCGCTCGACGACCTGACGGGTCTGGGCCCGAGCGAGGTTACTCGTCCGGGTGCCGACGGTGAACGTTGTGGATACGCTGGTCATACCCGTCCCGATGACCAGGAGATCGGCTGTGTCCACGCCGGCAAGATGGCGCGCCAAGCGGTCCCGAACCAGGCGTGCGCGCCGGCAGGATCGGCCGCCAGTGGAAACCGCCACCGTCAGGTCGTCCGTGCGTAACACCGCCGGGCTGATCAAGTCTCCCTCCCGCCAGTGGAAATCGACGCACCCGCACAGGATGCCCTGACGGCGGCAGGCTTCCAGCACGCGGAGGTTGGCATCGGCATCGTCTGTGGCGGCGAACACCAGCGCGCACCCCGTCATGTCTTGTTCGGCAAACGCGCGCTCTTCCAACCGGATGGCGCCGGATGCATGCAGGCCGCAGACCGCCGCTGAGGCATGCTCGCCAACCACGGTTACCCGGGCGCCCGCTTCGATCAGGTGTCCGGCCTTGCGGGCCGCCACCTTTCCGGCGCCCACGACCAGACAGGGCCGTCCCGCCAGAAGCAGCGCAACCGGCAGTATCGGAAGGCCTGGTGCTGATGTCATAGCCATGTGACGCTCCGTTTCCTCTCACTGTTCGGATCACCCGGCGTTCAATGCCCCGTTTGATCGCGCGGCCGGCGGGGTAGCGGCCTGCGCGGCCTCAGGCTCGTGAAAGCGGAGGTCTGCGTCCAGGGTGGCGTACAGCTTTTGGATCCGATCGAGCAGGCGACGGATTTCTTCCCGGCAACCGGCCACGGCATTTCGCCCGCCCTCCAGGTACCCGCGCGCGCGCGCCAGCAGGTTGCGGAAACCGACATCCACCAGGCCGGTCTCCACGAAGTGCGTCTCGAACGAGCGGAGGATAACATCCGGATCCTGAGAGTCGATCCCGCGGGTGATCAGCAACGCGCGCACGGTCGCCAGCAGGCCGCGGAAAAGCGCCGCGCCGGGCTCCGCGTCCGTCTCTGCCTGATCCAGCGCGCGGGCGGCTGCCGACAGATCTTCCGAGATGATTTCGAAGACGCCCGAGCCGCATTCTCCCGCGCCGCGTCCGGCCAGAGAAAAATCCTCGTCTCGTCCCCAATCGCGGTAGAACGTCGGGTCGTCGGTATCCGTCGGCACGTGGGTGTGCCGTTCCAGAATGGTTTGAAAATGGCGCATTCCCTTGCGATCAAAGGCATCCGCAAACGATTCGTTGGACGCATGATCGGCCTCATAATCGCGCAGCACATCTGCGAGAAAGGCTGGAAGCGCGCGCGCGGGAACAGCCCCCGCGAGTGTGCCCAGTCGGGTCCTTCCCTCACCCCGCCTGGCGCCCACCAGCACCCGGTAAGCGGGGATCAGGCGTTCGCCAATCCGTTGCGCGGCTCCAAAAAGGCCGATGGTTCCGATGGGATGCTGCCCGCAGGCATTGGGGCAGCCATTCATCCGGATGTCGACAGCCCGTATCGTGGACGGGGCCAGGCCTGCGCCATCGAGCGCCTGGGCACAGGCGACGGCGGCAGGCTGCGACAGGCACAGTCCCAGGCGGCATGTCGCCGCGCCCGTGCAGGTTGTGAAGGCCCGCTTGGCGCCAGGACGGGTGGCCTCGGGGCCCAGAACGCCTTGAAGCGCTTCACGCAGGGGTCCGATATCCGGCTCACGCACGAAAGGCAGGAGCAGGTTCTGGTCTTGAGTGGCGCGCAGCATCTTCTCGGAACTGAACCGTTCCGCGAGATCGGCCAGCGCCGCCAGCGCCCGCCATGCAATTTTTCCCAACGGCAGGTATAACGGCACGGCCACGTATCCCGGTTGGCGCTGCGGCAGCACGTCGCAGTCCCCGGTTTGCGTGAGCAGGGCGCGGTAATCCCCCGCCGGTTCGACGGGTGATCCGCTGCAGTGGAGCGGACGTTCACACGTCGGGGCGCCATCGGCAGTTGCGACCTGTACGGCTTCGCGCACCAGTCTGCGGAACGCATCGGCCCCGACCCGTTCAACGGCGAAGCGGAGGCGGGCCCGCCGCCGGTTGCGGCGATCGCCCAGGCGGTCGAACAGCCTCCGCACCGCCTCGGCCATGCGGATGACTTCGCCTGCTGGCACCCAGTCCTCGATACGATCCGCCACGCGCGAGTCCGTGCCCATTCCGCCGCCGGCATAGACGCTAAAGCCCGGTTGTCCATCGCGACTATGCGCGATGAAGCCGAGGTCATGGACCTGGGCCAAGGCGCAATCGGCGCTGCAACCGCTGAACGCGATCTTGTATTTCCGGGGCAGGTTGTAACTGCCGGGCAGGCCGATCAGGTACTCGGTAACCGCTTCGACGCAGGGGGTTACATCGAATTGTTCTGCGGGGCAGATGCCGGCATAGGGGCAGGCGGTGATATTCCGCACCGAATTGCCGCCGCCGCCCTTCGATGTGAGTCCGGCCCGGAACAGTTCCCGCATGAGGTCCGGCGTCTGCCCGATCGCCACGTCATGAATCTGGATGTCCTGGCGCGTCGTCACGTAAAGCGTGCCGCTGCCGTATCGTGAGGCTACGCCAGCCAGCGCCCGCGCCTGGGCGGCGCCGAGCGTACCGCCCGGCACGCGCACACGGACCATGTAGGCGCCGTTTTGCCGTTGTTCATAGATACCGCGCGGAACGCGCCGGGATTTCAGGAGCGAAGCGGACAGTTCGCCCCTGAGGAAACGGCCCACGTCGAGGGCGTGCTGTTCGATCTCTTGCGCCAGCTCGGACGGCCAGCGGCAGGGTGTTGAGGTCATGTCTTGTCCTCCGGCTCAAGGGCTCGCCACACAAAACGGAGACACTTTACAACTAATACTACTGTATGTCAATCGATATTGTTTGTATTTTTTTAGAATGTCCAAAAGCAAGTCGTAACGGGACTCGGAAAGGGGAGCGTGTCATTCGCAAAAACAGCTTGGCATGCAAATTGCTTAAAAAAAATGGACTCTTCTTGCCACTGGGACAAAAACGAGGGGTATTCATGAAAAACATTATTCACAGTTTTGGCCTCATGCTGGCCATCGTCGCTCCGCACATTCACGCGGCGGATTCCTGGCAGCAGATCACGCAGAAGACGCAGCCTTTGTTGCCGGGCGATGAGATCCAGATGCTCAAGCTCGGGCCGGAAAAAGGGCACGTCTTCGTCGGCACGCTCACGGGTGCCGCCAAGATCGAAAACGGCGTGTTGCATCCGATGAAGCAAGCCAAAGACTTGAAGGTCTGGGAGATCACGCAGCGTGCGGCTGGCGGGCTGTGGATTGGACACAGCAAGGGCATCCTGTTGGTGGAGGGTGATCGCACGGTGCCCATGCTCACCGGGGTGAACGTGTCATTAATCCAGGCGGTCGGCACGCAGGTGTGGGCCATCGCCAAGAATGAATCGATTGATCGCAATACGCTGATGCAGGCTGCGGGCGATGACTGGGTGGTGGAGCCGGTGTTTCATGGGCTCAACGTGTTGGATTTGGTGCAGGATTCCAAGGGCATGATCTGGTTGGTCATTGATGGCGACGGCGTCGCGGAGGTCGATCCTGCGAAGGGTGCGGCGGCAGCCCGGCGTCATCTGTCCCGAATGAACATCACCGGCATCATGACCGACTCGCAGGGGCGCACCTGGTGCGGCATGATGAGCGGCGGCGTGATGGTGCGGCAGGGCGAGGAGTGGAAGCGCAAGTTGGATCGCGAGAACACGGCGGTGCTATCGCTGCTGGAAGACGGCGACGGCAAAATCTGGGCGGCCACCAGCGGCAACGGAATCTGGGTGTATGATGGCACCGACTGGAAGGGTCTGCTGCAGGACGAAGGCGCGGTCAATCTGATGAAAATGTCGTCCGACAAGCGTATTTGGGTCAGCACGCAGAGACGCGGCGGCTTGCAGTACTGGAACGGCGTTGAATGGAACGTTTCGCTGGAAAGCCCCATTCCGTTGCGCGGTTTGGTGGAACTGCCGAACGGCGCGCTGCTGGCGGGCAGCGTGCTCGATGGTGTGTATGTGCTGGGGGATTACAGCATCAAAGGAGAATGATCATCCATGACCTGTTGCTCACTTCTTCGGAGACCTGCGCTCTCGTGTATGCAGGGATGGGTGTTCGCCTGTGTTTTGCGGGTGACGGTATCCGTGGCGTCCGCTCAGATGGCGGACGCGCCCGAAGACGAGCCGCTGGAGCCTCCGCAGGCGCCAGCCCGAGAGGCGCCGGCCGTTAGGCAGGAGGGGTTGCGGATTGACCAGGTGACGCTGGCGCAGGATGAGAAGACGGCCCGCCTGAGCTTCGACATCCGCTGGGCCCATTCGTGGTCTCGCGGGGTTTTTCATGATGCCGCCTGGGTGTTTTTCAAGGTTCGGGCCGACGAGAAGTCGGAGTGGCGGCCGCTTCGGCTGGTGGCAGACCAGGTGTTGAATCCGGCGGGTTATGGCCAGGCACAGGGCGGCACGCCCCTGGCATTCGTTGTGCCGGACGGCGACGACGGATTCACGGGGCTGTTTGTGCGCCGCGCGACCGACGGGGTGGGCCCGGTGGCGGCTCGCGGCGTGACGGTTGTCGTGGAACAACCGGACCCCGAACCCCGCGCGACGAAACCGGAAGTCCGGGCCTTTGGGATCGAAATGGTGTATGTGCCCGAGGGTCCGTTCTTCGTGGGCCTGGGGGCGGAAGAGCCTTTCCCGGGCGCCGGTTACGGCTTTGGCGGCGCGGAGCAGAACTGGCTGTACCAATACACGCGCAATGACGGTCGGGATTTCGTCGCCTCATTCCTCTATTCGCGAGTCGGGTATGTGCCGGCGTGGATCATCGGATCCCCAGAAGACAAGCTTCCTGCGTACCAGGTGAAGGGTCCCGGCCCGATACCGACGGGATGCCAGAAGGGCAGTCTCTGGGCCGTGGACATCAAGCCGGAGAATCAAGGCGAGATTCCGGCGGCCTTTCCGAATGGCTACGCGGCCTTCTACTGCATGAAGTTTCCGTGGATTACACAGGGGCAATACGCCGATTTTCTGAATACGCTGACGGACGCACAGGCCAAACCGCGCTATTGGATCGAAGGACATGGCGCGGCCCTCGGCGGCGGTGGCCGTGCGGTCACGCGGGTCAGGCGAGAGGCGTCCCGATCAGCGCCAGACGTCACCTATGCGGCCACGAGCCCGGACCAACTGTGTCCCTGGATCTCGTGGCAGGATGCCATGAGCTATGCGGCGTGGGCCGGCTTGCGCCCCATGACGGAACTGGAATTCGAAAAAGCCCTGCGCGGCCCGGAGTTCGCGGTGCCCAATGACGCGAGTCCCTCGTACTGGGGCGTCAACGGCATGCAGGCGCTTCGTCTCTTTGAGCGCACGATCTCCCTGGGTGACGCGGTTGGGCGCGCGTTCAAAGGTTCGCACGGTCGCGGCACGTTGGAGCTGCCGTCGGACTGGCCGGTCACGCATTTTGAAGGGGTGATCCTGCGTGGCGATGCGGTTCCTTCCGTCTGGTCGCCGGCCGGTTTCGTTCCGACCCACCTGCTGATTGCGGGGCGGACGTACCCGCTCTATGCCGACTCGGATCAAAGCAACGATCCCTATCCCGGTTGGCGCGGGGCTCGTTCGGCGCCGACACCCACGGGGTCAGCGATAACGGGTCAGACGGCGAAGGACACCGCCCTGTCGCCCTTCCTGCGCCCGGAGGCGCAAACGTACCGGCTGCCCCGCATGAAGCAGGCCATAAAGCCGGATGGCGCGTTGGACGACTGGGAGAAGCCGACGGTGACGTTGAAAGACGCTTTCTTAATCCAGCCGAACCACATGCGGTTTCCTTCCACAGACAACACGAATGCCTGGCGCGGTCCTGCGGACATGAGCATCCAGGTCTATCTGGGTTGGGATGGCGAGGCGTTGTGCGTCGCCGCCGAGGTGAAGGATGATGTGCAGTTCAACACGAACAGCGTGGACAACCTCTGGCATGGTGACGCGATGAACTTTGGGGTGATCGACGCAGACGCCAACCAGACGGATCTGTGGCTGGCATTGACCCCGAACGGAGAGGTGCTGAATGCGCTGTCAGACCCCACCGAGATGCTGTCGAAACTGGCGAAGCGCGCCGTTGTCCGGGACGAGGCCGCCCAGATCACGCGGTACGAACTGCGCCTGCCCCTGGCCGGGTTCAAGCTGAAGCCGGGCACGGACTGTTGCTTCTATCTCCGATTTTTTGATAACGACGGCGGTGCCGCCGCCCGCTACCGGTTCCAGTTGGCGCCGTTGATCACCGAGCCGTTCAAGGCGAAATTATACGCGAAGTTTGTGTTGGTGGAGTAGAGCGTCAGGGTTCGGGTCAGCGTCTTCGGGCAGGTTCGACAGACGGAAAGGATAAGCACGATGAAGCAGCAAGCAGGGGGTAGGACATTCGTCCCGGCAGGCGCGGTGGCGTTCGCCGCATTGCTGGCCGTCGGCGCGGCACGTGCGCAGATTCAGGGCACCCATGTCATGGATTTCGTGAACGATCCTGCCAGTCGCGACGTGACTTGCAAGAACGTTCGGATCGCGCCTCGCGACCCTGAGACCGCGACAATCACGGTAGACCTCGCCTGGCGCCCCTCCTGGAGGAACGGGGAGAATCACGATGCGGCCTGGATCTTCTTCAAGGTCCGCGCCGAGGGCGCCACGGACTGGCAGCACGTCCGGTTGAAGGCGGATCGGGTGCTGAATCCCCCGGGCTACGGCTGCGCACAGAGCAACAAAAAGATGGATTTCCTGGTGCCGGACGGCGCGGACGGATTCACGGGCCTGTTCATCCGGCGGGCCACCCAGGGGTCCAAGAGTTCGGTCGACATGCAGGGTGTGACGGCGGTCTGGGACCTCGCGGGCACACCGGGCATCACCCCGGAGACGAAGGTCCAGGTTGGAGCCTTCGGGCTCATCATGGTTTATGTTTCGGAGGGGCCGTATTTCCTGGGATCCGGCGGCACGGAATCATACGGGTTCTACCAGTACACCGACGGCAAGCAGGTTGCGATGCCCTACCGGGTGACCCATTCCGCCGCGATTCCGACCGGGAAGCAGGCGGGCCAACTCTGGGCGCGCGGAGCGGAACCGCAGGACGGCGGCGAGATTCCCTCGACGTTCCCGAACGGCTATGGGGCATTCTACTGTGCGTACAACCCGCTGTCGGGCAGCCAGTATACCCATTTCCTCAACCTGCTGACTCCCGAGCAGGCCACAGAACGTTACCACGCATCACCCGAGGATGTCGGCCCGGGAAAGACGACGGGTCATTACATGCCCTGGACGGGCGAGATCCATCGCACGGGAACGTCGTCGAACTACACTTACAAATTCGTGCATTACCGCCCGGACGCCCGGATGAAGCATACCGGAATACGCTGGCTTTCCTGGGCGGACAGTGCGGCTTATATGGCCTGGGCCGGGTTGCGGCCGATGACCGAGCTGGAATATGAGAAAGCCATGCGCGGTCCGCGGCGGCCCATTCCGGACGAGGCGCATAACTCGTACTACGAAATCCCCACACGCGGGGTTGGCCAGTCGGGGCGGCCGCGCGAGCGCACGGTCACGGCCGCGACGATCGAGGGGTGGTCGCCGGCCACGTTTCTGGCCACGCACGGGCTCGGCACCGTGACCCTGCCTGCGGACTGGCCGCAGGCGAATGCGGTCGGTATCGGGTTCCGCGGCGGCTACTTCAACGGCTATGACGGGGATGCGCTGGGCGGGATGGAGTTCTCGCGCACCTCGAATCGAAAAGCAGCGGCTCTGGTTGATGCGGAACGCAGAGGCGGCTACGGCATTCGTGCGGTCCGCACGGCGCCGCCGGAAGCGGCGCGGTATTCAGCGGAGGCGCAGTGAGGGATCCCGATCAACCGCTGTCGGCCGCCACGGACAGGATCCGCCTGACACAAGGAGAAGCCCAATGAATCGAGCCCGATTTTATGTCCTGTTCAGCCTCGCCCTCGCCGGTGCGGCCGCAGGCCTGCTGGCTCAGCAGGAGCCTGCAGCGGTGCCGACGTCCTACGGTGAAGCCAGCAAAGTGGATGAGCCCGTCTTGCGGGTGCCGTTCCTCAACAAGCCACCCGTGATCGACGGCGTCATGTCGCCGGGCGAATGGGATGACGCCTCGGCGCTCTCCGGATTCTGGTACGACTGGGGGTTCGGCAATTTCAAGTTCATGGCCCCGCCGCAGACACAACTGCAGATCTACATGGGCTACGATCAGAAGAACCTGTATATCTTGCATTCCTCGCCGATCTATCCGGTCGATTCCTGGCTTAAAGCGCGCGGTCGTTTTCCAGACGTCCTCATGCATCCGCTCTACGGCATGCTCTCGGATGATCATGCCGAATTGGAGATTCGACCGATTGAGGACATGACCCGCGGTTTCAAGATGGGACTGCTGCGCTGGGATGTGAACCCGATCGGCGCGATTTGCGACTGGCATTGGAGCCCCACGGGCGGAAGCGATTACAAGTATACATCAGGAGCCAATATCCGCTCGGTGGCTGACGGTAGTCGGTGGATCATCGAATACGCGATTCCCCTGGAGTCACTGCGCTACGGGCAATACGATGGGAAGGAAGCGGATGGGCGGCCGATCGTTGAAATCCCGCCTCGGGACGGCACGATATACCGGGCCTGGTTTGCGCGCGGGATCGGAGGCAACGGGGCCTTTTTCAATGGGTTCGATGCGCACGGGTGGAACGTGACCAAGATGAAGCTGGTGTTCGACTCGAAGGCGCCCATCTTCCAGATCAACGAGCTCGGTCCGCTGATGGACGGCATCCTGGACACCCAGATGACGGTGAAGAATCACAACACGCGATCCGAAACCGTGCGTCTCGGGTTCCACATCGAGAGCGGCGACGGGCCCTTGTATTCGGTCTACGAGTCGGCCGAGGCTCCGGGTGGGCTGCTCGAACTGAAGCCGGGCGAAACGCGCACGATCAAACTGCGCAAGCAACTGCCGAGCATGACGACAGGCGGCAACGTCCTCTGGTTCGATGTGCGCAGCGCCGGTCAGCCAGCCAAGACGATGTTTCTCACACGCCTGATCAATTTCCACACGATGGATGCCGGTGGTCCCGATGGCGGCACGTTCCGCGAAACGCGCGTCGACGCCATCGAGAAGCTGCGGCCGCCGCGCAATCCCGATTTCGACCTGCGGGTGGAGGTCGATCCCTACACCAAACGATTGGCCGCCGTGATCGACTGCGGCATCGAAGGCGTCCGGGATGAGGTGAAGACCGCCGTCGAGGCGCGTCTGATCGTCAAGCAGGTCGAGTCCGGAGAGCAGACCGACATCCACGAGTTCTCCGCCAAGATGGTCGGTAATTTCGCGACCTTTCTGGGCGAGGCCACCAACATCGCGCCCGGCAATGTGTATCAGGTGACGGTTCTGCTTTTCGACGAAAACATGAAGATCGTGGCCGAGCAGACCGAGACGAAGCCGTTCGTTCATCTCACGGCCGCCAGCACGACGGACAAGCCCATCACGGGCGAAAAAATCCAGATGCAGCCCTGGCTGAAAGAGAAGACGAAGAATGACCGGGCGTTGAAGATCCTCGTCCGCGAACCGCCGCGCGGGACACGCCGCGAGTCGTATCAGAAGGCGCCGTGGATGGAGAACACGATCGGGCTCTCCGATACCGTCTGGGAGCCGTTCACGCCGATCGCCGCGGACGACAAGGGATTCAGCACCCTCAAGCACCGCTTCACGGTGGGCGCCTCGGGGCTGCCGACGCAGATCGACATCCGGCCCGACAGCCGCGAGCTGCCGCTCGAACTGCGGGGGGCGGACGCCAAAGTGCCGGCCGAGACGCTGCTGGGCCTTGGCCGCGGCCCGCAGTTGCGCGCGCCGATGCGGCTGGAGGCGGTCATTGGCGGCAAACGCGTGCCCGCGAAGGTCATCACGCCGGCGAAGGCCGTTCGGACCTGGAAGAGCGAGATCGAGTATGCCTCCACACTGCAGATCGGCCCGATCCAGGCCGAGTTGCGGATGCAGTACGACTGCGACGGCTCGATGCACGCCACGCTGAACTGGGGCAGCGACGCGCCCGCGAAGATCGACCGGTTGGAGATGGTCACGGAGATCGCCGGCACGGTGGATCTGGCGATCTCCCAGTGCATCTCCGGGGGTGGGGACCAGGTGGGGGCCGACCGGTGGGAGTGCAGCCTGCCGAACACACCGGGCGTGGTGTGGGACAGCACGATGACGAGGCTGGAGCTGTTCTACAGCAGATTCATCCCCTGGATCTGGTTCGGTAGCGCCGATCGCGGCTGGTCGTACTACAGTAAGAACGACGAGGGCTGGATTCTGGACCGGGAGGGCTCGGCCATGCAGATCGAGCGCGACAAGGCCGGCAATGTGACGTGGCGGGTGATCTTTGTGAACCATCCCGCCGAGGTGAAGGAGAAGCGGACGATCACGTTCACGCTCCTGACCCACCCGGCCAAGCCCAAGCCCGAAAACGCCCGGCTCTACGCCTGGCAGTACAACGCTGGCGAGGAGTGGCAGGTGTCGACCCCGCAGCTCTTGCAGAGGCCGATTCCGGCTTGGAACGGCGATGGCTCGAAATACACGCTGCGGAAGGATCTCAATGATCCCGTGTATCTGTGTGGCGAGGAGGAGTTGAAGAAGGCGTGGTGGACGGCGTCGGGCGCGCCGACGAGCCTCCCCTATGAGAAAAGCGGCGAATGGCGGCAGGACAAGCCGCCGTACTGGCGCTACCTGTTCATCGGCGAGGCCACCTTTATGAACCTGAAGGAGATGAACCGGTTGTACGAGGACAAGGCGATCTTCTACCTCGAGCGCCTCGTGCGCATCGGCCGATGGGTCGGCTGGTTTATGGATCCGTACCAGCCGGCGCAGGTGTCCCAGAACGTGGCCATGGGCGATGCGTGGTACCGTCCGCTGGCCGCTGTCGGGACGAACGAATTGCCGTGGCAGGCTGGCTTCACGATGCCGTTCATGCGCAACGTGTACAAGCGCCTGGCCCGCGTGCACGCCGAGAACAACGTGCCGCTGCGGCACCATGTGCGGGCGAACAACTCGGCGCGCATGCTCGAATCGTTCCTGTGGAACACCCTCATGCTGCAGGATTGCGGGGCCACGTTCCGTTCCTACGACATTGACCTGATCACGGCGTATCCCAACTCGCTCTATCGCGCGATGTCGATGAACTACTCCGGCCTGACCGCCACGATGGTCCCGGCCGAGGCCCCGACGGGCTCGGGCGACAACCCGCGGTTCGACCGGCAGATGCTCGGTCTGGGGCTTCTGCACGACTTCGGCGTGACGCGCGGCGGCGAGCTTATCGCCGGCGCGTCGCTCGGTCTGGTGCACATGGAACACCAGGAGCAGGCCGTGCGGCTGCTCGGCGCACTCGCGCGCTTCGGATTCTTCAAGGATGCCGGCATCGAGAAGGTGCCGTTCTGGCGCAACGATGCGCAGGTGCGCATGGGCGACAAACCGGGCGACGAGAGTCGGGTGCGTGTCACGGTCTATCGCCGGCCGATGGATACCGGCAAGGGGTACAAGGCGATCTTCGTGATTCTGAACGAGTCCGACGCCGATGTCGAACTCCCGCTCGATATCCGCGATCCGAAACGCATTCTCGGCGGACCGAACACACAGAAGGGCCGCGATAGTATGAGCCGCGTGGCGATGCCCGCGAAACTCGATGCGGCATGGAAGGCCGTCATCGACCAAGCGGCGGACCTGCCGGTACTGACAGACCTGGAGACGGGCGAGTTGATTGGCCGGAGCGGAACGCAGGGCGAGCGTTACGGGCCGGTGCACGTCCCGTATCATGATTACCGGATTCTGTACGGGGAGTGTGCGAAATGATCACGGAGCGCAGGCGAATCATGACTACCACAACGACGCCGGAACGGTGGATTGTCCGGTTCATGGTCACAGGCTTCCTGCTTGCAGCCACGGCACGCGCCGACATCACGCTGTCGAATCGCGTCGTCGTGACCCCGCGGCACCAGTTTACCGTGGACGACACCGGCCTGCCCGCACAACTGGAAGTCCGGGCGTTGACGAATGATATCCCACTCGCCTGGCGGGCGAGTAAAGAGCGGCCGGCGAACCTGTTGCGGCGGATCGGCCGCGGCCCGCAACTGGCGGCGCCGGTTCGACTCGAGGCGGTCATTGACACCGTGACTGCGGGTGCCAAAACCGATGCGCCCGCTGAGTTGGGGAAGACGGACACGGGTATCGAGGCTGCCGGGACCTGGCAGGCCGGGGCGTTGAAAGGCCGTTTGCGCATCCGGTATGCCGAGGATGGTTCTCTGACGGGAGAGATCGCGTTCGATCCGAAAGGGCTGGCGCTGGAACGGCTCGACCTCGTCATCGAAGTGAGCGGACCCGTCGATACGGCTATTTCCGGGAACCCGGCGGAGGCCGTGGCCGGGCCACCGCTTCCGGCGAACTACGGCAGCCTCGATTCCAAGCCCGGCATGCTCTGGCGTGATGGGGCCAGCCCGGTGGGTGACGGGAGCCTGCATACGGGGCGCCTGGCGCATTTCTTTCTGGGCAACGGTGACTGGGGGTTGACATGGCTGGCGCACGCCGCCGACGGCTCCCTCATCGGTGGCCCCGCCGCATCCATGAGTGTCGAGCGCAAAAGCGAGGGGATCGTCATCTGGCGGATTGCGCTGGTCAACAGGCCCGCCAAGGCTGGCGAGCAGACGATCGGCTTCACGTTGCTGACGCATCCGGCCCGCCTGCGCGAGCCCGGTCAGCGTCTGCTGCAGTGGCAGCCCTGGCTCGATCAGACGATCACGCCGGCCTTATCGGCGGCGGATCGCGCCGCGTTCGGGGGGAGCAATCTCCTGGTCCGCGCCGAGGCCGGGTCCGTGTACGAGACGGCGGCCACGCGCGCCGTGCTGGAGGGTATTGCCGGCGGCGCGGCGTCTGATGCCAACGCGACGCTGGCCGATCGTTTTCCGCTGGGGCTGTTCCGCTATCTCAGCGCCTCCCACACCGCCGTGTCGGCGCAGCTCCGCCCGAATGCCGCCGCGCTAACCTCAGCCGGCGCATCGCCGGGATCTGACCGCATGGCGCTGGGGCGCGCGCTGTTGCACGACATCGGGGTGGACATCAGCGGGCTTGCCCGCCGGATGGAAGCGGCGAATGTGCTGCGGGCGCTCGATGCATTCGGATATTTCGAAGATGACGGCCAGACCGAGTTCCTGCCGTATTGGCGCACAGAAGGGATCTTCCAATTCGGTGAGACGTTCGAGGGCGATGCCGGCTTTGCCGTGACGGCGGAGAGCCCGACTGCGCGAACGAAGGTGTCGGCTTTCATCCGGCCGACCGAGGTCGTCGTGGTGGACAAAAAGGCGGTCGTCCGCCGCAAGACGCTCTTTGTGCTCGTCAACGAAGGGACCAATGCCGTGCGGGAAAACCTTTACGTCTGGAATCCCAACTATGTGTTCGGCGGCCCCAACCGTCTGCAGGCCGAACAGATCTATTCCCAGCTCGATTTCTCGGGCATCGCTCCGGACGGCGACTGGCAGCGCAACCGCGTGGAACGGACCCTTCCGGAACGCGTCAAGAGCCGGACGGGACGTGCCACCGGCCTCTCCATCTCGAATGGGCAGGTCTCTCGCCACCACATGAGCGAACTGATGGATGTTGAGTCGGGCGGCATCGTGCGTTTGGCAGAAGGGGAAGTTCAATTCGCGAAGAAGTTCTACGGCGATATGCTTGTGAAAAACGGGTTCCAATTGTTCGGGCCGGTGTACATTCCGCCGCGCGGCATGCGCCTGCTCTTTGGCGAGGGGATTGTGGATCTGCCGCACGGCGTCGCCGGGCGGGTGGTGGATCAGAAGACCGGCAAGCCGCTGTCCGTGCCCGTCCATCTTGTCCTCAACGGAGAGGTCAATCCATCCGACACGTTGGATTCTTTAAAGAGCGGGAAGCACAAGATTGCGACCGTGCAGTCGGACGCGGAGGGATACTTCATCTACCCCGGTTTTGAAAAAGGCGTGATACTTGCCGAGGTCGATGGTAAGCTGTTCTCTCCGCCGCCTCAGGTGCGAATTCGCAACGATGGGACAGTGGTGGGGCGCGAAGAGGCGTCGGCAGCAGAAGCGGAGGGCGGGGATTCCAGGGCCTCCACGAGCCTCTATCAAAACTGGTCCAATCCGAATCCCGGGTCGGCCGGTAAGTGGGTGGACGTTCTCATCGAGGTCGGTTCGCCCGGCCGAGCACGGGACACGGACGCGGGACGCTGACCGTGTCGGCGCACATGCGCCGGATGCCGCAGGCGAGAGGGTTGGATGTGTCGGGAGATGACCGCAAAAAAGTGAGGGGGAGCAGCGATGGAAAACACCAAGATTGCACCGAATGTGGCCGAGGAATTTGGCGCGCTGATAGCCACTGTGAAGCGCGAAATCCACAAGGTCATTGTCGGCCAGGAGGGCCTGGTTGATCTGACCTTGCAGTGCATATTCTGTCACAACCACGCCTTGCTGATGGGGGTGCCCGGTCTGGCGAAGACGCTGCTGGTAACCACGATCTCCAAGGTGATCGGCGTGAGCTCGCAACGCATTCAGTTCACGCCCGACCTGATGCCGTCGGACATCACTGGCACGGAGATCATTCAGGAGGACCCGGTCACCGGGCGCAAGCAGTTTGTCTTTGTGCCGGGCCCGATCTTTGCCAGCATGGTGCTGGCGGATGAAATCAACCGGACGCCCCCCAAAACCCAGGCCGCGTTGCTGGAAGCGATGCAGGAGAAGCAGGTCTCCGTGGGCAACAAGCGGTATCCCCTGACGCTCCCGTTTTTTGTGCTGGCCACGCAGAACCCGATCGAGCAGGAGGGCACCTACAACCTTCCCGAGGCCCAGCTCGACCGGTTCATGTACATGATCGTGGTGGATTATCCGGAGACGCAGGATGAGGTGGAGGTGCTGCGACGGACGACCACGAACTACCGCAACGACCCGGAGGTGGTACTCAATGCCGAGTCCATCCTGAAGTATCAGAAGGTGGTTCGCGATGTGCTGGTTCGCGATGATCTGTATGAGTATGTCGTGAGGCTGGTGCAGGCCACCCGCGTGAGCACGCCGCACGCATTGCCCTATGCGAAGGAGTGGGTGGCGTGGGGGGCGGGGCCGCGCGCCTGCCAGAATCTCATTCTGGGCGCGAAAGCCCATGCGTTCTTCAACGGCCGGGCTCATATCACTGTGGACGATATCCGCGCCGTGGCCACGCCGGTGCTGCGGCACCGGGTCATTGTGAATTACGCCGCCGTCTCGGAAGGCATCAAATCGGAGAGTGTGGTGGCCCACCTCATCAAGGAAATTCCCGCGCCCGGCAATCGCTAATATATGCTGAGGCGGTGGTTGGAACGGCTTGCGGCCGGTGCAAAGCAGGCGTGGATCCTCAACGGCGAACATCACAACAGGCGCAGGGTTGAACGATGGCGGTAGTGACGGAAAAAAAACTGACGTTGGACGTCGTCCTTCCCGCTGAAGTCCGGGATGCGATCCGGAATTTGGAGCTCTTGGCCCGCAAGAAGGCGGAGGGCATCCAGCACGGGGCGCACCTGAGCCGCCGCAAGGGCGTCAGCACGGAATTTGACCACCACAAGCAGTACATGCCGGGCGATCCGATCAAGCATGTGGACTGGAAAGTGTCCGCCCGGCACGATCGCTATTTCGTCAAGCGCTACATCGAGGACACCGCCCTGAGCGTGCAACTGGTCGTGGACAACAGCGCCAGCCACAAGCAGGCTTCCGGCGGCATCAGCGTCTGGCGGCAGATCTCCCAACTCTCCGCCTGCCTGACCTATCTGGTGCTCCGGCAGCGTGATTCCATTGGCCTGGTCATGGCCAACTCGGACCGGACCGTCTGGTTGCCCGCCTCCTCGACGTCGACGCAACTGGTGCGCATCCTCCAGGCATTGGTGACCACCGGCGCGAGCGCCGCCGATGCGTTGAACGGATCGCTGCGCGGCGTGCTGGAGCGCGTCTCGCGGCGCGGCCTGGTGATCGTGGTCTCCGACCTGATGTTCGATCCCGACGCCATCCGCCTCGAACTCCGCAAGTTGCAGGCCCGCGGCCATGAGGTGCTGCTCTTTCACGTGCGTGATCCCGACGCGGAGCACTTTCCGTTCAACCGCTGGATGCAGTTTGAATCGCTCGAGCGGGCGGGGGTCCGCCACCGCGTGGACACCGTGCCGCTGAAGCGCTTCTACCTGGAGGAATACCGGGAGTTTATGGAGGGCTGGAAGGCCTGGACCCGCAAGCATGACGTCCATTTCGTGAGCCTCCGCAGCGATGAGCCGGTCGAAACCGCGCTGGCGGCATACCTGGCGCGCCGGGCCGGCGGAGGGGGCGGCGTATGACGTTCGTCCATCCGGCGGTGCTCATCGGTTTGATCCTGGGGGCCATCCCCATCATCGTGTATTACCTGATGCGGTTCAGGTCGTTGCGCGTGCCGTGGGGTGCCGACTACATTCTCGAGCGCGCGCTGGCCCGCTGGCGCAAGAAGCTGTACTGGGACCAGATCATCCTACTGGCGCTGCGAGCCTTGGTGGTGATGGCGCTGGTGCTGGCCTTCGCCCGCCCCCAGTCGCGCGCGGCGCGTTCAACCGGAACCGACGGGGCCGTGCTGCGCGTCCTGCTGGTGGACGGCTCGTACAGCATGCTGGCAGGCCGGAGCCCGCCAACCCTTTTCGATGCGTCGCTTGAAATCATGCGCGAACTGGTGTCGAGCTGGGAGCGGGGTGAAATGTGGTCGCTCTACGCGCTGGACAGCCGCCCCCGCTGGGTGGTGGACCGCGCCGCCGTGGTGGACGCCGATCATAGTCGCGCCATTCTGGACACTCTGAAGGTGGAGGAGACGGCGGTCTCGCTGGCCGCAGGCCTCAAGGCGGTGCTGGCTCACGGCGCCGGACAACGCCGGGAAATCTACATCGTGGCCGATGACCAGGCATCGAACTGGGCCGATGTGGATCAGGCGATTGCTGACGCGGATGAGCAGACGCGCGTATTCTGGATTCATCCGCCGCTTGCCGACCGCCGGAATCTGGCGGTGACCAGGCTGGAGGCCGGCCATGAACGCGTGCTGCGCGGCTTCTCCTTCCCCGTGTATGCGGATGTCCGCAATTTCAGCGCGGAGGCGGTGCGCGATGCGGAACTGAGTGTTTTGGTGAACGGCGCGAAGACCGGCGCGAAGCGTGTCTCCCTGCAGCCGGGGCAGAGTGTGCGCCTCGCCCTGAACCTGCGCCTCGACACGGCGGGTCCGCACCTGATCACCGCACGGCTGAGCGACGATGTGCTGCCGTTCGACAATGCGTTGTCAGCAGGCGTGGAGGTGGCTCCTGCGGTTTCGCTGCTGGTCCTGCGCGACGCCGGGCGCACCGGCAAGTTTGAATCCTCCGCCGGGTTTCTCGGGCTGGCGGCCCGCATGCTCGCCGGGGGCTCGACGAAGGAGGCCGAAGGGCCCCTGCGGATCACCGATTATTCCGATGCAACGTGCGCCCTTTCCACGCTGCAGAAGCACGACGCAGTTGTGCTCGACGGCGGACGCACGCTGACGCCCGATCTGGCGGAGACGCTGCGCCAGTATGTGGAACAGGGCGGAGGGCTGATTCTGGCGGCCGATGCCTCTGCGGACCTGGCCGCCTGGCGCGGTCTGCTGGGACCGGCGAATCTCCTGCCTGCCGTCCCGGCGCGCCTGCGCAACGAGGCGCTGGCCGGCCCCGTGTTCCGCCAGTTGAGCCGCACGGGCTTCGACCTGCCCGCCCTGCGCGATTTCGAGAACGATGCCGATGGCGACCTCTCCCAGGTGCGGTTCTTTTCCTGGGTCGAGTGTGATACGCCCGCGCCGGGCGCCGAGACGCTGGCGCGATTTGACGATGGCTCGACCTACGCCTGGCGGCGACGCCTGGAACGCGGGAGCGTTCTGATGCTCGCCGCCGGCCTGAACTCCCATAACAACAACCTGCTGGTGCGCGAAACCGTCTATCCGTTCCTGCTGCACCTCTTTGCCGAAGCCGCCAGCGCCGGGCAATACACGCGTCGCGTGGCGCGGAACGAGCCGGTGCGCTATCTGGCCACAGGCGATCCGCCACCAACCGGGGCCGTGTTCGGACTCGATAACGCGGAACCCGCGCTGGCCTCCCTGACGCCACAGGCGCAGGGCATGTTCGTGGAATATGCCCCGGGGTCGAGCCGGAGCGGACCGGCGTCGCTGCTGGTGTTGCGCGAGAACAGCTCCGAGCGCATCTGGATCGGGGTGCAGGGCGAGCGGACGGATTCGAGCCTGACGGCGATGGCGCCCGCCTATCGCGAACAACTGGCCGAAACGCTGGCCTGGACTGAGGCGGGTTCCGCGCGGGAACTGATGGATGCGCTGGAGGCGGACGGGAGCGGGGCCGAGCGGTATGGATGGGTGTTGCTTGCCGTGCTCCTGTTTGCAATGGGCGAACTGCTGATGGGCTTGAGGTTTGTATAGGGTATGGAAGCGTTAAGAACAGTGGAGTATGCCGTTCGGTTTGCCGCTGCCTGGTCGGCTGGGTGGCTCGTGCCGGCCGTGCCCCTGGTGGCGTGGCTCGGCGTCGAGATTTACCGCCGCCAGTCGCGCGCCATTGCGCGCGGCCATGCCTGGGGGCTTATCGGGCTGCGGGTCGTCATCCTAATCTCCGTGGTGGTGCTGGCCTTCCGCCCCAGCCTGATTCGCCGCGAGACGTCCACCTACCCGGGGCGGCTGCTGCTGATTCTGGACGATTCCGCCAGCATGGGCGTTGCCGACCCGGCCCTGCCGGAGGGCGAAGCCCTGAAGATCGCCCGCCAGGCGCCGGGCAATGTGGCGGGCCGCGAGGCCCCGGCGGCCGGTCTGCGCGAAGAGATTCTGGCGGTGGAGCGGACCCTCATCCGCTTTGAGCAGGTCAGCCGCAGCCTGGATCGCAGCCTCGATGCGTTCTGGCGCGAGGCCGAGCGCGTTCAGATGCAGGTCAATGAGCGTCTCGAAGCCGTCGCGCAGCGGGCCGCGGACTTGGCCAACAGCGCCGGGGCCGCGCCCCGACTGCAGGAGATTTCCGGACGCTGCCGCGAGTTGAATGCGTCGCTCAAGCCCCTGTTTACGGGCGATCAGGTTCCGTCCGGCGAATCGGTCTTGAAGATGCGTGCCGCGCTTTCCGAGCTGGTCGCCCTGCTGGACGAGACGCAACAGGAGTCGGACCGCGCGGCCATTGCCGCTGGCGACTCGGCGCTGGCGGCGGCGGCCGGGGCCGTGCGGCAGGCACCGCGCATCGACCTCGCGTACGCCTGGCTGAAGGACCATCGCGACGCGCTGCTCGGCGCGGTTGATGGCGCGAGTGTGTGGTTGCTGCCGCTCTCGCAGCGGGATCCGATTCGCTTCTCGAAGCTGGACCCTCACGTTCCGGCCATCGCCGCCGGCGAAACGGACCTCACCGGGACGCTGCTGAAGCTTCTGGAGAGCGACAACCCGTTCCCGCTGGCCGGCCTCGTGATCTTCAGCGACGGGCGCAATCTGGGGGACACAGCGATGGATGCCGTCACGCGGGCCGCGACGATGCGATCGGTGCCGATCTTCTCCGCAGGCGTGGGGGGCGCGGAGGAGCCGCCGGATATTGCGGTGTGCGGGGCGTATTACCCGCCCTTTGCGGTTCTCGGAAAACCGGTCGGCGTGCGCGTCGATCTCAAGACCGTTCTGCCCAAGCCTGGAAAAGTCGGATTGGAGCTGTTGGGTCCGGCGGGTCCGGCGATCACCAATCAGACGCTGGAGATTGCCGGCGATCCGGCGATTCAGCGGCGGCTGACAGTCACACCCGAGACGGAAGGTCTGCAGCGGTTGACGGTGCGTGTCGGCGTCGCGGCAGGCGAAGTGGTGCCGCAGGAAAACAACAGTCTGGATCTGGCCGTCCGCGTTCGTCCCGAGCCGGTGCGCGTGCTGTTCCTGGACTGGAAACCCCGCTGGCAGAGCCGGTTCATCAACAACATCCTCACCCGGTTGGGCTATCTGGATATCAACTCCATCACCGTGCTGGCGCAACCCGATCAGGTGCTCAAGCGCGGCGTCGGCCGGGGCTTCTGGCCGGAAAACGCCAGCGCGCTGGTCCTCTATGATCTCATCATCCTGGGCGATCTGCCGTCCGATATCCTGACGCCGGACGAGTGGCGGCTTCTGGCGGACTATGTGGAGGGGGGCGGCAGCCTGGCCCTGCTCGGCACCGGCCGTCGCGATCCGCTGCCGGCCGTCATTCAGAATTTGCTGCCCACCCAGCCCCGTGGCGCCGAGACCGTTCCGCCGGCCGATTCGGAGCCCCTTCAACTGCCCCGTGCGGGACGTCATCACCCCGTCACCCGATCACTGGCCGGCCTCCTGCCCGACGCGGAAGCGGCGGCCGCCGAGCGCCGTCGGGATGACGCCGTGGGGCTGTTGCAGACCCGTGACGGACGTCCGCTCATCAGCACGCGGTTTTCAGGCAAGGGCAAGACGCTCCTGATCGATACAGACCGCCTGTGGCGGAGGCTCAACGCGACGGCGCTCGAGGCTCATGCCGGGCTGGTGGCGGGCATCGTGGATTGGGCCGTCGAGGCGGGCGCCCCCGCCCCCCGCGGGCCGCGTCCCGATCTGTATCGCTACACCAGCCGCGAGTCCGTGCAGATCTGGACGGATGCGGCGGGTGCGACGAATCTGGTGATCGAGTTACGCGCCGGCGAGCAGATGCTGGAGGCGCCGGCGGTGCCGTCCCATGCGGGCGCGGTATGGGCCGCCGCTGTCTTTGAAAACGTGCCCCCGGGCGACTGGACCGTGACGCGGCGCGGCGGCGGCGACGCTCCGGAGCCGCTCTGCGTGATGGACCGCAGCCGCGAGTTGCACGCCTTGTCGCGCGACGAGGCCTTGCTGCGCGCGCTGGCCGCCAATACGGGGGGCGGCTCCGCCGGGCTTGCGGATGCCGCGCGACTGTTCAACGACATCCTGCCCCGCAGCCGCGTCGAGCATCAGGAGCGCGTGTGGCGGGTTTGGGACTCCCCGTGGATGCTGGGCGCGCTGGTGGTCATGCTGACGATTGAGTGGGTCTGGAGAAAACTGGCGGGACTTGTGTAATGCAGGCGAAACTCAAACATCTGCCGATGCCTGTGGTGAGGACGATTCTGGCGTTCTACCGCCGGAAACGGGTTTACGAGTTGATGCGGGCGCTGCTGGTGCCGTTGCTGGTCTATGCCGTATTGGCGGTGATCGCCACGCATCTGGATCGGTTCCTGTTTCTCGATACGCCCGAGCGGGTGTGGATCAGCGGCGTGACGCATGGGATGACCCTCCTCGCCGGCGTGATGGCGTTGGGGACTTTCGCGTGGCGGCGTTTTTCGGTTGGCGGTCTGGCCTACGAGATGGAACGGCTGCTGCCGGCTTCAACGGCGGAACGGTTGGTCACGCTAAACGATGTGCTGGCCGGGGCCGGGGCAGGTGCCGGGCCGAACAGCGCCGCCCGTGTCGCATTGGTGGAGCAGTTGACCCGGGAGACCGTGGCCCTCTGTGAACGCACCCCGCACGCCGCGCGGTTGGCCCGCGACCGCCGCCTCAAGCGCCGGACCGGGGCGCTGGCGCTGCTGGCGGTGGCTTGGGTGGGGCTGTTCGCCATGCCCTCCTACCAGTTTTCGCTGATGCTGCAGCGGCTGGCGCAGCCCACCCGGAATCTTCCGAAACCGAGCTTCATGCGATTGACGGTGACGCCGGAAGCGGCCATGGTCGGGCGCGGCGGCGAAGTGGTGCTGCAAGTGCAGGTGACCGGTGAGATCCCCCGGCTGCTCCAGCGGCCGCTGCGCTGGCTGGGAGCCGACGCCGGAGTCTGTCTGCTGGCATCCGCCACCGGCTTTGTCTCACGCCTGCCGGTTGCCGACGACGCCCGCCCGATGAGCCGCGTGCAGCGCCGCCTGTTCGTGACCACGCGGAACGACCTGCAGGAGAGTTTCAGCTACCGCGTCCGCTGCGGCGATGCCCAGACCGACATCCGCCGGGTCCGCGTCATCGCGCAGCCGCGGGCCACGGGCGTGACGGTGGCGGTGGAGCCTCCGGCCTACACGGGCATCCCAACCGCTCGCGTGGAGGATCTGCGCGATCCGATTCCCGCTTTTGCAGGCAGCCGCGTGCGCATCGAATTTGCCTCCGACCAATCGCCGCTGAAATCCGCCCGCCTAATCGGCGTTCCGGATGGCGCCGCTCTGGCCGAGCTGCGGCCCGACCCGACAACCGGAGCGTATCGGTACGAGTTCGTGATGGCGGATGCGGTCGAGATGGAGGTCGTCCTCGTCAACGACTTGGGTTTTGAGAACACCGAACGGGTCCGCCTCTGCCTGACGCTGCGCGAGGACCAGGCGCCCAGCGTGCGCCTGGACTATCCGGCCGGCGACCTGACGGTCGCGCAAGGCGAACTGGTGTCGATGCACATGGAGCTGGCCGATGACCTGGGCCTGCTCGAGGGTGCCATCTGTTACCAGATCAATCCAGGCCGGAATCAGGAGGCGCCGGACCGCGAGATCCCCCTGCCCGTGCAGGAGAAAAGCCTCGCGCAGACCGTGTCCGCGAACTTCGATCTGGCGAAGGTCGACGCCGTTCCGGGCGACCAGATTCTGCTGGCGGTGCGGGTGCGCGACACGGGCCGCCGGGACGAGCGCTCGCAGTCCGTTCGTATCCTCGTCTCTGCCCTGGCGGGCAACGAGAATGAGCGCCGGCGGGTGGCTGCGCTTCGGCTGATCGCTCAGATTCTGGCGATCATGGAGCCGGCGGCCTCCGACCCCACGGCGCTCGCTCTGAATGAAGCCGCGTATGAGCCGATCGCGGCCTCTGCCAAGGCGCAAGGTCTGGCGTTGAACAGCCGGCCCGCGCTGGACAGTCTGCTGGATTTCATCGAAAGCGAACACCACTTCACCGATGGCGCGGATGGCGCCGATGAGGCGCGGATGCTCTATGCGGTGATCTCCGGGCTGTTTTACAAGCCGCCGATGCCCTCACCCCACAGCCTCGAGGCGCGCCAGGCCGCCCTGCGACAGCTCACGACCGAGATGATGCCCGCCCTGCTGCGCGAACGGTGGGCGCGCGACCTCATCCGGCGCGCGTTCAATCTGCGTGGCGAGACGCTGGGTGCCGCGGGCCTGGCGGATGCCGCGGCTCGCGCGTCTCCCGCCTCGCGCGAGCGGCGGGTCGACCTGCTGCTGGAGGCCTTGGACACCACGGGCGCCGATCTGGCGGCGCTCGCCCGGATGTCGCCCCAGATCGATCTCGACAAGCTCCTCGCCTGTACCCGGCAGATCAGCCGCAGCGGCCGCGATCTCAGGCACGCCGACCCGGCCCTGCAGCAGGCCGCCGGCAAGACCATGGCGGAGCAGATTGACGGCTGGATCGGGCTACTCCTGCCGCCGTTGCCGGAATGGAAGACCCAGCGACTGGCGGCCCGTGACGCCCTGCGCGTGCGCTACAACCAGCGCCGCGAGGAGCTCTCCCGGTCGGGGTCCGCCGCACCGCATGCGTCGTCTGTCGAGCTGGCGCGCTGGGGGAGCGCCGATGCCCGCATGGTCGAGCGCAGCGCCTTCCTGGGTCTGGGCGAGCGGCTCGCGGTCGTCGCGCCCGGCCGCGCTGCGGGAGGCGCCAGCCCCGACACGGGGGCCGCCCTGGCCTGCGAAGCCGAAGGCCTTGCGCGCGCCGCCTTGGACAACGAATATGCGGATTGGATGAATGCCGCCCGCGTGACCCCTGCGGAAAGGCGCCTGGCTGACGCGCTCAAAGCCCTGGATCTGGCACGTGACGCTGCGGAGCGCGCTGCGGCCGCGGAACGGGTGCGGACGCTGGATGTTGACGGACGCTCAGAGGCTGAAAACGAAACCGGGCTGCCGCCGTTGCCTGCGGGCCTGAATGCGGCGCTTCCCGGGCTCACACGCGCCGTCGCCGCCATTCGGGAACCGGTTGACACGGCACTCGATACCCTGGCGGGTCGGTCGGCCCGGTTGCTCGACGGCTTGACCGGCCTCGCGCCGTCGTCCGATGGCGGCGGCATGCCCGCCATGACCCCGGTCCTCGCCGCGCTTGAAGCCGGGTTGACGGAATGGGAAGCGGATGCCCTGCGCCTGGCATACCGGATGCATCTCGACCTGGCCTACAGCGATCCGGGCCAGGAGACGAACGACCGGCTTGCTGCGGCGCTGGCCGGTCTGCGTGCGGCGCTCAACCGCTACCGGGTCTTCGTGCCGCCGCTGCTCAGCCGGATCAGGGCTCGCACGGGGAGCGCGCCGAGAGCGGAAGTCGCTGCGACCGTGACGCTGGATCTGGAGGAGCTGTCGCGATCGGTGAAGGCTCTCGGGATCGGGTTGGCACGGGCGGCCAAGCTCTTGCGCGGCGAAGAGTCGGCCGGCAACGAGAGCGCGGCCGTGCGCGAACTCAGACGCTATTATGTGGCCGCCCGCAAGCTGGCTGAGGCGAAGGATCCCGGGGCGGTGGCCGAGGCGTTTTTTGCCGACAATCCGGCGGCCGCAGCCCTCGTGATCCAGACGCGCCTGCCCCTGATTCACGACCTGCGGAATCGTCTGAGAGAGGCCGGCGGCGCGTTGCAGGGCGGGACGGCTGCAAGCGCGGAGTTCCGGGAGGCGATGAGTCAGGCTGCGCGGCTCACCGGCGATTTTCTGCAGGTGCTCGAACGGTTTAAAGCGCTGGATGCGAATGGGTCGGTGAGCGCGCTGGCCGGGGAGATCCGCACCCGAGCCCTGACGCTGGCCAGTCCCGATCGCCCGGCGGGCGCCGACACGCTGTCCCGCGACAAGCTGGCCCTGGACGAGCTGTCGCGGCAGGCCGAGCAGGTCGAGAGCCAGGCGCGCGAACTGGTCCTGAAGCGCGCCCCGATCACGCCGTCGGGCTGGTGGGGAGCGCCCGCCGGCGTGTGGGACGGGGTCGGCCGACGCGATGCCGAACACGCCCGCCGGCGCATCATGGCCCAGTTTGACCGCGCGCGGCGCGATGCGGTGCAGGGCTTTGATGCGGTGCTGGCCCGGCGCGGCTCGCCCGGGGCCGTGCTGCCCGATGCGCCGCTGGCGGGTTCGCTCTTTGCCTGGCGCACGCTCCATTCTTCGCTCGGCGGAGAAACCTTTACGCCGCCGCCGCCGCCGCCGCCGCCGCCGCGGGACGAGCAGCTCGTGCGCTATCTCTTGGACGAACTGGACAAGACCAGCAAGGCCCTGCGTCGCGCCGGAGGCGCGCGTCGCTATCAGGAGCCCACGTTGCGCTGGGTCGATTCGGCTGCCGGCTATCTGAGGCATTGATTATGAAACTGATGCTCCTGTTCCGCATGGGCGGCGCGACGCTGCCGCTGATCGTGTTGCTGGCGCGGATGCCTGTGCCTGCGGCTGGCGCGGAGGCTCCGGGTGCACCCGTCCCGGCGCGTGTGGATCCGGCCCGTCTGGAAGGGGCCGTCGCCGGGGGACTGCGCTGGATGGCGGAACATCAGGTCACCAACGGCCCCTACGCCGGCTCCTGGGTCGTCAATTCCCCGAACTACCGACCGGCCATTGCTTCGCTGGCCGGGCTGGCCTTTCTGGCCAACGGACATCTGCCGGGGGACACTGGTCCGTACGGCACGAATGTGGCGGCGGCTTTGAAATATGTGATGAGCGCCATGGCCCCCGACGGCTACGTCGGACAGAGCGACAAGTCCGGCATGTACATCCACGCTATCAGCTCCCTCTTTGCGCTCTCCTGTCTCGGCATGCAGGCTGACGAGAAACTGGAACCCGCCCTGGCCGACTGGTGCCGCCGGAGCGTGGACGTGATCCTCCGCGCCCAACAGATGGCCAAGGCGGCGGGGCAGCAGGGCGGCTGGCGTTATGATCCCTACACAACCGACAGCGATATCTCGGTAACCTGCTGGCAGCTGCTGGTGCTCCACACGGCCCGTCAGGCGGGATTCGAGATGGAGCCCTCGGTTTGCAACTCGGCGCTGGGGTATCTCAGACGGTCCTACGCCGTGGTGCCGTCGGCGGAGTCCGGCACAGGCAGTCCGGACTATGGTTACTATTATCCGGATCGCCGGGTCGGCGGCAAGGCGGAGCGTTCATCCACGGCGCTGGTGGTCTTCATCCTGTCGCTCTTTGACGTCGGCGACGAACAAAACACACGCGCGGCGCTGGCCTATCTGCGCCGCTATCCGCCCACCTGGGGCGGCCTTCAGTACGGCGGCTTCTTCTACTTCAGCTCATTCTATATGGCCCAGGGCATGTTCCAGATTGGCGGCCAGGAGTGGCAGGATTTCGGACCTCGCCTGGCAACCGTGCTGCTCGACCATCAGGCAGGCGACGGCAGTTGGCCCTATCCGGCTGACAACGCCGAGCCGGCGACCCTGAGGGGGACGGGTCCCGCGTATCCGGCCGCGATGGCCGTCCTGCTGCTCTCGCTCGAAAAACAGTACCTGCCCATGTATCAGCGGCAACGCCGTCTCTTCGACGGCGGCACCACGGTGCTGCCGCCTGTCGCAGATCCCGCAGGCAAGGTCGGTGGAACACGTTCCCAACCCGATCTGGATCTCCCCGCCCCGCCGCCTGACGACCCATACCCAGAGCCGACCGACCCTGCAGATGGCGGAAATGAAGGCGGCGAAGCCTATGACGGAACGGGAGAATGGGACGGCGACGAAGAGAGCCCGGCTGTGCGCCCCATTGGAAGTCCGCTGTTCAACTGAACCGGCCGGGGGTTGATCGCTTACATGGCGGGCAGGAAGATCTCAATATAGCCGTCGAGAATGCGCTGGCCCCAGAAGATCCAGATCAATGCTCCCAGCGAGAGATAGGGGCCGAAGGGAATCCGCCCCTGAAGCTCGGTTTTCTTGAGCAGGATCAGGGTGACGCCGACCACGCTGCCGACCAGCGATCCCGCGATCAGAACAAACAACACCGCTTGCCAGCCGAGAAACGCCCCCACCGCCCCCATCAGTTTGACATCGCCGAAGCCCATCGCCTCTTTCTTGAAGACCTTCGCCCCCAGCTCAGCCACCAGGAAGAGCAGCCCGAAGCCGGCGATTTCGCCGATCCCGGACGCGAGCAGGCCCTGATACCACACGGTCTGGCCGTGGTGCATCGCCGGAACCAGTGTGCTGAAGATCGGCCCCGCAATCATTCCACCGAGGGTCACACTGTCGGGCAGGATCATGTGGTCGAGGTCCACGAATGTTCCGCACACCAGCGCCGACAGAAAAATCCAGTAGATCGGAATCAGCGCGGCGTCGGTGAGCGGGACCATGCCCAGCATGGGAGTCTCAAAAGCGTACTGGAGGAACACGACGCAGAACAGCGCAGCCGTCAGCAGCTCGACGCCAATGTAGCGCGCGGAGATCGGTTCGCGGCACCAGCGGCAGCGGCCGCGCAACATTACCCAGCTCAGAACCGGGATGTTCAAGTACCAGGGGATCAGCCGATTGCACGCCGGACAGTGTGATCGGGGGGTCACCACCGACTCGTCCCGCGGGATGCGCCAGATGCAGACGTTCAGGAAACTGCCGATGCACGCCCCTAAAACAGCCGAGAAACAGGCCAGCACACACACCAAGAGCGGCCCCTCGTCAATAAAGAAATCCAACATAGGCGATGTCCCCTAACGCCCGGGCCGCATGCGCGGAACCGGTGTGGTTGCACGAGTCTTCCAAAAGCTTCGACACGCTTCGGATGTCTCCAGTTGGAGGCGATTATGATTTGCGGGTGATTCGACGTCAAGCCTGAACAACCGGAACAGCAATTCTAATGATGGCCTCCGCCGTCAGGATCCAAAAGAGAGAAGCCAAGCGTCAGAAAAAGGGGATTGCTAGTTTTTGCCGTTCCGTCTTACTATGTTCCGAATCTGAACCCCGAAAGGCAGCCCGTGCGCTACGCCATCGTCTCTGACATCCACGCCAACCTGCAAGCCTGGAACGCCGTGCTGACCGATATCGCCGCGCAACGTGTCGGGCGCATCCTGTGTCTCGGGGACAGCGTCGGCTACGGCCCCAACCCCTCCGAAGTGCTGGAATCGGTCTATCGCCACGTCGATGCCTTCTGCATGGGCAACCACGACGCGGCGGTCTGCGGCAAGCTCGACCCCGCCCTTTTTAACGAGCGCGCCCGGCGCCTGCTCGACTGGACCCGCACCCGCCTGTCCGACAAGGCCGCGCGTTTCCTCGCGGCCCAGCCCCTCACGCTCGCCGGCCCCGGGTTCCGCTGCGTCCACGGCGATTTCACCGAGCCCGCCGCCTTTAACTACATCGAGGATCACGCGGACGCGGCCCGCTCCTGGCCCGCCGCGACCGAGCCGATCCTCTTCACCGGGCACACCCACCTGCCCGCCCTCTTCGTCATCGGCGCCAGCGGGGCCACTCACCACCTGCCCCCGCAGGATTTCGTGATCGAACCCGGCAAACGCTACCTCGTCAACCCCGGCTCCGCCGGCAATCCCCGCGCGGACGAGGCGCTCGCCTCGTATTGTATTTTGGATGACGATGCCGGCTCGGTCGTCTGGCGCACCGTACCGTTCGACCTCGACGCCTACCGCGCAGCCCTGCTCGCCGCCGGGTTTGCCGAAACCGACACCCCGTTCCTCGAGCGCGACCCCCGCAGGCACCTCTCCGCCATCCGCGAGGCGGTCTCTTTCTCCCCGGCAAGTACCCCCGACCAACTCGCCCATGGCGTCACGCCAGTCAGCGAACTCACCCGTCTCAGCCGGGTCGCGCGCCGCTGGAAGCGCATCGCCCTCGTGGCGGCTGTCACGGGTTTCCTCGCGGGGGCGGCCGGACTCGGAATCGCCCGGATGCGCCCACCAGCCGCCGCCGACGGCCCCCTCATCCTGCCCGCCAGCGAGCTGTCGGCGGTCGCGCCAACCTCACCCAAAAACCTCCTGCCGGCGCTTCCCGTCTCAACGGATGGCGCCTCGCTCTCGGGATGGCGTGTCCGGCTCGACAATCCGCGGGCGACCACCCTCGCCGCGATGCGGGACGGCATCGCCGTCACAGTCACCAATGGCCCGGCCCGTTTCCGCATTGAATCGCCGCCGGTTCGGATCGCCCGCGCTGACGCGAAAACCCTCCAGATCAAAGTCCGCTTTCTCAAGGCCTCAGACTTCGCGGGTCATGCGGTATTCGTCATTGAACAACTCGGGGAATCCGGCTCCGGTGACCACCCCCTAGTGGTGCGGGAGATCCAGGATCCGCCGAAAATCAAGCGGGATCGGGATGGCTGGACCGCGATGGATCGAAAACTGGAGAACAGCCTGCGTCCGCCAACGCGATTCATCCGCCTGGCCATCGAAGGCGAGATCGCAGGCACGGTCACCTTCGCAGACCCGGTGCTCGAACCCCTCACCCAGTAACCCGCAGACGGGCATCCGCGCCCGGCCGAGGAGCGAGCCTTCCGCTATCCGGGGTCGGGGCTGGCTCCCCGATAGGCGGTGAGCGCCTGCCGGAAGGCGGGCGTGTCGGCGTACCCGCAACTTTTAAACTCGGGGCAGAATCCGCGATAGACGCACTCGGGAACGCAGACTCCGTGGAGCTCGGGTTCGATTGGCCGCACCTCGTCGAGCACCCGTTGCCAGGCGGCGGTCGTTTCCGGCGAGGCCTGACGGCAGAGCCGTTTGCGTGAAATAAAGATGAGCGCCTGGGCGTTGGCGAGGCATTCATGCATCACGCAGGCCGATTGGGGGATCGCCTCGCGATTGAGGCCGGTCCGATCGGTCCGCTGTGTGCTGACGAAATGTTCGATGCCGATCTTGTGGCGGACGAAGTGGACGCTGACCCAATAGGGCAGATTGACCCATTTCCACTTGAACATGATCTGCCGGATGGGCGAATGCTCGGCGAGGAGCACCCGTCGTTTCCAGTCACGACCGGGCTCCTTCACGCCTTCTTCCTTCCGCACCGTTGTGCGCGCCGCGTCTGCCACATCCCGCCAGCTAAAACGGGCTTTGAACGAGCTGACCCTGACCGGTTGTTCCGCCATCCCCAGACACCCTCTATCGAGACGAGACGCGCGTTCCAAACCCGCGTCGAATGCATTCCAGACAGTACTACACAGCGGCACATCGCACAAGGGTATTCTGCGTGGAATCTCTTTGCATCCTGGCCCGAATGCGGGTAACATAGCCTTTTTTCACTTTCGACTGAATAACTATGCAAACATCCACCCACTCATCCCCGGTCCGCCTGTGGTATCGCGTGCATGCTTGGAATTGGCATCACGCGCTGCCGCTGGGCAATGGCCGTCTCGGCGCCATGGTTTTTGGCCGCGTGGCGCGCGAACGGATTCAGATTAACGAGGAGTCGCTCTGGGAGGGCACCCGCATCGACCGCAGCAACCCGCTGGCCGGGCAGGCGCTGCCGCAGATTCGCGCGCTCCTTTTCTCGGGCCGCAATCAAGAGGCCTATGATCTGGCTGAGAAATCCTTGCTTTCGCCCGAACGTAACATCGACCCCTACCAGAGTGCCGGCGAACTGGTGATTGACTGGGTCGGTGGCGGCGCCCGGCCCAGTCACGAGTCAAACTTCTTCAATCCCGCTCCCGGAGGCGCCTGGTGGCAGACCGCCTATGCCACCTACGACTATGAGCGCGCGCTGGACCTGTCCACCGGCATGGCCACCACGACGTTACGCTATCGCGGCGTTCGCCAGCAGCGGGAGCATTTCTGTTCGGCTCCGGATCAACTGATCTGCACCCGGATCGCGTTTGATCCCGGCCGCGGAGACGTGGATATCAATCTGCAGCGCGAGCAGGATGTGCAGTCGCGTGTGGCCACACCGGACGGGCACCTCCTGCTGACCGGACGCCTGACCCGCGGCGGCATGCGCTTTGCCCTGCTCCTGCAGGCCCGTGTGACCGGCGGCAGGCTGATCGCCGATGAAGACTGCTTGCGCGTGCGCGGCGCCGATGCCGTGGAACTGCGTCTGGCGGTCGCAACGTCGTACGTGGCGCCCGGCGATCTGTCTGCCGATGCCGTCGGCCGCTGCCGCGCGGTGATGACGGCTGCCTCTGGTAAGAGCTGGGAACAGCTTCGCGCCGACCATATCGCCGCGCACCGCCAACTCTTTGACCGGGTCCGCTTGGAACTGCCCGCCTCGCCCGGCGATGCCTTGCCGACCGACGAGCGCCTGGCGCGCGTGAAGAAGGGAGAGGAGGATCCCGGCCTGGAGGCGCTCTATTTCCACTACGGACGCTATCTGATCATGAGTGCCAGCCGTCCCGGCTCGCTGCCTGCCAACCTGCAGGGGGTCTGGGCGCACCAGATGTCACCGTCGTGGGACAGCGACTATCACACCAACATCAACATGCAGATGAACTACTGGCTCACGGGCCCGACAAATCTGATCGAGTGCCAGGAGCCGTTGTTCTACTGGATGAGCCTGATTGCGCCCGCAGGCCACGAAGCGGCCCGCAAGCTCTACGGGTGCGACGGCTGGGTGGCTCACCACGTGTGCGATGTCCATGGCTGCGTCGAGCCTATGGACGGCGCGTGCGGCATCTGGCCCATGGGCTCAATCTGGCTCGCCACGCATTGCCTCGAGCATTACCGCTTCAGCGGCGACCGGAAATTGCTGGCCGACCGGCTGTGGCCGCTGATGCGGGGCGCCGTGACCTTTGCCTGCGACTTCCTGGTTGAAGCGCCAGCGGGCACGCCTTGCGCCGGGAAACTGGTGACCAGCCCCAGCCACTCACCCGAAAACACCTTTGTCGCGGCCGATGGTTCGCACAGCATGTTCACCTATGGCGCGACGATGGATCTCGCGCTGATCGCGCAACTGATCGATGATTGTCTGGAGGTCCTGGCGCTGCTGGACCTCGACGAGCCCGCCTTTGCGGCTCGGTTGCGCACCGTCAAGGCGAATCTGGCACCCGTCAAGGTCAGCCCGCGTCTGGGCATTGTGCAGGAATGGATCGAGGATTACGAGGAATGCGAGCCGGGGCATCGTCACATTTCGTCTCTCATCGGCCTCCATCCCCTGACCCAGATTACCCGCGGGCGGACGCCGGCGCTTTTTGACGCGGCTCGCGCCACGGTCACCCGCCGCCTCGCGCATGGCGGCGGACACACCGGCTGGAGCAAGGCTTGGCTCATCAACTTCCTGGCCCGTCTGGGCGATGGCGCGGCGGCCCACACCCATATCCTCGGACTGTTGCGGGAAAAGACGCTCCCGAATCTGTTCGACGACCATCCGCCGTTCCAGATCGACGGCAATTTCGGCGCGACCGCCGGCATGGCGGAGCTCCTGCTGCAAAGCCATGACGGGCTCATTGACCTCCTCCCGGCCCTGCCGCCGGCCTGGAGCTGCGGGGCGGTGACCGGGCTGCGCGCCCGCGGGGGGGTGACGGTCGATTTGCGCTGGCAGGACAGGCGGCTGATCGCCGCCACGCTGACGGCCGACCATTCGGGGTCGTATCGCGTGCGGCTGCCCGACGGCACCCTGCGCGAGATACAGTTGCAGGCCGCCACTAAAACCGAACTGCCGGTTGTGTAGCCCCGTTCCGGACACCCACACACACATACTCACACACTCACACACCCACACACAGAACACTTGCATCCGGCGGAGCAACCTGCTATTCTTTAACCAATCACTGGGGGCGACCGGTTTCGACGGGATGGTTGCAACCCAAGCTGCGCGCCGAGGAATCCTGCTTGGCCTCGTAAAACACGCGGGAAAAAACACAACAGCCAACCAAGACTTGGCTCTCGCGGCCTAAGTTGCCGCGACGTGGACACCCTGAAGTCTGCTAGGGGCTGTCTGCGTAATAAAGCAGGCCCTGTTGGCGTCCGGGTGGCCGGGGCGTCACGCTTGTAATTTCGTGGCCGCTGGCGGTAGGGGCAGTTGGCTCGGGGACGTTCCCTGCCGCGAGATTAAAGCACGGGACACGCGCGTAGATGCTTGGAGGAAGCCGTTTCGGACGGGGGTTCAACTCCCCCCGCCTCCACCATTCTATGCAATCGTCATGGCCATCGGCGCAGTCGCGGGCAGTTGATCGGCAACAATCGCGACTGCAGACGAGGACAGGCTTTGCGCTGGCAGCGCTTCTTGTTGTCAGCGCGGTTTTGCTGTTCACAATCGTAATCCTAATCTTGATCTTAATCTGCTGTTGATCGTTCTTGACACGAAAGGGCTGGCGCTATACAGTGACGCCATCCTTATCGCACTTGGGCTTCAACTTGGGCGCATATGGATGGCCGCTGGCAGGTGTCAGCGGCGAACAAACACGTAACAAGAAGGGTGGTAGCGATGAAGTCATTGTTGAGTCTGCTGGTTGTGTGTGCGGTGACCGTCGGTTGCTCGAGCGTCCCCAAGGTCGAGGCCCCGAAGGTTGCGGTTCCGAAGGTCGAGGCCCCGAAGGTTGCGGTTCCGAAGGTTGCGGTTCCGAAGGTTGAGGTTCCCAAGGTTGCGGTTCCGAAGGTCGAAGCTCCCAAGGTTGCGGTTCCGAAGGTAGAAATCCCGAAGTAAGACGCGGAATCTTAGAAAGAAGAACCTCGGAATTAACAAATCCGGGGTTCTTTTTTTTTGCGCTCTCGGGTGTATTGGGGGATAGGTGACGGTGCTATTTTTGCGGTCTCAAAGGCCGCATTCGGGATGAATCATCCCGAGAAAAACCCGGAGGGACAGCGCTTCTTGCTGGCGCGTTTCGTCACGGGTTTTAGCATTTTTCACGCCAAGAAGTGCTGCTTATGCTTGCATGTCCGCTGCGCATCGCCTATCATGGGAAGCGATTCTAGAGAATCGACCTATGGCTGCACTCTCCCTCAGTCTTAATCAACAACAGCGCCAGATGATGATTCTGGCGCCGCAGTTGCGTCAGTCCCTCGAGATGCTCCAGATGCCCCTCCTCGAGTTGCGGGCCGTGATTCAGAAGGAGATGGAGCAGAATCCGGTGATTGAGGACGTGCGGGACCCATCCGAAGTCTCAATCGAAGCGGAACAGCCGCAACCGGAGCCGGTTGCGGCCGCGGACGCGCCTCTGGATTTTGACTCGGAATTCGACGCGCTGACCAAGCTGGACGACAATTGGCGCGACTATTTCTTACAGGGCATGGAAAACGCGCCCGCTTCCGAGGATGCTGAGGAGCGGCACCAGTACATGCTCGACTCGATCCGGCAGCCGGTCTCCCTGCAGGACCACCTCCTCGACCAGATCCCGCTTGCCGATCTGAACGACGACGACGTCCGCTTGGCTGAACTGATCATCGGGCATATCGAGGAGGACGGGTATTTCAAATCGGATCTCCCATCACTCGCCTTTCAGGCCGGCACCACCGTCGAGAAACTACAAGCGGTTCTGGATGCTGTTCAGCACTTCCATCCGATCGGCATCGGTGCGCGCACCCTCCGCGAGTGTCTGCTGCTGCAGTTGCGCGCCCTGCCGGCCACGCCAGACCACCTGCTGGCGCGCGCCATTGTCGACGCCCATCTGGAGGACCTGGCGGCCAACCACCGCAGGGCCATTATCAAGTCCCTCCGCACCGATCCGGAGACCTTCGAGCGGGCCGTGACGCTGATCCGCTCGCTCGACCCCCGCCCGGGTTGCGCCTTTTCCACCGAAACCACCGAATATGTCGAACCCGAGGTGGTCATCCGCAAGGTCGCCGGACGTTTCGTGGTCGTCGTCGACGACGACCGGCTCCCCCACGTCCGCATCAGCGCCCACTACCGCCGTCTACTGGAGAACCCCGAGGTCACAGCCGAGGTCAAGTCCTACATCCGCGAGCGGATCCGGGCCGGCGTCTTCCTGATCAAGAGCATTCACCAGCGGCAGCGGACCATCCATCGCATCGCCTCGGAAATCGTCGCCGCACAGCAGGAGTTTCTCGACAAAGGGGTCGGGCATCTCCGCCCGATGACCATGGCCGCCGTCGCCGCCACGGTCGGCGTCCACGAGACAACGGTTTCACGCACGGTCGCCAACAAATACATGCGGACGCCGGTCGGCCTCTTCGAATTGAAGTATTTCTTCACGACGGGATTGAAAACCGACGCCGGAACGGACATCTCCAACCGCACCGTTCAGGACAGGATCACCCAACTCGTCGCCGCCGAAGATCGGATTAATCCGCTTTCCGACCAGGCGATTCAGGACGCCTTGCAGAAAACGGGGATTCAGATCGCGCGCCGGACCGTCGCCAAATACCGCATCTTCCTCAAGATCCCGCCCTCCCACCTGCGCCGCCGGCGGACCTGAGCACGGGTTCGGGGTGCCCGGTTCATTCGCTTGGCAGCGCTACCGGGGCAAGGGTAAGAAGCGTGCTGGCGGACACCGCCTGAAAGATCAACGTCTTGTCGGCTTCGTATACGCTGACGACAATCCCATAGAACGTCCTTCCGCTCTTGTACGTGTAGGAGGATCCGTACAGGGAGCTGGACTTGTAGGAGGACCGGTAGATCGAGGCATCGGGAAAGTCAAGCCAGACGCCCAGCGTGTCAACCTTGGGGATTGTGACGCGTCGGAACAACATCTTCTCCGGAGTGATCTTTCCAGAGGTTGACTTCACTTCCTTGCTGTAGTACTCAACCACCACAATGAGATTTGACAACACCGAGCCCGATGCCATGGACTTCAGGCCCACGCGGGCCCGGCAACTCGTGGTTCCGGACGAGCTCTTGTACAACCCGTAATAGTCGCCGCTGCTGACCCCGGTCTCAGAGGAATCCGACGTCATCAGGGCCGACACACTCAGCTTCCGTTTGACCCCCATCGCTGGCGTCTGGAGAAGCCGCAAGGGCTTGAACGTGCTGTCTGCAGACACGGGGGCCTTGCCCACGTACGTCACGACATCGACCGCCTCATTTAACGGAGCAGGCGCCTTCACCGCAGGGTCGCTTCCGACAGGCACGGACGCATCCTCCGTGGGCGGCAGGCCCTTCCCATCGTGCATCGCAGGACTCGACAGCTCAAACTCGGCCATCACCACCTCGGCACTTCCCTTGACACGCTTGATCTCGGCGTTCACGACAAGCGCCTCTTCCATCCGTCCCTGCTTGGTCAGGGTCGTCTGCAGAGCCGTCAGGCTCGCGATATACCGCTGGCTGAGGGCCACGATTTTCTGATTCTTGTCCAAGGCCAATTGCGAGGGAACATCCCGAAACTTCGTCTGCAGCGCCAAAAGCGCATCCACCCGCGAAATCGCGTCGGGGGGAATCCCCGGCTTGGCATCGGGATCGGCGTTTATGCGGGCCAATTCATTCTCCACAGCGGTCCACCCATCAAAATCGCCGGTTTTCTGGAGTTTGACCTGAAGGGTTTTCAAGGCGGCGATATAGCTGCCGGTCCAGTTCTTCACGGCCCCTTCGTAATTGGCGATGATCGCCTGCAGGCTCTTCTCAAAAGAGGCCTTCAGGGCCGGAACCGCTTGGGATGAAACCTGACCAAGCGCCGCCCAGACCGGCATGCCCACTAACAGACCGCCGAGCACCGCATACCCTATACACTTTCTCATAAGACCCTCCGTGGCACCGATCGTGGCGATAATCAAACCGCATATCGCCTGATCGAGACCGGCCCGAAGCAGCGTCTCCGACGCATGATCAGAGGACATGAGGATGCCCGAACAGATCAATAATGTCAAGCGGACTTTTCCCTGATCGACACACCCCGCACGGGGCGCATGGCAGTTCTGATGAGGGTTACTTAATCGTAATCATAATCGTAATCTTGCTTTGCTCCTGCATGTGATCATAAAATGTCACCCATGCAAACGGTTTTTGATCAT
>Ga0194113_10000526_pt1 | contig 50319 bp, 40 predicted proteins | sample TA2MahC200mmetaG_FD_146193 | JGI IMG/M metagenome (GOLD analysis project Ga0194113, IMG submission 146193) | Freshwater microbial communities from Lake Tanganyika, Tanzania - TA2015017 Mahale Deep Cast 200m | ecosystem: Environmental > Aquatic > Freshwater > Lake | place: Tanzania: Lake... | reverse complement strand
GCTTGTCGCCGCCTCCGCCGCAGGTGTATAAAGAGAGGCCGCGACTCCGCTTACCCCGGTAGCTCAGGTGGACAGAGCATCGGATTTCTAATCCGACGGTCGCAGGTTCGAGTCCTGCCCGGGGTGCTTCGTTTATTGCCTGACGCCCACCCGGGCGCAGCGGGAGAAGACGGGGCAAGCGTCGCAGCGGGGCCGGCGGGGAAGACACGTGCTCTGGCCGTGCGAGACCAGCAGACTGTTCCACGTGATCCAGTAGCGGCGGGGGAGGGCCCGGCGCAAAGCCATTTCGGTCTCGAAGGGCGTCTTCGTTTTCACCAGTCCCAACCGGTTGCTGATGCGGTGGACATGCACGTCCACGCAGACGGCGGGCTTGCCGAATCCGACGGCGCGCACCAGGTTGGCGGTCTTGCGGCCCACCCCGGGCAGGCGGCACAGGTCATCGATCCCGTCGGGCACGCGGCCGCCGAATTCGCGGTCGAGCACGTCGGGTAACTGCTTGAGGTGCTTCGCCTTGGTTCGGTAGAAGCCGACCGGGTATATCAGCCGCGCCAGCCGCTTCCCGGTCAGCCGCTTCAGGTCGGCCGGGCCTTTCACGACGGCATACAGCCGCCGTGACGCCGCGGCGGTGGTGGCGTCCTGGGTCCGCGAGCTGAGGATCGTGGAAACCAGCACCTTGAAAGGATCGCGCGTCTGGGCCGCGATCAAGTCGATGATGGGCGCGCGGCGCCGCTCGAATTCGCGCCTGAGGAGGCCGTGAACGCGGGCGATCGTGCGGGGATGCATGGCGCGTCTACTCCACGGGCATTGTTGTCAGCGTCAGCAGGGAATTGGCGGTCAGATCGATCCGGGCCCGGCCGCCGCGGACGCGCAGGTCGGGCAGGACGGCGAAACCTTCGGTTTCCCCGCTGCGCGCCGCGCGCAGTTGCCCGATATTGCGCGGAAGGCCGCTGACGGTCGCCGGCCGGGCGGCGCCGAGGTTGGCGATGTGCAGCGTGTATGCCGGGCCGTCTTGCGCCTCCGGCGCGTCGCCCCTGAAGGCGGTGAAAAGCACCTGTTCCCGGTCCGACACGGTCGCCAGGGCGTGGGCGCCGGGGGGCGTCAGGTTGCAGAAATGCCTGAGGAACCAGAAGCGCAGCGTGGGCGTGAGGACCGGCGCGGGGCCGCGCCCGTCGGCCGGTTCGACGGCAACCATGCCGTAGTCGCCGGTGAATTCCCATTGCAGGAGCGCCTGCGGCCGCGCGTGCAGGAGCAGTTCCTGGATCATGCGCAGTTCCTGGAGCGCGTAGTAGAAAGTGCGTATGTACGCCGGCGTGCGCCAGGCCGCGGCATCGAAGCCCAGTTCGGTCACGAGCAGCGGCAGATCGCGCGCCCGGGCCGCGTCCGCCCAGGCGCGGTATTCCGCGGGCGTGCCGCCGCCCCAGGAATGAAACGCCAGCGCGCCGACGTAACGCATGGCCTCCCGGTCGGCGGCGGCGGGAGCTGTGAACGGCAGCGACCCGCGCGGGTCAGCCACGTCGCCCAGCAGCAGGCGGGTCTTCAGCCCCAGTTCCTCGAAGCGCGCGCCGAACCGCAGGATCGCGTCGCGGTGCTCCTCGGGCGTCATGAGAACGTAGACGCCCTGGTCGGATTCGTTGAACGAGAACAGCTCCGGCTCCACGCCGTAGGCGCGCCGGGCGTAAAGCAGGTAGGAAGCGACGCTCTCGACCAGTTCGGGCCAGCGTTCGGAGGCCACGCGGCGGCGGTGGGCCTCCGCGCCCGCGCCCGGCTCCTCGTAGAGCCACTCGGGCAGGCGCCAGATGCTGACGCAGGAGCGGATGCCGCGCCTGCAAATCTCCCGGTCCAGCAGGAAGCGGCGGCGCAGAGGGGAGCCGGGCCGGTCGCGAGACTCGAAGGCCGACCAGTTCATGTTCGTCGGCGAGGCGTCGTCGTTGGCGGGCTCCCACTCTTCCAGCAGCATTTCCGTTCGCGCCCGGGCGGCGCGCAGGCGATCGAGCGTGTAGGCGGTGACGGGGGATTCGATGCCGTACACGAAGTTGCCGCCGAAACCTTCCAGCCGGTAGCGAAACGCATCCGGATTCATCGAGAGGCGCGCCGGCGCGCGGTCCGGGCGCCCCGCGACGGCCAGCGCGAAGGCGGCCTCGACGCTCCGGCCGCGGCGCAGCGGTCCGTTGGTCAGGGCGGTGAAAATCGCGTAGCCGGCGTCGTTCCACGCGCGGTTATCCTGGACCGTGATCCGGCGTTGCCGGTCGAAGCGCAGCACGATCCGCTTGTCTTTGCGCGCGCCGACGGTCACGCGGTCCGCCGTGCCGCTCAGGAAGGGCGGGGCCTCGGGCGGGGCGCGCGGCAGGTCGGCGCCGGCAACGGCGCGGCCGCTCGTTTCCAGCGTGCACGGCAAGCCCGCGAAAGCGGATACGGGAAGGCGGATGAATAGGAAGACGCCTTCCAAGTCCAGGTCTTCCTCGGCGGTCACACTGATGCGGACGTGCGCCAGCCCATTGCTTTCGATGATGGACTGGTCGTAGCGCGCGAAAGCGCCCGGCCGCGCGGGGATGAATCCGGTCCAGCGGCGCCGGCCGTCTTCAGCGGCGTACGTGACCCGCTCGGCGGACCAGGGCGCCATGCAGCCGAAGCGGCTCCAGTTCGGAAGCGCGACGCGGACATCCGTTTCCAGCGGGATGAGCTCGCCTTCGCGGGAGAGCGCCACCACGCGCCCGTTGCCGTCGGCGCAGGCGATTTCCGCGCCGCGCGAGGGCGCGACTGCCGCGAGCAGCGCGCCGGCAAGCGCGGCCGCGGCCGGCAGACGGCGTGTCGGCCGGTTCATGCCATTCTGTTTCCCGGGACGCGCGCGGCGGGACCCGCCGGCGCGCGCGAATCACGATCCGGAATCGGCAGTCCGGGATCCAGGATCGTCTAACCCTGCACCTTCACCGGCTCGCCTTTGGCGGCGCTTTCGTAGATGGCATCGAGGAGCTGCATGACGATCAAGCCCTCTTCGCCCGTGGCCGTGTGAGGCGTGTCCTTGACGATAGACTCGATGAAGTGCTCCATGGGGCTCGGAACGTGCGGGTAGGGGGGGTGGGGCGCCATATCGTAGCGCACGCCGTCGCGCTCGGTGAACAGCTCCGCGTGGAAGTCGTAGCCCTCGTTGACGTTGTACTGGACCATGCCGCCGCTGGTTCCCATCCAGCGGGTGTGCATCAGTTCCTGCTCCTTGATATGGCCGGCCCATGAGGCTTCGATCTCCAGCGTGGCGCCGTTCTCAAACTTGACAAACCCGGCGGCGAAGTCCTCCACATCGAACTTCTTGCCTTCCCTGGCGGCAATCTCGCGGGCGAGGTGGTCATAGGTTGAGGCCGTGACCCACACGGGTTGCGGGTAGCCCATCATCCAGAGGGCCAGGTCGAGGCGGTGCACGCCGAGGTCAATCAGGGGTCCGCCGCCCGAGAGGGCTTTCTGTCCGAACCAGCCGCCGAACCCCGGCAGGCCGCGCCGCCTCAGCCAGACGGTGCGGCAGAAATACACGTCGCCCAGCGTGCCGCGGTCGACTTCGCGTCGCAGGGCCTGGGACTGGGGGGTGAAGCGGAAGGAGAAATTGATCATGATGCGCCGATCGGCCTTGCGCGCGGCGTTGAGCATGCGGCGCGCCTCGGCGGCGTTCATGGCCATGGGCTTCTCGCACAGGACGTGGCAGCCCTTGCGCAGGGCCGCGACCGTCAGCGGCATGTGGAACTTGTTGGGCGTGGCCACCGCGACGACGTCGAGTTCTTCCTTGTCGATCATCTCCTCGCCGGAAGCGTACCGCTTGGGAACGTTGAACTCCTTCGACACCTGGGCGAGCCTGGCGTCGTCGGGGTCGGCCACGGCAACGACCTTGCATCCGCCGTGCGCCTGAAAGCCGCGCACATGACCGCGTCCCATTCCAAGACCGATGACTCCCACGCGCAATGTCTTCACCAGCACCTTCCTTCCTGTCCGGCCGCCCGGCGGAGCGTCGCCCGCATGACTCTGTTCAGACCTTCCGCGGCGGCCGCGCCGCGAGGCGCAAGCCCGGCCCGCGCGGCCCGAACCGCATGTCAGGCGCGCCTGGCCGTTTGGGCCATGCGACTGCCTTTCTCAAAGAAATACCGCAGGGTGTCGTGTTCCACCTCGGGGGGGATCGAGTGGTCGGAGTGCAGAACGTAGCCCGTTCCGCTCTCGATCACCGGGCGGATTTTGCGTTCGAGTTCCTCGTCGATGCGCTTGAAATCGTTCGAGGCGATGATGCGGATGTCTATGCCGCCGAAGAAGCTGATCCTGTCGCCGAAGCGCCGGCAGAGCTTCGGCATGTCCATGCCGGCCTTGACCTCCATGGCCTGCAGGCAGTCCATGCCGGCTTCGATGAGCCCCGGCACGAAGGGCTCGACGTAGCCGCAGGAGTGCACCACGACCTTGAGCCTGCGGGCGTGCGCGAAGTCGAAGAGGAGCTTGTGGCCGGGCAGCATGATCTCGCGGTACATGTCCGGCGACATGAAGGGCTTCTCCTTGAAGCCCATGTCCTCGTAGAAGAACATGAAGTCCGGCGGGCCGGCTTCGGCGAAGAGCTCTTCCAGGTGCATGACGGTAAAGCGGGCGTAGGTCATGACCATGTCCTTGACCCAGTCGGGATCCAGCGCCATGCCCATGAGCATGTTCTCGTGGCCGCACAGGGGGTGCATCTGTTCGAAGGGGGCCACCCCGCCCCAGCAGAAGGCGCGGTCTTCGGCGGCGGCGAGGGCGCGGGTCTTGCGATAGTCGTCGAAAGGGATGCGGCGGCGGTCGAGCTTGACCAGGCGCGGCTTGATCTGCGTCTCCCAGGCGGCGCGATCGGTGACGTTGAAGCCGACGTGTTCGGGGGTGCCGGCCTTGTTCTTCCACCAGCGCAGCCGGGCGCCGTTGCCGTTGAGGACCAGTTTCGTTTCCTCCGTCTCCTCCAGCACCTGTTCCTTGAAATCGATATCGGCCGTGCTGTTGAGCCAGCCGGCGCCGCGCCAGCTCATGTCGAAGTGGATGACGTGATCCTCGTTCTCCTTGAGCTTGCCCTGTGCGACGTACTTGCGGGCGGTTTCGCCCCACAGGCCGTCGCCGCGCGGCAGGAGGTCCACGGGCTTGCGGCCAAGCGCGTTGAGCATGCGTTCCCGGTGAGTCATGAGCGGCACCCTTTCGCTGGAAAAGATCACGAAAGATAGCGCGCCGTCGGCGGAAAGCAATGCCGAACAGACAATGGAAGCCGAGGCCTTGCGGAGCCGCACGCGGACGGCACGAGGCGGGCGCGCGGTCAGCGCGCGCCCGCGATCGCGTCGAGGACCTGTTGTGCGGCGGCGGAGGGGTTGGGGGCCTGGAGGATGGGTCGGCCGACGACGAGGAAATCGGCTCCGGCGCGCGCGGCGTCTTCGGGCGTGGCGACGCGGCGCTGGTCGCCGGCTTCGGTGCCGGCGGGCCTCACGCCCGGGGTGACGAGGATCGGCGTGGGGCCGAGGGTTTCGCGGAGCGCGGCGACTTCAAGCGGCGAGCAGACCAGTCCGTTTACGCCGGCGTCGATGGCGAGGCGGGCCAGGGCCTGGGCGTGCTGGCGCAGCGGGCGGGTCACGCCGGTGTCCGCGAGATCCGACTGGTCGAGGCTGGTGAGGGCGGTGACGGCCACGACGGCGGGCGCGTCGGGTCCGGCGTCGGCGGCGGCTCTGGCGGCGGCTTCGAGCATGGCGCGTCCGCCGCCGGCGTGGACCGTGAGCATGTTGACTTTGCGGCGCGCGGCGGCGGTTACGGCGCGGGCGACGGTATTGGGGATGTCGTGCAGTTTCAGGTCCAGGAAGACCTTGCGTCCGGCGTTGCGGATGGGTTCCAGGCAGGCGGGTCCTTCGGCGGTGAAAAGTTCGAGGCCGACCTTGAACCATTGCACGGCGGGCGGCAGCGCATCGATCGCGCGCGCGGCGTCCTTGGCGGACGGCACGTCGAGGGCGACGACAAGTGCGGGCGTTCGGCGGGCGTGTTGCGATGCGTGTTCTTGCAGGGGCATTTTTTCGGGCCTTTCGCGGGCCAGAATCGCGTGCCATTCTGGCCGTTTGCGGCGGCAAAAAAAAGCGAAAAATGTTCTTCCAAACCTATTGACACGCGGGGGCGATGGTGTTACCTTGCTCTCACTTTCAGGCAAGCAGTTCTTTCCAACTGCGTGCCTTGAGCACGAAAAACCTGTTTGTCTCCCCGTGTCCGTCAGTGGCGGGGATGGGGAGTAAGGGGTTTTGTGCGCTTTTGATCTTTGACAACAGGACAGCCAATATACGCTCGGGCTGCTCGTTCGCGAGTGGTCTTGGGCGAGCATCACTTCGAGTCGGAAGTGGTGCGATCCGGCGTGTCGCCGCGAGTCTGGTTGCGTGTTGAGCGTGGCCGGGCGAGTGGTGATGAATGCTTGTGTTCAGGGTCAACTGTCGTGAATGGAAGTTGGTCGCGTTTTCGGACGGGGCCGGCTTTTGATTTCAACGGAGAGTTTGATTCTGGCTCAGAACGAACGCTGGCAGCGTGGATTAGGCATGCAAGTCGAACGTGAACCGGTGGGATCAAGTTTTCGGACGAGAGACTGCCGGGGAAAGTGGCGGAAGGGTGAGTAACGCGTGGGTAACCTGCCCTCGAGTTGGGGATAACCCGCCGAAAGGCGGGCTAATACCGAATGTGGATCCGTGTCGCATGGCATGGCGTCTAAAGACGGGGATTCTTCGGAACCTGTCGCTCAAGGAGGGGCCCGCGTCCCATCAGCTAGTTGGTGAGGTAACGGCTCACCAAGGCTTACGGGTAGCTGGTCTGAGAGGATGGTCAGCCACACTGGGACTGAGACACTGCCCAGACTCCTACGGGAGGCTGCAGTCGAGGATCATTGTCAATGCGCGAAAGCGTGAACATGCGACGCTGCGTGGAGGATGAAGGCCTTCGGGTTGTAAACTCCTGTCATCCGGGAAAAATGAGCCGGCGCTAATACCGCCGGAGAGAGATGGTACCGGAAGAGGAAGCCACGGCTAACTCTGTGCCAGCAGCCGCGGTAATACAGAGGTGGCAAGCGTTGTTCGGATTTACTGGGCGTAAAGGGTGCGTAGGCGGTTCCGTATGTCGGATGTGAAATCTCACGGCCCAACCGTGAAATTGCATTCGAAACTGCGGTCCTAGAGGACAGGAAGGGAGAGTGGAATTCTTGGTGTAGCGGTGAAATGCGTTGATATCAAGAAGAACACCGGTGGCGAAGGCGACTCTCTGGAATGTTTCTGACGCTGAGGCACGAAAGCTGGGGGAGCAAACAGGATTAGATACCCTGGTAGTCCCAGCTGTAAACGGTGCGCACTTGGTGTGGGAGGTATTGACCCCTTCCGTGCCGTAGCTAACGCGTTAAGTGCGCCGCCTGGGGAGTACGGCCGCAAGGCTAAAACTCAAAGAAATTGACGGGGGCCCGCACAAGCGGAGGAGCATGTGGCTTAATTCGATGCAACGCGAAGAACCTTACCAGGGCTTGACATGCAGCTGCTAGTCCCGTGAAAGCGGGATTCCTTCGAGGGTGCTGCACAGGTGCTGCATGGCTGTCGTCAGTTCGTGCCGTGAGGTGTTGGGTTAAGTCCCGCAACGAACGCAACCCCTGTGGTTAGTTGCCACCGCGGGTGATGAGCCCGCGAGCACTCTAGCCAGACTGCCCGTACAAGCGGGAGGAAGGTGGGGACGACGTCAAGTCAGTATGGCCCTTACGCCCTGGGCTGCACACGTGCTACAATGGCCGGCACAGAGGGACGCAATACCGCGAGGTGGAGCAAATCCTCAGAACCGGCCCCAGTTCAGATTGGAGTCTGCAACTCGACTCCATGAAGTCGGATTCGCTAGTAACGGCGCATCAGCTACGGCGCCGTGAATACGTTCCCGGGCCTTGTACACACCGCCCGTCACATCATGAAAGCCGTCTGCACCCGAAGTCGCCGATTCAACCCGCAAGGGGGATAGGTGCCGAAGGTGTGGGCGGTGATTGGGATGAAGTCGTAACAAGGTAGCCGTAGGGGAACCTGCGGCTGGATCACCTCCTTTCTAAGGAGTAGCCGAGGAATGGCGGAGGAAGAGCGCGGGATGCCGGGTCAAAGCGGCGTTCGGCGTTTGGAGGACGGCATTTCGAAGCGAGGTCAGTCGTCAAGCCGGCCGTCGGGGCCGGCGGGGCGAAGAGGCGCGGCGAGGGGCAAAGCCGTTGCCGCCCGGATCCTGAAGCAAGCTACGTCGGTCGCACCAGTTCCGGCTCGAAGGTGGAGGCTGTCCTGTGATGGTATGGGCGTTGGACGGTGGCCCTGAAATGTCGAATGCCGATTGCTGAATGCGGATGGCCGGAAGGAGCGGCTTGGGCATTCGCGATTCATCGTTCGGCATTTACAGCGGGGGCATAGCTCAGCTGGCAGAGCACGAGCTTTGCAAGCTCGGGGTCACCGGTTCGAACCCGGTTGCCTCCATACTTCGCTCGGCGGTCCGCGTTGCGGACCTTCAGCTTCGTATGGCAAGCCGCCGAGACTTCGTCCGGTGGGATGCGCGCACCAGCGGGCTTGCCCTACGAAGCGCGAGGCGAAGCCGAGCGCGAAGTAGGGCGTGTAGCTCAGATGGTTAGAGCGCGTCCCTGATAAGGACGAGGTCCCTGGTTCGATTCCAGGCACGCCCACTGCCGGGAATTGAAGATTGAAGATTGAAAATTGAAAATTGAATATCGACGAAGCGCGGTCTGCGGCCGTGGGAGTCGGCGGATATTCAATCTTCAATTTTCCATTTTCAATTCTTTTGTTCTTTGACAACTGCATAGAGACGGGCAAGCAACTGTGCCCTGCGAGTTCTGTCGCGCGCGAGCGTGGCGGAGCGAGTGGGGCGCGCCGAGAGGACCAATTTTGGTCAAGCTCGCAAGGGCGCGCGATGGATGCCTTGGCATCAGCAGGCGATGAAGGACGTGGTAAGCTGCGATAAGCCTCGGGGAGCGGCAAGCACGCTTTGATCCGGGGATTTCCGAATGGGGCAACCCATCCCGAGTCATGTCGGGATACCGGAGTCTGAATACATAGGGCTTCGGAGCTACACCTGGGGAAGTGAAACATCTCAGTACCCAGAGGAAGAGACATCAATTCGAGATTCCGCGAGTAGTGGCGAGCGAAAGCGGAACAGCCTAAACCATCCCGGTTTACCGGGGTGGGGTTGCGGGACCTCAACATGGCACCCGGCGGGATAGCGGAACGGTCTGGAATGTCCGACCATAGAAGGTGAAAGTCCGGTATGCGAAATCCCAATGGGGCTTAGAGGTATCCCAAGTAGAGCGGGTCACGTGGAATCCCGCTCGAATCCGGGGGGCCCACCCTCCAAGGCTAAATACTAGCTGATGACCGATAGTGAACTAGTACCGCGAGGGAAAGGTGAAAAGCACCCCTGCTAGGGGAGTGAAATAGTACCTGAAGTCGTGTGCCTACAAGCTGTGGGAGTCCCGCGCAAGCGGGATCACCGCATGCCTTTTGCATAATGAGTCCGCGAGTTACGGTACGCGGCAAGGTTATGTCCGGTTCCGGAAGTAGCCGAAGCGAAAGCGAGCGCGAAATGCGCGAATGAGTCACGTGCCGTAGACCCGAAGCCAAGTGAGCTACCCATGGCCAGGCTGAACCCCCGGTAACACGGGGCGGAGGGCCGAACCAGTGTCTGTTGAAAAAGGCTTGGATGAGCTGTGGGTAGGAGCGAAAGACTTATCAAACTTGGTGATAGCTGGTTCTCCCCGAAATAGCTTGAGGGTTAGCCTGCACGAATGCTCGGGACGGAGGTAGAGCACTGAATGGACCAGGGCCCTTACCGGGGCGCCAACGCCAATCAAACTTCGAATGCCGTTCCAGACACGTGCGGAGTGAGACTGTGGGGGATAAGCTTCATAGTCGAAAGGGAAACAGCCCAGCCCGCCGGCTAAGGCCCCTAAAGACGGCCAAGTGACTAAGGATGTGAGACTGCTAAGACAGCTGGGATGTTGGCTTAGAGGCAGCCATCATTTAAACAGTGCGTAACAGCTGACCAGTCGAGTGGTCTCGCGCCGAAAATGATCGGGACTAAGCCGTCTGCCGAAGCCGCGGATGCATTACCGCCCCCTAAAGGGGTTCAACGACGGGATGCGTGGTAGGGGAGCATTGCATGTGGGGCGAAGCGCAAGGGTAACCGAGCGTGGACCGCATGGAAGCGATTATGCGGACATGAGTAACGAAAAGTAAGGTGGAAATCCTTACCGCCGAAATCCCAAGGTTTCCTGGGGAAGGTTCGTCCGCCCAGGGTTAGTCGGCCCCTAAGCCGAGGCCGAAAGGCGTAGGCGATGGGCAACAGGCTTAATATTCCTGTACTATCCGGTCGGCGTTTTGAGCGACGGAGCGACGCAGGAGGCTAGGTTGGCCACCGGTTGGAAGGGGTGGTCCAAGCTCGTAGGAGGCTCCGGCAGGAAAATCCGCCGGGGCATCAACTCCGAAAGGCGATGGGACGCGAAGCCTACGGGTGACGCGGATTGACCGACGCCACGCTGCCAAGAAAAACTCCTGGCAAGCCGAACGAATAACCGTACTTAAACCGACACAGGTGGGATGGTAGAAGATACCAAGGCGCGCGAGAGTAACCTCGTTAAGGAACTCGGCAAATTAGCCCCGTAACTTCGGAAGAAGGGGTCCTTTTGGGCGTGATCTTAACCGTGAGCGTCCGGAAGGCGCAGTGAAATGGCCCAGGCGACTGTTTAACAAAAACACAGCACTCTGCAAACTCGCAAGAGGACGTATAGAGTGTGACACGTGACCAATGCCAGAAGGTTAAGGCAAGGGATTATTCCGCTTCGGCGGGAGAAGTTCCGACCCGAAGCCCTGGTGAATGTCGGCCGTAACTATAACGGTCCTAAGGTAGCGAAATTCCTTGTCGGGTAAGTTCCGACCTGCACGAATCGTGTAACGATCTGGGCACTGTCTCAACGAGGATCTCGGTGAAGTTGTAGTTCCGGTGAAGATGCCGGATGCCCGCAGTAGGACGGAAAGACCCCGTGAACCTTTACTGTATTCTGATACTGGCGTTTGGTTTGACGTGTGTAGCATAGCTGGGAGACGGTGAAGCCTCTTCGTCAGGAGAGGCGGAGTCAACAGTGAAATACCAGTCTCGCCAAGGCGGACGTCTAACCCCGGCCCGTGAAGCCGGGTGGGGGACAATGTCAGAGGGTCAGTTTGACTGGGGCGGTTTCCTCCCAAAATGTAACGGAGGAGTTCGAAGGTCCCCTCAGCATGGTCGGCAATCATGCGTAGAGCGCAATGGTAGATAGGGGGCTTAACTGCGAGACCAACAAGTCGAGCAGATGCGAAAGCAGGACATAGTGATCCGGTGGTTGCTAGTGGTAGTGCCATCGCTCATCGGACAAAAGGTACTCCGGGGATAACAGGCTGATCGCGCCTGAGCGTTCACAGCGGCGGCGCGGTTTGGCACCTCGATGTCGGCTCATCGCATCCTGGGGCTGGAGAAGGTCCCAAGGGTTTGGCTGTTCGCCAATTAAAGCGGTACGCGAGCTGGGTTCAGAACGTCGTGAGACAGTTCGGTCCTTATCCACTGTGGGTGCAGGAGATTTGAGGAGAACATTCCTTAGTACGAGAGGACCGGGAATGACGTACCTCTGGTGTTCCAGTTGTTCCGCCGGGAGCATCGCTGGGTAGCTATGTACGGAACGGATAAGCGCTGAAAGCATCTAAGCGCCAAGCCTCCTCCAAGACTGGATCTCCCTATCCGTCGCAAGACGGATCTGAAGGCTGGTTGAAGACTACGACCTTGATAGGCCGGGCGTGCAAGTCCCGCGAGGGATTCAGCTGACCGGTACTAATCAGCCGTGAGGCTTGACCATTTTTCCATTTTCGATTTTCGATCGCGGACTCCCGCTGGCGGGAACCCGCCGGGAATCGAATGATCGGCGAAGCTGCTTCGCCCGTTCTCTATGTCAGTGAGCGGCTGGTGCGCAGCGGCAGGCGGCGAGGGATTTATCGCTGCGCCTGCGATGCGCCATCTGCCGCTCGCCATTTTTCCCGGTGACCATGGCGAGGAGGTAACACCCGTTCCCATACCGAACACGGAAGTGAAGGGCCTCAGCGGCGATGGTACTGCGGGCTAGACCGCGGGAGAGTAGCACGTTGCCGGGTTTTTCTTGCAGAGAGCCCCCCGTTCGGGGGGCTCTCTTTTTTTTGGCGGCCTGTTCTGCGCTTGCGCGGCGGCGCGCGTCATGCTAGGGAGGAAAGACCACGGAGGGCGCATGCGCAGGCGCGGCGAAGAAACCGGACGCGAAGGAGCCTCGGAGCGTTTGCCCCGCCGCAGCGTGTTCCTGAACCTGTTCCTGTCGATGGTGGTTTTCGGCGTCCTGATCGGGTTGATCTTCCCGCCGTTCGCCGAAATCGTGCTGGACGTGGACGAAGCCCTCTCCGCCTACTTCTTCGCCATGTGCGTCGCGGCGGGCGCCATCGTGGGGTTGTTCAACTTCCTGCTCTTCCGGCTGGTTGTCTCGCGCGCCATTGACCGCGTGGCCGGCGCCATGCGCGGCATGCTGGCGAGCATGGAGTCGGCGGAACGCATGGATGACGGGGCAAGTCTCAAGCTGCCGATCAGCACGCGCGACGCGATCGGCCGTATCGAACGGTCGTTCAACGAGATGGCGGACGCGGTGGCGCGCCGGGTGAACCTGGAATGGAGCACGCGATCGCTGCTCTCCCTGCTGTCCACGAGCGTGGAACTGCCCGACGTGGCCGGCAGGATACTGCGGGGGCTTGTGGACGCCTCGGGCGCGATGGCCGGGCTGATCTACTGCGACACGGGCGAGGGCTTCGACCGGGTGGCCGACACGGGGGTGGACATCACCGAGCACGTGCCGGAACGCCTCAGCGCCCGCCTGGGGCCGGTGACCGGCGCCATGCAGAGCGGCCAGATCACCGCCCTTACGCCCGGGGAGGGCGGCCTGCAGTGGATCCGGCACTCGACCCCCCTGGGGCGCTTCCAGCCGGGCAGCATTGTGCTGGTCCCGCTCACGGCGAAGGGGCAGGCCGCGGGCATTGCCATCCTGGCGTGCGACGCCCGGACACTGACCGCCGGGCAGCGCCAGCTTCTGGAAGCGATGCGGACGCAGGTCGCGCCTCACCTGCAGAACGCCGTGCTGCACGGCAAGATCCGGGACCTGGCGGCCATTGACGACCTGACGCGCATTCTGAACCGCCGCTTCGGCGTGCGGCGCCTCAACGAGGAGTTTTCGCGCTCCGTGCGCCACGGCGTGCCCGTGAGCGCGGTGATGTTCGACATAGACCATTTCAAGCAGTTCAACGACGCGCAGGGGCATGACGCCGGCGACGCGGTCCTGAAGCATGTGTCCCGGCTCACCGAGAAACACGTTCGCGTCGGCGACGTGGCCTGCCGCTACGGCGGCGAGGAGTTTCTGATCATCGAGCCGGGAGTCGGCATGGCCGAGTCCGCCCGTGTTGCGGAGCGGTTGCGAAGCGTGATTCAGACTTCGCCCGTGACGTGGGAGGAGAAAGCGCTGGAGGTGACGGCGAGCTTCGGCGTGGCAACCTGGCCGCTGGTTCCGGCCTCGTCAGCCGAGGAGCTGATCAGCGCGGCGGACAAGGCCCTCTACCAGGCCAAGGAATCCGGCCGGAACAGGGTCTGCGTGCACCGCGGGGACACGATCGTTGCCGGCGCCGGCGTGGCCGCCGAGGGCGCCTGAGCGGGTTTCAGAGCGGGTCCAGGATCCAGCGCTTGTTGTACCAGAACCACTGTTCCGGCCGGTCGCGAACGGCGCGGTCAATGACGGCAAAGACCTCTTCGGTCATGCGTCGGACATCCGCGCCCCTGTCCGCGGCGGCGTCGGGGCGGATCGGGTCCCAGACGCGGATGCGGTGGCGCGTCCATGCCGCGCGTTCGGCGCAGCAGGGAAAGATCGGAACGCCGGCCGCGTGCGCGAAGGCCGCCATGCCCCTGGCGACGTTGGCCCTGCCTCCCAGAAAAGGAACGGACAGGCCCGGCGAGGCGGAACGCACGTCGGGCAGAATCGCAAGCACGCCGCCTTCGCGTATTCGCCGGACGACCTGCCGCAGCGTGCCGCTGCCGCGGGCAATGGATTCCGCGCCCGGGCTGCGCCGCAGACGGTCGAGGTAGGCGTTCGCGAGAGGGTTCTTCTGGGGCGCGGCAATGCTGAAGATGGGCAGGCCGGCCTGGCGACAGACCGCGGCGGCAAGCTCCCAGGCGCCCATGTGCGGGCAGGCCAGCACCGCGCCTGCGCCGCCGCCGGCGTGCCTGCGCAACGTTTCCAGGAAGTCCGCGCAGTCGCAGACCGAAGCGGTATACTCCGGCGTAACGCGCGGCAGACGAAGCGTTTCCACCGCCGTGAAGACAATGCCAAGCCACGAACGCCACGCTGTGCGGCGGACTTCGCGCGCGCGCATACCCGGCCCGAAGACCTGGCGGATCCGGCGCATCGCGGCGGCGGCGCGGAACCGGAACACGAAGTGCGAAAGAAACGCCACCGCCCAGCCCACGGCCAGGGCCCCGCGGTAGGGCAGCAGATTGACAAAGAGGGACACAGCCCGGAGAGCGAGATACTCGACAACGTGTTTCGGGCGATGAGGCATGCGCGAAGATAGCGGATGGAACGGCCCCGCGCAAGCGACGACGGGCGCGCGGCGGGGCGCCCGGAACCGCGGAAGATGGAAGACTGGAAGATCGGAGGATGCGGATCAGGAAGAGGCAGGGCTACAGGGGCTTTCCCCTTCGCATGATGCTCAGGAGAGGGCTGGGCCGCATGCTCACGGCGTTCTCGGGACAGACTTCGTGACAGCAGCAGCAGCCGATGCAGGCTGAGGCCGCCAGCTCGGGCCGGACGCGGCCGCGTCGTTCTTCCGGCCGGTCATTTGCGCCGCCCGGGGCCTGTGCCGGAAGACGGAGGGCCTGCGCCGGGCACGCCCTGACGCAGCGCCCGCAGCCCACGCAGCGGTCGGAGAATGCGGGGCGGATCCACACCAGCGGGCGGATCAGGCGGACGACAGCCGAAGGAATGAGTCGCGGGAGGACGGCGCCGGGCGTCCGGAACGAGGCCGGCGCCACGCGCGCGACGGTTTCGCCCGCGATCTCGACGGGGTCGTCGAGCCTTCCGTCCGTCAGGACGGCGAGATAGGCCACCGCCGACGGCTCGATGCGCAGAATGCGGCAGAGCGTCAGATCCAGCGCCACGGCGTCCGCGGAAGCGGCCAGGAAACCCAGTTGCACCGGCTCGCCGGCGGACGGTCCGTCGCCCGACATGCCCCGTATGCCGTCGGCTATGCTCAGGTGGGGGCGTGCCGTCCGGTAGACCGCGGCAAGCAGACGGCCGAAGGCGGCGACCGTAGGATGATCGCGGTGCAGTTGCGTCTTCTGATAGCCGGGCACGGCGCCGTACATGTTCTTCACCGCGGCGGTCAGCGTCATGAGCACGTGCGTCTTGACTTTCGGCACGTTGATGATGACATCGGCGTCGAGCACCGGCCGGGCAATGCTGAAACGGCAGCCGTCCTTCTCGAAAGCCACGGAGCCCGCCTGCTCCAGGTTCAGCAGCGGGACGTCTTCCTCCGCGCACATGCGGCGGAAGCCGCTGGCTTCCCAGACTTTCGTCAGTTTGGCGACGCTGTTGGGGCTGTCGGCCACAAGCGGTTTGCCGCCCGCCTGCCTGACGAGGCGGACCAGGGCGCGCACGACCGCGGGATGCGTGGTCACGGCCCGTTCCGGCTCCTTGTCGGTGAGGAGGTTGGGCTTGACGAGCACGGACTGGCCGGGGCGGACAAAGGCCCCGATTCCGCCCAGGTGCGCCAGCAGGGCGCGGAGCGCTTCGTCCAGGCCGGGGCCGTAGCCGGCACAGGCGGCCAGCGCGACCTTGCGCGGGGCTGTTCCGGATTCAGGCACGGGCGGAAGATAGAGGAAGAGGGCGGCGTTGACAAGACGCCCGTCGGGAGGTATTCACCATTGCCGGGCCTGCGTCCCGCGGGCGCGCGGCAACGCGGCAACCGTCAGGCGCCGCGCCGAGGTGCGGGAATGAGACTGCTGTTGTACAACCTCAGGTACTGCGCGGGCACCGGGCGGCGTTTCCACCTGCCTCTGCCGTGGAGCGGCTACCTGAAGCGGTCGGAGGAAAACCTCGATCAGATCGTGGCTTTCATACGTTCGCTCAGGCCGGATATCGTGGGGCTGGTGGAAGTGGACGCCGGCTCTTTCCGGTCCGGACGCCGCAACCAGGCGGAGGTGATCGCGGACGCGCTGGGGCACTACCACATCTACGAGTGCAAGTACGACGAGCTTTCGCTGGCGCGCATGATTCCCGTGATGAACAAGCAGGTCAACGCGTTCCTCACGCGCGATACGATCGTGAACGAGCGTTTTCACTACTTCGACCGCGGTCTCAAGCGCCTGACGATCGAGCTGGAGCTGGACAACCTCGTGGTGTTCCTCGTCCACCTTTCGATCGGGTTTCGCGTGCGGCACAGGCAGCTTTCCGACCTCTTCGACCTGGTCAGGAGCGTGCGCAAGCCGCTGATCGTGGCGGGTGACTTCAACCTGCTGACGGGCGAACGCGAGCTGCGGCTGTTTCAGGCGGCGACCGGCCTGCGGAACGCCGCCGTGTCGCCCTATCTTTCCTATCCGAGCCGGCTGCCGCGGCGGTGCCTGGATTTCATCCTGCACAGCCGCGAGATTCAGGTGCTGGGCTTCGATGTTCCGCGTGTGCTTCACTCGGACCACCTGCCCCTGGTGTGCGACTTCCGGGCGGCCGGCGCCGGGGTGTAGCTTGCGTGCGGCGGCGCCTTTCGGCCGAGACCGCCGCCAGCACGATCGCCCAGGCGACGACGCCGGCGGCGAGCGTGAACTTCTGCGGGAGCGAAAGGCGCGGGACGACCTGAACGTCGCGACTGCCCGAGTCGCGGGGTGACGGGCCTCAGCCCGCCTCCGCGCACGGCGCCAGCAGCGCCACGGCCGCCGCCAGCGCAATGCCCAGCAGTTCTTTCCTGGTCAGGGGCACGCCCGTTCGCCTCCCGCCCGTCTATTCGCCGAAGGCTTCGTCGAAGACGCGATCGGACTTGGGGAAGTCCAGCGCCTTGACGAACCGGCACGCTTCGACGGCGCCGAACTCGCGGTCCATGGCGGCGTCTTCCCACTCCACGGAGAGCGGCCCGTCATAGCCCAGCACGTTCAGCGCGCGGATGATCTCCTCGAACTTGATTCCGCCGCGCCCCAGGCTGCGGAAGTCCCAGCCGCGGCCCGGGGTCCCGAAGTTCAGGTGCGAGGAGAGAATGCCGCTCTGCCCGTCCAGCGTGAGCGCGGCGTCCTTCATGTGCACGTGGTAGATGCGGTCGCGGAACGTCTTGAGGAACGCCACCGGATCCACCATCTGCCAGTGCAGGTGGCTGGGGTCGAAGTTGAAGCCGAAAGTCTTGCGGCGGCCGACGGCGTCCAGCGCTTTCCTGGCCGTGACGATATCGTACGCGATTTCGGTGGGATGCACTTCCAGCGCGAACTTCACCCCGCAGCGGTCGAAAACGTCCAGGATGGGATTCCAGCGCCGGGCGAAGTCCTTGAAGCCCTTCTCGACCATCTCCGCGGAGACGGGCGGGAAACTGTAGAGCATGTGCCAGATGGACGAGCCGGTGAACCCGTTCACGACTTTCAGGCCCATGTTGGCCGCGGTGCGCGCCGTGTTCTTCATGGCCTGGACGGCCCAGCGGCGCTTGGCCTCGGGGTCGCCCTTGCAGGACTTGGGCGCGAACATGTCGGAACGCTCGTCGTCGTTGAGATCGCAGACCAGTTGTCCGGCGAGGTGATTGCTGATGGCGTAGACTTTCAGGCCGTACCGGGCGAGGATATCCACGCGGCCGCGGGCGTAGGCCTTGTCGCGCGCGCCCCTGTCGACGTCCACGTGGTCGCCCCAGCAGGCCAGCTCGAGCCCGTCATAGCCCCAGTCCGCGGCCCGCTTGGCAAGCTGCTCCAGGGGGATATCCGCGAACTGTCCCGTGAACAACGTAACCGGTCTGCCCATGGCTCATTCCTCCTTTCGCGTCGGCGCGCGCTTCCGGCCGCCGGGCCGGCGGCGTCATTCGGTCTTCAGTTCCACCCACTTCTCTTTCTGCCGCGCGCTGGTCAGCACGGCGTCCAGGAAAGCCATTCCGCGCAGGCCGTCCTGCACGGAAGGATAGTCCGCCGCTTCGTGGGCGGGCTTGTCTTCAAGGCGCTTCGCCAGATCCCCGGCAAAGGCGTCGTATATGTTGGCGAAGGCCTCGACGTAGCCCTCGGGATGGCCGGCGGGCAGGCGCGTGGCGGCCGCCGCTTCCTTGCCGGGCCCGGGCATGGCGGTCCGCCGCCGTTCCGCGGGGCGGTCGGGCCACAGCGCGTGCAGCGTGTTGGGTTCCTCCTGCCGCCAGGCAAGGGAGCCCTCTTCGCCGTAGACGCGGATGTTCAGCCCGTTCTCCTCGCCGACGGCGATCTGGCTGGCCCACAGCACGCCCGTTGCGCCGCCGTCGAAGCGGAGCAGCGCGGAGGCGTCGTCGTCCAGCAGCCGGCCCTTCACGAAAGTGTGCAGCGCGGCGCACACCGCGCTGATGCGCTGCCCGGCGATGTATTCCGCCAGGTTGGCGCAGTGGCTGCCGATATCGCCCATGCAGCAGGTGTCTCCCGCGCGCTTGGGGTCCGTCCGCCACGCCGCCTGCTTCTGGCCGGACGCCTCCAGCCGCGTGGCGAGCCAGCCCTGCGGGTATTCCACCACCACGCGGCGCACGGCGCCGATGCGGCCGTGCGCGACCAGCGCGCGCGCCTCCCTGACCATGGGATAGCCGGTGTAGTTGTGCGTCAGGCAGAACAGCAGCCCCGAGCGCTTGACCTTGCGCGCGAGGTTGACGGCCTCGTCCATGGACGTGGTCATGGGCTTGTCGCAGACCACGTGGAACCCCGCGTCCAGCGCGGCCATGGCCACGGGATAGTGCATGTTGTTGGGCGTTACGATGCTGACGAAGTCCATGCGCTGGCCGTCGGGCAGCCGCGCCTCCTTGCGCAGCATCTCGCGGTAGGTCCCGTAGACCCGGTCGGACGCCAGGAACAGGTCGCGGCCGCTCTCGCGGGACTTCTGTCGCGTACGGCTGAAAGCGCCGCAGACCAGTTCGATCCGCCCGTCCATAAGCGCGGCCATGCGGTGCACGGCGCCTATGAAGGCGTCCCGCCCGCCGCCGACCATGCCCATGCGGAGCTTGCGGTTCATTTGTCTCTCCCTCGATTTTGAACGACAATCATGTAAAACGTGACAACGCGTGTCAAGATCATCTAGTATCGCCCGCATGACCGAAGCGACGGGGGACCAATACCGGGAACAGCGCCTGGCCAACATGCGCGAGCTCCAGCGCATGGGCTACGATCCGTTCGGAAGCGCGTTTGCGCGCACCGGCACGCTGGCCGAGATCAGGGCCGCCTTCGCCGCGGGCCGCGAAGTCAGCGCCGCGGGCCGCATCGCCACGATGCGCGACATGGGCAAGAGCCGGTTCATGGACCTGCGGGACGGCTCGGACCGCTTCCAGATCTACCTGCGGCGCGACGCCCTGGGGGAAGAGGGTTTCGCGGCCGCCGGCCGCCTGGACCTGGGGGACCACATCGGCGTGACCGGCGCGCTGTTCACGACGCGGTCCGGCGAGCAGACGATCGAGGTGCGCGCGTGGCGAATGATGGCCAAGGCGCTGCGGCCGCTGCCGGAGAAGTGGCACGGGCTCAAGGACGTGGAAGCGCGCTACCGGCAGCGCTATCTCGACCTGGCCTGCAACCCCGAAACGCGCGAGATTTTCGCGCGCCGCAGCCGCGCCGCCGCGGCCGTGCGCGCCTTCCTGAACGCGCGCGGCTTCCAGGAAGTCGAGACCCCCATGATGCAGCCCCAGGCCGGCGGGGCGGCGGCGCGGCCCTTTGCCACGCACTACGCCGCGCTGAACGCCGACATGTTCCTGCGCATCGCCCCGGAGCTCTACCTCAAACGCCTGCTGGTGGGCGGCTGCGACCGCATCTTCGAGCTCAACCGCTGCTTCCGCAACGAGGGCCTCTCCCGGACCCACAATCCCGAGTTCACGATGCTCGAGATCTACGAGGCCTACGGCGACGTGCAGAGCATGAAACGCCTGGTGACCGACATGGTCGCGCACCTGGCCGACACCGTCTACGGCGGCCGCGCGGTCAGGATGGGCGAAACGACGATCGATCTGAACCCGCCCTGGCGCGAGGTCGCCTACCGTGAACTGCTCGAGGAGACCATGGGCGCCGGATGGCACGCGCTGCCGGCGGACGAGGCGCGGCGGCGCGCCGCGGAGCGGGGCGTTGCGGCGGAACCCGGCTGGGGCCTGGCCGAGATCAGCCACGAAATCTACGAGAAGGTCATCGAGCGCACGCTCGTGCAGCCCACCTTCGTCACGCGGCTGCCGGCGGCAATCGTGCCGCTGGCCCGCGCCTGTCCCGACGACGCGTCGTGCGCCGACGTTTTCGAGCTGGTCATCGGCGGCCAGGAGATCGCGCCGGGCTACACGGAGCTGAACGATCCGCTGGAACAGCGCCGCAGGCTCGAAGGCCAGGCGGGGGCGGACCGCGAGAAGGTCGACGAGGATTTCCTGGAGGCGCTCGAGCACGGCATGCCGCCCGCGGGCGGCATGGGCGTGGGCATCGACCGGCTGCTGATGGTCCTGTCCGGCGCCGAGGCCATCCGGGACGTGATCCTGTTCCCGCAACTGCGCCCGCGAAAAGAGCCGTGAAGCCGTAGCCGGATCCGGGCGGACTGAAGGTTGGAAATATGGTTCCGTTCTCGCTGTTTCTCGCGCTGAAATACCTGAAGCCCAAGCGGTCCTTCATCTCGGTGGTCACCGCCATTTCCGTGGTCGGGGTGCTGCTCGGCGTGGCCATCCTCGTCATCGTGCTCTCGGTGATGACCGGCTTCGACAACATGTGGCGCGACAAGATCCTGAGCTTCAAGCCGCACCTGACCGTCGTGGGCCGCCTCGGGCCGGTGCAGAACGAGGAGGAGGTCTGCCGGACGGTGGAGGCGATCCCGGGCATCAGCGGCGCGGCGCCGGTGATCCAGACCCTGGTGCTGATGCAGCACGCGGGCATGGCCACCGCGCCCGTGGTCGTGGGCGTGCCTCCGGAACGGGCCGCGCGCGTGAGCCGCGTGCCGGATTTCGTGCCCGAGGGCGCCTTCGACATCGAGGGCGATCACGCCGTGGTGGGCATCGATCTGGCGCGCAGCATGCGCCTGGGCGTGGGCGACCGCGTGCTGGTCTATTCGCCGCAGAACGTCGTCTCGCCGGACGAGATGTACCTGCCCGAAGAGCTGACCGTGACCGGCCTGTTCGAGCTGGGCATGTGGGACTTCGACTCGCGCTTCATGCTGACGTCGCTGGACACCGCGCGCGACCTGTCCGGCGTGGAGCAGGGCGCGGATGCCGTGCACATCATGACGGCCGATCCGTTCCGCTTCGACGAATACGCCGCGCGCGTGCGCGAGGCGCTGGGACCCGCCTGCGTGGTCCGCACGTGGCGCGAGGTCGACGAGCTGATGTTCAGCGCGCTGAGCCACGAGAAGACCATCATGTTCGTGCTGCTGGTGTTCATCACGATCGTGGCGATCTTCTGCGTGACCAACACCCTGATCGTGATCACGGTCCACAAGACGCATGAGATCGGCCTGCTGAAGGCGATCGGTTTCAGCTCGGCCAAGATCATGGCGGCTTTCGTGCTGCACGGCTGGATCCAGTGCCTGGCGGGCGTGGCGGCGGGGATCGGCCTGGGCTTGCTGGTGCTCAACAACCTCAACGCCGTGGCGGCGTGGCTGGGCTCCATGAACCTCAACGTCTTTCCCAAGGAGATCTACCGCCTGAGCGAGATTCCGTGGAGCACGTCTTTCGGGGAAATCGCCCGCATCGCGCTTTTTGTCATGGTCTTCTGCACGCTGGCGAGCATAATACCCGCGGGGTGGGCGGCGCGGCTGGACCCGGTGGAGGCCCTGCGCAAGGAGTAACCATGCGCGTCGCGCAGAAAGGCGTCAAGCCGGTCGCGGGGAGGGAACTCATGACGGCATCAGCCCGTTCCGGCGCGACGCGCGACCCTTCGGAACTGCTGCGCGCGGCGAACGTGCACAAGACCTACCAGATGGGCCGGCACGAACTGTGCGTGCTCAGCGGGGCGGCGCTGCGCGTGCGGCGCGGCGAGTCCGTGGCCATCGTGGGCGCCAGCGGGGCCGGCAAGAGCACGCTGCTGCACATCCTGGGCGGCCTGGACCGGCCGCAGACGGGCGGCGTGTGGCTCGACGGCGAGGATCTGTACGCGGCCCCCGCCGCGCGGCGGACGCTCCTGCGGGCGACCAAGGTCGGCTTCGTGTTCCAGTCGTATCACCTGCTGCCCGAAATGGACGTGCTGGAGAACGTGATGCTGCCGGCCATGGCCGTGACGCGCAGCGGGGCGCCGCGGCGCAACATGCGCCGCCGCGCCATGGGGCTGCTCGATGCCGTGGGCCTCGCCGCGCGCGCGGCCCACACCCCCATGGAGCTTTCCGGCGGCGAGCAGCAGCGCGTGGCCGTGGCCCGGGCCCTGATGAACGACCCCGACATCATTCTGGCCGACGAGCCCACCGGGAACCTCGACGACGACACGGGCCGGCAGGTCCTGGACCACCTCTTCGGCCTTTCGCGGCACCGCGGCCGCAGCCTGGTCGTGGTCACGCACAACGAACAGATCGCGTCCGCCAGCGACAGGGTCCTGAACCTGCGCGACGGCGCGCTGCACGAGATCTGAACGCGGACGATTGAGATGAAGCCGGCAATGTCCTGCCGCTCATTCGGGTCGGCCGTTTTGCTTGCCGCGGCCCTCCTGCCGCGCCTTCCCTGCCGCGGGCTGACGGAGGCGCAGCGCGACGCCGTCCGGCGGCAGGTCGTGCCTTCGTCTTCCGGCAGCGCTACGACGCGGGCTACTTCCGCCGCGCGCTGGAGTGAAGCGGCCGCCTATTCCCTGCGCGCGCGGAAAAAGTCGGTGAGCAGCGCGGCGCACCTGTCCGCCAGCACGCCCGCGACGACCTCGCAGCGGTGGTTCAGGCTGGGGTTCTGCAGCGCGTTGAAGAGGGCCACGCCGCCGCGGCGCGGGTCCGGGGCGCCGTAGACGACGGTCGGAATGCGGGCCAGCACAATGGCGCCGGCGCACATGATGCACGGCTCCTTGGTGACGTACAGCACGGTCCCGGTCAGACGCCAGTCGCGCACGGCTTCGGCGGCCTGGGTGATGGCGATCATCTCGGCGTGGGCCGTGGGGTCCTTGAGCAGCTCCACCTGGTTGTGCGCCCGCCCGATCACCGTGCCCGGCGGCAGGTCCGGCGTCTCCGCGGTGGTCACGATCACGCAGCCGGCGGGCACCTCGCCTTCCGCCGCGGCGGCTTCCGCCTGCCGGACGGCCAGGAGCATGAAATCCTCGTGGGTACGGGGCTGCATGGTTCGGGTTCTACGGGCCGGAGAATGACACATACGCCGGGGCGGCGCAACCACGACCGACAGCACGACCGATTTCTCTATCTCCTTGTCAAGACCGCGACGGGACGGTATTCATTGCGGCGTGAGACCGGGAACGGTCCGGAAAGGGAGTATGCGGCATGGCGTATGAAGTCCTGGCCCGAAAGTGGCGGCCCCGGCAGTTCGACGACGTTGTGGGGCAGGACCACGTTACGCAGACTCTGAAAAACGCCATCAAGAGCGACCGGCTCGCCCACGCCTACCTCTTTGTGGGGCCGCGCGGGATCGGCAAGACCTCCATCGCCCGCATCTTCGCCAAGGCCCTGGACTGCGAGAAGGGCCCCACGCTGAACCCCTGCGACGCCTGCGACGCCTGCCGGGAGATCGCGCGCGGCGCCAGCCTGGACGTCATGGAAATCGACGGGGCCTCCAACAACGGCGTCGAGCAGGTCCGCGACCTGCGCGAGACCGTCAAGTACGCTCCCGCCCGGGGCAGGTACAAGATCTACATCATTGACGAAGTGCACATGTTGAGCACCGCGGCGTTCAATGCCCTGCTGAAGACGCTCGAAGAGCCGCCGCCGCACGTGAAGTTCATGTTTGCCACGACCGAGCCGGAGAAGATCCTGCCCACGATCCTCTCGCGGTGCCAGCGCTTCGACCTGCGGCGCATTCCCGAGCCGCTCATCGCCGCCCGCCTGAAGGAGATCGCCGAAGCCGAGGGCATCAAGATCGAGGAAGAGGCCGTGCTGGCCATCGCGCGCGGGGCCGAAGGCGGGCTGCGCGACGCGGAATCGGCCCTGGACCAGCTCGTTTCCTTCTGCCGCGGCAAGATCGCGGAAGAGGACGTGCTGTCGGTCTTCGGGCTGGTCGCGCGGCGCGCGCTGGAGGAACTGGCCGAGAACACGCTCAAGGGCGACGTCGAGGCGCTGGCGGCCGGCGTGGCCGCCCTGGACGGGCAGGGCAAGGATCTGCATCGCCTGCTGGTCGAGCTCATCGGGCATTTCCGCAACCTGCTGATCGTGCTGCACGTGAGCGACCCGGAAGGCGTCCTGGAGCTTTCCGGGAGCCAGATGCAGGTCCTGAAGCGCCAGGCCGGACTGGCGACCCCGGGGCGCGCCATGCGCGTCGTGGAGATCCTCGCCGAGGCGGCGGACGCCATGCGTTTCGCGCTGTCGCGGCGCACGCTGCTGGAAACGGCGCTCATCCGCTGCGCGCGCGCGGCCAGCGTGGCGTCGCTGGAAGACCTCCTGGCGGCCGTCAACCGCCTGCTGCGCGAAGGCGGCGGCGCGGAGCAGGTCCCGGCCTCCGCCGGTCCGGCGCGCTCCCCGCAAGGGGCCCGCGACGCGGAACCGTCCGCGGACGCGCGGCGGATGCCGGCTCCGGCCGCAACCCCCGCGGCCGCGGCCGGCGGCGGTTCCGCGGACGCGCCGGACGAACTCGAAGTGCTGCGCTCGCGGTGGCCGGAAATCATGGAGGCGGCGGCGAAGTTCTCGGTCATGGCCAGAACGCTGCTGACCGACGCCTGCCCGGCGGCCGTGGAGGGCGACAGGGTCACGATCGCGCTCGATCGCGAGTTCGCCGAAGAACAGCAGGAGATCGACGCGCCGCGCAACCGGATGGCGGTCGAGCGCGCGCTGCGCCAGGTCCTGAAGCGGTCGGTGGCGGTCGCGTTCACGCTGGGGGACGCGCCGTCGAAGCGCGCCGGCCGCCGCGCGCCCGCGCAGAACGCGGGGCCGCCGCCGGCGGAAGCCGCGGCCGCGCCGCCCGCCGCGGCCGCCGCGCCGGACGGACCCGAGCCCGCCGCGGGCGGGCGGAAGCGCAAGGCCTGGGCGGACGATCCGGCCGTGCGCAAAACGATGGATGTTTTCAAGGGCACCATAGTGGAAATCAGGGAGTAGGGCATGGCGAATTTCATGCAGATGATAAAGCAGGCGACCTCGCTGCAGCGCGACATGAAGAAGGTCCAGAAGGAGCTGGCGTCCAGGACGGTGGAATACGACGCGGCGGGCGGACGCGTGCGCGTGGTGGCGCGGGGCGACTTGAGCGTGGCCAGCATCGACATCGCGCCGGAATACGTCGAGTCGGCCGCGCGCGCCAACCTGGGGCGCGACCTGGCGGCGGCCGTGAACGGCGCGCTGGCCGCGGCCAAGAAGGAGGCCGGCCGGGAGATGGCGAAGATCACCTCCGGGCTGGGACTGCCGGCGGACCTGCTGGGGTAGGCCGGATCACGGTCCGCGGCGCGCGCGCGCGTCGCGCGGCGAGGGGGCGCGGAGAAAGAGGCAGGCGGCCAAATGGATGCGCTGGACAGGCTGACGGCGGCGTTGAGCCGCCTGCCCGGCGTCGGGCGGCGGTCCGCGGAGCGCATGGCCGCGCGCATCGCGCGCGGCGCGGACGGATACGTGGGCGAGCTGGTGGCGGCGCTGCGGGCGGTGGAGGCGAACGTGCGCCCCTGCTCGCGCTGCGGGTCGCTGACGGACAAGGACCGCGAACCGTGCGCGCTGTGCGCCGACCCGGGCCGCGACGCCGGGATCCTGTGCGTGGTGGAAGACCCGGGCGATATCGTCGCCATCGAGCGCTCGGGCGGCTACCGCGGCCGGTACCATGCCCTGATGGGCCGGATCTCCCCCATGCGCGCCCAGGGCCCGGACGACCTGCGCATCGAGGCCCTGCTGAAGCGCGTGCAGGAAGAGAAAATCGCCGAAGTCGTGCTGGCGCTGAACACGGACGTCGAAAGCGACGCCACGGCCGCCTACGTCGGCGAGCTGCTGCGCAAGCGCGGGGTGAAGACGACGCGGATCGCCTACGGCCTCCCGGCGGGCAGCGCGGTCATGTACTCGGACGCCGTCACGCTGGCCAGGGCCATGCGCGGGCGGCAGGAGGCCTGACGGCGATGGACGCGACGGAGTTTGCGGCAAGGCTCGAGCGGGCGCGGGCGCGCGTCGCGGCCGCCTGCCGGCGCGCCGGGCGCGACCCGGCGGAGGTGGCGATCGTCGCCGTGGCCAAGAACTTCGGCCCCCAGGACGTCGCCGTTGCCGCGGCCTGCGGGCAGACGCGCATCGGCGAAAGCAAGGTCCAGGAGGCGCGGCAGAAGATACCGCTGTGCCCGGGCGGCGTCGAATGGCACATGGTGGGGCATCTGCAGACGAACAAGGCGCGCGACGCGGCGCGGCTCTTTGGCATGATTCATTCGGTCGATTCGGAGCGGCTGCTGCGGGCGCTCGACGCGGCCTGCGGAGAGGCCGGCGTGCGGATGCCGGTCTGCCTGCAGGTCAACGTGTCGGGCGAGAGCAGCAAGTTCGGCCTGCCGCCGGAGGACGGTCCGTCCGCGCTGGAGGCGTGCGCCGGCCTGGCCTGCGTCGAGGTGGTGGGGCTGATGACGATTCCGCCCTTCAGCCGGGACGCGGAAGAGGCGCGCCCGCACTTCCGGCGCCTGCGCGAGCTCCGCGACCGCTGGCGGGCCGCGGCGGGCGGCGAGCTGGCGCATCTGTCCATGGGCATGTCCGACGATTTCGAGGTGGCGGTGGAAGAGGGCGCGACGCTGGTCAGGCTGGGTACGGCGCTTTTCGGGGCGCGCAACGGCCGCGGGGCGGGCGCGCGGGCCGCGGCGGAGAGCGAGGCGACGGAACAATGAAAATGGCGACGACGGAGCGCGTCGGCTGCGGCGGGCTGCGGCGGGTGGCGGCGACGCTGGCGCTGCTGGCCGCGATTCTGCTGGCGGCCGGGTTCCTGGCCGCGCGCACGGCGGGCGGGTCCGCGTACATCCGGGAATGGATCGGCAGGCGCCTGGGGCTGGAGATCGACGCCGAGCGCGTGCGCGTCGCGTGGCCGTACGTGCTGGTCCTGGAGAACGTCGCCTCGGCCGGGGGCGAGGCGGACGCGGGGCCCGCGCTGCGGGCGCGCGAGGTGCGCCTGGGTCTGCCGTTCCGCGGCCGCTGGAAGGTCGCGGTGCGGGAGGGCGCCCTGCGGCTGCGCGAAGCCGCCGACGGCGCGTGGGGGCCGGGCGCGCTCGGCCGGCTGGCGCCGTTCAATCCCGCGGATTGCGGGCGCCTGTCGCGTCTGACGTCCGGCATACGGCGCCGGGTGGCGTTCGACCTGCGGCGATGCGACGTCGCCTGGACGGACGCGGCGGGCGTCGAGATAGGCGCGGCGCGGGGCATGGACTTTGCGCTGACGCCGGTGCGCGTGCCCGGGCGGCGTCTGTACCACTACGCGCTCACGGTGCGCGCCCTGTCCGGCGACGGGTGGCTGCCGCGCGAGCTGCGCATGGAGTGGCTGTCCGGCGACGGCATCGAGGACATGGCCGTTCGCGCGGCGCCGTGGGATGAGCCGCGGGCGCGGCCGCCCGCCGCGCCGGGCGCCGACGCGGAGGACGCCGGCGAAGGAGAGACGTTTTGAAGGTCGTCACCGTGATTCCCGCCCGCTGGGGCTCGAAGCGGCTGCCGGGCAAGGCCCTGCAGCCCGTCGCGGGCAAACCCCTGATCCGGTGGGTGATTGAGAGCGCCGCGCGGGCGAAGGCCGCGCGGCGGCTGCTGGTGGCCACGGACGACGCGCGCATCGCCGCCGTCGCGCGCGAGGCCGGGGCCGAGGCCGTGATGACCGGCCCGGAGCACACGACCGGCAGCGACCGCTGCGCCGAGGCCGTGCGCGGGCTGGACGCGGACGTGGTGATCAACGTGCAGGGCGACGAGGCCACGATTTCCCCGGCGTTGATCGACCGCCTGGCGGAGGCGCTGGAACGCGACGCGGAGGGGCGCTGGGACATGGCGACGGCGACCGCGCCGCTGGGAGCGGACGCGGACCCGGCCTCGCCGTCGATCGTGAAGGTCGTCTGCGACGCCGAGGGCCGCGCGCTTTACTTTTCGCGGGCGCTGATTCCGCACGTGCGCGACGCGGGGGAGACGTTCGACGCCCCGCTGTATCGGCGTCACCTTGGAATCTACGCGTACCGCGCGGCTTTTCTGCGCCGGTTCGCGGAGGCGCCGCGCTGCCCGGCGGAGCGCGCGGAGAAGCTCGAGCAGCTGCGCGCCCTGCACATCGGGGCGCGGATCCTGGTTCTGCAAACGGAGGATGAGGCGGGCGTGGGAGTGGACACGGCCGAAGACCTGGCGCGCGCCGAGCGGGCCCTGCGGGGCGCGTGACGTTGCGCGCTCCGGCGCGGCGGGGCGGAGGACGGGCGATGCAGACGATCGTAAGAGTCGGGTCGGTGGAGGTCGGCGCGGGCCGTCCGCTGGCGCTCATTGCCGGGCCGTGCGTGATCGAAAGCCGCGAGGCCTGCCTGGAGCTGGCGGGCCGCCTGGCCGAGTTCGCCGCCGCGGAGAGCGTGCCGCTGATCTTCAAGGCCTCGTACGACAAGGCCAACCGGTCGTCCCACGCCTCGTTCCGGGGGCCGGGACTCGAGAAGGGCCTGGAGGTGCTGGCCGAGGCGCGGGCGTCGTACGGCCTGCCGGTGCTGACCGACGTGCACTCGGAACTGGAGGCCTCGCGGGCGGCCGCGTTCGTTGACGCGCTGCAGATTCCGGCCTTCCTGTGCCGGCAGACCGACCTTGTGCTGGCCGCCGCGGCCACGGGCAGGCCGGTGAACGTCAAGAAGGGCCAGTTCATGGCGCCCTGGGAGATGCGCAACGTCGTGGCCAAGATCGAGAGCGCGGGCAACCGCCGCATCCTGCTGACCGAACGCGGGGTCTCCTTCGGCTACAACAACCTCGTGGTCGACATGCGCAGCCTCCCGCTGATGCGCGAAACCGGGTATCCGGTGGTCTTCGACGCCACGCACGCGGTGCAGCGGCCGGGCGGCGCGGGCGACCGTTCCGCGGGCGACGCGCGCTACGCGCCGGTCCTGGCGCGCGCGGCGGTGGCGGCGGGATGCGACGCGGTGTTCGTCGAAACGCACGCGGACGTGGGCGAGGCGCTGTCGGACGGCGCGAACATGATCGCGCTGGCGGATCTGCCGGCCCTGTGGCGCGCCCTGAGAAGGATCCATGAAGCCGTTGCGCAATGATGCGGCGGGAGAACGGGGCCGCGCCGCGCCGCGCCGCCGCGGGGCCGTTCGCGTTTTCCGCGAGTTGGTTCCGCGGGCGCTGTCGCTCGGATTGTGCCTGCTGGCGGCGGGCGCGGCCGGCGCGGCGCCGGACGTGGCGGACGAGGAAGACGGCGGGCCGCGGGCGGACGAGATGCCGTTCAAGGATCTGCGCCTGCCGGTGGAGTACCACACCAACGGGACCATCAAGTCCCAGATCTTCGCGTCCGCGGCGCTGGTGCCGGCCAGGCGGCGGCAGCACGTCAAGGCCCGCGACGTGCGGCTCGAGTTCTACGCGGCGGACGGGGCGCTGGAGTCGGTGGTGCGCACCGGCTACTGCGACTACAGCCGGGAGTCGCAGTGGATCGCCTGCAGCGCGGGCGTGCGGATCGAGCGCCCGGGCGCGATGATCACGGGCGATTCCATGCGGCTGCGCATCACGAACGAAGAGGCGGTCGTGGAGGACAACGTGCGCATCGTCGCGGCGCCCGGCGTCTGGGACGGAAGCGCGGCGGAGGGCCCCGTGAAGTGGACGCCGGGCGACGGCGGGCCGTCCGGAACGAACTGTAGCGTGGCCGCGTGCGACGTGCTAGAGTACTTCCGCCGTGACGGGATGCTGGAGCTGAGGGGCAACGTCACGGCGCGGGGCCCCGAATTCGGGCTCAGCGCCGCCGAGCTGACCGTCTGGATGGGGGAGGGGCGGTCCGTCACGCGGAGCGTGGCCCGCGGCGCGGTGCGGCTGGAAGACGGGCGGCGTACGGCGAATTGCGAGACGGCCACCTACGTGCGGGCCGAGAACCGCGTGACGCTGGAGGGGGGCGCCCGCGTGGACGGGCCGGGCGGACGGATGGAGGGCCGCGTGGTCGTGTACGGGTTGAAAGACGAAAGAATCGAGTGCGAACAAGGCACGCTGACGTTGTTTCCCGGGCCGGGCGGGAGCGAGTCCCTGCGGGGCGTTCCGGAATTGAGGGCGATTGCAGATCGTGAAGGATGAACGCGAACTTCTGCTGGCCGAGGGCCTGGAGAAGTCCTACCATCGCCGCCGCGTGGTCGACCGGGTTGACCTGCGCGTGCGGCGGGGCGAGATCGTGGGTCTGCTCGGCCCCAACGGGGCCGGCAAGACCACGACCTTTCACATCATCGTCGGCCTTATCGGCGCCGACAAGGGCCGGGTGACGTTCGCCGGCGACGACGTTACGGCGCTGCCGATGTACAGGCGCGCGCGGCTGGGAATGGGATATCTTTCGCAGGAGCCGTCGGTGTTCCGCCGTCTGACCGTCGAGGAAAACCTGCTGGCGGTTCTGGAGACGCTTGACCTCGGCGCGGCCGAACGCAGGACGCGCCTGGCCGATCTGCTGGACGATCTGGGGCTGGACAAGGTGGCGAAGCAGAAGGCCTACACGCTCAGCGGCGGCGAGCGGCGCAAGCTGGAAATCAGCCGGGCGCTGGCCATCCGCCCGTCGCTGATGATGCTGGACGAGCCCTTCAGCGGGGTCGATCCGCTCGCCGTGAGCGACATCCAGTCCATCGTGCGGGACCTGCGCGACCGGGGGCTGGGCATGCTGATCACGGACCACAACGTCCGCGAGACCCTGGCCGTGGTGGACCGGGCGTATCTGCTGTACGAGGGGCGCGTGCTGAAGGAAGGGGCGAGCTCCTTCCTGATCGGCGACCCGACGAGCCGGGAGCTCTACCTGGGGCGCGATTTTCACATGTAGAAACCGAGGAGGCGCATATGGCGATAGAAGTGACGGCGAGGCATCTGCACACGGTCAAGGACGTCGAGGAATACGCCCGGGAAAGGGCCGCGAAGGTCATCGAGGAATTTCCCCGCGTCGAGCATATTCACGTCATCCTGGACCAGGAGAAGCATCGCCAGATCGCCGAAGTCGTCGTCCAGGCCAGGAATCACGTCCGCATCGAGTCGGCCGAGTCGTCCGACAACCTGCGCGCGTCGGTGGACCGGGCCGTGGAGAAGGCGGAAAAGCAGCTCCGTCGCTGGCGGGACAAGGCGGTGGATCACAAGCCGGCCATGAAGCAGAACGCGGCGGAGCTGGAGAAAGGGGGCGCCGGTGGACGCGCACAGTCCGCTTGACCGGGACGCGTCGGTTACGGTCCGCGAATTTCTGGAAGAGGGCCGGGCGTCCCTGCACATGGACGTCCTGGCCGGCGGGGGCGGGCTGCGCCGGCACATCACGGAGGCGGCCATCAACCGGCCCGGTCTGGCGCTTTCGGGCTTCTTCCATTACTTCGCGCACCGGCGCATCCAGGTGCTGGGGGCGGCGGAGCTGTCGTTCCTTTCGTCGCTGGAAGCCGCGGAGCGGGGGCGGCGGCTGCGGGACTTCTTCGCGGCGAAGATCCCGTGCGTGGTCGTCTCGCGCGGCCGGCGCGTGATGCCGGAGATGAGGCGCATGGCGGAGGAGTTCAGGGTTCCCGTGCTGGGCAGCGCGCTGATCACCAAGCGCTTCATAAACGGCGCGACGATCCTGATGGAGAACCTGATGGCCCCCCACTGCACCATCCAGGGCACCATGGTGGAGATACTGGGCATCGGCGTTCTGATCGAGGGCCGCACGGGGGTGGGCAAGAGCGAAACGGCGCTGGCGCTGATCCGCAAGGGATATGCTTTGATCTCGGACGACATCACCGCCCTGCGTCTTGACAGCGGCGGCTTCCTGATCGGTTCGCCGCCGCGCGCGACCCGCTACCACCTGGAAATCCGCGGCATGGGCATCGTGCACGTGCCCAGCCTGTTCGGCGTGGCGTCGGTCCGCGCGGAGAAGCGCCTTGACATGGTGGCGACGCTGTGCCAGCCGGGGGCCCAGGGCGAGGACGACCGCAGCGGATTGACCCGCCAGCCCCGCCGGATTCTCGGCCTGGACGTGCCGCGCGTGTTCGTGCCCGTGGCGGCGGGCCGCGATCTGGCCAACCTGGTGGAGACGGCGGCGCTGAACCAGAAGCTCAGGCTCCTGGGGCACGATGCGGAAAAGGAACTGGACGAGCGGCTGCGGACGCTCATGACCAAGGGCGGCGGGATCGAGTAATCCATGGCGGAGACCGTTCAGAGCGGCGAGCTGGTGCGCGAAGTGGAAATCCGCAACCAGTACGGCATTCACGCGCGTCCGGCGGCCCTGTTTGTCAAGCTGGCCTCGCGGTTTGACGCCGACGTGTATGTCGAGAAGAACAACTCGCGCGTTTCGGGCAAGAGCATCATGGGCCTGATGACGCTGGAGGCCTCGCGCGGCACGCGGCTGCGCATCATCGCGGCGGGCGCCGACGCGGAGCAGGTCCTGGACGAGCTGGCGGCGCTGGTCGAAAGCAAGTTCGGCGAGGAATAGCATGTACGTGGCGGATCCGAGGCGTCCCGGGGAAACGACGTTGCGCGGCATCGGGGTGTCGCCGGGCGTGGCCATCGGTCCGGCCTACCTGATGCTGGACACGGGCTTTCACGCGGCCGAACGCCGCATCGCGGAGGGGCAGGCCGGGGAGGAGATCGTGCGGCTCGAGGACGCGCTGATCGAGACGCGCCAGCAGATCAAGGCCATCCAGGCCAACCTCGACTCCAATTCCGCGGGCGGCAAGGCCTCCATACTCGACGCGCACCTCATGGTCCTGGACGACCGCGCGTTCATCGAGGAGGTCATCAACACCATCCGCCGGGACCTCGTCAACGCGGAGGGGGGGGTCAGAAAGACGGCCGAGCGCTACGTGGACATCCTCGCCGGGGTGGAGGACGATTACGTGCGCGAGCGCGTGGCCGACGTGCGCGACGTGGCCCGCCGCATCATGCGCAACCTGAGCGGCCGCGGCACGGACCTGCTCGAGCAGCTGCGCCACAAGCACATCATCATCGCCTACGACCTGGCCCCCTCGGACACGGCCAGCCTGCGCAAGGACATGGCCATCGCGTTCGCCACCGACATGGGCAGTCCCACGTCGCACACGGCGGTCATGGCGCGCGCCCTGGAGATTCCCGCCGTGGTGGCCCTGCACGACATAAGCCGGCGGGTGCGCACCGGCGACGAGGTGTTGATCGACGGCAACCGCGGCGTGGTGATCGTGAATCCCACGTCGGAGCACCTCACGGAATACGGCAAGATGGCCGAGGCGCGGCGGACCATATCCGAGGGGTTGACCGCGAGCCTGCGCCACGCGCCGGCCGAGACCAGGGACGGCCGCCGCGTCACGCTTTCGGCCAACCTGGAGCAGGAGGAGGAGCTCGGCGCCGTGCTCCAGTACGGCGCCGAAGGCGTCGGCCTGTTCCGCTCGGAATACCTGTTCCTGTCGAAAAACGCGCTGATCGGCGAAGATGAGCAGGCCGCGGCCTACGGCCGCGTGGCGTCCCGTCTGGCCCCGGCGCCGGTCATCATCCGCACCCTGGACATCGGCGGCGACAAGCTCATGCGCGACGCCGACGGCACGCGCGAGGCGAACCCCTTCCTGGGCTGCCGGTCGATCCGGCTCTCGCTGCGGCACGTGGACGTGTTCAAGACGCAGCTGCGCGCCATCCTGCGCGCCTCGACCCACCGCAACGTGAAGATCATGTATCCGATGATCAGCAACGTGGGCGAGGTGCAGCGGGCCAACGAGATCCTTGAAGAGACCAAGGGCGAAATGCGGGCGGAGGGCCTTGACTTCGACCCCGCGGTCGAGGTGGGCGTGATGATCGAAACCCCCGCGGCGGCCCTGACCAGCGACTGCATCGCCGCGCACGTCAAGTTCTTCAGCCTGGGAACGAACGACCTGATCCAGTACACCATCGCCGTGGACCGGGTCAACGAGCGCGTGGCCTATCTCTACGAGCCGACCCATCCCGCGGTGCTGCGGCTCATACGGCACACGGTCGAGGCCGGACACGCGCAGGGCATCTGGGTGGGGCTGTGCGGGGAGATGGCCGCCGACCCTCTCATGACGCCCCTGCTGCTGGGGATGGGCCTGGACGAGTTCAGCGTCGCGCCCAGCGCCGTGCCGCTGGTCAAGGACGCGGTGCGCGCCGTGACTTTCGCGCAGGCCCAGGCCCTCGCCAGGACGGCCCTGACCTGCCGCACGGCCGCGGAAGTGCTGGGCCACTGCCGCGACCTGACGCGCGAAGTGGCGCCGGAAATACTTGAACTGGTCTGAACGGGGCCGCATAATACCCGCTTTTGCGCCGCGAATCGTATGCCGCGGCGGACACGCAACGGGAGAACATGCATGACAGACAGGATGATCTTCACGTCGGAATCGGTCACCGAGGGCCACCCCGACAAGATGGCCGACGGCATCTCCGACGCCATTCTTGACGCCCATCTGTCCGGGGACAAAGCCAGCCGCGTGGCGTGCGAGACGCTGGTGGCCACCGGCCTGGTCGTGGTCGCGGGCGAGATCACCAGCGCGGCCCGGGTTCCCTACGCGGACATCGTGCGCGAGAAGATCAGACGCATCGGTTACACGGATCCCATGGCCGGCTTTTCCAGCGATACCTGCGCCGTCATGGTGACCCTGAACCGCCAGTCGCCGGACATCTCGCGCGGCGTGACGGCGCGCAAGTCGAAAGAGCAGGGCGCCGGCGACCAGGGCATGATGTTCGGCTTCGCGTGCGACGAGACGCGCGAGCTGATGCCCCTGCCGATCATGTGCGCCCACAGCCTGACGCGCGCCCTGGCCAGGGTGCGCCGCGCCGGCAAGCTCCCCTTCCTGCGGCCCGACGGCAAGTCGCAGGTCTCGGTGCTGTACGAGGACGGCCGGCCGAGGGAAATCGAAACGGTGGTCGTTTCCACGCAGCACACGCCGGACGTGAAGCACAGGGAGATCAGCGACGCGGTGATCGAGGAAATCATCAGGCCGACGGTTCCGGCGCGCATGCTGACGCGGCGCACCCGCTTCCACGTGAACCCCACGGGGCGCTTCGTGGTGGGCGGCCCGCAGGGCGACTGCGGCCTGACCGGCCGCAAGATCATCGTGGACACTTACGGCGGCATGGGCCGTCACGGCGGCGGCGCGTTCTCCGGCAAGGACCCCTCCAAGGTCGACCGCAGCGCCTCCTACATGGCGCGCTACGTGGCCAAGAACATCGTCGCGGCGGGCCTGGCGCGGCGCTGCGAAGTGCAGGTGGCCTACGCCATCGGCCGCGCGGAGCCGGTCTCCGTGCACGTGGACACCTTCGGGACGGGCACGCAGCCGGACGAGCGCATCCAGCGCGCGGTGCGCCAGGTCTTCGGGCTGAAGCCCGCGCAGATCATCCGGGAGCTCGACCTCCTGCGGCCGATCTACGAGCCCACCTCGTCGTACGGCCACTTCGGAAGGAACGCGGAGGCGGGCCTGTTCACCTGGGAGCGCACGGATCGGGCCGAGGCGCTGCGCGCCGCCCTGTGAGGAACCGCGGAGAAACAACATGAGCCGTATTGACGGACAGAGGCGCAAGCCGGCCCGCGCGCGGCGGGCGCTGCCGCGCGAGTACGCCGTGGCCGACCTCGCCGAGGCCGCCTTCGGGCGCAGGGAGATCGAACTGGCGGAACACGAGATGCCCGGCCTGATGGAGCTGAGGCGGAAACACGGCGCGGCGCAGCCCCTGAAGGGCGCCCGCGTGAGCGGGTCGCTGCACATGACGGTGCAGACCGCGGTGCTCATCGAGACGCTCAAGGCGCTGGGCGCCGAGGTCCGCTGGGCAAGCTGCAATATCTTCTCCACGCAGGACCATGCCGCCGCGGCCGTCGTCGCGGCGGGCACGCCGGTCTTCGCCAGGAAAGGCGAAACGCTCGAGGAATACTGGGAGTACACCGATCGCATGCTGGACTGGGGGCGGGGACGGGGGCCCAGCCTGATCGTGGACGACGGCGGCGACGCCACGCTTTTCGTGCACATGGGCTACCGCGCCGAGGAAGACCCGGCCCTGCTCAAACGCCGGCCGGCCAACGAGGAGGAAGGCGTCGTGCTGGCCCAGCTGCGCAGGGCCCTGCGGCGCGATCCGGGGCGTTTTCACCGCATCGTCCCGCATATCCGCGGCGTGTCGGAGGAGACGACCACCGGCGTGCGGCGGCTCTGCCGGATGCACGCCCGCGGCGAGCTGCTCTTTCCGGCCTTCAACGTCAACGACGCCGTGACCAAGTCCAAGTTCGACAACCTTTACGGCTGCCGCCACTCCGTAATCGACGGAATCTGCCGCGCGACGGACCTGATGATCGCCGGCAAGGTGGCCGTGGTGGCCGGCTACGGCGACGTGGGCAAGGGCTGCTGCCAGGCGCTCAAGGGCCAGGGCGCGCGGGTGATCGTCACCGAGATCGACCCCATTTGCGCGCTGCAGGCCTCCATGGAGGGCTACGCCGTCATGCCCATGGACGAGGCCTGCCGGATCGGCGACATCTTCGTCACGGCGACCGGCTGCTGCGACGTGATCACCGAGCGCCATATGCGCCGCATGAAAGACATGGCCGTGGTCTGCAACATCGGCCACTTCGACAGCGAGATCCAGGTGTCCCGGCTGGCGAAGTACCGCTGGACCCCGATCAAGCCGCAGGTGGACCGCGTGTTCTTCCCCGACGGCCGCAGCATCATCCTGCTGGCCCGGGGGCGGCTGGTCAACCTGGGCTGCGCCACGGGGCATCCCAGCTTCGTGATGTCCAACAGTTTCACGTGCCAGGTCCTCGCCCAGCTCGACCTTTACGCGAACGGCGCGCAACGCCCCGTCGGCGTGTACGTCCTGCCGCAGAAACTCGACGAGCAGGTGGCGCGGACGCACTTGCGCAAACTGGGCGTCACGCTCGACCGGCTGACCGCCGCGCAGGCCGCCTACCTGGGCGTGGAGCGCGATGGCCCGTTCAAGACGCCGACGTATCGCTACTGAGCCGTCGCGTCGAGCCTGTCGAAAGAGCCGAGAAGCTCCTGACACGCGCGAGGGGAATGAGAAGCCCGGACCGAACCAGCCGCAGCCCCGGGGGGCGCACGGCAGGCGCCGCGGCCCTGTGCCTGGCCCTGTGCCTGGCGCTGTGCCCCGCGCTTTGCACGGGCGCGCCGTCAGGCGCTTCCGCCGGCGAAACCGGCTTCCCGGTGGGCGAGACGCTGCGCTACAGGCTGCGCTGGGGCCTGATCCCGGTGGGCGAAGGCACGCTCAGCACGCGCTGGATCGAGCGCGACGGGCGGCGCCTGGTAGCCATCCGCGCCACCGCCCGCACCACCGCCGTCGTAGCCGCGATCTACCCCGTGAACGACATGATCGAGAGCATCGTGGATCCGGAAACGATGCTGCCGCTGAGCTGCGCCCAGGACCTGGACCAGGGCTGGGAGCGGGAGAAGGACGTGGTCGTCTTCGATCACGCGGCGGGCAAGGCCCGCTGGCGCTGCCTGCTCAGCGGCGAGACGATGGAGCTGGACATCGCGCCGGACACGCGCGACGCCCTTTCGCTGATGTACGAGATGCGGCGGCGGGGCATGGCGCCCGGGGAGTCGGCCTCCTTCCGCGTCCTGGTGGACAACAAGCTCTACGACCTGCACGTCACGGCCTACGACCTGGAACAGGTCGCCCTGCCCGGCTACGGGACGCGGCCGTGCCTGCGAGTCGAGCCGCTGGCGAAGTTCGGGCAGATCTTCATACGGAAGGGGCGGATGCACTTCTGGTTCTCGAGCGACCGGCGGCGCGTCTGCGCGCGCATCGAGGGGCACATACCGCTCGTGAGCGTGAACGCCGTCCTGACGGGCGTGGAAGGGCCGGGCGACGACTCGTGGGTGCGCGCGCCGGGACGGTGACGGATTCTGCCGCCTATGCGCACGATTGACAGGTATGTCCTTGGCGCCTACGTGACCAGCTTCGCGGCCACGCTGGTGATCTTCACGTTCATCCTGTCCATCGGCGCGATTTTCGAGATCGTCGCCCTGCTGGCGCGCGGCGTGCCCTGGAAGCCGATCCTGCTGATCCTGCTGTGGGGCTTTCCCAGCGCGCTGACGTTTTCCATTCCCATGAGCGCGCTCACCGCCGCCCTGCTGGTCTTCGGCCGCATGGCGGCCGACGGCGAGATCCTCGCCATGCGCGCCTGCGGCATACGCCTCTGGCGCGTCATGCGGCTTCCGCTGCTGGTCGCCGGACTGCTGGCGGCGGTGTGCCTGTATATCAACGACACGCTCTCGCCCCTGAGCCACCACGCCTGCCGGAGCCTGATCACTTCCCTGGGCGCCCGCGCGCCCGTTGATCTTCTGGAAGAAGGCCGCTTCGTGGACGATTTCAAGAACCTCTCGATCTACATCGGCAAAAAGAAGGGCGACCGGATCTACAACGTGCGCATCTACGACACGCGCCGCGGCGCGAAGCGCGAGATTCACGCCGCCTCCGGCCACGTGACCTCCGGCCCGGACGGCGACGACCTGGTCGCGGAGCTGTTCGATGTCAGCGTGGACCCCTTCTCGGAAAACGCGCCGGGGCCGGGCTACATGGGACGCACCGTGATACGGATCCCCAACGTGATCCAGCAGCGCAAGTACCGCGTCACCAGGCAGGACCTTTCCCTGGACGGCCTGCTGGAAGGCATCTTCAACGCCCCCGCCAGGTATCCGTGGATGTCCGCGGACGATCTGGCGGCGGAACGCATGGCCTACGCCGTGGAGATCAACAAGCGCCTGTGTCTCGCCCTGGCCTGTTTCTCGTTCGTGCTCCTCGGAATACCGCTCGGCGTGCGGGCCCACCGGCGGCAGTCCAGCGTGGGCGTGGCGATCAGCCTGTTTCTCGTCTTCAACTTCTATCTGTTCGTGATCGCGGCCGAGGCCGTGGCCCGCAAGCCGCTCCTGCGGCCCGACCTGATCGTGTGGTGCCCGGTGGCCATTTCGCTGCTGCTCGGCTGGCGCCTGGTGGCGCGCTCGAACTGAATGGCGTGATGGGTCCGTCACGCGGTGGAGACACGCCGGTAGAAGGGCGCGGCGTGCCGCCTTCGCCCGGAGGCTCCGGCGCGCCAAGCCCGCCGCGCCGCGGCGGACCGGGCGTGCCCGCCATAGCCCGCAGGGCGACGGCGGGACGGTCCGCCCTACCTCGCCTCACCGCGTGACTGACGGGTTTCGAACGGCCGGGTTTTCGGTTTCCACCCCGCCCCGTTCTGTGCTAAATGGTGGCCTACAAAGAGGGAGACAACCGCCATGCCGGACCTGAAGATCGAGGAAATCCTGGGCGTCATGCCGCACCGCTACCCGTTCATCCTCGTCGATCGCATCATCGAGTGCGACGACAGGGAGCGGATCGTGGGCATCAAGAACGTCACGATCAACGAGCCCTTCTTCCAGGGCCACTTTCCCGGCGTGCCCGTGATGCCGGGCGTGCTGCAGCTCGAGGCCATGGCGCAGACCGGCGGCATCCTGCTGGCGCGCATGGCGTCCGCCGCCGGACAGGTGCCGTACCTGATGGCCATGGACAAGGTCAAGTTCCGCCGCGTGGTGCGCCCCGGCGACCAGCTGCGGATCGAGGCGAAGATCCTCAATATCAGGTCGCGCACCGCCAAGTTCGAGGCCCGGGCCACGGTGGAAGGCGCCGTTGCCTCGCAGGCCGAGATGATGTGCATGCTCACGGAGCAGAAGGCCGGCGCATGAGCACGATTCATCCCACGGCGGTGGTGGACGGGGCGGCGGAGCTGGGGGCGGACGTGGCGATCGGGCCCTGCAGCGTGATCGGCCCGCGCGTGCGGCTGGGCGACGGCACGGAGGTCATGGCCCACGCCGTCATCGACGGCCGCACCACGCTCGGCGCGGGCTGCCGCGTCTTTCCCTTTGCCGCCATCGGCCTGCAGTGCCAGGATCTGAAGTTCAAGGGCGAAGAGGCGTCGGTGGAAATCGGCGACCGGACGGTCCTGCGGGAGTATGTGACGGTGAACGCCGGAACCGAAGAGGAACGGGTCACGCGCATCGGCAGCGACACGTTCCTGATGGCCTACTCCCACGTCGCGCACGGCTGCAATGTCGGAAACCGCGTGATCATGGCCAACGCCACCATGCTGGGCGGGCTGGTGACGATCGAAGACCGGGCGGTTGTCAGCGCGCTGGTCGGCATACACCAGTACACGCGCGTGGGCACGATGTGCATGGTGGGCGGCCTCTCGCGCATCTCCCAGGATTGCCCGCCCTACATGATGGTCGTGGGCAGCCCGCCGGCCGTGCACGGCCTCAACGCGGTGGGGCTCAAGCGGAACAACGTGGACGAGAAGGCGCGCCGGGCGCTGAAGGAGGCCTATCGCATCCTGTACCGCGAAGGGCTGGCGGTTCCCGACGCGCTGGCGCGAATCCGCGCGGAACTGGAGCCCTGCGCGGAGCTGGAGCACCTGGTGGAGTTCGTCGCATCGTCCGAGCGGGGCATCACGCGATGAAAAAAGCCCGGCTTTTCAGGCCGCTTCCAACGTGCCGCGGGCCGGCGTCGGCCGCGCTCGCGCTGCTTCTGCTGTCGGCGGCCGGTCCGTCCGCCCAGGAGGCCCCCTCCCTGTTTCCGGCGGCGGGCGGCGCGCCCGAGCCGGAAGGCTACATCAATTTCAGCTTCGACCAGGTCGACGTGCGCGCCTTCGTCAAGCTGGTGGGCGACATCACGGGCCGGGAATTCATCGTGTCCGACGGCGTGGAGGGGCGCGTGACCGTCGTGGCGCCGCGCATCCGTCGGCAGGACGCCTACCCGATCTTCGTGTCCATCCTGGAATCCATCGGCTGTTCGGTGATCGAAGGCGAGAAGGTCTCCCGGGTCGTGGCGCTCGGGCCGCGGCCCACGCCGCCGGCGCCGGTGTACGGGGCCGGCGAAGCCGTGCCCGAGCGCGGCGTGATCACGCGCATCATCCGGCTGGAGCACGTCAGCGCCCAGGAACTGCGCAAGGCGGTCGAGTCCAAGGCGGGCGCGGGCGCCGTGTCGGCCGTGGAAGAGACCAATCACCTCATCGTCACCGACACGGCGGAGGGCGTGCGCCGCATCGAAAAGATCGTGGCCGAGATCGACAAGCCGGGGCTGGCCAAGGTCACGGAGGTCGTGCCCCTGCGCTTCGCCAGCGCCGAGGACCTGGCGCGGCAACTGAGCATGGCCATGGCCGAAACGGAAAGCCGCGCCGAAGCGCTGCGGCAGCGCCTGCCCGCCGTGGGCGCCGCGGGCCCCGGCGCGCCCGGCCTGACCATCGTGGCCGCGCCGCACTCGAACAGCCTGATCCTGGTGGGCCCCCAGGCGCGCATAACGGAGATCAAGGCCATCATCGCCAAGATGGACGTGGACTCGCAGGCGGGCATGGGACGCCTCAACGCCATATTCCTCAAGTACATCTCCGCCGAAGAGGCCGCCCGGAGCATCAACGGGCTGCTGGAAAAGTCCGCGGGCAAGGCGCCGCAGACCGAGGCCGCCCGGCGCATCGCCATCGAAGCCAGCGTGGCCAACAACGCGCTGCTCGTGGACGCCGCGCCGAGCGATCTTGAGGTCGTCAGGAAGCTGGTGGACCAGCTTGACCAGCCGCGCGAGCAGGTGCTCATCGAAGTGCTCATCGCGGAGGTCAGCCTCGACGATTCCCTGGACCTGGGCGTGGAGATGGCGGCCCTGGGCATGCCCGGCCCGGCCGGCACCGTCATCAGCGGCGGGAGCCGCCTGGACGAGGGCACGGAGAGCCTCCTGACGCGCATCCAGAACGGCATCATGCCGCGCGGGCTGACCATCGGCGTCGCGCGGGGCGATGCGTCCGCCCCCGGGACGGTGGCGGCGGGCGCCGCGGCAGCGGCGGCCGCGGGCGGCGGGGGGACGGTCGCCGTCGGCGGCTTCCCGGCGGCGATCAACATCGACGCCCTGCGCCGGCACGGCACGTTCAAGATCCTCTCGCAGACTTCGCTGGAAGCGGAGAACAACCTCGAGGCCACGGTCGGCATCGTGAACGAAATACCGATCCTCAAGTCCACGATCCAGGGCGGATCGGGCACGGCCCGCGATATCGTGCAGAACATCGAGCGCATGGACGTGGGCATCAAGCTCAAGATCACGCCGCACGTCATCGAGGGCGGCGAAGTCCGCATGACGCTGAATCCGACCATCGAGGCGGTCATCGACCAGGGCCCGGCGGGAACGCAGTTCGCGCCCACCATCGCCAAGCGGCAGGTCAGCACCACGGTCACCGTGCCCGACGGCGCCACGATCGTGATCGCCGGCCTCACGCGCGAGGATCGCACCCGGGTGCGGCGGCGCGTCCCGCTGCTCGGGTCGGTTCCCCTCGTCGGCCTTCTGTTCCGGCGCGACGCGGAGACCCTGGAAAAGACGAACATGCTGATCTTCGTGACGCCGCGCGTGGTCACGCGGGCCGCGGACGCCGCCCGCGCCGCGCGCGACCTGCAGGACAGGACCGGCCTGACGCCGGAAGGGCCGGCGCCGGTATCCGGCGCCGAACTGCGCCGGCGCCTGGGCCGCCAGCCATGACCGACACCGAGAGAGCCGCCGACCGGCGCGCGCCTCCGGCGGCCGGGACGGAATCGCCGTCCGACCTTCCCGGCCTCGCCGCGCGGTACGGCGTGGAGTACCTGGCCGCCGTCGACGAGGCCATCCTCGATCCGTCCCTGGTCGACAGCCTGCCCGTGGAGTGGGCGCGCGCCAACCTCATGCTGCCCGTGCGCATCGGCGGCGACCTCTGCGTGCTGACTTCCGACCCGTCCCGCGTGAGCGGGCAGGAGTACCTGGCGCTGCTGCTGGGCGCGCCGCTGCGCCCCGTGCTGGCCCCGCGCGAGGCGGTGCTGCGCAGCATCGAGCAGTGCTACTACCGCCGCGAGAATTCGGCCGAGGCCTTCATCGAGGAGCTGCCCTCGGAAGTGCGCGCCGCGGCGGAGCGGGGCGGGGCGGCGGACGATCTGCTGCGCGTGGCCGAGAAGGCGCCCGTGACGCAGCTGGTGAACCTCATCCTGCTGGAGGCCGTCAAGCAGCGGGCCTCGGACATCCACTTCGAGCCCTTCGAGGACCGGCTGCGCGTGCGCTACCGCATCGACGGCGTGCTCTACGAGCGCGCCTCGCCGCCCAAGCAGATCGAGGAGCCGCTGGTCTCGCGCCTGAAGGTCATGGCGCACATGGACATCGCGGAGAAGCGGCTGCCGCAGGACGGCATGACGCGCGTGCGCGTCGGCGAGCGCGAAATCGACATCCGCGTGGCCACCATTCCCGTGGCCGAGGGCGAACGCGTCGTGCTGCGGCTGCTCGACCGCGGATCCGCGCTCCTGCCGCTGGCCGCGCTCGGCATGAACGCCGCGGTGCTGGCCGCCTTCGAGGCGCTGCTGCGCGAGAGCAACGGCTTGATCGCGGTCTGCGGGCCCACCGGCTCCGGCAAGACCACCACGCTGTACGCCGCGCTCGGCCGCCTGGACGAGTCGCGGCGGAACATCCTGACGATCGAGGACCCCATCGAATACCGGCTTCCCAACATCGGCCAGATCCAGGTCAAGCCCAAGATCGGGCTGACCTTCGCGACCGGCCTGCGCCATATCCTGCGGCAGGATCCGGACATCGTGCTGGTGGGGGAAACGCGGGACGTGGAAACCGCCGAAATCGCGCTGCGCGCGGCGCTCACCGGGCACCTGGTCTTCACGACGCTGCACACCAACGACGCGCCCGGCGCCGCGCTGCGACTGATCGACATGGGGGTCGAACCGTACCTGCTGGCGGCCTGCCTGCGCGGCGCGCTGGCGCAGCGCCTGGTCCGGACGCTGTGCCAAGCGTGCCGCCGGCCGGTGACGCTCGCGGCCGGCGACGTCGCTTCCCTGGGACCCGCCGGCGCCGGGCTGATCGGCCGCACGGCGTGGGAGGCCGCGGGCTGCCCCGCCTGCCTCGAAGGCTACCGCGGCCGCACGGGCCTGTTCGAGCTGATGCTGATCGACGCCGGGATGCAGGAAACCATCCGCGGCGGCAAAATCGGGGTGGGGGACTTGCGCGCCCGCGCCGAGGAGCGCGGCATGCGCGGCCTGCTGGCCGACGGCATCGAGCGCGTTCTGGCGGGCGCGACGACGGTCGCGGAAGTCGTGACGGTTGCTTCCGGCGCCGCGGCCGGACCCGCGCGGAGGGGCGAGCGGGAGCATGCAGACCTTTGAGTACAGGGGCTTTGACCGCGAAGGGCGCGCCTCAAGGGGACTGATCGAGGCGCTGAGCGTCAAGGATGCCCGCGAAAAACTGGCCCTGCGGGGCATCCTCGCGGACCGGCTGTCGGCCACCGGAAGACGCGCGCGGCTGACGGTCGGCGCGCGCGCCGTGCTGTATCGCGAGCTCAGCGCGCTGCTCGCCGCGGGCCTTCCCCTCGTGCGGTCCCTGGAGATCCTCATCGCGTCTCCCGAGACGGAGCGCTTCAGCGGCGTGCTGGCCGGCGTGCGCGACCGCGTCCGCGAAGGCGGCTCGCTGGCCGAGGCGCTGGCCGAAGCCGGCCGCTTCCGCTCGCCTTTCGAGCTGGCCATCGTGCAGGTGGCGGAACGCTCGGGCACGCTCGAGGCGATGATCGCCAGGCTGGGCGAGTTCCTCGAGGAGCAGGAGCAGCTGCGCGAGCGCGTGCAGAGCGCGCTGGTCTATCCGGCCATCGTGCTGGCCGTCGGCATCTGCGTGGCCGTGCTCATGCTGGGCCTGCTCATCCCGCGGGCCGCGGAGCTGCTGGCCGACAGCCGCGCCGGCATGCCCGCGCTGACGCGCGGCATGATGGCGCTGGGCCGGACAACGCTGCGCTGGGGCTGGCTGGCGCTCGTCCTGCTCGGCGGCGGGGGCGCCGTCGCGCGCGATAGAATCCGGCGCCGGCCCGAGCTGAGGCGGGCGTGGGACCGCCGGCTCTTCGGCCTGCCGCTGGTGGGCCGGGGTTACAGGATCCTGGCCGCGCTGAGGTTCGCGCGCGCGCTGGCCATCCTGCTGCGGGGCGGGGTGTCGGTCGTGGAAGGGCTGGCCCTGGCCGGACGGTCCACCGGGAGCCCGTGGATTGCACACATGGCCGAGGCCGAGGCCGAAGCCGTGCGGCACGGCAGCAGCCTGTCCGACGCGGTGCGGCGCATCCCGCCCCTGGCCGCTTCGCTGCCCGGCTGGATCCAGGTGGGCGAGGCCGGCGGCGGGCTTTCCGGCCTGATGGAGAGCGCGGGAAAACGCTACCAGGGCCAATGGGACCACTTCGTGAGCCGGTCGCTGAGCCTGCTCGAGCCGGCCCTGATCCTGGCGATCGGCGCGTTCGTGCTGCTGGTCACGCTGTCGGTCCTGCTGCCGATCATCTCGCTGACCCGCAACATCGGGGGATGAACGTGAACGGCTCCGCCATCGTCTGCCGGGCGCTGCGCGCGACGGGGCGCCTCTTTCATCGGATCCGCGCGGAAGGCGCGTCGAACGTGCCCGAACGCGGCGGCGCGCTGCTGGTGTCGAACCACCAGTCCATCGCCGACCCGGCCCTGCTGCAGGCGGTCCTGCGCCGGCGCGTTCATTTCATGATGGGGCGCGAGGCCTACGCGCGGCGTCCTTTCCAGTTCCTGTTCCGCGCCATGGAGACCATCCCGATCTCGCCGCGCGACCCGCCGCGGCTTGTGGTGCAGGCCCTGCGCCGGGCCCGCGATCTGCTGGACCGGGGCGAGATCGTCTGCATCTTCGCCGAGGGCGCCATGACGCGGAACGGCAACCTGCGCGATTTCCGTCCCGGCATGGAGCGGATCGTGCGCGGCTCGGCGCATCCGATCATACCGGTGCATATCGGCGGGGCGTGGGGCAGCGCCTTCAGCCACTGCTACGGCGCGCTGCTGGCGCGCCGTCCGGGCCGGCGCCGGCGCGCGGTGTCGGTCGTCTTCGGCCTTCCCATGCCGCCGGACAGCCCGCGCGCGCAGGTGCGCGCGCGCATCCAGGAGCTTTCCACGCGGGACTTCGACCTGCGCGCCGCGCCGGACGCGCACCTGGGGGCCGCCTTCGTGCGCGGGGCGCGCGCGCGCTGGCGCGCGCCGGCGCTGGGCGACTCCGAAGGGCGCTGCCTCAGCGGCGGCCGGGCGCTCGCGGCGGCCGTCGCCCTGGGCAGGCTCATCGCACGCGTGGCGGGGGAGGCGGCCATGGTGGGCGTCATCATGCCGCCTTCGGTGGGCGCGGCGCTGGCCAATCTCGGGACGTACCTGGCCGGCAGGATTCCGGTGAACCTGAACTTCACGGCGCCGGCCGAGGCCGTGGACGCCGCGATCCGCCGCTGCGGCATCCGCACCGTGATTTCGTCGCGGCGCTTCCTGGAGAAGTACGGCCGGCTGCAGGCGCCGCCGGGAACGGTCTTCATCGAGGACCTCATCGCGCAGCTCGGCGCCCGGCAGAAGCTCGGCGCCCTGCTGCGGGCCCGCTTCCTGCCCGCGCGCCGGCTGATCGCCGGGCCGGCGCCGGGGCCGGGCGACACGGCCACGGTGATCTTCTCGTCCGGCAGCACGGGGGAACCCAAGGGCGCGGTTCTGACGCACCGCAATATCCTGTCCAACGTCGCGGCCGTGCTGTCGGTGTACCGCTTCGGCGCCGATGACCGCATGTGCGCCGTGCTGCCGCTGTTTCATTCCTTCGGTTTCACGTGCAATCTGTGGGTGCCGCTGCTGGGCGGATTCCCGGCCTTCTTCCATCCCAGTCCCCTGGACGCGTCCGGCATCGCCGCGTTGGTGCGCCGCGAGCGGCTGACGGTGCTGCTGGCCACGCCCACTTTCCTGCTGGCCTACATGCGCCGCGCGACGCGCGACGATTTCGCGAGCCTGCGCACCGTGATCGCCGGGGCGGAGAAGCTGCGACCGGCGGTGGCCGGCGCTTTCGCGCGGCAATTCGGCGTGCGGCCGCTCGAAGGCTACGGCGCCACGGAGCTGTCGCCCGTCGTGTCCCTCAACGTGCCCGACGTGGAAGTCGCGGGCGTGGCGCAAACCGGAACCAGGGAGGGCAGCGTGGGGCATCCCCTGCCGGGCGTCGCCGTGCGCGTCGTCGATCCCGAAACGGGCGGCGCCCTGCCGGAGGGCGCGGCGGGAATGCTGCTGGTCAAGGGCCCGAACGTGATGCGCGGCTACCTGGGCGATCCGGAAACAACGGCACAGGTCCTGCGCGAGGGCTGGTACGAAACCGGCGACATCGCCAGCCTGGACGGCGACGGCTTCATCCATATCCTGGATCGCGTTTCGCGCTACAGCAAGATCGGCGGCGAGATGGTGCCGCACCTCGCGGTCGAAGAGACGCTCGCATCCGGCCTGAAGACCATGGACCGGGTCGTGGCGGTTACGTCGGCCGCGGACGAGCGCAAGGGCGAGCAACTCGTGGTTTTCTACACGGCGGAAGCCGGCGACGCCGACGCGCTGGCCGGTATCGCGGCGCAAAGCCCGCTGCCGAACCTCTGGCGGCCGCGGCGCGACAACTACGTGCGCGTGGAAGCGCTGCCCTTGCTGGGCTCGGGCAAACTCGATCTCAAACGCCTGCGCCGCATGGCCGAGGACTTCGTCGCCCGGCCGGACTAGCGCGCGTTTCTCTCGCGCCGGAGGCTGCCCGCGGAGGCGCGCGCTCCCTCTCCGGACGCGGCCGGCTACCGCAACGCGCGGCGCGTTTTCGGCTTGGCGGGCGGGGCGAGGACGTTCATTGTCATGGCCGGTCGGGAAATGAAGATACTGGACACGGACTATATCGTCGTCGGCAGCGGGATCGCGGGCTTGATGTCGGCCCTGCACCTGTCCCGGCATGGCCGCGTCCTTGTCGTCACCAAGAAAGAACGCGCCGAGAGCAACACCAACTACGCCCAGGGCGGCATCGCCTGCGCGGTGGCGGCCGAGGACAGCTTCGAAGCGCACGTGCGCGACACGCTGGAGGCCGGCGCCGGGCTGTGCGACGGGGAAGTCGTGCGCGCCGTGGTGAGCGCCGGGCCGGCAGCCATCGCCGAGCTGGAGCGTCTGGGCATCGTCTTCGCCGGGCGCGCCGCGAGCGCCGGCGGCGGCTACGACCTCGGCAAGGAGGGCGGCCACTCCCGGCGCCGCGTCCTGCACGCCGGCGATATCACCGGCCGGCACGTCGAGACCGTGCTGCTGGAGCGCGCCCACGCGGAGCCCAACATCGGGATCCTCGAGCACACCATGGTGATCGACCTGATCACCACGGGCTGGCTGGGCGGACCGGACCCGAACCGCTGCGTGGGCGCCTACGTCCTGGACCGGATCTCCGGCGAGATCGCGGCCGTGCGCGCGCCGTACATGGTGCTGGCCAGCGGCGGCGGCGGCAAGGTCTACCTCTACACTTCCAACCCCGACATCGCCACGGGCGACGGCGTGGCCATCGCGTGGCGCGCGGGCGTGCCGATCAAGAACATGGAGTTCATCCAGTTCCATCCCACGTGCCTGTACCACCCGCGGGCCAAGTCGTTCCTGATCAGCGAGGCCGTGCGCGGGGAAGGGGCGAAGCTGGCGGACGCCGCGGGGCGCTCCTTCGCGGAGCGGTACGATCCGCGCGGCGCGCTGGCGCCGCGCGACGTCGTGGCGCGGGCCATCGACAGCGAGATGAAAGCCACCGGCGCGCCGTGCATGTTCCTGGACATCCGCCACAAGTCCGAGCGCTTTCTGCGCGAGCGCTTTCCGACGATCTACGCGACCTGCCTGCGCTACGGCTTCGACATGGCGCGCGACCTGATCCCCGTGGTGCCGGCCGCGCACTACTTCTGCGGCGGCGTCGCGGCCGGCGTGGACGGCCGCACCGCGCTGGAGGGGCTGTACGTCTGCGGCGAGACGGCCTGCACGGGCCTGCACGGGGCCAACCGGCTGGCCAGCAACTCGCTGCTGGAGGCGGTGGTCTGCGCCCGCGCCATGGCGGAGCGGCTGGGGGGCGAACGCCCGCCGCGCGAGTTCAATGCGCCGGCGATCCCGGACTGGGAATGCGGCCGCGCCGTGACCAGCGACGAAGCCGTCGTGGTGGAGCACAACTGGAACGAGGTGCGCACCTGCATGTGGGACTACGTGGGCATCGTGCGCAGCGACAAGCGCCTCGAGCGCGCGCGGCGCCGGCTGGGCAACCTGCGGGAAGAAATCCGGCAGTACTACCTGGATTACCTGGTCACGGCCGACATCCTGGAGCTGCGCAACATCGCGGCCGTGGGCGAGCTGATCGTGCGCTCGGCCGCGCGGCGCAAGGAAAGCCGCGGCCTGCACTTCACTCTCGACCACCCCGGCCTCGCGCCGGGTCCGGCGCGGGACACCGTCATCGAAGACCGGCCGTGGCATCAGTCCTGACGGGGGGGACGCGCCGTTCCCGCCCCGGCGGGCCGGGGACGACCCGCCACCGCTGCGCTCCACTGCCATCCCGATCATCGAGAGCAGTAGCGTGTGTTTCAATCCACGCTCCCCGCGCGGGGAGCGACGACCGCCCTGCGCCAAATCCGGGATTGCAGAATGTGGTCCTTCCGGCTTGAGAGTGGGTACCCCCCAGGTCTTGTGGTCAGTCCGGAATGGCACTAAGATAAGACATCTACGCATGAAGTCCTTTGTCGCGAGCTTTGTCGCGAGCTTTGTCGAACCCTCTATGCGCGAACCCCTTGCGACTCCGACAAAGCTCGCGACAAAGCTCGCGACAAAGAGGGTGAAGAGGCTTATCTTAGCGCCATTCTGGTCTGATTCCCTGCCCTCGTCTTCCGGGGATTCCACGACAGACGCGGCCGGCTCCGGCTGCACACCGCGGAACAACTGGGCGCCGGAATCCCGCCAAAACGCCCGCGCTTGCGCGTGCCGCCGCGGGCTGCTAACTTCCCCGCATGCGCATCCTGGTCACGGGCGGGGCGGGGTTCATCGGCAGCCATCTGGCCGACCGGCTGCTGGCGCGCGGGGACACCGTGG
>Ga0194113_10000503_pt1 | contig 51313 bp, 46 predicted proteins | sample TA2MahC200mmetaG_FD_146193 | JGI IMG/M metagenome (GOLD analysis project Ga0194113, IMG submission 146193) | Freshwater microbial communities from Lake Tanganyika, Tanzania - TA2015017 Mahale Deep Cast 200m | ecosystem: Environmental > Aquatic > Freshwater > Lake | place: Tanzania: Lake... | reverse complement strand
GTTCTGTTCGGCAAGGTGATCGGCGTCTTGGAGGAACCCGGATTCGCGTTCCTGTGGCCGCGATTGGGATGGAAGGCTTTGTTTGTCCGCTGGCTCGGACGCTGTCACGTGACCGACATGCGTCTGGATCAGGAATACCTGCGCAGCCAGCCGGTGAACTCCGAGGAGGGGGCGCCGATGGGCATCGGCATCTGGTACGAGATGTTCATCAGTGATCCGGTCTCCTACCTGTTCAAAAACATCGACCCGCGCGGGTCGCTGGCGGCAAACGTCAGTAACTCGACCGTCCGCTGCCTGAGCAATCTGCCGCTGGCGAAGATGCTCGTGGACCGGCACACCATGAGCCGCACGGTGCGCGAGGAGGTCACCCCCAAGTCGCACGAGTGGGGCTACAAGCTGGGCTCGATCTACATCCGCAAGGTCCACTTCCGCGATCCCGAGATGATCCGGCAGATCGAGAGCAAGGTGGTGAACCGGCTGCGCCAGGTCACGGCGGCCATCAAGCAGGATGGCGTCAACCAGGTGAGCATCATCAAGAGCACCGCCGAACGCGAGGCGGCGATCGAGTTCGGCAAGGCGGCGGCGGTGCGGCCGGCCATCGTCGGCAAGGCGATGGCCGAGATCTGCACCGACGCGCACGTGGCTGAGACGATGTTCGATATTCTGGAGACCCAGCGGATCGTCGAAGGGGAGAGCCATCTCACGCTGCTGCGGGTCAAGGAACATGCCCTGCTGCCCGACCTGCTCGCATCCGACTCGCCGGGTCCCGCTGTTCCCGCCCGGAACAGCAGCGCGTCCGATCCCGGCGTCAAATGATCGGCCTTAGCGTGCTTCTCCGGTCAGGATATTCTTCTGTTTTTGCCGCTCGCGAATGCGTTTTTCGACAAAGACAGGCGCCCCCGTGTCGGGATCGAGTCCGGTCCACCAGATTGCCGTTGACCAGGTGGAGGGCGTGGGCGTGAAGATCTGCACCTGCTCGGGTGTGAGCCGGAGCCGGGTTTGAGCGAAGTTGCACAGGCGGCGCATGTCGTCGTCGGTGCATCCGGGGTGGGCGGCGATGAAGTAATAGGTCAGAAATTGCTTCAGCCCGTGGGCGCGGCTGCACGCCTCAAACCGGCTGCGGAATTCCAGCAGCCCTTCGATGCCTGGCTTGCGCATCAGACGCAGAACCCCCGGCTCGCTGTGCTCGGGGGCGAGCTTAAGCTGACCCGAGACATGGTTGGCCGTGAGCGCGTCCAGATAGGTCGCGCCATGCCGTGCGTCGGCCAGCACCAGATCGGGGCGGATTCCCGAACCGACAAACACCTTGCGCACGCCGGAAATCTCGCGTAGCGCCTGCAACAGACGGAGCTGCGGCTCATGCGTCACCGACAGGGAGGGACAGACGGAGGGAAAGAGGCAGGCGGTGTCCGTGCAGGCCCCCGTCTTTTCTTTGCAGGCGCAGTCGAACCCATACATGTTGGCGGTGGGGCCACCGACATCGTGAATGATCCCGGTGAACGCGGGATGCCGGGTGTAGCCGGTTGCTTCGTCAACGAGCGACCGGATGGAACGCCACGTCACGCGCCGCCCCTGGTGCATGGCGATGGCGCAAAAGGCACAGCCGCCATAGCAGCCGCGGTGGCTCGTCAGCGAGAATCGGACGGTATCGAGGGCGCGCACCACGCCACGCGCCGCATCATGCGGGTGGACGTTCTGCGTGAAGGGCAGTGCGTACACCCGATCAAGTTCGCGGGTCTCCAACGGCGCGGCCGGCGGGTTGTGAATGAGCCAGCGCACATCCACCGGCTGGGCCAGGGTGCGGGCGGTGACGGGATCCTGATTGCCGGCAAAGCGGCGGAACATCTCCAGGAACAACCGCTTGGCCGCTTCGGGATCGGCAGGATCGGTTAGTGCGGCAAAGCCGGGCAGGCGAACCGCATCGGCAGGGGGCGCGGACGCCGCGTAGCAGATGCCGCAGATCGACCGCCACTCCGAACCGTCGCGCAGGGCCGAGGCTAACAGAGAAATGGTCCGCTCCGCCATGCCGTAGACGAGGATATCGGCCTTGGCGTCGAAGAGGATCGGACGGCGCAGGCGATCGCTCCAGAAATCGTAATGGGTGATCCGGCGCAGGCTCGCCTCGACGCCTCCGAGCACGATGGGCGCGCAGGGACGGAAGGCGCTGCGGATCAGGTTGGAATAGATGATAGAGGCCCGGTCGGGCCGGCGCGTATTCTCCCCGCCCGGAGTGAAGTCGTCCTGCCGGCGCCGGCGCCCCGAGGCCGTGGTGTTGGCGACGAGAGAATCGACGCACCCGGCGGTGACGCCCCAAAACAGACGGGGCGCGCCGAGGCGGCGGATATCTTCCGGAGAGTGCGTGTCGGGTTGCGCAATCACCCCCACCCGGAAACCGGCGTCGATCAAGACACGGGCGATCACGGCTGTTCCCGAGTGCGGGGTGTCGATCAGCGCATCCCCCGACACCAGCACCACGTCGGGTTCATTCCAGCCGAGGGCCAGCATCTCCGCGCGGGTGCAGGGAATGTCCATGTGTCAGTAAGCCGGTGCCAGAATCCGGTTGCCCGGACCGAGACGCACCACCCGAGGCTGGTGGCCCTTGGCCTCCTCGGGCGTCATGTGACAAAAAACCATAACGATCAGTCTATTGCCAATCGAACCGAGGTGGGCCGCCGCGCCGTTCAGACACGCGACACCGCTGCCACGCGGGCCCGGAATGGCGTAGGTTTCCAACCGGTTGCCGTTCTCCATAACGGCGATCAAAATTTTCTCGAAGCAGACCAGCCCGATGGCGTCCATCAGATCCTCGTCAATGGTCAGGCTTCCCTGATACTCGAGGTCGGCTTGAGTGACGCGCAGGTGATGCAGCTTGGCTTTGAGCAACGTAACTAACATAAAACGTTCCACTTTGTGAAAAACAGGCGACATCGTATCGTTTTCCGCCGCCCAATGCAAGCCGAGATACAACCGATATTTTTTTGACGCTTGCGTATTTCAGGCGTTGTGGCGTAAACTGTTGCCCGTGTTTGGTAAAAACTCGCGTGTAAGGTTCTTCTGGTATGCCAAGTGATGATGCAATTGAGGTGATGGGCACGGTAATCAAGGTGTTACCGGCCACGATGTACCGTGTCAAGCTCGACAACGGGCATGAAGTTCTGGCCCACATTTCGGGCAAGATGCGCAAGTTCTTCATCAAGATCGCCGCTGGCGACAAGGTGACGCTCGAAATTTCGCCCTACGATCTGAGCAAGGGGCGCATCATCTACCGGCACAAGACCTAATCCGCTCCAACCGACGTCCCCGATTGCCGCTGGGTGAACGAAACCCGATGAAACGGAAACTCAAGGTGATCGTTGGTCTGGTTGCGGGTCTGGCGGTTGTGGCCGTCATCGCTGCTGGCGCGTTAATCCGGGCGGAATCCCATGGACGCACCTACTCGGATGTCACGCGCATCCCCCACCGACGTGTTGGTGTCCTCTTGGGTTGTTCCCGGAGGCTTTCGAATGGCCGGACGAATCTCTTCTTTTCCTATCGCGTGGCCGCTGCGGCAACGCTTTTCCAGGCCGGCAAGATTGACTTCATCATTGTCAGCGGCGACAACCACGTGTCCGGCTATGATGAGCCGACTGACATGAAACAGGCGCTTGTGGCGGCCGGCGTTCCTGCAGGGAGAATTTACTGCGATTTTGCCGGGTTCCGGACGCTCGATTCGATTGCACGCGCCAAGGCGGTCTTTGGCCAGACCTCCATCACGGTCGTGTCGCAGGAGTTTCACAATCAGCGGGCCATTTACCTCGCCCGGCATGAGGGGATTGACGCAGTGGGTTTCAACGCGCGCGAGGTCACATCGGTCCGAGGGGTGCGCACCACGTTGAGAGAGCAATTCGCCCGCGTGAAGGCGGTGCTGGACGTGTGTCTGCTCGGCACACGCCCGAAGTTTCTCGGTCCGCGAATCGAGATTGGCGATGCCATCCAACCCGCCGGTGGAGGGTAGACCTGATCGGCTGCGGGGGCGCTGGAGAATGCAGGATAAACGTTGAGGTAGGGCGGCGGCTTCTCGATGTCTGTATGCTTCAGTTTGCCTGTCCCCTATGCGTCCTATGCCCAGGCCGCGATGCCATCGACTGCCGTCGGCCTTTGCGGGCGATAAAGTCCTCGACTTCCGGCATGTACAGATCGTGGTGGGTGAGACCCGCGCTTGCCAGCCGCTGGCGCGCGAGGCTGAAATTGGTGATCTGCTCGCGCGCGTGGGAATCCGTGCCGATGACCACCGGGATCCCGCGGTCCGCCGCGATTCTGAGCATGCGCACCTCCGCAGTCTCCGGCGTATTCGGGTTCGAATTCAGTTCCAAAGCCACGCCGCGCTCCTCGACCCACCGGAGCACACGCCGGATCGCATCATCGGAAATACGCCCTTTGTTCACCGAGGCGAGCCAACGGAACGGATGCGCGAACACATCCACCTCGGGCGTGTTCAGCAGCGTGTCCACAAAATCCAGCCACGCCCGCTCGCGCGCTTCCTCGGACTCAATCTTCTCGATCCATGGCGCAAAATGAATCCCGCACAGGATCACGTCAAACGCATCTGTGAACTCCGGATCATGGGTCAGCCGACCATCCCGCATCATATCGGTCTCGATGCCGGCAAAGACATTGGCGTTCTTCAGATCCCGGATCTTTCCGATCCCCGCCCGGAGATTGGCGTTGCCGATCTCACGCGCTGCATCGAAGTGTTCGGGTTCCTCCATCCATCGCCCGGACCACAGCAGGTCAATCTCATGAATGAAGTAATGCATAAAGCCGTGGTCGGTGATCACCACGCGCCGCATCTCATCGCCCAATAATCCGGCGTACAAGGCCGGAGTCAGCTCACACTCGCAACAGGGGTCCACATTCGTGTGACTGTGAAAATTGGTCCATCCGCACGTTTGCATACGCGTCGTTTCCCTCACGTGTTCAAATCACATCCGTTACGTCCACCCGGCACCCGGTTATGCCTCCCCGAAGACTTCGGCATCGAAGACCAGGAATTGGGCGCCCCGCTCCCAGGCGTCAGGGGCGAGTCCGGCCTTGCGCGAGAGAAAGCGGAGCGTCGTCTCGAGATCCCACCCTTGTTCACCCGGCACCTGCGGCAGAAAAACCGCGCTGCGTCCGTTTTTCTTGAGGACAATTCCGTGGCGGCCGAGGACAATCTCACGCCAGGATGCCACCGGTTCCGGAGCGGTCAGGGCCGAAATCTCAATCCGCACCTGCGGCGCCTCCTGAATCGTCAGGGGTTGGAAGCGCGGATCGTGCAGCGCGGCGTTGACGGCCTGCTCGCGCACCACCCGCCAGATCTCGCGCGTGGGAACAATCTCGCCGATACAGCCCCGCAACTCGCCATCCAGTGTGAGCGTCACAAAGCCGCCCATCACCTGCCGGGCACTCACGCCGATCCCCTCCCCCTCCGGCTCCTGCCGGGGGATGTCGCCGCCCCGCACCGCCGCATCAACCGTCTGCCGAGCCAGTGCCGTCAACCACTCCCGTGTCGCCGTGTCCAACATGCCGCACCTCACCACGCCACCCATGCGCTCAGATAACTCACCGAGTTCTCCCAATCACCGGTCATTCGACCGGACTGGTCATAAGCTATTTCGGTAACCATCGCTCCCGGGCCGGCAACGGCAATAGCAATCGTCAGCGGATTCTCTCCGCACACCGTCGCGCCGGTCTCCTGCAGGACCTGCCGGAAGCCGGCGGCGTCTCCGGCGGCGACCCGCTCGAACACACGGTGATCCAGCTCGCGCAGCCGCCGGGACACATTGTCCGTGAACGGCACATAATCAAAGTTGGGGCCGTAGTGGGTGAAATCGGTGCTCACCACGAGGAGCGTGCGGCTGTCCAGCATCCCGCGCAGCGTCTGGCCGAAGGCCTGGGCCGCCGCGTCGCCAAACCCGCCGCAGACGAGAGAAACCACGCGCAGCGGAAGCCCGGCAAACACCGTTTGCAGGAGCGGGATCTGGATCTGGTCGCTGTGCTCGCGCGCGTGGGCGCGCGGCTCGACGATGGCGAAGGGGGTGGCCAGCAGGCGCCGCGCGAAATCGGGATCGGCCGGACAGTCGCCCAGCGGCGTCCGGATATGCGCCACATCCAGCACGCTCACGCAATCCCGCAGGGCGACCGAATGGCTCGGGCCCAACACGACCGCGCGGTCATAGCGGCCGGGATCGAACCGGGCGTAGGCCGCCATCGCCACTTGTCCCGAGTACGCGTAACCGGCGTGGGGGACGATGACCGCGCGCACGCCGGGTATCGGCGCGGGCGCGGGCTGCGGCGCCAGCGCGGCCAGTTCGCGCCGCAACGCATCCCGGTCGTCGGAGTACCACCGGCCGGCCAATGGCGTGACAAAGACCCGATTCTCATTCATGGCTCATCTCCAGACCCCGGCTGCGACACGGCCACACGTTGGGCATTTGCCGTCCTGCAAACGATCTTCGCACACCGTGAAGCCGCGGCGGCGCAGCAGCACGCCGTCGCAGCCGACGCAGATCGTGTCGTCCGTGCCCGAGATGTCGGCGTTGCCGATATACACGTGACGCAATCCGGACTCCAGCGCGCAGGCCCGCGCCCGCAGCAGGGTCTCCTCGGGCGTGTTCGGCAATTCGACAAGCTGGTGGGTCGGGAAAAAACGGGAGAGGTGCAACGGCGTCTCCGCACCGAGATTCGCCGAAATCCACCCGGCCAACTGAGTGAAATCCGCGTCGGTGTCGTTCAGCGTTGGAATGATCAGACACGTCACCTCAATCCAGACACCCGCCGCGCGCAACTGTACCAGCGCATCCAGAACGGGCTTGACGGAATCCACGCCGCAGACCTTGCGGTAGAAGGCGTCGTTCATCGACTTGATGTCCACATTCGCCGCGTCGATCACCGACGCGGCCACACGGACCGTTTCGGACGTCGCATAGCCCGCCGTGACGAGGATGTTACGCAGTCCCGTTTCGCGGCAGACCTGCGCGCAGTCGCGCACATACTCGATGGCGACGAGAGGCTCGGTGTAGGTGTAAGATACGGACGGACATCCGTTCTCCTGAGCAGCGGCGGCCACGGCCCGCGGCGGCAGGTCATACGACGGCGACTTGTTAAAGCTGCGCTGGGAGATTTCGGCATTCTGGCAATTGAGGCAGCTCAGGTTGCATCCCGCCGTGCCGATCGAGAAGGTTTTTGTCGCTGGTAGAAAATGGTAAAGCGGCTTTTTTGCAATCGGATCCACATGAACCGCGCACGGATGCCCGTAGGCCATCAGCACGACACGTCCGCGGACGTTCCGCCTCACCCGGCAGCGTCCTATCTGCCCCACCCCCAACACACATCCGTGTGGACATACCGTACATGCAATCTGAGCCATCGATCCCCCGCGCTTTCTTGTAACCTTCATCCGTGCTGCCGCAACCGGTCCTGCAGACCGGTGCGGCGTTCAACGACGAGATTGTTGCGAATAGCCATCTGGATCGCCTGCTGCGAGCCGACGATGCAAACCAGTCTGCGGCCACGGGTGATCCCCGTGTAGAGCAAATTCCGTTGCAGCAGCTTGAAGTGCTGCGTATGGAGAATCAGCACAACGGCGGGGTACTCACTCCCCTGAGACTTATGAATGGTGCAGGCGTAAGCGAGGACCAGTTCGTCCAGCTCGGCATGCTCGTACTGCACGGGCCGGCCGTCAAAGGTCACCACCATCTCGCGAGCCGTGGCGTCCACCGACCGAACAAAGCCGATGTCGCCGTTGTAAATGTCCTTGTCGTAATTGTTGCGAATCTGCATCACACGGTCATTCGCGCGAAACAGTGTCCCGCCGCGCGCCAAGGTCTCTCCGATCGGATTCAACGCCTGCTGGAGCACCGTGTTGAGGTTCTCGGCGCCGAGGCTGTTGCGCCGCATCGGCGTGAGCACCTGGATATCTTCGAGCGGCGAAAGCCCGAACCGCTGGGGGATGCGCCGCGACACCAAATCGACGAGCCGTGTCAGGATCGTATCGGACTCCGCGGTATCGATAAAGTAGAAATCGCTCGCGCCCTCAGCCGTTTCGATCATCTCGCCATGGTTGATATGGTGCGCGTTGCGGACAATCAGCCCGGTGGTGTCCTGCCGGAAGATGGTGTCGAGGGTGCTGCACGGAACCGCGCGGGATCGAATGATATCGCGCAGGACATTGCCGGGGCCCACGCTGGGGAGCTGATCGGTGTCGCCCACGAGGATCAGCGAGGCGGTATCGGGCAGCGCCTCGAGCAACTGGCTCATCAGGCGGATATCCACCATCGAGGACTCGTCAAGGATAAACACATCGCCTTCCAGCCGGTTGTCCCGGTCGTAGTCAAAGGCATGATCATTGGGATTGTATTTGAGCAGGCGATGGATGGTGAGCGCCTCATGGCCGGTCGCCTCGCTCATCCGCTTCGCCGCCCGGCCGGTGGGCGCGGCGAGCGCAACGGTCAGGCGCCGGGCGGTGAATATCTCGGTCAGCGCCCGGATGATCGTGGTTTTGCCGACTCCGGGGCCGCCGGTGATCACGGCCACTTTCGATTCGATGGCGGTCACCAGCGCGGCACGCTGCGCGTCGGCCAATTGGATGCCCATCTTACCCTCGGCCCAGATCAGCGCGCGCGGCGCGGCGATGCTCGGGAACCTCACGGCGTGGTCGAGCAGCCGCAACAGTCCCGCAGCCACCTCGCGCTCGGCCTCGTAAAGCGCGCGCAGATAGACATGCCCTGTTTCGCGAACCAGCGCGCCACGGGCAATTTCATCGGCCAGCGCCTCGGTCAGCGTCTCGGCGGGAATATCGAGCAACTCCTGCGCGTGGAGGATCACGTCGGCCTCGATGCCGAAGCAGTGGCCCCCCTCATCGGCCTGCGACTGGAGCAAGTAGAGCAGACCTGCGCGGGCGCGAGCGGGGGATTCCCGGGGCACGCCGACACTGAGCGCGATCGCGTCGGCTGTTTTGAAGCCGATCCCCCAGACGTCCGTGCACAGGCGGTAGGGATTGGATTTGACCACCGCGATGGCGTCGGGGCCATATTGCCGGAAAATGCGCGCCGCCTGCGCCGACCCGATCCCATGGGACTGCAGAAAAATCATGATGTCGCGCACGCTCCGCTGCTCGATCCAGGACGCCTTGATTTGATTGCGGCGGTGTTTGCCGATCCCCTCCACCTCCTCGAGCCGGCGCGACTCCCTTTCGATGACCTGCAGCGTGGTGTCGCCGAAACGGTCGACAATCCGTTTGGCCAGCTCCTTGCCCACGCCCCGGATCATGCCGCTCCCCAGGTAGCGGCGGATTCCTTCGGCCGAGGTCGGCGTCACGCAGACGATCGAGGCGGCTTGGAACTGCTTGCCATGCTGCGGATGGCGAATCCACGATCCCTCGGCCGTTATCTCTTCCCCCTCCCAGACGGCGGCGCACGATCCGACCAGCGTGAAAACGTCTCCCGCTGGGGTCGTCGGACGGATCGTGCAGACGGTGTAGCCGGTCTCGTCGTTGCGAAAGACGAGGGACACCACCGAACCCGCGACCTTCTCGACTGCGGCTTGATGACCGGCCTCGGCGGCCGCATCCGACGGTTTGTGCTTATCGATCGCCATGTCCGGTCCCGCCGTTACAAGAGGCTCCGCATCATCAGGTCCGTGTTCACCGAATCCATCCAAAACGGTGCGAGGTAAAAGGCCAGTAGACGACGGTGGCGGGGCCGATGAGGTTGCGTTCGGGCACAGGTCCCCAGAATCGGCTGTCGAGGCTGTTGCGACTGTTGTCGCCCAGCGCATAATATTCGTTGCTGTCGAGCGACACGCTGTCGCCGGCCATCGTCAGCGACTTGGGGTGCAACCCATCGCGAACATCCGGAACCGTAAACCCGGCATAGTTCGGCGCCCAATCGGCGACTTTTTCGCAGCGTGAGATGATCCCGATCCGATCGGGTTCGGACACGGGAACACCGCCGATGAACAAGTGGGGCGGACGGATGGAGAGGGTCTCGCCCGGCAGGCCGCACATCCGCTTGATGTAGTGCGTGCCGGGGGAAAGCCCCTTGATCCCGTCTGTGGAAAAAACCATGACCTCGCCGCGCTGCGGCCGTCGGAAGTTCCACACCCAGCGATTGACAAACACAAAGTCACCCTCCGTGACGATTCCGGACCACAAGACCGCGCCCGAGGCGATCCGGTTTTCGGCGTTCAAATGCAGCGACTGGCTCCTCTGCAGCGCGTCGCTCGGCACAAAATAGGTCTGTCCCGCGATCTGGATGGCGGCGTACCCCGGGCGGGCGTCATTGTTCTTCACGCGCGACGCCACTCCGCCCGTATTCACCCGAACCTCCTTGTACCAGTCGCCGGTCACCAGCCAGTTCACCAGCTTAAGCGGCATACGATCCCATAGACCGGGCGAAGCCTGCTCATACGACGCGATACCCGAAAGCGTGGGGTACATCGATCCCGTCGGGATCTTGAAGGGTTGGTAGAAATAGGCGCGGAAGGCCATCGCCACCGAAAGCGCGATCACGACCACCTCGAAATTGCCCCGCCACGCGCTCAAAGTCCGCACGGGCGAAAGGCGGTTGAGCAGGGCGCTTAATGCATCCGCGATCGCATCGGCTTCGGTTCTGGATCCGTGCCGCACCCCGCGCCGCGCGTCGGCCATCATGCGGCCAAGCTCCGCGCGATCTGCGGGGTTTAGCAAATCCTCGCGCATCGCCTTGACCGTGTCGGCGCTGTTCAGCATCTCTTTCAGATGCTTGCGCGCCTTCCAGGTGGCCCGGATCTCAACGATTTTTGCATATGCCTGCATGGACGCTCCTTGGGGGTCAACACCCAGTCTGGCGGGCGATGATACCCCATCCCTACGAATCGTTTCCGCCTTTTAAAACGGCGATAAAAGCCGACTGCGGCACCCTGACCGTGCCGAATTCCTTCATTCGTTTCTTGCCTTCGGCCTGTTTCTTCAGCACCTTCTGCTTGCGGGTGACATCGCCGCCGTACAACTTGGCCGTCACATCCTTGCGAAAGGCGCGGATGTCTTCACGGGCGATAATGTTGCGGCCCAGCGTGGCCTGCACCGGGATCTTGAACATGTGCGGCGGGATCTCTTCGCTCAGCGCCTTGCAGATCTGGCGACCGCGGTAAACCGCCTTATCCTTGTGCACCATGCAGGAAAAAGCGTCAATGACCTCGCCATTGAGCAAAATGTCCATCTTGACAATGTCGCTAGGTTGATATCCGATCGGCTCATAGTCCATCGAGGCATAGCCGCGGCTGATGCTCTTGAGGGTATCATGAAAATCGATCAGAATCTCGTTGAGCGGCAACATGCAGGTCAGGATCACCCGCTTGGCGTCGAGACTCTCGGTTGTGCGCATCTCGCCGCGCCGGTCCATCACGAGACGCATGATCTCGCCAATGTAAAGGCTCGGCGTGATGAGCGTTGCCCGGATGATCGGCTCCTCAATATGGTCGATCCGCGTCACGTCAGGCATCCGGGTCGGGTTGTCAATATCCATCACGGTGCCGTCGTTCATGAATATCTTGTAGACCACCGCCGGATGGGTGCTGATGATGTCCAGATCAAACTCGCGACGGAGCCGTTCCTGAACCACCTCCATGTGCAGCAACCCGAGAAAACCGCACCGGAACCCAAACCCCAAGGCGACCGAGCTTTCCGAGTGAAAGCTAAAGGCTGCGTCGTTCAAATGAAGCTTTTCGAGTCCGCTGCGCACTTTTCCGTATTCGTCGCTGCTCACGGGGTAGAGGCCGCTGAACACCATCGGCCGGACTTCCTTGTACCCGGGAAGGGCTTCGGATGAGCCGTCCTTGACCGTCGTCACCGTGTCGCCGATCTTCACGTCGCGCGGATCGCGAATTGTGCCAGCGATGTAGCCGACCTGGCCCGCTTCGAGCACCGCGAGCGGCTTCTGCGTGGGACTGAAAATGCCGACCTCGCGCACCTGCGTCTCCACGCCGTTGCTCAGAAAACGCACGGTGTCTCCCGCTTGGATACAGCCGTCCACAACCCGCACATAGGGGATCACGCCGCGGAACGCATCAAAGACCGAGTCGAACACCAACGCCCGCAACGGCGCATCGTTGCCGCGGGTCTTGGGCGGATGAAGGCGGGTGACGACGGCTTCCAGAACCTCCGAAACATTGAGGCCCGTCTTGGCGCTGATTAGCAACGGGTGCTCCATGCTGATGCCCAGCACATCCTCAACCTGCTTGGACACCTCCTGCACATCCGCGCCAGGCAGATCCACCTTGTTCAGGACCGGAATGATCTCGAGTCCGGCGTCGATCGCCAGATAGGCGTTGGCGACGGTCTGAGCCTCGACGCCCTGACACGCATCGACCACCAGAATCGCCCCTTCGCAGGCACCCATGCTGCGGGAGACTTCGTAAGTGAAGTCGACATGACCGGGGGTGTCGATCAGATTGAAACGAAACACGCGACCGTCCCGCGCCGTGTAGTGCATCGAGACGGGGTGGCATTTGATGGTGATCCCGCGCTCGCGCTCGAGGTCCATCGCATCGAGCGTCTGTTCGCGCATCAGTCGCGACTCAATGGTGTGGGTCAGCTCCAAAATGCGGTCAGACAACGTCGTCTTCCCATGATCAATATGGGCAATGATGCAAAAGTTGCGGGTGTTTTCGATGCTGTGTTCCATAAATAAATCAATTCCAGATGCCCTGACAGCACCCTCGCGGCTGGCTGTCTTGGGTTGAAAATAGTACCTTTTTCAGACCCGAATGTCACGCCCGGCTTTTTTATCCCTGGGCGTCGACCACGCAATCGGCGAGGCGCGCGTCTGCGTCGGGAACGGCCAACCGCAGCAGCGCGGCCGTCATAGAAGCGCGTCGCGAAGGGTCATTCGCCAGGCCGTGAAGCAGATCGGCCAGGGTGTCGTCCGTCAACTCATCCTGATCTGCAACCACCGCCCCGCCTCCGATGGCGAGCGCGGCCGCATTATGCCGCTGATGATCGCGCACCGCGCCCGGCAGCGGGATCAGAACCGCAGGCACCCCGCACAGGCAGAGTTCGGCACATGTCACGGCCCCGGCGCGGCATACGGCAACGTCAGCCGCAGCATAGGCGGCCCCCATGTCGCGGATAAACGGGACGACCTGCGCATCGACGCCCGCCGCCGCATAGCGTGCACGCAAGCCATCGGCGTCGGCCGCCCCGCTTTGATGCAGGACCCGCAGCCCGTTAACCCCCTGCGCCCTCAATCGGCACAGTGCGCCACAGCAGCGTTCATTCACCGCATGCGCGCCCTGGCTGCCGCCCGTCACCAACACGGCAACCCCTTGCGCCTGTCTGGCCGGGCACCGCGCCACGGCGAGCTCGCGCCGTACCGGCAGACCCGTCAGAACCACCCGCCGGCCCGGAAGCGCCGCATGCGTCCCCGAAAAACTCACCGCCGTCACCCGCGCGAGCCGCGACAACCACTCAACCGCTTGCCCCGGAACGGTGTTGGCCTCGTGCAGCACCACCGGCACGCCACACAGCCAGGCAGCCACCGTCGGCGGCAGACTCGCGTAGCTGCCCATGGCCAGCATGCGATCAGGCCGGGCTCGCCGCACCTGCCGCATGCAGCGGAAGACCGACGCCAGCAGTACGATAACGGTCCGCGCGCGAAGCGGCCGCGCCCCGGTTCGCCAGATCGGGCCGTCCCAGGCGGGCCGTGCTGCCTCCTCGACCGCCCGCCCCGAGAGCCAGACGGTCACGTCGTGTCCCCGCTCCCGCAGCGCCCGAGCGGTCGCCAACCCCGGGAACACATGCCCGCCCGTCCCGCCGCACGCCACGATGATCTTCATTGCCCGCTCCCCGGTTTCACGTTCCAGCCCCAATCACGTCTTGCGGAATCCGTGCACCAGCTCCCGCACCGCGCTGCGGCACAGCACCCAGACCAGCCCGCCGTAGATCACTGCCGACGACGCCAGCGTCACCGCCATCGCCACCAACTGGCCCGATTTGCCCCATTCCAGAAACGCGGTGGCCAACCGGGCGTGGAGCAGACAGGCCGCCACCGCCATCACACCCGCCGCCGCCAACGCGCCGCCCGCAGGGCCGAGCATCCCACGCACCTGCAGCACACACCCCTTGCGGCGCAACAGCCAGACGAGTAACAGCACCGAGACCCCGCTGGAGATCACCGTCGCAAGCGCAATCCCCGCGTGTTTCCACCCCGCAGGCCACGTCACCACAAACAGGACGTTCATCACGACATTCAACGCCACCGCGACCAGGCTCACCCGCACCGGGGTGACGGTATCACCCAGCGCGTAGAAAGCCGGTGTGATCGCCTTATGCAAGCAGAACACCAGCAATCCCGGCGCGTAGAAAGCCAAAGCTCGTGAGGAATAGAGGGCCGACTCAGCGTCAAAACGTCCGCCTTGGTAGACAAGCTGGATGATCGGCAGCGCCAGCACGAGCAGACCGACAGCAGCCGGAGACATGAGCAAGGCGATGTTCCGCAACGCCCGATCGAGCGTCGGCGGGATGGCCGCAGGATCGGCGGCAGCGGCTTGTCTGGAGAATGTCGGCAGCAACACCGTGGCAAACGCCGTGCCCACCAGACCCAGTGGCAGATAGACCAGCCGATCGGCGTATTCCAGTGCGGCAGGCGCCCATTTGCCGGCCCACATGGCCAGCAGTCCGTCGATGCAGACATTCACCTGCACCACGCCCGAGGCCAACGCCAAGGGGAGCGCGCGCTGCAGTACGCGCCTGACCTGCGGATCGTTCCACCACAGCAGATCAGGGATGAAGCGCACGCCGAGACGGCGCAGCGCGACCACTTGGAACAGTGCCTGCGCCACGCCAGCGGCGAGGACCGCCCAGGCCACGATGCGGATGCGCACCCCGGGATCGTCGGCTACGAACGGGCACACCCCGACGAGCACCAGAATCCAGATGATGTTGAGCAGCGCCGGCGCCAGCGCCGGCACCCAGAAGGCGCGCAGCACATTGAGCGCGCCCATGGCCAGCGCCGCCACGCAGATCAACGGCGCATAGGGCAGCATGATCCGCAGCAGCGGCAGGATCGCGGCAAAACGCGGGGTGGCGGCCATCCAAGCCTGCAACGGGAAGGTCGCCAATACGCCCAACGCGGCGACGCCACCCAAAACCGCGATGACGAAACCGGCGGTCTTTGCGAGCAGGCGCTCGCCCGCAGCCCTGCCGCCGCGGGCGACCGCCTCAGCGTAGGCGGGTATAAAGGCCGAAGAGAGCGCCCCCTCACCAAACAGTTTTCGGAAGAGGTTCGGGATACGAAAGGCCACGACAAATGCGGATGTTTCGAGGCTGGTGCCGAAAAACTGCGCCATCAGCACCTCGCGCACCAGGCCGGCAATGCGGCTGACAGCCGTACCGCCAGCCACTTTCCCCACTGACCGCAACACCGAAGGTGCAGCGTCGCTCATGCTACGTCCCCTTCCGCTCTCCATGGGTGCAGATATGCCGAACCGCCTCGTGGAAGTTCTCGGCTCCGGATAGAATCTCGATTTCCACCCGCAGGTAGTAGACGGGCACGGCCGGGCTCGCCAAACGCGGAAGCCGCACAGCGTCCTTCTCCGTGGTGATCACGGCACAGGCACCCAGTTCGTCAGCCTGGTTCACCGCATCGATGATCTCCTGAGCCTCATACCGGTGGTGGTCAGCATACCGGTCGCAGGTCATCAGCCGCGCGCCCATCGCGCGCAAAAAACCCTCAAAGCTCTGCGGCACGGCGATGCCCGAGAGCGCGGCAACTTTTTTTCCGCTGAGCCAGCTCAAAGGCTGTGTCTCGTCGCTGTAAGCATTCCGCAGATACCGGGGACGGTGGCAGCACTCGATGATTTCGGCCTGGGCGTTCAACTGGCGGAGCCGGGCGCGCAGCGTCTCCGACTGCCCGTCCGATTTGGTGATAAAAATGAAGTTGGCCCGCTTCAGATTGCGCACCGGTTCGCGCAACACACCCCGCGGCAAGACATTGCCATTGCCAAAGGGATTGGTCTTGTCGATCAGCACCAGCTCGAGCCGGTGCTTGAGCTTCTGATACTGAAAGCCATCGTCGAGCACCAGCGTGTCGCAGCCAAACTTCTTAATCGCATAACGCCCGCTTTTGACACGGTTCCTGTCTACCAGCACGACCACGCCGGGCAGGTTGGAGGCGAGCATGTACGGCTCGTCACCTCCCATTTCGCTATCGAGCAGCAGGTGGTGGCCGTCACTGACCACCCGCGGCGGCTCGATGCTTTCTCGGAAAAATCGCTGATACCAAGGCAGTTCCTTCTTGCGGTAGCCACGACTGAGAATCGCGACTTTGCGTCCCGACTTGTGCAGCTCGCGGGCGAAGATCTCCACCACCGGAGTTTTGCCGGTGCCACCCGCCGTGATGTTCCCGACACTGATCACCTGACAGCCGAGGGGGTAGCGATGCAAAATTCCCGCCTCATAAAAGAACAGGCGCGTCTGCACCACACCGCGAAAAAGATGAGACAGTCCTTTCAAAAAAGCGAGCAGCAGCCGGATCGACCCGGTATGCCCCTGGTCAGCCCCCGGCTGCTGAATCAGACGGATGAGAAACCGCTCCAGCTGCTCGATTCGTTTTGTTCGATTGCGTGCCATAACGTGTGAGATGTCCGGGATAATAGCGAAGATTGTCGCTGAAGGCAATGCCAACGCTGTCGATAAACGCTGTCGATAAACGCTCGACGTTCGCGCGTCAATTCGCTAACATCATGGTCAAATGATTCAGTTATCAGGGCTTGTATTAGGACGGGCGGAGTATTATGACACTGAAAGTCGGATTTGTCGGTTGGCGCGGGATGGTCGGTTCGGTCCTCGTGGAGCGGATGCGCGAGGAGGGCGATTTCAAAGGCTTCGAACCGGTCTTTTTCACGACGTCGCAGGTGGGCGGAACGGGCCCCGATGTGGGGTGTGGCCCGACCGCGTTGCTGGATGCCACCGATCTGCGCCGACTCGCCAAGATGGACATCATCGTCACCTGCCAGGGCGGCGACTACACGGGCGCGGTTTACGGCGATCTGCGCAAAGCGGGCTGGAAAGGCTACTGGGTTGACGCCGCCTCAACCCTGCGCATGGCCGACGATGCGGTGATCGTTCTCGACCCGGTCAATCGCGCGGTCATCAATCGCTCGCTCGCGGCCCACGGGCGCCTGTTCGTGGGCGGCAACTGCACCGTCAGCCTGATGCTCATGGCGGTCCACGGGCTCTTCGAGGCCGGGCTGATCGAATGGGTTTCGACGATGACCTATCAGAGCGCGTCCGGCGCCGGCGCCAAGAACATGCGCGAGTTGCTCCTGCAGATGCGTCAGATCGCCGCTGCGCCGGGTGCCCTGCTCGATGATCCGGCCGCCGCGATTCTGGAGATCGACCGCCAGGTCGCCGCGAGCGTCCGCGACCCGTCCCTGCCGACCCAGCATTTTGGCGCACCGCTCGCCGCCAGCCTCATCCCGTGGATCGACAAGGCCGTGGCCGACGGCCAGACGCGGGAGGAATGGAAGGGCTTTGTCGAGTGCAACAAGATCCTCGGTCTGGCCGAGCCGATCCCGGTTGACGGCGTGTGCGTCCGCGTCGGCGCGATGCGCTGCCACAGCCAGGGCCTGACCCTCAAGCTGAAGAAAGATCTACAGGTCGAGCACGTCGAGTCGCTGCTGGCCGGCGCGAACGACTGGGTCCGCGTGGTGCCCAATGACAAGGCGTCAACCCTGCGCGATCTCACCCCCGCCGCCGTGTCGGGCACCCTGACCGTCCCCATTGGCCGCCTGCACAAAATGAAGATGGGGCCTGAATACATCGCCGCGTTCACGGTCGGCGACCAGCTCCTGTGGGGCGCCGCCGAACCCATCCGCCGCATGTTGAACATCATCCGCGAGCATCTCAACCGATGAAACGCTTCCTAACCACATATCTGCTCACCGCAGGGATCGGCACGGCAACGGTTTATTATGGGACGCCCATGATCGCCGCCAAGCTTCCCCGCCTGACGAACCCCGCGTTCGCCATCACCGGGCCGTCCGTTGACGATCTCACGCCCTCCAGCGTGGCTTTCGCACGCATGTCGCCGGTGACAGACGCCTCGTCCGCCGACCCCGATGATTCGTCGCCAGGCAACGGGACACGATCGATCGAAGGGGATGACGCCCCGATTAACGCCCCGCCGGAGGCGCCGATTATCGAACCGCCGCCAGTCATTCCCCCCTATCAGCCTCCTGCCTCCAGTACCAACGCGAGCTCGTGGGCTATTTTGATCCAGCGCGCTGTCCACTACTCGACGGGAGGCAAAAACCTCGGTATGCTTCCCGCCGGTACGTTCGGCGAAGTGATCAAAACCACGACATCCTCGGACGGTGATGTCGCGGTTTGCACGATCGATCAGGACGGGCAGTGGAAAGGACCGGTCCTTATCGGCGTTGCCAACCTGGTTGTATTCGAGGGTCCGTTTACCACTGTGTCCGCCGATACTCTGGGACTGCTTCGCCACTACTATGCCCTGAAGGAACGCATCGACGCGCGCACGGCGGCGATACAGCAGGCGATCACGGCGGCGAACCCCCATGCCGCCGCCTACGTCCGCGCCACCGACGCGGTCAACGAATTCGTCCTCCGCGCCAAAAAGATGTCCGCCACGTTCAAGGATGCCACAGGACCGGCGCGATCCGAAATGCTCGACCAGCTCAAGCGGATGAAGTTTGAGCAAGTCCGCCTGAATTCGGAACTCAGTCAGGCCGAGGCGCGGATGAAGGAGTGGACTGCGAATAATCCGGACTCGCCGACGAATGCCGCTTCCGACCCCGAACTCAGCGGCTGGCTCGCCGAACTGCGCCGGATCGAACCCCTGAAACAGGCGATCATCCCGTGAGAACGGGTGCCGCATTCAACGAAGAGGACCGAACATGATCATTGCCATTGTCGGACTCGGACTTATCGGCGGATCGGTGGCCCGCGACCTCGCCCGGACCGGGCTGGCGACTTCCCGCCTCGGGGTGGACAGCGATCCCGGAAACCTTCGCACCGCCTTGGAACTGGGCCTCGTTGACCGGGCGCTCCCGCTGGCCGAGGCCGTGACGGCGGCCGACCTCATCATTCTCGCCGTGCCTGTGGACGCCATCTTCCGCATCCTGCCCGGGGTCCTCGACCGCATCAGCGACCGGCAGACGGTCGTTGACCTGGGATCGACCAAGCAGCTGATCGTCGACGCCGTTCGAGGCCATCCCCGCCGCGCGCGGTTTGTCGCCGCGCACCCGATGGCCGGCACGGAGGATAGCGGTCCCGCCGCTTCGCGCGAGACCCTCTTCGCCGGGCGCGCCGCCATTCTGTGCGACACGTCCGACAGCGCGCCCGATGCTCTCGCGACCGCCGAGCGCCTCTTCACCGTCGGCCTTGGCATGCGCCTCCTGTGCCTGGATGCCGCGTGCCATGACCTGCATGCCGCCTACGTCTCCCACCTCCCGCATGTCCTCGCGTATGCCCTCGCCCTGGCCGCCCTCAATCCCGAACACGACGCCCAGGTCCGTTTCTCCCTCGCCGCCGGCGGCTTCACCTCGACGGCGCGCCTCGCCAAGAGCGGCCCCGCCATGTGGTATCCAATACTCAGCCAAAATCGCACGCATCTGCTCGGCGCTATCGCCGCCTTCCGGGCACATCTGGACGCCATCACCCACGCCATCACCGACGGCGACTCCGACCGCATCCGCGCCCTGATTACCGAAGCCAACCGCATCCGCGCGTTTATCGCGTGAGGCGCTCCCGCGCGCGGTTCAAGGCGTCGTCAATGTCGCCAAAGACATTGTCCTGCCCCACGCGGTCCAGAAAGCCGGAGCGCGTCATCAGCACCAGCGGCTGACTGTGAACGCCCGCGAGGATGAGCCGCGTTCCCCGTTTTTCACACTGCCGGAATACGTCGTCCAAAATGTTCAGTGCCGTGGCGTCCAGCGCCAGGACATGCCGCATGTGGAAAATCAGAACCTGCGGCCTGCGACTGATCAGATCAATCGCGTCGCGGCATTTGTCGGCCGCGCCGAAGAACATCGGCCCGTTGATCTCAAACACGTCGCACCCCTTCGGGACCTGCCGCCGCGAGGCGTCCGGAGCGCCGTTCCCCGCGTCCGCCGGGTCGCCGAGCAGGCGCGTCAGGTAGCCCGCCTGCGTGGCCTCCGCCATCCGCCGGATGAACAGGAATGCGGCCAGAATCATTCCGATCTGGATCGCCACCGTCAAATCGATCAGGACCGTCAGCAGAAACGTCGCCATCATGACCAGCGCGTCGCTCCGGGTGCTGCGGAACATCCTCCGGAACAGGTGCAACTCGCTCATGTTCCACGCCACCACGGCCACGATGCCGCCCAAGGTCGCCATCGGAATCATGGCGGCCCAGCGTCCAAGACAGAGCATGATCAAAAGCAATACGACCGCATGGACAATCCCGGAGAGCGAGGAGCGCCCGCCGTTCTTGATGTTAGTCGCGGTGCGAGCGATCGCGCCGGTCGCCGGAATGCCGCCGAACAGCGGCGACACCACATTGGCCAGCCCCTGGCCAATCAACTCCGTGTTGGAGTGATGGCGCTGCCCCGTCATGCCGTCGGCCACCACGGCGGAGAGCAGCGACTCGATCCCCGCAAGCAGGGCGATCGAAATGGCCGGGGAAAACAGCGTGCGGAACGTCTCCAAGCTTACCCGCGGCACGCGCGGCGCCTGAATACGCATCCCTTCGGCGACCGCCGGAAAACGCTGACCGATCGTTTCCATCTCGAAATCCAACCCCCACGCCCACGCCGCCTGCACCGCAGCGGTCGTGACCAAGATCGCCACCAGCGAACCCGGAACACGCTGCGTCACCCGCTTCCAATGCAGCACGATCAGAACGGTCACCGCCCCGATCCCCACCGCCAGCGGATTCACCGTGCCGAGGTGACGGCCGTATGCCAGCATCTTTTCAATGAAGTCGGCGGGAACCTTGTCCATGTGCAGCCCCAACAGGTCTTTGATCTGACCGGCAAAGATGATCAGCGCAATCCCGGTCGTGAACCCCACCGTCACCGGATAGGGAATGTATTTGATGACCGACCCACAGCCTGCAAACCCCATGATGATCAGCATCACGCCGGCCATCAGCGTCGCCACCGCCAACCCGTCGTACCCATGCTGCGCCACAATCCCGTAAATAATCACGATGAACGCGCCGGTGGGGCCGCCGATCTGCACCCGGCTGCCGCTAAACGCGGAAATCAGAAAGCCCGCAATCACGGCCGTGGCCAGCCCCTGCGTGGGCGACACCCCCGACGCAATCCCGAAGGCGATCGCCAACGGCAACGCCACCACCCCGACGATCAGTCCGGCAACCAGATCGTGAAGCACGTCCGAAAACGAATACGGACGAGTAAAAAGATCCATCGATGCCGGTCGAAACCGCACAGCCACCCAGGCACGCAAACCAGACAGACTATTCACGACTGAAATCCTCTGCCACCGGAATGCGCGCGTCCCACGAAGCCGCTGACCCGTGTGGCGGTGACGGCAAAAAAAGAAGGGGGATATTACTCCCGCACGCGTCGTTTGTCCAGTCAATCAATACGCAATCAATACGCAAACGGGTTGAAAAAATATTCTATCTAACCCTATTGACACTATTCAGGTATTCTGGTACTTTTATTCCCGAACTCACAAAGGGGCTGGTTTTATGGGTACTCCAATCAGAATTTCAGAAGCGGCATCCATCGCCCTGCATGCCTGTATCTGGCTGGCGCGTGACACCGGTCGCTATCACGCCACCCGCGAAATCTGCGCCGCCTTGGCTTGTTCGCAGTCTCATCTGGCCAAAGTCATGCAGGATCTCGCCCGGGCGCGCATCATCCAATCACAGCGCGGTCCCTCAGGCGGCATACGCCTCGCGGCCCGTCCCGATCAGACGACCCTTCGCGCCGTCTATGAGGCTGTCGACGGGGCGATCGCGCAGGACGTCGCCTGCCTCCTCCCCCTTTCGGTGTGCCCCGGCGAAGGCTGCGTACTGGGCCGCGCGCTCGCGGCTATTCACAACCAGTTCGCCTCCCTGCTGGCGCGCACCACGCTGGCCGACATTGTCAATGCAACAACCCAGGAGAAATTATGAAACGAAAGATCATCACCATTGACGAAGCCGCCTGCACCGGGTGTGGCCTGTGTATCGATGCCTGCCACGAAGGAGCCCTGCAGCTTGTGAATGGCAAGGCGAAGCTCGTCTCGGACAGCTACTGCGACGGTCTCGGCGCCTGCCTTCCCGCGTGTCCGGCGGACGCGATCCACATCGTCGAACGTGAGGCGGCGCCGTTTGACGAGGCCGCCGTGGCGGCCAAACAGGCCTCCCCCACCCCGCCGCCGCTGCCCTGCGGCTGCCCCGGAACGCTGGCGAAGTCCATCTCCCGTCCCAAAGCCGCCCCCCCCGAGGTATCACCGGCCGCCATGGCCGCCACGCTCGAATCCCGCCTGACGAACTGGCCGGTGCAGATCAAGCTGGTGCCACCGAACGCGCCGTACCTGCAGAACGCCGCGCTGCTCATCGCCGCAGATTGCACCGCCTTCGCCTATCCCGACATCCACCGGCGCTTCATGGCCGGCAAGGTCACGCTGATCGGCTGCCCCAAGCTGGATGCCGGCGACTATTCCGAGAAGCTCACCGCCATCCTGCAGAACAACGACATCCGCAGCCTCACCATCCTGCGCATGGAGGTGCCCTGCTGCGCCGGCATCGCCAACGCCGCCAAGCAGGCGCTGGTCAATAGCGGCAAGCTGATCCCCTGGCATGTCGTCACGATCGGCACGGACGGCGCGATCCTGGAGGAGTAGGTCCCGTTTTTTTCGCCGGCTGATTTTTTCAACACCACACACACCACACAAGGAGGTTCACACCATGAGCGACATGTTCTGTTTCCAATGCGAGCAAACGGCGGGCGGCAAAGGCTGCACCCGCGTCGGCGTCTGCGGCAAGAAGCCCGAGATCGCCGGCATTCAGGACGAGATCACCGCCGGGCTGATCACGCTGGCGCGCGCCCTGGACGGCAAGCCCCCCTGCGCCTCCTGCGAGGCGCTCTTCATGGACGCCCTGTTCATGACCGTCACCAACGTCAACTTCGACGCCGCGCCCCTGACCGCCATGCGCGACCGCATCCGCGCGGCCATCGCCAAGGCCGGCGGCGCCCCGGCCTTCAAGCCGGAGGAGCTGTTCCACGGCGACACGGACATCGTCTCCCTGCGCTCCACCCTCCTCTTCGGCCTGCGCGGCATGGCCGCCTATGCCCACCACGCCCGCGTCCTCGGCAAGACCGATCCCGAGGTCTCCGGCTGGTTCCGCAAGGGGATGAAGGCGCTGGGCGATGACCACAGCGTCTCGGAGTGGCTGGGGCTGATTCTCGAGTTCGGCAAGGTCAATCTGACCTGCATGGGGCTGCTCGACGCGGGCAACACCGAAACCTACGGCCATCCCGTGCCGACGCCCGTGCCGACGACCCGCGAGAAGGGACCGTTCATCATCGTGACCGGCCATGACCTGCACGACCTCAAGATGCTGCTGGAGCAGACCGCCGGGAAGGGCGTCAACGTCTATACTCACGGCGAGATGCTCCCCGCACATGCCTATCCCGGGCTGAAGAAATACCCGCAGCTCAAGGGCAACTTCGGCACTGCGTGGCAGAATCAGCAGAAGGAGTTCGACAACCTCCCCGGTGTTGTCCTCTTCACCACCAACTGCATCATGCCGCCCAAGCCCACCTACGCAGGCAACCTCTACACCACGGCCGAGGTCGGCTGGCCGGGCGTCACGCACATCGCGGCCGACGCGGCCGGGCACAAGGACTTCTCCGCCGTGATCGCGCACGCCGTGAAGCTCGGCGGCTGGACCCAGCCGCAGGCGGGCGAGCCGCTGCTCACCGGCTTCATGCGCAACGCCGTCCTCTCGGTGGCCGACAAGGTCGTCGCTGCGGTCAAGTCGGGCGCGGTGAAGCACATCTTCCTCGTGGGCGGGTGCGACGGCGCCAAGCTTGGACGCGACTACTACACGGAGTTTGTGGAGCAGGCGCCGAAGGACACGCTGATTCTCACCCTCGCCTGCGGCAAATACCGCTTCAACCACCTGCAGGCCAAGCTGGGCGACATCGGCGGCATTCCGCGCCTGCTCGACATGGGGCAATGCAACGACGCCTACTCGGCGATCCAGGTCGCCGTGACGCTGGCCAAGGTCTTCAACTGTGGCGTCAATGACCTGCCGCTCACGCTCGTCCTCTCCTGGTACGAGCAAAAGGCGGTCTGCATCCTCCTCACGCTGCTGGCGCTCGGGATCACAAACATCCGCATCGGGCCGAGCCTGCCCGCATTCCTCTCGCCGACCGTCCTCAACGTCCTCGTCGAGACGTTCAAGCTCACCCCGATCACCACCGCCTCCGCAGATCTGAAAACGATCTTGGGATCGGCCGCATAGATAGAAAACGTTGACAGAACGTGATTTTTTTGGCATCCTCTGCAACGTGAAGCCATTTTGTTCAAAGGCATGCGGACCTGTGCCGGTCGGCAAGCGATGTCTGGGCAGTGCGCGCAGGGCTCGTTCGGGATTCTCCCTGACCGAGCTCGTGTGTTCGGTGTTTGTGTCATCGGTGGCGGGCCTCATGTTCTTTAGCCTGTTCGGGGCGTGGCGGACGATCGAATCAAAAGTGACCGTCAAGTCGGAGCTTTTGATGGAAGGCGGCACGGCGCTGGAGCAGATCATACGCGCCGTGCGGGAGGAGATGGTGGATCTGGTGAAGGTGCGTTACGCCTCCACTGGGCTCACCAACGCGCTCGTGATTCTGCAGGACATCAACGGCGACGGCGTCGGTGATCGCCTCAAGGGGTGGGGCCTTCGGGTGATGGATGCGAATGGCGACGGCATCCAGGATCGTGTCGACATGAATGACGACGGGACGATGGAGACGCCCTTGTGGGAACTCGTTGAAGTCTCCAAGCCGGGAACGAATCTGGCTTCATCCGTCTCCTGGAACTCGACCGTGTTGTGCCGGAACGTGGTGGCTCCCTGGACGTCTCTGGACGGCCGCTACGTGTATCGGCCTTTTTGTTATGCCGGACGGGATCCTGCATTGGACAAGAGTCCCAAGGATGGCTATGTTTCCGAGACCGAACTGGACGTCAACGCCAACGGGGTGCTCGATGTGGTGGAGTACTCCAAGATCGCAACCATCCACCTGGGGCTCAAGTTGGTGAAGATGAGCGCCATTCGCGATGTGGAATCGGTCATCGTGTATCAAGGCACGATGTCGCCACGCAATTGGCAGCCCTTGGGCAAGTACTACTAGGAGGTGCATCATGACCACGCAAGGTTCCCCGCGATCAAGAACGACCGGTTTCACCCTGGTGGAGGCGATGGTGGTGGTCGTCTTGCTGTCACTGATTTCGGCGGGGATTTTTCGCACGACCAGCATGGTGATCAGAAGCGTGCGGGTGAACAATAACATCCGGGCTGCCAATAATCAGCTTCAGCAGCAGATTGAAAACATCCGTGGGATGGACTACTACCGCATCGGATCCCAGCCAGGGACCGGCGTGGCGTACATGAACCGCACTGTGACCAAGACGAACGATGTGTACGACGCCACCAACGATGTCCTGCTCGTCAGCCGGATCGTGTTGGCCGACTCCGGAACGGTCAGCACGAACGGCCATATCCTGGCGACCATGACCACCTATGCCGCTTCGGTGGATGATCCGGTGGATGGCCTGGGCGGCGCCGATGCGGACCGCGACACGAACGACGCCATGCGGGTGCGCGCCGAGATCGTCTGGGTGGACATGGGCAAGACCTACACCCGAAGCCTGGAAACTTTGGTGTACGGCATCATCTCAAACGATGAGCCCACCGACACAGCCGGCGTCGCTCCGGAAGACGACCCGAGTTTCGGCGACGGAGACGATGGCGTGGTCGACATCCTGAAGGCGGAGTATAACAAAAAGGACCAGAAACTCACGGTGGAGGCGACGGCCTCTGGAAAAGGCGCGAATACCCTGACGCTGGTCGGCTACGGGAGCATGGATTACGACAGCAAGAAGGACAAATGGAAGTATGACGAGAAAAAACAGGCCAATCCCGGAGCAAACGTGAAAGTAACGGCGAAGTTGGGCGGCGAAGACATTTATCCGGTCAAGCAGAAGTGATGACAGGGAACGGAATGCCAACAGGCAAATCAGCACACCCCCGGCAGGAGGCAACGTTGAAAACAAAGCAATGCGGCGGCTTCGGAATGATTGTCTACATGATCGTCGCGTTGGTCGTGATCGGCACGGCGACCGCGCTGATGGGCTTCCTCTCGGCGCTGACGTGGCAGACGCGGCGCACGGTCGCCAGCACGGAGGCCTTTCAGGCCGCCGAGGCGGGCATGAGCCGAGCCATCTTCATGGCGCAGTCGGTGGACGATTGGTCGACGTTCACCACCAATGGATGGACCGCGCTTCCCTCGACGAGCGCCGAGTATTTCATCGCGTTCACGGACATCCTGTCGAGCGGCATGATCGTCACCGCGACGGGGCGGAAGCCGTTTGGGGGCGGCTATACCTACCGCAAACTTCAGGTCCACATCGCGACTGCCCGCCCGAAGGCGTTGGATTACGCGCTGTTCGGGCAAAAGGTCGGTTTTCACAACCACATGAAAAAGAATTACGGGCTAACCATCACCAGCGATATCTGGTCGAACGAGGATCTCACCATTCATCGCGGCCTCACACTCAGCGGGGATTGCACGGCGTGCGGTCAGATCTTGTTCGCGACCCAGCCCACCGGGCTCGATGATAAAAACAAAGAGATCGGGCCGACCAGGTATACCGGCGAAATGCTCGATGGCACGCCCGGATCGCCCTTTTACGCCCCGAATCACGGCAAACCCGTGCCCGAGCCCATCCCGTTTCCCGTGTTCGATTTCGCGGCGGCATCGAACTCGGCCGTCGCCAGCGGCACCTTTTTTCCGACGGCTGCGGCATTCACGGCCTATCTGACGAATTCAACCAAGGCGACCATCGTCAAGTATCCGGCCACAAATCCGGCGCCCTATGGTTTTCCGGCGCCCTTGCCCACCAACTCGAACAACAAGATCTGGCTGAGGAAGACATATTCAGCGCCAACCGGAACGAAGACGGGCATCGTGAGCCGAACGACCATCGGCGCGACGGGAAGCAGCAACACGATCTTCTATGTCAAGGGGAGTGTTGCGCTCACCGCCGATTGCAACGCGCTGCTCGTGATCTACGGGGGCCTGGTGGTGGAGGGGAGCGTGACCGTCAAGGCCCCGCTGGAGCTGTATGCCGGGGCCTCAACGCCGGCAATCGCGGCCACGGGCAAGATCGACATCACGGACAAGGATCACACCGATGGCAACGGCGGTCCGGTCAACATCAAGGGGATCGTCTACACGCTCGCCGAATGCCACATCCACCAGACCGATCCTTACAATGCGGTCTCGATCCTGGGCATCGAAGTGGCGCAATACATCCATAATTGCGAATGGTTCTCGTTCACCTATGCGCCCTGGATGGGGGTCACGGGGTTCTCCAGTGGCACGGGCGAACAGAGCCTGACCGTCTCCCGCTGGCGGGAACTGCCGGCAGGCCCCCCCTGACACCGATGAGCGTCGTGCGCCACTTGGGCCTCTGCTGGCTCTGGTCAGCGATCCGATCCTGATCGAAGCTCATCCCACGATGTTGACCAGCCGTCCCGGCACGCAAATCACCTTGCGCACGGGGCGTCCGGCGAGGGCGGTGATGACGTCGGGATGCCCGAGGGCGAGTGCCTTCTGGGTCGCCTCGTCGGCGTCGGCGGGCATCAGGATGCGGGCCTTGGGCTTGCCTTGCACCTGCGCCAGCACCTCAACTTCGGTGACGGTGAGAACCGTTTCGTCGACGGTCGGCCACGGCTCGTACGCCAGGCTCTGCGTGTGTCCCAGCGATTCCCAGAGCTCTTCGCCGAGGTGCGGCGCAAACGGCGAGAGCAGCAGCACGAAGGCCTCGGCGGCGGCCCGCGGCAGCGGCTTGCGCTCCCCCGAGAAGGCGTTGAGGCAGATCATCAACTGGCTGATGGCCGTGTTGAAACCCAGCGTTTCAAGATCGCCGGTCACCTTCTTGATCGTCGCGTGCAGCATCCGCAGGTGTTCCCGATCCATCGGCGCGTCGGTGAGCGGCTGCGCGGTGATCATCCGATGCGAGCGCTTGAGAAAGCGGTAGACGCCCTCGACGCCCTGCGTGTTCCACGGCTTCACCGCCTCGAGCGGACCCATGAACATCTCGTAGAGCCGCATGCTGTCGGCGCCGTATTCGCCGATCACGTCATCGGGGTTGACCACGTTCTTCAGCGATTTGGACATCTTGGCGGCGAATTCGACGAGCTTCTCGCCCGTCTCCGCGTGCACCGGGCCCTCGGGCGTGTGGCTCACGTGATCCATGGCGACCAGCGCGCCGCGCTGATCCTTGTAGGAGAGCCCCAGGATCATCCCCTGGTTGACCAGCCGCTGGAAGGGCTCGGAGGTCGACACGTAGCCGAGGTCGAAGAGGACCTTGTGCCAGAAGCGGGCGTACAGCAGGTGCAACACCGCATGCTCGGCGCCGCCGACGTAGAGGTCCACCGGCATCCAGTACTTCTCCTTGGCGGGATCAACCAGAGCATCCGGATTGCGCGGGTCAATGTAGCGGAGGTAGTACCAGCACGACCCCGCCCATTGCGGCATGGTGTTGGTCTCGCGGCGGCCGCGCTGGCCGGTCTTGGGATCGCTGTACGCCAGCCAATCGCCGGCTTTGGACAGCGGCGGTTCGCCTGTGCCTGTCGGCTTGAAGTCGGCGAGTTCGGGGAGGGTCAGCGGCAGGTCGGCCTCGTCCACCAGACGGATGGAGCCGTCGTCCATGTGGATCACCGGGAACGGCTCGCCCCAGTAGCGCTGGCGGCTGAAGAGCCAGTCGCGCAGCTTGTACTTCACGGCCTCGCGGCCGATGCCCCGCGCGGCCAGCCAGTCGGTGGTGCGGCGTTTGGAGTCGGCCACCTCCAGGCCGTTGATGTCGAGCCCCTGGTCGTTGGCGGAATGGATCATCCGGCCGTTGCCGGTCCAGCAGGCGCGGCCGTCGAGCACGGCCGCCACATCCGCGCCGGCCGCGGCCGCCGCCGCCGCGTCCGGCGCGATGATGCAGCGGACGGGGAGGTTGAAGGTCTGCGCGAACTCGAAATCGCGGGTGTCGTGCGCCGGCACGGCCATGATCGCGCCGGTGCCGTAGCTGATCAGCACGTAGTCGGCGACCCAGACCGGCAGCTTCTCGCCGGTGACCGGATTGATGGCGTAGCCGCCAGTGAAGACGCCGGTCTTGCCGGGGTTCAGCTCGGTCCGGTCGAGATCGCTCTTGCGCGACGCCGCCTCCTGATAGGCCTGCACCGCCGCGCGCTGCGCCGCGGCGGTGACCGCCGCCACGCCCGGATGCTCCGGGGCCAGCACCAGATAGGTCGCGCCGAAGAGGGTGTCGGGGCGGGTCGTGTAGACCGTCACCCGCAGGTCCGATCCGGCGATGATGAAATCCACCTCCGCGCCGACCGACTTGCCGATCCAGTTGCGCTGCATCTCCTTGATCCCCTCGGACCAGTCGAGGGTCTCCAGGTCGTTGAGGAGCCGCTCGGCGTAATCGGTGATGCGCAGCATCCACTGGCACATCGGACGCCGCACCACCGGGTGGTTGCCCCGCTCGCTGCGGCCATCAATCACCTCTTCGTTGGCCAAAACCGTGCCCAGCGCCGGACACCAGTTGACCGCGACTTCGGCCCTGTAGGCCAGCCCCTTCTTATGCAATTGCTCGAAGATCCACTGCGTCCACTTGTAATAGCCCGGATCGGTGGTGTTGACCTCGCGATCCCAGTCGTAACTGAAGCCCAGCGCCTTGATCTGCTTGCGGAAATGCGTGATGTTCCGTTCGGTGGTAATCGCCGGATGGGTTCCGGTCTCAACCGCATATTGTTCGGCGGGGAGTCCAAAGGCGTCCCAGCCCATGGGATGCAACACGTTGAATCCGCGCATCCGCTTGTAGCGGCAGAGAATGTCGGTCGCGGTATAGCCTTCGGGATGGCCAACATGCAGCCCCGCGCCGCTGGGATACGGAAACATGTCGAGCACATAATACTTGGGCTTTCCGGGGACAAAATCCTCCGTCTTGAAGGTCTTGTGCTGCTCCCAATACGCCTGCCACTTCGCTTCAATCGCCGCAAAATCGTAATGACTCTCGCTCATGTCGCCGGTCCCTTGTCTGTTGGCGTCCCGAAACTCTGCGCAGCGGATGGAAACACGCCGGACGCGACCTCCTCCGCATAGGCCGAGAAAGCCTGCCGCATGGTGTCGGCCAGCGTCGCATAGCGCTTGACAAAGGTCGGCTGAAACGCCTCATTCAGGCCGAGCATGTCGTGATAAACCAGAATCTGTCCGTCGCAGAAGGGCCCGGCCCCGATGCCGATGGTGGGGACCGGAACTGCTTCGGTAATGACCCGGGCGAGCGGCGCGGGAATGCACTCCAGCACGATCGCGAATGCGCCCGCCTCGGCCAGGGCCACCGCATCGTCGAGCAGGCGACGGCCGTCATCGGCGCTCTTGCCCTGAAGTCGGAAGCCGCCCACCTGGTTGACCGACTGGGGCGTCAAGCCGATGTGCGCCAAAACGGGGATGCCGCACTCGGTCAGGCGGGCGATACGGGAGACCCGGCTGCCTCCCCCCTCGATCTTGACAGCGTCGGCGCCGCCCTCCTGCAACAACCGCCCCGCATTGGTCAGCGCCTGCTCGTCAGAAACCTGATAGGTCATAAACGGCATGTCGGCGACGACCAGCGCATGCGCCACGCCGCGCGCAACGGCCGCCGTGTGGTGGATCATGTCGTCGAGGGTCACCGGCAGCGTGTTGGCATGGCCCAGCATGGTCATGCCGAGCGAGTCACCGACGAGGATCAGCGGGATGCCCGCGCCGTCCATGATGCGCGCCGTCGTGAAATCGTAGGCGGTGAGGCACGCCAGCCGGGTGCCAGCCCCCTTCGCTTCGCGGATCTTCTTCGTGGTCCACGTTTTCATGGGCGCCATAATACCATGAACCGCCGGGTAACAAAAGAGGCAGTTTATGCGGACAGGAGTGGGGGCGCGACTCCTTTTCATAGCGGTAGCTTCCGAGAATGACCCCCATGCAATAATCCCGCTCCTGCTTCGCCAGCCCCATCGAATGATAACGCTCGATCTGGGCGACAAACGGCTGAAGCGCCTCTTCTATCAATGTACGGCTAGTTCTTCATGTCGTTTCAAACCCCGGACAGCCGGTCTCATCGGCGTGCTGCCTGGATTTGGGGTATTCCCGGCAATGATCCGGCACTGAAAGCCGTCTTCTCTCACGTCTCTCTCCACCGTTTCAACTGCGGGATGCTTCACGTAAACAACCGTCCGGGCTTCTGCTGCCATCGGCATTCGCTCCCCCGTTTACCTTTGACACCGTGGCTGCACACGCAGCATGTCCATGAATTCTCGGGGGCTGACAACCCGGACCGCACCCACAGCCTTTTGTGGAAAGTGTTTTTTGTTCCCCGTGACCAGAACCGCCTGCGCCTCCGTCGCCACTTCCAGGAAGGGGAGATCATCCGGGTCGGGCAGGATAACGTCCAGAGGCATTGCGGTGACCGCCTCGGCGCAATCGTTCAAAAAATGCAGAAAATCCCGGACGGCCTCGGCATTAAGATGCAACCGTGGTTCCGCACATACGCGCCGGTACTCGGCCATCAGTCTGCTGTCAAGTGCCGCGACGAGTCGGCTCTCACTCAGCAGATCCAGAATGAGGGCGCAGGTTCCTCCCGTCGTCATCATTCCGGAAACAAGCACGTTGGTGTCGAGCACGACCTTCATGCCTTAACCTTGGCGCGGCGGGTGTCCGCTATAATCGCATCAATCTCCGCCATGGACATGTCTGCTGTTCCGGCCAGAGCCGCGCGCTCGCGAAGCCGTTCCAGGGCCACCTTTGCCCGCGCCCCGCGGATCGCCCGCAACTCTTTGTCAAAACATTCGGGATGCACGGCGGACACGATTGCGAAGGGGCGCCCGCTGGCCGTGAGCACGACTTCTTCGTCACGGTCCAAGTCACGGCGCATCGCCCCTGTGTTCACGCGAAACTCTCTGGCAGTCATGAATTTCATCTGGATTCCTCCTCTTATGGCATCAATAGAGTACCAAATCCGGCACACATATCAACCCATAAGTGATCATCATTATGGGCGCATGGCAGTTCTGATGAGGGTTACTTAATCGTAATCGTAATCGTAATCCCCCCAACCCTCGCCGATCCGACTCGTAGACGGCTCCCTGATCATGCCGGGGCAAACGCATCTAATATTCAGGCACTATTGCATATGCTGGCTCTCGACGCCGTTGCGAGGGGTCTGCATTCGTTGCGAAGCCGGGAAAAGCGGTGTCGCGCGGAATACCGCTTGCCACCGCACTCCAGACGCTGCCGCCCGGACGAAGGGCTTCGGGACGTCGCGCCAGCCATTTTGGATTGCGGTGGCAAGCGGTATTCCGCGCGACACCGCTCTCAGGAGTAAGAAACGATTATGCTTACGAATCAACGACCTCATCGGAGAGCATCGCGACGCCATGCACTCCTTGAACTCTGACTTCGACTCCTTTTCATAGCGGTAGCTTCCGAGAATGACACCCATGCAATAATCCCGCTCCTGCTTCGCCATCCCCATCGAATGATAACGCTCGATCTGGGCGACAAACGGTTGAAGCTCTTCTTCTATCAACTGTACGGCAGCATCCTCCGGAGTGGTGTACCCGTCCCGATGCCGCCCGGCCCTATCCCAGCAGTCTTCGACGGCGATCCCGTCCAACTGATTAAACACCTCATCCGCGATCTCCTCGACATCCACGGCGGCCAGAACGCGCTTCGCCTCGACCAGAATCGCATCGGCAACGTCCCCCTGCCGGGCAGCCAAGCGCTGCAACACGTCAAGGGCTTGCTCCCCGGTCAGTTTGGACAGCAGATTCTTCATGGCGTTTCAAACCCCGGACAGCCGGTCTCGTCGGCATGTCGCCTGGATTTGGGGTATTCCTGGCAATGATCCGGCTTCATGTCGTGGATGCGGCAGACATAGCGGTCGCTTCCGGAGACCGGCTGCAACCACGGGCATCGGCTCACGTCGTCGCCCGTTTTCGGATCGATCCAGAGATCGTACACGCACGCGTCGCCGACCTCAATCCGGTCGACCCACGCCAGAATGTCATCCCGTCCCGCAGCCTCCCAGCGTTCGATGTCGGCATCCGTCGCGCAGGCGGAAAACGCACCGCTCACATCAATGCAGCAATGTCCGCACTGCCGGCATTGGAATCCGTCTTCTCTCACGTTGTTCTCCACCGCTTCAGACGCGGGATGCTGCGCGTGAACAACCATGCCATGAAACCGGGCATGCCCATTTCTTTCAGCTTGCCGATACAGAACCGCTGCATGTCGGCGGCAGTCCGGATCTCCGGCGAGGTGAACGCGCCATTCCGGAAGCAGTAACTGCAATAGTCCGGGCTCTTGCTCCCGTCCGCACTCGTCCCCCCGCCCTCGGGGTCCTTCTTCATTGGCATACCGCAACTCTGACAGAACTTATTCATGTCATCTCCTCCCGGTTCCTGCGATCCGGCAGCCGTTCGCCGTCTGTCCGTTGAGCGCAATCTCGTCGAGGTCCTGCGGCCAGAGCATCTCGCGCCGGCCTTGGGAATTCCGATAGTTCATGCCAAGGGCGTAGCCGAAGCCGTAGGTGTTGTACAGAGCGATGGCGCGGCTCAGGCGCCGGGCGATCGGACGAGGCAACGGCTTGTTCTGCTCCTTGGCCTTCTCCGCCAGAATCGCATCCGGCCGGATGGCGTAGTAGAGCATCATCTTGATGGCATTGCGCCCCGCCTCGGCGGGTGTCATCTCTGCCCAGTCCTTGGGCTTCGGATCCGGTTCACCGGCCTTCTGCGTGTAGATCGCCTCGCCCACTTTCTCCATGTACCAGAACGTCATCTCGTAGGCGGCCGCGGCAATCGCTTCGCGGGACCAACGCAGCACGATATGCCAGTCGCCGTTGCCCTTCGGAATGAACTCGTCCTCACTGCGCGGCGGGACGGGCGGGTCCAGCACCAGTTCGCGCTTCATCTCCCCTCGCTCCTCGAAACGCAGCGTGCGCGGTAACGGCCATTCGCTGGGCAGGACCGTGATGCGCATAATCTTCCCGTCGTCTCCGGCACCCAGGCGGACCTCCCCGGCCGGATACTCATCACTGCCCACGATCAACCCAAACCTGGCCCGGCGGATGTGTTTGTCGAGTTGTCCGGTGAGCGCCTGTGCCGACTTGCGGCCGGATTTCACCTCGACTACGCCGACAACGGTCACGCATTGATTGGTCTTGGCGAGGATATGCAAGTCCGCGCCCTTCAGTCCACCCCTGCCGGATGCCCGGCGAACCAGCACCGAGTCGCCGACGTACAACCTCGCGCCTGCGGGCAATCTGCCGGCAACGCGCGGGTCCCGCATGAGCCGCTGACACGCCCCGGCCGCCAGCAATTCCGTGACCGCGCCCTTGAAGCTGTTCACCATGAACGAGTAAACAAACGTGATCGCCTCGGCACACTCCTCCGCCGTGAGCCGTTTGCCCCGCAACTCCGGCGGAATCGGCCCCTCGCGTTCATAGGGTCCATCCCGCAAAAACCGCTGAAACAACGGGCCGCCGTCGTCCTCCTCCTCGATGTCGCGGATGGACGCCGCAAGAGTGTGCCGGAAGATCGCCAGCGCATCCCCGCCGCCCGGAAACAGCGCGCTGGCCTTCAGGGCGGAACTGACTGCTTTCGCCACATCGTCCCCGAACCGCTCACCCAGCAGGTCGAATCCGACGCTGACGGCCAGCGATTCGGGGGAGGATCGGTTGAGCGTTGTCATCGCCCCACCCCGAAGACCGCCGAGTGTCTACATGTCCCTCGATGCTGTCCGGTGTGCAGACTTTCAGCCATCTTGCCCGTCCGATTCCTCATCTTCCCACTCGTCCTCGGGTGCGGCTTGAGGCGCGTGAGCGACGGCGTCTTTGCCCATGGCGCGCTCGACATGGCCGATAAGGGCCTTCTTGCGAGCTTCGTAAAAGGCACGGAAGTCGTCTGTGCGCAGGAGCCCGGGGTCTATGACGTGCGTGCGGAGGATCGCGTCCTGCTCCTGAACTTCGATGCCGACGTGACTGTGCGTGCGGATGTCCTCAAGGTATGCGGAGGGGGCCTTGCCGCCGACCATGCGGTTGGCTTTGTATGAGATGGCCGTCTTATTGACGATGGAGTTGAAGACGGCTGGCGTAATGCCCTGGGCCTTGCACCATGCCTTGGGGAAGATGTGATGGATGTCGATCTTGCACTCGTCCCGGTCCAGATCAATCATGCGCGCCTTCCAGAAGAAGTCATGGGAGCCCTCCCGCTGGAGTAGGACGTACAGCCCCCGGTACGCCGCGCTTGTCCGCGTCCGTAACGTGTCCAACCGGGACACCTGGAAGCCGGCATCCACGACCGTCTTGGGCACCGCCGCACCGGCATCATCGCACCACGCGAGCAGATCCTGCAGATCGAGGGCGATGCGGGTCTCGACCGCGCCGCCGTAGAGTTCGCCGAACACCCCGCACCAGAACCAGCGCCGCAGTTTGTCCTTGTTCGCCGGTTCGAGCCAGCGTTCCCCGAGATGCACCATCGTGGCCGCAAGAGGCACAAGTTGCGTTCGGTACGGCAGGAAGTCGCGCTTGTGGAAGCCCTCTTGTCGTAGGAATCGGTCCGCCTCCAGGAAGCCGGCCAGCAGGCGGTCGGCCCATGCCTGATAGGCTGACAGTGGCATGATCAGGATGTGTTCTCGTTTCGCGCTGACCGCCGTGGCTTCCTTCTTGGACTTGCCGGCCGCCACGTCCTGTCTGTGACGTTCGATCGTGTAAAGAAGCGAGATGCCCTGAAGGAAGTCCGTGGGTTCGATCTCGCTCAGAAGCGCACGATCCTTCAACGTCTTGCTCCGCCCCGCGATGCTCTTCGCCGCATTGCCATACCAGTCATCCCGCAGGTTGAAGCCATCGGCGGCGTAGGTGGCCGTCATCAACTCGAAGACCGACAGCGGCACCCCGCCGGTATTGACCTTCTCGAAGACGAGACAAACGGCCGCCTTGCTGTTCTCCTTCTTCAGTTCGATGATCGGCAGCAGGTATTCGCGGAACTTCCCGAGCACATCCTTGCGGAACGACATATAGCGCTGGAACCGGCTGCTGTCGTGGGCCATAAGACCCTCTTCCCATCGGTCCGAGTTGAGAATCTGGTTGCAGGGAAAATGGAAGGTCTGGAACTCCTTCTCCGGACTGCTCAGGTCGAGGACGATATCGCGCCCGAAATTCGTCCGCAGTGTCTTCGCGGCGTCCACCGCCAAGATGGCGTCTTCGATCAACGCGCCGCCTTGTAGCGCCTTTTCAATGTTGAAGTAGTAGAAACGCTCAACTTCGCGCCGTTGGTCGTCCTTGGTCTGGACGGCCTTGTCCATCTTCAGCACCTGGGTAAGGGATGTCAGTCGCTGCTGACCGTCCAGAATCAGTTGTTCAGCGGCATTTACGCCGGGCGACAGCGAAACCCCCTCGATCGGTCGAATCTGGAACTTCGCCTCTCCCCCTGTCTCCAGGAGCATGATGCTGCCGATGGGAAACGACCGGGCGATGCTGACCAACAGCGACCGAATATGCGTATCGTCCCACACCCAGCCCCGCTGGAAGTCCGGAAGCTGAATCTTCCCCTCGACAATGCTGTCCAGCACCTTGCCCAGCGACTGCTTCGTGGAATCAAAACTCGACATGCGTTCACTCCGTTTCTGTAAGAGCCAACTATCTTGTCCTACGCGGGCCGATCATGCCACGCATCGAGTTCGCCTCTCAGTCTGTCTCGGAGATCCATCGGGTTGTCGTACTCGATGCGCCGGAACGCGGCCAGGTCGAAGTGGACCTTGCTGCCGGAGTCCGTCGTGCGGTCCCAGGGAGCCAGGGGAGCAGCGGCCGTCTTGTGGAATGTCAGGATGAACGGGATACCCTTGGACATGGCGTAGCCAACCTCGCAGTAGACGTTCGGCTTCTCGTCGGTGAGATCAGCGATCAGCAGTCGGCTGGCACCGATCTCCTCGAACACGCGGGCCGGGATTTCGTAACTCAGGCCCTTCTGCTCGTCCACGCGTGTCGGTGCCAACTTGGCGTTCGGATGGCCCTGGTTGAACGCTGCGATGGCCTCGCCGATGGCCTGCCGAACGCTATGCAGTGTCCGGTCTTCGCGGAAGGACATGGCGATGAAGACCTGGCCGGCCCGGCGGTCGTAATCGCGCTTGAAGACGTTCCACAGGACGCAAGGATCGGCCAGCATGGGGAGGTCAGAACCACCAACCCGGTCGAACCATCGCGCGAAATCGTTGAGCCATCTTTCAGCACGGCGTAGCCGTTCTGCTTCGGTGTTCGCGCCCTTTGCCGGTTCGATCGTCGAGTGGCGGGCGTAAACCTCCGCGGCGACTGGAAGAAAAGCATATGAATGCACGAATGTCTCGTACTGAGAACGCAACGTGATGGCCAGTTCGTATAATGGGCCGAACAAGTGGTCCGCGTCGGTCTCCATCTCCTGCTGCGTTGCCTTCTTGATGCCTCCGGGGCGGAGCAACACGCCTGCGGCAGAATGCAGACGAGAGAGGGGGGCATCGCCCATTGCACTGAAGAACCCGTGCGGCCAATCCTTAACCTTTGCCCGCATCCAGTTGGTCAGATAGAGTTGGGGGTCTTCCGAGAACCGGTCCGCTTCCGACCCGTTATCACGCATGAGAACGGACAGACTATGCTCCGAATCTAAGCGCTTCGCCTTGCTGTTGATCAGATTGAACAGCATGGCCTCTGCGAGGTCATCGTCTTCTGGTTTGTCTGAGTCCAAGACTACGAAACAGAATGGCGCCTTTGTAAAGTCCCTGAACGTCGCGCCTCGCCTCTGTTCTTCTAATAGCCGCTTCGCTGCTTCCAAGCGGTGATTCCCGTCAATCCGGTGGATCCGGCCTTTGGGTTCGGCGTTGATCTTCTTCAGGTTCACGGTGACAATGTATGCACTGTCACGCGTGGAACCACGGCGCTTCCGGTACGATACAATCGGATCGTCTGATCCCTTACTCCAAAGACCGAGAACAATCTCCGGGAAGAACCGGTAACGGCCCTTCTTCAGGAATGACTTGATCGCTTCGATATGTGGTTCTGTGGGTTGCCGTTGATAGCCGTCTCGCACTTTGAAGTCGTGATAGAGTGGGACCGACACCTCGGCCAAGTCGCCCAAGTCAGCAAAACCGCGGATGACCTTGAATGATCCCAGAACATTCTCCTGCAACAAACCCTCGAAAGAGACCTTTTGTCTGCCGCGACTCATGGCGTGTCCACCTTCCTTGTCCCCAGAATCATGGCTTCCACTTCTTCGCGAGCGATGGCGAGGCGTTGTTTGGCACCGGCGAGAGCGGTGAGCGCCTTCTCGCGGGCGTCCGCGTAGCGCTGTTGCTCGGGTACTGGCAGGTATGGAATACGGACCTGCATGAGGTTCTCGGTGTACATGCGCTGTTTCACGGCGCCGACGCGGTTGAATTGGACCAGATCGAGGAAGAACGGCGTCTGGATCAGACAGGCGACATAGCCGGGGAGCATGGGTTCCGGGATGCCGGTCTTCAGGCGCCACACTTGGTATTCCGGGCTGGTAATGGCGTCTGCTGGCACGTCCGGGACGATGCCGAGTGAGCCGACGTTGCAGCGGGTGGGGTTGTGGAAGAACCAATCCTTGCGGATGCGCTTGTACGGGGCGTTGAATGACGCGCCTTTCTGGTGCGAGTTCAGGAACACGCCTTCCTTGTTGTTCACGCCGTACACCGGCCAGTCCTTGTGAAGCTCGTCTGCGGGGCGGCATAGGTCTGTGGCCTCCTCGATGAAGTCGCCCATCGGACGGAAAGACGGACACGCGAGCCGAAAGCTGGCGGCACGGCCGGATTTGGCGTCCCAGGCGAGCAAGTCCTTGAACTCCAGGACGAAGAAGCGGGAATGGATCACGTCCCGCGTGCACGTGCGACGGTAGAGATCAGCTAGGTGGTTGTGGAGAAGACGAACAGGCTCCCGAAGCCCTTCACGCGCCGCATCAACGGCATCAACATGTCTCTGCCAGAAGCTCGCGATTTCCTTCTGTGTCGCCTTCAGCGGCAAAGGCACAGTCAGTCGTTCAAATTCTCGCGGGTGGATTCGAGTCTTGGTTGATCCCCCGTGCGAGAGGCCTGTCAGCAACTTCTGAAAGGCCCCGCTCCTCAAGACCAACAGAATGAAGGCGGGCATGACCTCATTGGTGTCGAATCGGTAGACGGGATACTCGGGACTGACTGCAATCCTCGGTGGGTCAGCCGTCACGACTGCCACGGATCCTTGTTTCAGACGAATCTTGCTGAAAATCAACTCACCGCTTGAAGCCCAGAAGAGTCTTCCCTTGTACTTATCTCCCGGAGAGAGCGCGAAATGGGACAGTTCCCCGCCGAAGGAGATCTTCTCGATGACGGGCAAGCCCGGCTTGCGTTCTGACGCGGGAACTTCGGCTATGGTCCTGATGAGCGCGGTGCCAAGCGGCTTCAGGACAGAATGCGGCCACTTCCAAGCAACAGAACGGAAGTACCCAATGTCCCAGCGGAGGAAGTCTTGGAACTGCACCGCAAACGCCTTCCCTGTGACCGGTGCAATCATGCCTTTGCCCCCGCCGCGAGGAAGGGTTTCGGATCGGCCTTGAACTGGCCGTACAGTTCCAGCGTGGTCAGGTCCACGTCTGTCGGCTTGAACTCGTTCGGCACGAGTTCGTTCTGAACGCGGTCGGTGTCGCCGGTGGCTGTGATGCCGACGTGCTCAGCCTCGTAGAGGAAGATGGGGTATGGGAAGCGCTCCTTCAGCAAGGCCCGCGATTCACGGACGATGCGGTCTTCCATCTCCCTCTGGTAGTCGCGCAGTTCGGCTTGAAGGACCTTGCGGCGGTCGCTGTCCCGTTCTTGTTTGGCCTTCTCGATGGCCGATTCCAGTTCCTGGGTGCGCTTGGCGATTTCCTGCGCGCACTTCGCGCGGGTCTCCCTGTCGGCGGCGGCCATCTTGGCGTCGAAATCGGCCTGCTCCTTGCGCGTGAAACGCTGCATGAAGAGTAGCGACGCCTTCACCGAGGCGCCCGACGAGATGAAGGTGTCCTGGGGCAACGAGACCACGGCGCGGATGAACGCGCGGTTCTCGCAGAACTCCCGCACATACGCCAGCGACGGATTGTTGAACACGCTTTCCGGCAGCACGATGCCAAGACGACCGCCGGGTTTGAGCAGGTCGAGACAGCGCTCGATGAATAGGAGTTCGGTCTTGATCTTGCCGAGCGGGCCGTTGCCTTTGGCCTTGGGCAAGGCGAAGAGGCTCGCAATGGGTTTGTCCTTGGCGGCGCGCAGTCGGGCCAGTGCGTCGCGGTAGGGTGCGCCATAGACGCGGGCGTATTCGCGCTCGATCTCGTCCGGCAACGTGACCTGCTCTTCGAGGATCTTGTCCGACGGCTCGACGTTGGCTCCGAAGGGCGGATTGGTGAGGATAATGTCAAACCGGCCCTCGAAGATGCCGTTGACGTTCAGAAAGCCGTCGTGGTGGTGAACGCCGCCGTGTCCGTCGCCGTGCATGATCATGTTCATCTTGCTGGTGCGTGCCATGCGGTCGTTGGCGTCGGTGCCGTAGATGCACCGGTTCGCCAGTGTCCAGAGCCGCGAGCCCTCCCTGTCGTGGTCGAGGGTGGCCTGGATTTCGTCGAACTTGGCCCGGAGCATGGTGGCCTTCTTCTCGGCGGACAGCTTCTTGTCAGCTTCGATTCCAGCCTTGTACTCCTGGTACTGCCGGTCAGCGTCGGCCAGGATCTGCTGCCGGACGAGTTCGAAGAATCGGATAAGAAAGCCGCCGGACCCGCTGGCCGGATCGCAAATGACCTCGCCTTCCTTGGGCTCGACCATCCGCACCATGAACTCGACGATCGGACGCGGGGTGAAGAACTGGCCGATCTCGCCCCGGAACGTCTTGCCAAGAAACCGTTCGAACGCGATGCCCTTGATGTCCTCGCTGGTATCCGAGAGGTTGTACTTCTCCAGCAGGCGCACGATCTCGATGCCGGTGGCCGGCTTGAGGTTCAGTTTCTCGTCGGCTTCGAAGATGCGGTCATTGCGATAGTGCGACTTGGTCTTCTGGAACAGGTCTTCCAGCGGGTTGTCGCCGAGTTGCTCTTCAAGAAAGGCCACGCTGAAAAGGTTCTGGCGCTTTCGTTTGGCCTTGAGTTCGCGCTCGACGAAGACCTTCACGAAGAGAATCTTGGCAATCTCGTCGAACGCGGCGACCGGATCGCGCTTTTCCCGGTTGCGGATGACGTTGTGGCACTGGTGCAGCAGGTCGGCGAACTCGTCTTCTTTGAACACCTTCAGCCGGGAGAGCAACTCCGTGACTTCCTTGTCTGTGGCATCGGCGTGCGGGATGCCGGCGATCTCGTCGTAATTCGGCATGCGCCGGGTATCGTCAACCTTCCAGTATCGAGTTTCGCTGTGGTTGTGTGTGACGAAGAACCGAGCGTGTTCGTACTGCGCGTAGTTTGCCCCCTGAGTGTAGTCCTTGAGGGAAATCGTGACGTTGTCGGCCTTGCATTCCACGACGATAAGGGCGTGTTCCTGGGCGGCCTTGGCGGCGGGGGTGCGCCAGATCAGGAAGTCGGCGCGGGCCTGGCCGGCACCGCGGCCGGTTACCGGTGTTTCTTCATCAATCTGATCCAGCGAGTAACCATATTCCTCCATTAGAACAAAGAGGAATTCCTGACGCACAAGTTCTTCAGGGGTCAGTTGCACCCACGTCTTACGGACTGGACTGAAGATCTTGTTACCTTCAATCCGGATCTGATCCGGTTTGGCATATGGCTGCGGTTCCTGCTTCTTCTTGGCCATGTGGCCTCCTTCTATTCGTTATCAAGTTCCTTCAGCCGCCCCTCGTCGGAGTAGCTGTAATGCTCGGATTCGCCGACAATAACATGATCCAACAGGATCAGTTGCACCAGTTTGCACGCCTTCAGTAGATCGCGCGTGGTGGCGTCGTCGCCGTCTGACGGTTCCGGGTTTCCGGACGGGTGGTTATGCACCAGTACAACGGCTGCGGTGGAGGGCAGGTGCAGCGCTTCTTCGATGATCCGTCGGACATACACCGTCGCCTGGGTCGGCGTGCCTTCCGTGATGTCCTTCAAGCCCAGTAACTGATTCTGGCCGTTCAGGAACACGGCAATGACGATCTCCTGCCCCTTGCCGGTAAAGCGCGGCCGGAAATAGTCGGCGATGGCCTTGGACGACTCGAATGCTGGTGCGGTCAGCTTGCCGGCGCACACCTTCTTTCCCAGTTCGAACGCCGCCTTGATCTGCGCCACCTTCGCAGGCCCCAGCCCCGGCACCTTCAACAAATCCTGCACATGCGCCCGGTCCAGCCCCCGCAACCCGTTGAAATCCTTCAGCAGTGACCGCGCGAAATCCGTCGCATTCCGCCCCCGCACCCCCGCCTTGAACGTGCCCTGGCCCACCCGAAGGATGATCGCCAGCAACTCCGCCTCGGACAACTTCTCCCCCGCCAGCAGCCGCTCGCGCGGCCGTTCGGCCTTGGGCCAGGAAACGATGCCTGTGGATCTATGCGTGATGGTTGACATGACGATGCCCTACAAGAACAACTCCTTCAACTTCGCCTTGTCATCCGCCAATGCGGCGGCCGGGCCGGAGAAGGCAACTTTGCCGAGCCTCAGGGAGTAGACGTGGTCGGCGATCTGTTTGAGTCGGGGCGGGAGTTGCGGGAAGAGTTCGAGAATGGCGGCAACGCGCTCGGAAACCTCTTTCTTCGGCAGGTGCGTAACGGCCATTCGAGATACTGTGGCAGCGCCCGGTGAGCGTGGGGGCGGGCGCGTCCCAGGCCATGCGACCGTACACGTCCGTGTGGCCCTCGTAGTCCCCCGAATGACAGCGCAGCCGAAGCCGGGCGGGCCAGGCGCGGCGGTCGCCACCGTTTGGCGGAGTGTGACGCAGACGCTCGATGTTCTTCTGCGTGATGTGATCACAAGGCATAGGCATAATCCATCTCGAAGAGGCAACCCTTGCTCGATGGCAGAAAGTTCTTGGCTTGGCGGCCGACAATGGCGGAACGTTTGGGGGCGGTCAGCGGGCGGGCGCGAGGCCAAGTGGCCTTGACTGTGGTGTGCAGACCCACCGTCAAATCGTCCTGCGACATGCCGATGGCGCCAAGACGCAACACCAGCCGGGCGCCATCGGCGAGGAGTGGAGCCAGGCCGCGCCAAGACTCGGCAATGAAGCGCCAGTAGCTCTCGACGCTTTCATGACGGTCGTCGCGGGATACCTGCCCGTATGTCGGGCGGGGGTCGCCGCCCAAGAACCAGAGCCGAAGCCACTGGTCCTCTTCATAGCGGGTCACATTCAGATAGGGCGGCGAAGTCACAACCAGTTTCACCTGACCATGAAGGTTGTCAAAGACGGCAGAGGCGCGGCGGGCGTCAGAGTTTTTGACCATGCCCGTTCCGCAATCCCCCGGCAGGTCTATTAACCGCAGTTCTGCCTTCTGCCGAAGCATGTCAAAGACGTGGCGTCGCCGGGGAAAGAGGCGATGCTGGTTCCAGTAGCGCAGCGAGTAGTCTGGCTTCAGGCAGATCGTACGGGGCATCTGGTTGCTAAAATAGGCGTTCGACCGATCCATCTCGCCATGCAGCGAGCCGACCACCAAAGCCGAAATGAACCCATCAGTAACGCTGTCACGCCAGTCCAATTCGGAACGCAGGAACAGCAACTCGCGCAGTGTGGCGTGGTGAAAGGCCCGCCGGAAAAATGGCGGCAAGGCCTTTCGCTCGGTTTCGACCTTCCCTGGCCTATCGCGGCTGAATAAATCCTCAAGGCTCGCCAACCGCTCGGTCACTGCCTCCAAGGTCGGACGCTCGGCCTTGGCACGGGATACGCAGACCGCGACGGGGTTGATGTCGGACCCCGCCACCTGCCGGCCGCACAGTAAAGACTCCAATACCGTCGTGCCGCGGCCGCAAAAGGGATCGAACACCCAATCGCCGGGGGACGAATACGTCTCCACCTGTTCCCGGACAAAACTCTCCGGAAACATCGCAAAGTAGGGGCAAATGGCGTGGAGGGCGAGTCTCATGCGGAAAGCCTCGGTAAGACCGTCTCGCACCAGGCGAGACTCGCGTTCTCGGTGACCTGCGCAAAGTCGTAGCTTGACGCAAAGCGGGCGATCCGACAGCGGTCGAAGAACAACTTTGCCGACACCGCACGATCCGCGAAACGCTCGGGGTCCAGGCGGTGGGGCATGAAGAAGGTCTTCACAATCGGACTCTTATCGCCACCCAGATGAAGCGAGCAGAAGTCGTTTGGCTGTAATTCGTTGATCTTCGCGTCCCAGTCCGCCCCTGAAGCGCAGTGCCCGAAGAGGACAAGCTTGCCGATCTGTTGATCGGGAAACGGCTTCCACGCCACGAGGTCCAGCCCGCCGTCTTTACGCTTCAGCGTCTTGCCGGTGATGGGCGTCCACTCCTTCACCGCGCCGCAGAGTTGGCAGATGGCATCGTGGAAACCGGCCGGCAAATCCTTTCTCGGGAAACCGAAACGCAGGACTTCCCCGCCAAGATAGCCGCGGGCGGCGAGACACGACAGTTGCTCGAACATCAACTCGTGATTCGTGCCTTTGACGCGCTTCTTCTTCTCATCACAGTAGGACAAGAGCAGGCAGAACACATAGGGTAAGTGCTCGCGCCAGTCGTCCTTCTTCGTGAGTAACGTGCCTGTGAAAGTGAAAGGGTAGTTGCGTTCCGATGCGGTAACGCGGCGATGCAACTCGCGCATGCTGGCGGTACAGATACTGTCGAAACCATCCACGCCGAGGCGGTTCAACGCGCGCTGCAAGTCGCCGTGACTGGCGTTGCCGTCATCTACCGAAAGAGCGAGAATCTCAAGCCAATCGGCCAGCACGATAGGATCACCGGTCTCCGAAGGCAGAGGTATGTTGGCGGGCATGGGTCATCCCCTCGTTTTCCTGCGCACATCACTCGCTTTCGCGCGCATCTCATCGGCTATGCTGCGAGTAAGATCAAGCAGCCCCTCCATGACCCGCAACGTCTCCGCTTCGCCCTTGTATCCCGTTGTCACGGTAGCCTTGGCCTCCTGCAGAGCATCCTTGGCCTTGACGAGTGCCTCCTGGAAACGGCGATCATCACCCAGACTGATTTCGTGTGATCGTTGCAGGCTGATCCCGGAACGAAGGGCGTAGAGGGCTTGCCTGTTGCCGATTACCCGGCGCAGCCATTTCAGGTGGGGGTTCTGCTGCTCGACTACGGGTGACTTATTGTCCGATTTGCTGCCGAACAACCATACCATCAACTCCTGAAGCTGAGGCAAGTGTCGGGCGGGCACGGGGTTGTCGCGGAGTGATCTCGCGGGATCTATTCCCAGAAACTCCTGAAACTCCCTTTGGTCGGCGGCGGTGTAGAGATGGGAGAAGTAGAACCGGTTCGCAATCCGATCATCGCGTTGGAAATCGGTCATCTTCTCGGCCTGTTCGAGAAGAACGAAACCGCGATAGATGCGGGTGACCGTGCTGTGCTGATCGCCGATCTTACGCGCGATCTCGTCTAACGGAACTTCGTACTTACGCCGCACGCTGGCGATATAAGCCGCCTTGCTGAACGAATCCCACTCCTTCGGTCCGTTCACGTGGCGGAAACCAAAGTACTCCCACAGCGACTTCTTGTTCGGGTATACGGACACGGGCAACAGAGCTAGTTTCTTGCGCTGCTCTTCGGTGATCGCAGGCAAATCGGTGGCTTTCATTACACGACGAAGTTCCGCGTTGCGCAGGAGCTTCACGGCGGCCAGTCGCCGGTTGCCCTCGACCACAACCCACTTGCCCTTCTGCTCCGCCTTCTTCTCGTCACCCGGAACGACGAAGAGCGGCTCCTCCTCGAAATAGCCATTGGCGGCGATAGACAATGCAACCTCACTCACCGCCATTTCATCCCAGAGCGTTCGCAAGAGCGCGTCCTGCGTGGTGCTTTCGCCGAAGGAGGACAGGCGGGGGTTCTCGTCGTCGAACAACAACGAGTCCGTGTCCTTGTACTCGATCTTGATTGTCTTTGCCTCAGCCATAATGCACCTCTTTCCCTGTCAACTCGACCGCCCGAGTCGCCAACCATTTTCTGGTCCATGCGATGAGCGTCGCGACGGGGTTGATGTCGCAGCCCCAGAAGGGCGTTCCGAGGCGCTTGGATTCCAGGGCGGTGGTGCCGCCACCGCAGAAGATGTCGGCGATGCGGTTGACGGTGACGCCGCGCGCCTGGGCGTACGCGACCGCCTTGGGCGTGATGAAAGCGGGAAACTTGGCGGGATAGGCGTGGATGCGGTGCATCAGCGGTTCGCGCTCCCCGCCAAAGTCCCACGGACCGGAAGGGGCGCGACCGGCGCCGCGAATGACCGGTGCAGCGTATGCGCTACTCAGCATTTCCGCACATCCTCCGGGTGATCCACTCGTCTTTGCCTCGATATTCGACAACGAATCTCATCACCGCGACTCCAAGCCTTGATCCAGCAAGCCGTAACATACCCGAAGCTGGCCATTTCGACCAGAAAAAAAGGTGAAACACGGCCGCTATTCCCCCGCAAACCCGAAAGCGCCGTTCATACCCGGTCCTCATTACTCTCGAAATCGGTGTTGATCCCTTTCAGAAAGCCCCGCAGATCGGCGATGTCTCGGTCGGGAATCAACTCGATACGCCCCTCGTATTCAACAACCTGCATCTTCTGTCCCGGACGCAGGCGCATCGTGCGCCGGACCGGAAGCGGTATAACGACCTGATATTTGGGTGACAATGTGACAGTATGCATAACGACACCCCCCCACACACACACCCACTCACACCTGTCGCCAACCGACTACACTGTCAGGCGCCCGACAGCCCCGCGACGGCGGCGCCGATCACGGGCGCCTCGTCTACGTGGATCAGGTCATAGGCGATGCCCCGTCCGCCGAGGATGCGCCGCAGGTGCTCTTCCACACGGGATTTGAAGGAGGCGGTCAGCGTGCGGTAGTAGGTCGAGCCGTCCACGGTCACGCAGACGGGATGGAGCGGGTCGCGTCCGGCGCCGGTCTTGAGCACCGCCGCAGCGATGTTGACCGCCGTGAAGCAGGCGGCCCGCGCGAACATCGGCGTGCACAGCGCGAGGATCAGCCGCCTGTCGTCATCGGACAGCGGCAGCGCCGCAACCGCGCCGGAGCGGATGAAGGGGTTGTGGCAGAAATCGTCGAGGTCCTTGGTTGCCAGTTTCCGCGTGGCGCCGATGGCCGCGGCGACCGCGGCGCTGAACAGGCCGGCCATGGACGCCTCGCGCAGAATCGTCAGCCCCAGCCCCCCGAGATAAGCGCCCGATATCATCTTTTCAAAGAGCGACGTGCCGGGGTCTCCCGTGGTGGCATCGAAGAGGTCGTCGAAGCGGCTGCGCGGCGCGCGGGCGAAATTGCCCGACTCGACGTTGATCGCCATGGCGCCCTCGGCCGGAAGCCCCGCGACCTTGGTGATCGCCGCATGCCGCTCCACATAAGCGGTGTTGGTGCCGGTGCCGAGGATGAAGCCGACGTAGGTCTCGTAGCGGCGCTCCATGCCCACGCTCCGTCCCGCCAGCAATGTCGCGACGGTGTCGTTGAGCACCGTCACCCGCAGCCGCAGGCCGCGCGCAGCGAGACAGTCGCGCAGACTGGAGCCGACCCGCGTGCCGACCACTTCCGGCGCCTGCACCTGCTTGGTCCAGCGCAGCAGGCGCGCGTCGCAGTCGGGGTTGATCTCCGCCGGATAGGAGAAACAGAAGCCGACCGTATCGGCCTCGGAGGCGAGCGGCGCAACACAATCGGCCAGCGTGTCATAAAACGCCCGCGCGGTGATCGGCCCGTCGGTGCCCGGCATGCGGTGCTTGGTGAAACGGGTGATTGTCGGCATTCCGTGCGCGTTGAAATCCACGAGGCCCGCGCGCAGATGGGTCCCTCCGGCGTCGAGCACGATCACCGGTTGGCCGACGGGAACCGGTTGGCCGACCGAAAGATAGGCCGGGATCATCTGCAGCGACGACGCCCCCCCGGCCAGTCCCGCCGCCATCTCGCGCTCGAAGTCAGGCAACAATGACCCCAAGTCAGGGGTTTCTAGGAGGAATCCCATTCGTTTGAGAAAAGCCTCTGCCCGATCCATCGTCAGTCCCTCTATTTCTCTTTTTTGGCGTGGGCCTTGATAATAGCGGCCGCCTGCTTGCCGACTTCCTCGACCGTCTTACCATTGGCCTTGGCGATCACCGCGTAACCGATCTTGCGATCCGCGTTCTCGGCCTGGATCAGCTTTGCACCCTCAACGTCGGCCCCGGACTTGGCAACCAGATAGCCGTCCAAACCCTCTTCGGCCTTGCCAGCCTGGATCAACTGCTCCACCTGATCGCGCCTCTCTTTGCGGCGGTTCTTCGCCTCTTCCACGGTATCGGCCTGCGCCAGACACACGAACCCGATGGCCACGGCCACCGCCAGACTCAACATGCGTTTCATTTTTTTCATCGCACCCGTCCCTTCTCCGACTTGCCCGTTAATCCAAAATCAGAAAATCTTCCAGTTCCTTCTGCATCTTGATATTCACATCCATCGTGATGTGGATCGGCTTGATCTCATGCTCGGTCTTGACCGACAGGCACCCGCCAAACGTCGCGGCGGCCACCAGGCCCAGCAACGCACTCAACAGCACCCTGCGAATTTTCTTCATGCTTCGCCTCCCGTGGACATACAGTTCGCGTAAATTAGACACTTAATGGCCCGACATGTCCAGCCCAATGTTCAACAACTCCTCAATCGGTCCGTTAAAATTCAGGCGCAGATCAACAGGCGCGGGCCACTCCTTGAAATTCGACTTGCCGGTCAGACGAATGCCCAGCGTGTCGTCACCCGTTTCACGGGGTGTAAGATCCATCTTGATGGCGCTCAGATCCATGTCGCTCAAGGCTTTTGACAACGGCACCTGCACGTCGCCGCGGATTCCAGCCCGTTCCAACAGACCGAGCATCTGCCGGCTGTCATCCAGCACAATCTTGCCGCCCTGCCCCGGCAACGAATACAAAAAACCGGGATGCAAAATGACTCGGCCCCGATCAATTCCGATAGGAATCCGTCCGTACAGAACGCCGTCAATCCGACCCTTGATGGGAAACGCCATCATCAGGGCCTCGCCCATGTCAATCCGATCCGCATACACCACGACGTCGTCACTCGGATTCTTCAGATTGAGATGCACGGAGTAAGCGTTCAAGCTACCTGAGCAGCAGGCCACCTCCACCCGGTCAATGAAAAGCTCGTCAGGCAGAAGCTGAAAACGGACCATCCCCTGATCCAGCCGGATGTTGCCTGCTTGTGCCGAAGCAAACGAGACAAACGGCCGCCCGGTTGTCCGCAACACCCGATCGTGTTCCAGTGGCACGTCCGCCGCGATGCCGCGCGCCTCGAATGACGTGCCACGCAGCGTGCCGTCAGCCATCCGGAATCGTCCCGTCACGCGCGGGCGGTCTCCCGAAAGACGGAGGCTGGCTTCGGCGCTCACGCGTCCCGACAGTTCGATGTCCGGCAGCTTTTTGCGCAGCAGGGCCATGATACCATCATCGGCAGCCAGATTCGTTTCGGGTATGGACACGTCAACCATCACCTGACGGGGATCGGCGTTGGGGAAACGCGCCGTCACCTCGCCTTTCAACAGACTGCCTGTGATCCCCGCGCGCAGGCGGACGACCCGCGCCTGATCGTCGGATTCCAGCGCAAAGCCCTCATTGGTGACAGACAACCCCTGCGCATCGAGGCGTTGCCATGACAACCGGTCTCCGGGCGGAAAAACCAAGCCGTCTCGCGCCGACCACGTCACCGGCACCTCTCCCTGCAACCCCTCCAGCACACCGGTCGTGCCGTCCGCCCGAACCTGAAGCCAGCCATTGCTGATTCCGACCCATGCCGTCACCCCCGCATTCGATACGGACGCCGCGTCGCATTCCGGCAGGGCGACACGCACGCCAATCCTGCCAATCCCCCCCTCCCCTGTGGCTCCGTTCTCCTCGCCGAAGGTCGCCCGCGTATCCCGCAGCCAGGCTTCACCAGTCACTGCCAGCCGGTTGGCCCCGTAACGGGCCCCGATTGACAATCCCGCCTGAGTCTGAACACGCAGGTGTTCCTGGGTGTAAACGATACGGAACTCGGGCACCTTCACATCGACTTGCCACGCTGTGTTGGAGAGTCCCCCCGTTACGACTGCCTCGCCCTCGAATGCAACCTCCCCGTTGCGACGCGCGAGCTGTGCCGTGAATCCGATCCTCCCCTCCCCTTCCCCATTTCCACGCCGCGCCTGATCCGTCCATCCGTCACCGGTCAGTTTCCCCTGCAGCGTCAGGCTTCTGTTCATCGAAATGCCTTGGGGCGCCTCGGGCAGATCGGGCAGCACGCGTCGCAACCGCTCGAACCAGGCGCCGATATCCAGAAGTGTGACCTTCGGCTCCAGCGACACCTGTCCGCTTCCGGGCACGACCGCGCCCGTGAGCACCACCCGGAGACCCGCGTCGTCGCCCAAGCGCGCCCACAGACGATACCGATCAGACGCGGCACCAGCATTTTTTTCACCGCCCGGCTCCGCCGTCGTGCCCAACTCCCCCGCCACCGTCAGAACCGTTTCGCCATCCCCCCCTGCAATGGCCACCTGCGCGCCGGAGATGGAGAGTTCGCCCACGCCCAGTCGGTCAAACGTCGCGCCGCTGCGCGTCACGCGGTCCCGGCCACGGGCCGCGCGCGCCGCTGCCAGCGCTGAAACCCGTTCGCCCAACGGCGATGTCACCCGGCCGTCCGTGACGCTAAGCGACGTGCGGATGCCGCGGATGCGGACGCGGTCCAGCCAGCCCCGCGTCACAGCGGGATACGAAAACCGTAGCTCAACCCAGTCCACCGACGCCACTGGCTCGGGCCCCCCCCACCGGACATCCTCGATAACCATCCGCCCGGGGTCGAGCGTGGTCAGCCGGAATTGAACAGCTGCAAGCCCCTCCCGGTCCAGCGCCGTCCGGGCCCAGCGGCTCGCAATTCCGATGCGCA